>Ga0105046_10007887_pt1 | contig 16728 bp, 18 predicted proteins | sample MAT03_FD_78385 | JGI IMG/M metagenome (GOLD analysis project Ga0105046, IMG submission 78385) | Freshwater microbial communities from Lake Fryxell liftoff mats and glacier meltwater in Antarctica - MAT-03 (megahit assembly) | ecosystem: Environmental > Aquatic > Freshwater > Ice > Liftoff...
AAGCGATCTAAATCAGAAAATTGCGTGGTACGCAGAAGCCAAGGAGCCATGATTGCTTCTGCAGGTGTCTCGCATACCAGCTTCTTCAAATTCTCATGCCAAGGCTCATTTGCCATCAGCTGTTGGCAGTGAGCTAATATCCGCATGCGGCATTCCAATCCTTGATCAAACTGATACCACGGAGCATTTCTATCTTCTATTTCTTCAGACAGCACCCAGAAAACAGTAGGGCTTCTATCAGCTCTTTCTGAAAAACAGACTCCCAAGGAGCGGGAATTCGGCCCAAGGAAACGAACCAGTCCCACTCTGTTAAGAGGGAGCAGCATATCCCACTCCGGAGTACGATCAATTTGTCCTCCTAGAATGGAGCGTTTGCTATCAAATACCCTTGGAGTTAATCCCAAATTATTTCCATATACCGAAGGCAAGAGCTCTCTCACGGAGGATCCTCCTCCATCGCACCCAACAAGCAAATCTCCAGCGGCATGCGATCCATCTTCGAAATGAGCAACCACCTGATCGCCATTGTCTTCAAACCTGGACAGGCGCTTGTTCCATTTGATATCGATCCCTTCTTGTAAAAGACTTCTCAGCTCTGTGCGGAGGAATTGGATAGCAGCATCTTGTCCTTGCGGGACGCTGAAAAAAGGTTCCATCTTTTCATTTGCGCAAGTAAATCCATCTCCAACATCCGCAACTTTAGCCTTGGATAAACGGCTTAATTTTTCTGGCGTCAACAGCGCAGATAATGCCTGCATTCCAAGCGATCGAATTGAAATCCGGTATCCCTGTGGTCTGCTTGCAGGGCTTTCATCTCTTTCAAAAACTGTGGCATGGAAGCCAGCTTTGGCAAGTCCTTGAGCTAAAGCCAGGCCGCCCAGTCCAGCCCCAATGATTAATATTTTGTTTTGCATTTCATTTACCTTTCTCATCATTTAACCATTGAATTTCTGATTCAAGGAGAGCGATTCCGTACCTCAATGCCTGGAGGCGAATCGCTTTACGAGGCGAATCCGCTATGCCCTCCAACCTTTCTTCGATTTTCTTGTATTCTTCGTAGATCTTTTCGGTTTTTTCCAATTGTTCCTGGAATAACCGGATCATCTCTTTTCGATCCGTGGCGAAAAAAAGTTTGAGAAGAAACTCGTTGCGTGGAGTTTCCGATCCGGTCGGACTTTCAAGCCAAGCCTTAAATTCCTCCCGGCCTGCCTCCGTAATCGAAAAGACCTCTTTCTTTTTCTTTCCTACATAGGCGATCTTGGAGAGCACCTTTCCTTCTTTAGCCAAAACCTTCAACATAGGATAGATCGTCGAATCGGATTCCCGCCAGAAATATACTGTGGACCTTCCCATGAGGGATTTGATCTCATAGCCCGTTGTCGGCCCCTCAAAAAGCATCCCCAAAATCGCGTATCTTGTTTTATTGACTAATTTCATCAAAAATACCTAGTTACTGGGTATTGTATCACAATGACAGATTTGCAAGCTATGCAAATCATTTTTGAGGCGAATTAATTCATAACCTATTGACTCTACCCCTGTATAACGCATATTATACATCTTAATTTATTACCCTAATTGCCAAAGGAGACTGCCCGATGAACAACTCGAAAATGGAATGGCTTGCGTACGCAAAAACAGCTTCTCCCCTGGACGGCAGAGCTTCCGCAGCCGATGAAAAAGGGCAAGATTTTGTCATCGAATGGAAGAGAGTCGATATTCTTTCCCCTCATTTGGCCGCCTTTAAAAAAGATCTTTCGGATCTTACAGCCGAGAAACTGTCTGAAAGCGAGCTCGCATTTTTAAAAGCGAATCCTGAAGCTGCTTCCAGCGAATTGTTTCTTAGAGCCTGCAAACCATTATTGGACAACGGCGCCGAGAATGATGAATTGATGGCTATCGTTCAGCTCTACAGCCCAGAAGCCATAACCATGCTTTTCCAGTGATGAGACAAAATGGTTATAGTCTTTTCGAGCCTCCTTGAATGTTTTGACTTCCCAATATTCCATCACACGAGGACCGGCATATAACCTTGCCAAAGGCTCCAAGTCTTCCATTCGCCATGGGCGCAAAATAAGGCGTTCTGTTTGAATTATTTTTTTTTGCATAAGGGGGCTATTCTTTTTGGCACACTACGAATACATAGTCTCCTAAATCACTTTCATGAGACTCAATCACCCTGTTGATTTCACCAGAAGAGATATCTATTTCAAGTTTATTACACCCGCTAATGATTTCTTCCTGACTGTCCTCTAGAGCAAATGTAGATATTCCAGAGCGAACAACGGGATCTAGGTAAATTTGAGGTCTATATTTTCCAGCCTGCAGAAACCAATCTTGAAGATCATTTGAAATAAACAATTTCTCTGTTCTAATGTCTTTAAAGCCAGCGACTTTTAAAGCTGCAAGAACTCTATCATAGCTGTGCATCATACCTGTGGCGACACGCATCATATTTGGAAAATATCGATTCAGCCACCACGTTTCCATTTGTTCTGGAAACGAGGTAAAGATGACAAAGCGGCCTTTTTTTAGAACCCTGAAAACTTCCTGAAAAGACTTTTCTATATCTTTAATGTGGTGTGTTGCCAAAATACATGTTGCTCCATCAAATTGATTGCCTTGAAAAGGTAGACTTCTCGCATCCCCAAGAATCCATTCAATGTGACGACTCTTGTTTCTCGCTTTTGCAAGCATTTCTTCAGAAATATCAACCCCACATATGCGATAGCCATTTTCAGCGATCATCTGTGTATAATTTCCTGAACCACATCCAACGTCAAGATATTGACCGGCTTTAGTTGGAGAAAGGTGGTTGATTATTTTTTTTGAGATCGCCGGATCGGCCTTGCGTGTTTGGTCATATGTTTTACCAATCCTATCGTACACAGCTTCTGTCGTCATGATAATTATTCCTAATACTGCTTTACTGATTCTCTTGCTTCTCTCGTTTCAATGGTCAGTAGTTGAATTTGCAACAAATTTTCTAATACCTGTAAAAGTTCATTACAATTTCTAGCAATTGGCACATCGTAAGTTTTGATTTTTTCTTGATACCAATCGTGGCGCGCGTGACCACCGCCTAAGAAACCAATAACACGCATATCCGCTGAAATAGCTGCTTCAATTCCCGCAGCACTATCTTCGATGACAATGCAATCTTTCGCTTTAAATCCCATCTGATTTGCAGCAAAGAGGAATAAATCTGGTGCAGGCTTTCCGTTGGATACTTGTTGAGACGTAAAAATAGATTCATCATTGAAATATATGAACTGCTCGGTTAATTCAAGGCACCGAATCACACGATTTCTAGGGCTACTTGAGGCTACACATCGACTAATCTTCATTTCATTAATGCTCTCCAACACAGGCTTTACCAAAGAGCTCAATTCTGTTTCAAATGCCTTCATAACGATCGGTTGTTGTGAGGTCAAGTAATCCAAGGGAACATCAATGCCTGATTCATTTAAAATGATTTTACGAACAGCTTTTGCATTCAATCCTGTGAATCTCCTAATGCTTTCCTCTGCCGTTATTGGATAACCAAAAGAAGTTAAAGCCTCAGCGTCAATCCTATTTGAAATGATCTCACTGTCAACTAAAACGCCATCACAATCGAAAATCACTAATTTATTCATCATCATCTTGTATTCACTCGCTTGGACTTTTGCCATTCTTCAATGATCAGTACATCACGTACATCCTTCTCTCTACCCATTTTACGCTTATAATAAAGGACGTGTTCAAGGGATTCAAAAGGAAGACCTTCAATAATTTCAGCATGTGTAATACGATCAGCTATTGTTGGTGCGTCAGGATCTTTTTTTTCTGTATAAAACGAGCATCCCCCAAGTGCTTCAACAATTCCATTGGGAAAAACTATCTTTTTGACCCCTGTTTCGTCAGTTACACCATATTTTGCAGCAAGAACGTTCCACAATTCGGCAGTTACAATAATATCTACATCGCCTATCTTCCTTAAATTTCGAATGCCGAGCGCTCCACTGCCTGTAATGGCATATTGACCAATAGGAAGCTCTAGTTTTTTTACAGCTGCAAATTTTTTCCGATTTTTTTGAAGCATCGCATCCATTTTTTGAGGGTTTTCTGACATGTTCATTTTATTTTTTGCTTCTTGATCACTTAGCCAATCACCATGATGCATGAGGTAATCAAATTGGAAGTCGGCAAGCCTCTGGTCTAAGTGGCAAGACCGATCAGTAGCGGCTGTATAGTGAAACGAGATGTGTTCAATATTTTCTTTATCTAATTCGTATTCAACCGAGTCTATATATTCCATTTTGTCATCAATAAAAATAACCTTAGAGGGCTTCCAACGCATTTTTTTTAGAAAAGCACAAAGAACTTTGCCTTTTTGGTAATCTCCTGTAGCTAACACTCCTCGCTTGAAAATAGGGACAGCTTTTTTTTCATGGGGGTCATTATCCAATATTAGAGAATCTATTTCAGGAAATGACCAATCTAAATAAATACCGAGCGAAGCCAGCTGTTTGACTCTCCACTGCTCCGCATTTAAAATAAGGCCATATTGACCCGTAGGCATTGCGCTTAACGCAATCACCTTAATATTATTTTGTTTGAGTTGGTTCAGGAACTTTAAGATCTTTTCATCTACTAGTGACACTTTAGATTGGAGCAAGATCCTACTGCGCAGAGCTATTCTTTCTTCTTGTCCGAAATTTTTCATAAATTTCTGAAAGTACGCGTCTCCGCAAGGAGCTAAAATTCGATCATTAGAAACAAGTAGTGTGTTGACGACGTCAAAAACAACCAATGCATCTTCATCTAAATCGCTTATGCATTTTTCAATCACGTCCAAGTTAGGAACATGAATAATGGCTCCAAAAAGTTGTGTAGAAACGAAAAGAAAAGTCCAAATAAAAATGCTGACAAAATTCTTCATTCCTAATCCTATAAATCCCATACTTCCGCCATGTCAGTCACCTCTGAATCATCGTAACGATCCATGGTTGCTATCCAATCAGGCATTTCTTCTTTTATTGTCTTGTTCATTTCCTTAAGGTCTTTTTCCTCAATCTCACCGACTTCATGAAGGAATGTGTAGAATTTTTTTAAACTTGCCGCATTTTCCTTAATCGCTGCAGGGCTTGCCCACATAGCTTTTCTTATAAACCAATATCCCAGAAACATACTGATCTGTGAACAGCCTTCATTTGCAGGTACTGCATCCTCATAGACAAGAAATTCGTTTATAAAAAAGTCACTGTTTTTGACATGATTATCGATGGTTTTCCTACTTAGGCCATCCTTCTCTAGCCATTTTTCGAAATTCTTGAGCAATATCTTGTTTCCCTGTTTGATCTTGTCTATTTCTTTTTCAATCTCGTACACCGACAGGGCTTCCTTGTTGCCTCTCTTTTGCTTTTAAAAAATAACGCCTCATGAGCAGGCCGTTTTTGCAAATGTTCGCTGATAGTAAAGGGGAGTTTACCAGAAAAACTGGAAAATTGCCAGGACAAGATGACACGAAATGTGGGAAAAATCAGGAACATTTTCAATTTGGTCCAATGTCACGGACATATCAGAATAAGTCAGAGGTTTTGGTCCAGATTATTTTAATTCCTCTCGATAGGAACGCACCATTTGCTGTACGTTCCTTGCTTCGGCTATAGCCTCTTTTGATCGCATCCCATGTTTCCAAGAAGCCATTTTCTGAATTAACTTTCCCTCGGGAGTTTTCGAGCCAGTGCTTTTGCCTCCATGCAAGTGACAGCGACCATTTACCATCGCAATGCGCCTGCAAGGTTGATGTTTATTTGTCCTTGCTTTTGCCCCACATGTACTCGAATCATGGGGTACCTCGCTCATTTTTTTCATTACCCTCCCCCCTCCATTAGGATATCATATTCCCAACAATTGCTTTGCCGCCGTCATTCACATTAACATGTTGTACAACGACCTTTTGCTCGCCTTTGCGACGATAGCGTGCCAACACCTCTGTGGTCTCATTGTGAAGGCGAAGCAGTTTTATGGCGCATTTCATATTAAATTCGATCTGACACATCATATCAGATTTTTCTACTCGGGATAGATATTGCATTCCTTGAGCATATAGAGCAGTACATTGCGCGCAAAGTTTGGCTTCCAGGGAGTCTTTAGGCCCACAATCGGATAAAGACTGGTAGACGACATTTGTATTATGTTCCTTTCCATTAGCGATGGGCATTGCCAAAATAGCTCTATCGATGATGTCTTTCGCTAGATCTTTGTCATCAGTGCCAGTTATTCGCGTTAGAGCACATTGTAACGCTTCCGCAGGTGACTGGCACCATTGCTCATTGGGATTCAAAATAATAGACGCCCTTGGCTTTTCCTGGTCTCCTTCAAGAATATACTGGATCGGGCACTTCCCAAACTTCTTTGAGGAAAAGTTCTGTTCAAGTTGATAACCCTTAAATCCAGGGCGAGACATATCAGCTTTCTCTGGAATGGTTGGTGTATTATTCATGGTATTTCCTTTGTTTTTGTTAACTACAGCTTTATTGTCTTGAGTCCGGCTTCAACCCACAGTCGAAGATCAAGCCCAAGCTTAATGGCATCTCCAGGCCCCTTGCCTTCTGGTACTGGCCAAAAAAGTAACTGGGGATAGATCGATCGCCAGAATAGGTTGCCTTTCATGCCACCTTCATCAAAGTCGAGCGCAAGTAAAATACGCGATGAGCGTTGGAGATGTTGATGCAGCTCTAAATCAGGCTTCTTTTGCGCTCCGCCCAGTGCGATCACACAGCAGATTCCTTCTATCGCTTTAAATGTCAGCATAGCATCTAGCTCTGACTCCATAATGAGAACGGGTTTCGAGAGATTGCCATAAACTGAGGGAACTTCCATGCTACCGGAGACTACGACATACTTTTGGAATTTCTTTTCTTGTGGTGTGTGTGGATCTGGTCTGCGAATTTTAATTTTTGTCACATTGCCGTCTGAAAGGGTGGGAATGACGATTCCTTGCGGCAACCATAATTTTGCGATGAGGCCGCTAGCATTGGGTTTCTCGGACAAGCCCCATGAAGAGCGATCGCGCCAAAAGGTTTCAGGGCAATAGCCGAGTTTCCAATATCGAATAGACTCTTCATCAAAACCTCGTTGCTTGAGGGATGCAATGACTACCGGATATTTCCAGATTAATTCATGACACCATTCCACAAATGCCGATGCCTTGGACTGCCAAGTGCTGTTTGGGATCACAGCTTTTTTGAATGTCTTTTGTGGTCTAGCGAGGTCTGTCACCCATTCTCTTGGAGAAATGGTCATCTGTACCTTCAATCTGGAGCACGCATCGGCATAATTTAGTCCAAGGAGGTCGCGGCAAAATTGAATGCTGTCTCCTTTGATTCCACATTGACGACACCAGTAGTGACCCATACAATTTTTAGCTTGTTGATTCGGCCATACATGGAAACGGTCAGACTTTTTTCCTTTGCCGCCATCGCCGCACTTGGGGCAGGCACAAATATACTCCCCGCCGTTAGTTTGGGCCACCTTCAAGGGTGAGAGTCCTGCTTCTTTTGCTAAATCCAGTAAATCCATAATTCCTTCGTTACTTTTCTATAGGTCATTTTGCATGGGAACTTCGGGAACCTGGGAACAGGTTTTTGAATCAGCTAACTATCAATAGGTTAGCATGTTCTTGTTTGTTCCAAATGAGAGTTCCTTCATGGGGAACGTGGGAACAAATGCTTATAAAGCTCAATAATGTTCCCGTGTTCCCACTGTTCCCAATAAAAATTATCATTTTAATCCTCGTCGCCTAATACGCGATTGGTAAACATGTAGACCCATTTCGCCCCCATCTGAGGGAGTCGTTTCTTCAGAGTCACTCGATCTTTTCCACGAATAAGCCATCCCTCTTCAATGCAAACGGATTCGACAAGTCGCTTGTCAAAACCTGAGCAGAATTCCGCATTAAATACTTCAGGAAGAACGTAATAGGTCGTTTCATCCATTTCACTTTCGCGAAATCCGGCTCTATTGGAGATCTTCTGATAAGGCATTTGTGTAGAGGACGAGTCCTCTGAATTGGCTTTAAAAGCGGCAATGTCAGCAAATCGGCTCTCTCCATTAAGTTCAAAAAATCGACGGATATGGGCTTTAATTTGTTCCCTTTCAATCAGTCCGATACTGCCTCTTGTAAGTAACCAAGCCTCAAAGCAAGATTTCACTCCTTGAAAAGCTTCTCCATCTTGCCAACCAGTGATGCCCATCTTCGTTGCCACTTCACCTGCAGCAGCAATGATGGCGAAACGGTTCAATACGCGAGCTACCTGACCGGAAGCTTTTGGAGGAAAACACTCTCGCTCAAACTGCTGCATTTTTTCTTTGGTCAGTTTCAAATACTCGCTTTTATTGGCTATCAGCTGTTCGATAAAATGAATAGCTGCCGTGCCATAAAATTGTGTGGTGAGCAGATTTAAGGCATTAGCGAAAGCATCACCTGTCGGATAGTGATGCAGGTTTTCAAATGCTCCATATTTGCCTGTATCGGCTGGAATATCCAGTATGCGAACCTCTTGCCCTGCTCGCGTTTTTTTGCCTGCTTGCATGAGATGTCCTGCAAGATTGGTCTCTCCACTCGAGAGGTAGAGTATGCGCCACTTTGCCGTAGGCTTGGAATCACCTGAAGCATCGGATCGTACTTTTTTGGATCCATTAGCCAGCATATAGGTGGCTTCTCCAACTTTGTCCGGATCGCTCTGACCCAATTCATCGAGGCAAAGCAAAGTATCGTTGTGATTCATGGCTATTCCCTCTAGTCCATTGGTTGTGGCCCTCCAAGTGAGAACGTAGTCTTTCCCGCCCCAAAGTGTGGCGGCCACTCTTAAAATTGTCGTTTTTCCTAAAGAACTAGTGCCTTGAAAGTGAACGCCTCCGCTTTCGATCCCTAATGGAGTCAGCAAAATGGAGGCAAAAGACATAGACAGTGCAAAAACAAGCCTGCTGTTTCCAACACATAACAAGGGAATCTGTTGCCAGTTTTCTAAAGTACCTCGCGTCGAAAAATGCCCGGCTGGATAGTTGGATTGAAGAATAACTTGTTCATTTGCTGTCTGTCCTATTGTCCTCGAAGGCAAGACAAAGCAGTCATGATGCCAGCCTACATGAGGCGTGCATAATCCTCTTGCTGTAGGGCGAGAGGATTGAATGTATACCGTGAGTTTCTGACGAGCCATTCTTCCAGGTTCTATCTCAAGTCCTTTTGATAGCAGTTCTCCTAAATAGGGATATCCTTCGCTAGCAAGCATCGACATGGGCATCGCCCACGTATGCATGCGTCCGTCACAATCATGCCATTGTAGCAATCGCCCAAAATCTTCACCGTGCTGATTGCGTGTGACTGCTATAATTTCGAGGCGAGAACAGATGCGTAAGCGAACAGGGCTTTCATCCTCATCTTCTTTAGGTTCCTGATACCAGAGGTTGGTGTCATCTAAATAAAATCCTGGAGGAAGCCGAGTGAGCTCCCTCTCTCGTTGTTCATCGCATTTTTTCTCTATTTCTCGGACCCGATGTCGGATGATTTCGAGATCCGAATTTTGTTGAGAAATCTCCTCTGCCATGCTAATATTCATCTTGTCTTGTCCTTTTACATTGTAAGTCCATTGAGCGGGAATTCGACGGGCTTATGGTTAAATTGTGCGTATTTAGCTTTCATGCCTCGTCCTCATTTCGAGTGCGGACGAGGTATATTTTTTTTCGTGCCTTTCTCTCATAGTTTTTTCCCTCCGTTCTTCTCTTCGATGATTTGAAAAAAAGCAGGAACATTGACTAAGACACGACGACCTACTCGGAAAATGGCCTTATCAAAGCCATTGATTGAGGCATCTAAAATAATTGCCCTCAAGGCGCTTTCAGATGGATAGGTATATCTCTCACAAAATTGTCTAACTGTAATTAGTTGAGCTTCTTTTACTGTCATTGCAACCTCCTCACTTGGTTGTTTTCTGGTTAAAGCTCAATTGTGAGGGTTAACGCTCTTTTTCTTAAGGGAAGAAATTTCGAAAGGGTCAGTGACTACCCCTTTCTCTCTGTAAAAATGATGGAGCTGACTACCCCTTTCAAAAAAGCTCACTTACCCATTTTTCAGATTTTTAGTTTTGGGGCGGTATCCCCTTTCCGCTTTTGGAAGAGGATCCGCCTCATCAACCCATTTCTCAAAGGTAGATCTCTTGTAGTCTTTTTCAAGTTCAATTCTATTTTGCAGTATGGCTAGAACCAGCCTGTCAATAATGGTATCTTGGGAAAGCTTGTCATCTTGTGCCCATTCCTTTCTCATCCATTCCACAGCAATTTCTTTGTCGCGTACGCGGACATCAAAATTCGGAGCAGCGACCTGTATCAATTGCTTTGCTTCTTTTCGCCTAACAATCGTACGCGTAATATTGATGTCCAACATATTTAAGAAGGTGTCGATGAGATTGAGTAGTTGGTTGCGAGAAAGTGGATGATCTTCTGAGTTGGTCGAAGAAAATTGGCGAAGATAAGGGCGAATCTCTCCTTCAATGCAAAGTTTTTCCGCTGCTAAAACTGTGTTGGCTCGTAAGAAGGGTGGCTCTGACAGTTTTTTAGAAGCCTCATATTGAGATAAAATTTTCAGAAAACTCAATAGAGTTGCCGGATCTGTATTCCTTTTCTCTCTCCATTCACGAATATCTTTTGAGAACGCGAATACGGAATCAACAGAGGATGGGAAAATGAACTTTTCAAAGTGACCATACAAAAGATGGACAGTAGGAGCTATTGACTGCTTGCCATTTGGACCTGTTGTTATAGGTGTCACTTGCCAGCAATCGACGCCATGACCGACCTGTTTGGCAAGTTCCCATCGATTTTTTATAGGTATCAAGCCTTTCGCATTTTTGGGGAATGTAGGAGCTCTTCCTTTTGCGTCTATTTTCGCGATCCCAATTTCAACCCACCCTTCAAAAAGTGGATCATTACCAAAAGCTGCAACTGCGGAAACAGCAAATTGTAAATTCACTATGATGCTATGCAAAAGGATGGCGGGTGATAACTGATCTTTAGAAGTCAGGGATTGTGCTGCTCTTGCAATGCTGTGTTCAACCACTGGATGTGTTGCAAAAGGAGATGTTTTGAGTTTGTCGATTTTTTCCGTGATCCATTCTATTGATTTGGCCATCTCTTGCCTCTGAACTTTTTCCTGCCTTTTCAAATCGGCTTCAAAACCCTCCAGTGATGGAGCGCTTTCTTTGGTTCGAAAAAGAGTCTGTAAAAATCGCGGCAAGTATTGAAGAATGGCTCCAGGGCTTTCCATGCGATGCATCATGCTGCGTTCTATGAGCAGGGTATCGGGTAAATTTTTAAACATGTTTAATCCTTTTGGTTTTGATGATTTGGTCCTTTTCCAAGCTTCTCCAAGAGGCTTCGTTTGCGCTCAAGGCTGCGATGGCAGTACACACTGGCCATTTTCTTGGTCTTCCATCCAAAAATCTCTTGAAGATCTCCTTCCGTAGCTCCTTCATTGGCAAGGTCTGTCGCGGCAGTATGCCGGAGCATATGAAAGACAAAGTTCTTTATTCCCGCTTCTTTCAAAGCGGTTGCAAAAGATTTTCGGATCGTAATCCCATGCTTTGTAGGCATGAGGCGACGGCTTTTAAAAATGAATTCTTCGGGGGCCTCTCCATAGGTTGGACATTCATGTAAAACCTGAACGATTTCCTCGGTAATGGGAATTACGCGCTTATCGCCATTCTTGGTTTGCTGCAAGGTGGCGTAGCGGAGCTCAAAGTTGATGTCTTCCCATCGCAATTTCACGATTTCGCCATAACGCATTCCAGTAAGGAGCGCGAGATTGACAATGTGATAGAGGAATGGGTTCTTTGATTCCCTACACGCTTTCAGAAGAGCATCCTTCTCGCTTGCTGAAAGGCATCGATCTCGCCCCTTTGATTCTTTTAGCTTTCTCACCTTTTGCATCGGATTGTCATCCATCCATTCCCACTCTTTGGATGCAACCGACAAAGCTCTGGAAAAAAGCGCCAAGTATCGATTGACAGTTCCTGGACAGCGAATTGTTTTCTTTGTCGTCGTTTCGGATAATAATTTGTCCCGCACCTCGGCAATCGATGAAGGGGAGAGGTCGCGTAAAAGCATGGACCCCAATTCCTGTTTCCAGCGCAACAATAGCTGGACCTTTTTGGGATAATAGATAGGATGCTGCGGCACGCATTGTTCGATAAAGCGATCGATCAATTCACCGACTGTATGCTTGCGAGCTGCCGAGAGCCCTTTATAGCGACCATCTCTAATAGCAGCCTCAGTATCCTGAATCCATTTTTTCGCTTGAGTTTTGGTGCGAAAAGATTGCCGTTGCGGTGGATGACCACGCAATCGAATTTCAGCATGATGCATGACGTTCCCATCCCTTTTAGTTATCTCGCGGATCGTTCCCATATAACCTCCAAAATAAAGTATAGTACACTAGCACAAATGGCAAAAAACCAGAACAGCGGATATACAATCGGCCGAATATCACAGAAAATGTTAACCTGTAAGCATGTGTGAGCTATGAGATATGCTGTTTTTACGCACTTATTACGCAGTTCAATAAAGATTTGACTGTTTTTTTCATGATTTGGTCGGCTTTTGCCGATAAAGAGAATTCTTCGACGTTCCCATCGATCCCATGGCTGATTTAGTAGGGTGGGAACGATTAAACGAACTTTAAGTCGCTGAAAATGAAATGGAAAGGAATCGTGTTCCCAGAATTCCCACTGTTCCCGAGAAAAAATGGAGAAGTAGGAAAAGATTTCAGAAAAAGCGGTCGGTAAAAAGAGGGTTTGCTTTGAATTGCGCTGGTTGCTTGCAGTCGATTGCGTAAAAATTGCGTAAAATGAGTTTTTCGCAACATTTTCGCAATGTGTAAAAACCCGCTCTGAAGTATGTGTGGAAAAAGTGGGGCAAGCTGGACTTGAACCAGCGACCAGCGGGTTATGAGTCCGCTGCTCTAACCACTGAGCTATTGCCCCTCAAAAGTTTTTGAGCATATCAAGTGATCACTCAATAAGCAAGCTTTTTGATCATTCATTGATGCAAATTTTTTCTCTTCATCTACCTGATCTAGTAGTATTTGCAAATAATTAATTGGTAAATTCTAAATAGATTTATGTCTTAAATTTTTTTAAAGTCTCCTGCCCCTTCTTTTGTAAATATTTCTATACGCATTGTCGTTATATTTCCTTTCTCATCCGGTATAAAAATGACTCTAGATTCCGAATCTTGCGCAATAGGCCAAATAAGTGAAAAAATATCTCTGTCCCATGGTTTCATGTGTAAACGTAAATGATTTTTTCCTATTAATATAGCAAGTTGTTGGTCTTTTTCTTCGACAATCGCATCTCCATAAATGGGATTTTGATAAGTTCCAGCGTATTTCGCTAATGTTAAAGGAGAATAAGGAGTGGAAGGTCTTTGTTGGGGGGTACTCACTTGATTTTTTTGCTCTGCTAACAACTGTTGGCTCCAATCTTGATAAGGTTTTCCAAAATATAAATCAAAGAATTGAAGCACCAGCGCTAGCGCTAAATTTGTATTACGTACGTTACTTAACACAACAATACCCATTTTTTCTTCTGGAATAAAAGCAGCCACATTAAAGGCCCCTAAAGTTGAGCCATTATGCCAAATAATCGGATAAGGTGAGTAATCTGTTCGCACCCATCCTAAAGCATAATACATGGCACTACCATGACCATCCCCTACAAAAACCATGGGTCTTGTCATTTGTTTCATATTGTTTTCAGTAATCAGCTGCTTGTTTTTAAATTTTCCCAGGTTCGCTTGTAAAATAAGCCATTTTGATAGATCAGCCACATTTGAATTAATCCCTCCAGCAGGTCCTAAAATATAATTCCAATTGTTATAGGGGAAATCGTCGTTTAACCGAGTCGTAGACCCGTCTTCTAATCTCATTAACCATTCAGCGCGATTAGGAGCTTCGAGATAATCTTTTAAAGTCACTGTCGAATTTGTCATTTCAAGAGGTAAGAAAATTTCTTGTTTTAATAATTCTTCATAAGTCATTTTTGCTTTCTTTTCGAGAATATGTGCTGCAACTAGAAATAAAATGTTTTGATAAGCAAATTGAGAGCGGAAACTAGAAAGAGGGTGAATGTATTGCAAATGGTTCAACATTTCATCTCGTGTAAAACCTAAAAATGCTTGTCCGTCTCCAGCATAAGGCGGTAATCCACTTCTTTGAGCTAATAAATCAATCATTTGAAATTGTGTAGTTACCCATGGATCTGAAAGACGAAAAGTAGGCATGTGCTGAATAACAGAATCTTCCCACTTTAACCATTTTTTATCCGCTGCAATAGCTACTAAAGCCGCTGTAAATGCTTTACTTAAAGATCCCGTTTGAAAGATAGTGTTTTCATCAACTGGTCGTTTATCTGACAAACCCCGCTGTCCATATCCTTTAGCTAACAAAACATTCTGATCTTTAATAATTCCAATAGCAAGACCGGGAATATTCCAGGCTTTTCGCTGCTCTTCAGCATAGACTTCAAATTGACTAAGAATTTCATTGAGTCTCTGATCATCTGCATACAGGGGCAACCTTGTAATCATTAAACAGAGTAAACACAGTTGTATTAAAAACCTGCTAAAATTCATTGTTGACATCTTTTGTTAAGCTCAATTGAGCAAGCCGACTCTGGAAAAGCATAAAAAAATAACAATTTTCCACGACCCATCTTGCTTCAAACTAGTTGTAAGTTGCTCACACGTCTCTTTATAGTTTTTATCATGTCTGTACAATCTAACGATTGAATCCTACAGGATGTTTTTCTTCATCGGCTTGATTTTGCAAAGTCTGCAAGTAATAATTAGCTAAATCCTCTTTCAACTGAATCAGCGAAGGGTGATAAATATACATCATGTGCCCCGCTGGATAATATTTCATCGTCACATGATTTAATAATGAGGCATTTAATCCTAAATGATTAAAGGTATACTCTGTTGCAAAAAAGGGTGTGGCTAAATCATAATACCCATTTCCCACAAATACTCGGATGTAGGGATTTTTTGTCATTACACTTCTTAAATTCTCCGCCACATTTAAATATTGATTCGCAATTCCGTAATCCCAGGGTTGCACATTTGTTAAAATTTTGTAACGTCCATTATAAGGCCATTTCAACTCTGTTTTCACATATTGATTAAATGTGGCAGTAAATGCCCCAAAAACAGCATCTGCACTTGGATCATACTCAAAATGTTCGCCCACACCATCTGCATCAATCCCTTTAAAACGCCCATCAAAACGGCCCACTGTTCTATCTTGGTATCGTAAAAGCTCTTTAGCAAAACGCATCATCTCAATACGCAAATTACTTCGTTCAATGTATTCACTCGATAACCCTGTCAAACGAGCTAATTGATTCACAATGTACGCTCTTTCTTCTGGTTTAAGTAAATTTCCCTTAAATAAAGCTTGCGCATATTCGTTAATGACAAAATCCCTTGAAATTTTTAAGGTATTTTCTAGATTACCTTGTAAATCAGGGGGAAGTTTATTATGATACCAGGCTGTTGCTGTATAACTCGGGAGAAATAATAGATAAGATAAATCATTTCCTGTTGAAAAATCTAACGATTGAAAATTTAAAACTGAAGAGATCAAAATTAATCCATTGACATACATGAATTGGCGATCATGTAAATAATCAGCTAAACCAGCCGCTCGTGTCGTCCCATAACTTTCGCCTGCAATAAATTTCGGCGATTCCCAACGTTCATATTTACTCAAATAAAGTCGAATAAATTCTGCCACAGATTTAATGTCCTCTTCAACACCATGAAATTTTTTGGCATCATCTGCAGGAATCGCACGACTATAGCCTGTCGACACAGGATCAATAAAAACTAAATCTGTTAAATCTAAAATAGAATATTCATTATCGACTAAATGATAAGGAGGCAATGCATCTCCATTGTCTGTCAAAAACACGCGACGTGGACCAAAACTTCCTAGATGCAGCCAAACGGATGAGGAGCCTGGGCCCCCATTAAAACAAAATGTGATCGGCCGCTGACGTAGATTAGTCTCCCCTTCTTTAACATAACTCACAAAGAATAGACTGGCTTTTTGTTGACAATTTTCATCTTCCAAAATGAAATTGCCAGCTGTGGCACGGTAAGACAATGGCTGCCCATTAATCATGATTTGATGCTGTGTCTCAATCAATTCTTCTTTATTAGGACAAGTTGTTTTACCCTCTTTAGTATCACTTTTACTCTCTTCTGCGAAAAGAAATGAGTAAATCACTAAATGAAAAATAAATACTTGAGAAATTTTTAAGAATTGACGATTCATACGATAAACCTATTTGTTGCTTGCAACATTTTTTCTAAACAATTATGACTGTAATTTTAAAGGAGAAATATTTAATGACAGAACGCACGATTCTTTTAATTGTTGCTTGCGCTTTAGTAGGCGGCGCTTTGTTCCATCTTTCTCGCTTATTTTGGCATATTTCTTTATCCGTTGGATCTGTTTATTTTCCGCCTTGGACAGGAGGACTTTTTTTTGTATTTTATGGATTATTAGCAGCTGGCCTCTTTAAAGTGCTATTTGGTGCCTCTTTTCCATCCACTCCCTCAGATCCTTAAAAGAGATCAAAATTGCCCCGGCTTTTGACATCACGTCAAACGCACGTTTTGTATCTC
>Ga0105046_10007888_pt1 | contig 16724 bp, 10 predicted proteins | sample MAT03_FD_78385 | JGI IMG/M metagenome (GOLD analysis project Ga0105046, IMG submission 78385) | Freshwater microbial communities from Lake Fryxell liftoff mats and glacier meltwater in Antarctica - MAT-03 (megahit assembly) | ecosystem: Environmental > Aquatic > Freshwater > Ice > Liftoff...
GAGGCCGAGCCGATTGGCGGGCGCATTGTCCGGGAAGGGATGGAGGGCGGCGGGTGTAGCGGCTGTAACGGGTTCGCCGGGGGAAACAAAAGAGCCGCGCTCAAAGATCCGGGTGAGACGTTGGAGCTGAAGGGGGAGTTCGCGCAAGACGAGCGTGGAAGAGCTGGGGCCGAGAGCGAGGCGGGGCCGGTCGTCATTCTTGTCACTGTCTTCTGTTTGATTAAAGAAGGCGTAGAGCTGATAGAACTCCTTTTGACTGAGGGGATCGTATTTGTGGTTGTGGCATTGGGCGCAGCCCCAAGTTTGGCCCATCCAAACCTGGCCGGTGACGGCGGCGCGGTCGCGCACGGCGAGGTCGCGGAATTCTTCGTCGTCCGTGCCGCCTTCGTTGTTGGTAAGGGTGTTGCGGTGAAAGCCGGTGGCGGTGAGGTCGTCGCTAGAGGGGTTGGGCAATAGATCGCCAGCGATCTGGCGGATGGTGAACTGATCGAAGGGCATGTTCGCGTTGAAGGCGCGGATCACCCAATCGCGCCAGGGCCAGATGGGGCGGGAGTAATCGTGTTGGAAGCCCTGCGTGTCAGCGTAGCGGGCGAGGTCGAGCCAGACACGTGCCCAGCGTTCGCCGAAGGCTGGAGAGGCAAGCAGGGAGTCAATGTAGCGCTCGTAGGCTTGCGGGCTGCGTTCGTTCAGGAATTGCTCTAGTAACTGCGGGGCCGGAGGCAGGCCGGTGAGATCAAGGGCAGCCCGACGGGCCAGGATGCGAGGCGGTGCTTGCGGGGAAGGACTGAGGCCTTCAGAATCCAGGCGGCGCTGGATCCAGTAGTCAATTTCATTGCGAGGCCATTTTGAATCGCTTACAGTCGGCAGAGGCTGGCGGCGGGGGAGAGTGGTAGCCCAGTGCGTGGAGTAGGCTGCACCTGCATCGATCCATTCTTTGAGGATGCCGATTTCGGAGTGGCTCAATCGCTCTCCGGTGGGGGGCATGGGGCGTGTTGGGTGGGAGGCGCGGATGAGTACGCGGCTGATGGCGCTCTTGCCAGGGACGATCCCAGGGTATAAGCCGGATTTGCCAGTGGCATGCTCGAAGGAATCCAGCCGGAGTTTGGCTTGCCGCGACCCTTCGTCGGGGCCGTGGCAGGAGAAGCATTTGCGCGCCAGGAGAGGGCGAATGTCGCGCTGGAAGTCAACTGTAGCGGGAGAAGCCGCAGTTGCACTAGTGGGGGCAATTACGATAGCGGCGAAAATCAACGAGCAGCGCGATGCAAAACTAATAGGAAAATCCATCAGACTTCCTCTAAGGTAGCTTGGCGCTGTGCGAGTACCAAGGTTTTCACAGTGGCTACACAGTTGACGAACGGGGATTAATCCGGGTAGGAGCGGTGGGCTAATTTTTCGGGGGCCGTGGCTGTACCCGCGAGGTTACGGGAGCGTACGACGATTTCAATATATGGGTTGTCCCGGGTCAAGAGTGGGGCGATGTGCTTGCCAAAAAGACCGGGGGCGAGAACGAGGCTGGCTCCGGCCTCAGTGGCTTCCATACTCATGCCGCCGAGGATCAAGACCGGAGATTTGCCGTTGAGTCCGCTGCGGAAAGAGAGAGTGGAGAAACCTTCGTGCATGCCTTCGACACTCTTCTGGCGGAATTCGGGTGGCTCGGTGGCTAGCGGCCGCCGGTTGAGAAGAATGTGGGGGCGGCGACCTTGAGCCAGCGAATATGTGAAGTTGTGTTTTGGCTCGAAGAGCTCAATCCAGGGATTGGCGGATGCTGTTCCGAGCAGGATGAGAGGGCCGTTTGAAAGCTCGCGGCGGTTGACTTCGCGTGCGAAGCGGATGACGACGGAGCGTCCGCGGCGGCCAGCCAGTTCAGCAACTCGGGCGGCGATGGATACGGCGTCCATCATGGTGTAGTTGCGCGTGGGAAGTTGACGGAGGGAAGTAGCGTCGAGATCGCGTTTTGTCCATTCTGCATGGGGTGAACGGGTAAGGTAATCAGCGAGATTGAATTGCCTGCCGAGAACTTCGCTAGTGATGGCCAAAGCCTGGTCCGGCGCGACGATCGTGACAGCTTGATCCTGAGCGAGGATCGAGTTCCAAAATTCGTGATAGGCGGCGGGCTCTTGCGTGGCTGTGTCGGCTGTGGGTCGCAGCCAAAAGGTGAGAGCGACGCCGAGCGATAAGCCAGCTAGAAGGTAGAGTGAAGGCGAACGCCGCCACGGCTTGGCGATCGTCTCCAGGGCCGGATCCGGGACGATGGCAGTGAGTTTTGCCGCAGTCTCGAAAACGGGGACATAGCTACCCTTGGGGATGAGGATGCGGAGATCTTCCGAAGCGCCTTCAGTACTGAAGTGTGCCTCTAATTTTGCCCGGAGAAGCCTGGCCTGGGAGCGGACAACATTGTCGTCTCCCGGGTTGTAGCCGGGAGCGCGGCCAAATACATGGATGCCGATTTGCTGCTCGGAAATTTCGGCTTCGAGATTGGAGATGGAACGGTCTACGACGTAGCGCAGGAAGGCGGACAGTTTTTGCGATCTGCGGAAAGAGGCGCTTTGCAGAACACGCTCCGTCAACTCCCACCTTGGGTCGGCTGCGGTAGGGGGATCCGCCGCGCTTGCGGGATTCCGCGTGGAATCGTTCACGGTTGTGATTTTCTCACAAAGCGCGCTTGATTATAACTCTCTCCATTGCTGGTCGGGACGGTAGGCGTCGAGGTGCTTGCGCCAAGCGTCCCATCGGACGCGCATGCGATCCAATTGGCCTTGATGTGACTTATCGAGTGCGAGGTTACGCATTTCGAGCGGGTCGCTATCCAGGTCGTACATCTCTTCAAAGAGAGGCTTTATATCCAGATAGCGGAAATACTTCCAGCGTTTGTCGCGTACACCTTCGGTACGCGGAATCCAGCCACCGGGGTTTGTAAACGCGTGTTCGTAGAAGAACTCGTTGCGCCATGGTGGGGCCGCACCAGAGAGGAGTGGGGAGAGATCTCTACCCTGAACGCAATTGGGCACTGGCAAGCCAGCGAGGGAAATGATGGTCGGGGCAATGTCGATATTAAGTGTCATTTGCGAGCGCCTGGCGCCTTGCAGGTTGCGCGCGGCGCGCGGATCATAGACGACCAACGGCACCCGGATGGATTCCTCGTGAGGGATCCATTTGCCAGCCAGGCCATGTTCTGCGAGGTAGAATCCATTGTCGGAGGAGTAGATGATGACTGTGTCATCAGACTGTTTTTGGGCTTCAAGCTGGGCACGGATCCTGCCTACCTCGCGGTCGATTTCAGAAATGAGACGGTAATACGACTTGACCGATTCCTGAAAGGTGGCGGGGGTGGAAAATCGTACGCCCCATCGACGACGATTCTCAGAGCGGTGTATCTCTATGGGGAGCATGGAGATGTAGCGTTCATGCGCTGTTTTGGGTGGAATAATTTTGGCATCGCGATACATGGAGGCGTCCGCCGGGTCGTAGACAAATTGCCGGGGGTCTTCGTCCTGAGCATGAGGTGCTTTGAAGCTGACCTGAAGAAAGAAAGGTTGGGCGGAGTTGGCGCTGGGGCCACTTCCCTGAATGAACTCCAGGGCTTGATCGCCCATGATCCTGGTAAGGTGGGGCCCTTTGTCGCCGGGTTGGAGATACTTTCCTTGGCCAGCGAAGCCTTTCCAGTAATCGAAACGGTTGGAGGGGAGCGGCGCGCCATCGAGGCCGTACTTGCCGATGAAGCCTGTGCGGTAGCCCGCGGCGCGAAGCAAGGCCGGGTAAGTTTGGGCAAACTGGGAGTCGCTCAAGCGGTAGCTGAACTCGGTCATTCCGTGGGTGCGCTCATATTGGCCAGTGAAGATGCTGGCGCGGCTGGACATGCAAATGGCGGTTGTGACGAATTGTTTGTCAAACGTGACGCCGCGTGCCGAGAGAGCATCTACGTTCGGCGTTTGGATGATGCGGTTCCCCATGCAGCCGAGTGCGTCCCAGCGTTGGTCATCGCTCAAGAGGAAGATGATGTTGGGGCGTTTTTTAGGCGACTGGCTGAAAGCATTCGCGGCAAGCATGGCGGTCAAGGCATCGCGGCGGGTGAGCACCGCAGATTTTTTGCTCATTGCAGAATCCTAAAATTAGAAGACAAATTTGAGGGCGAGTTGCACCTGACGGGGCAGGTTGGCTTGGGTGCCGATGATGCCGAAGCCAGCTTGGCCGAGGGTGGTTCCAGGGAAGCCGAATTGGGGCGTGTTGAACAAATTGAAAGCTTCAGCGCGGAATTCGAAGCGCTGTCCGTCACCGAAGATTTTGACGGGGAAACGCTTGAAGATCGCAAAATCCAAATTGGCAATTCCATCGGAGCGGATGGCGTCCGTGGTGCGGGAGGCGTTCCCCAAAGTAAAGGCAGCGGGCTGGGCAAAGGCCGAGGTATCGAACCAGCGCAGCAGTTGGTCCGCTGTGGAGCGATCACCTGAGAGAACTGGATTGCCAACTATGTTGGGACGTTGAACGGAAGAGAATATGCCAGCATTGTTGGCGGCCGCAAAGGCGAGCGGATATCCACCGGAAAGAGTGAGGATTCCATTGACCTGCCAGTTGCCGAGGGCGACGTCGAGCCAGCCTGGCATGCCACCGCCGAGAGACTTGCCTTTACCAAGTGGTATTTCATAGATTTGGCTGATGACGAGACGCTGGCTGATGTCCTGGGCGGATACTGCCCGGCTGGCGCGACGGTTGAACGCGTCCTGATGCAAGGGCAAAGAGGGTGCCCCGTGGCCCTCTGCTCCAGAGGAGTCATCGATCAGCTTGCTTGAGGTATAGGAAACCAGGAAGCTGAGGCCCTTGCTGAAATCTCGCTGAATGCGCAACTGGAAGGCGTGATAGGTAGAGGAGGCCGAGGCAGGTGTAGTCATGTTGACATTGAGAAATTGGGGGTAGGCTCGGAGGAGTTGGCCGCGGCTGATTGTGGCCTGGGCAAGAGATCCAGCAGGTATTTTGCCAGCAAAGGGATTGGGCACCAGTTGTTGCAAGGCAGTGCCGAGGGAGAGTGATTCCGTTGGCAATTGATTCAATTGCCAACCTGAGTCAGAAAGCTTGGTGCCTTTGGTCCCAACGTAGGCGGCTTCGACAGCGATGTTGCCGGGAAGTTGGCGTTGAATATTGAAGTTCCATTGCTGCATATAGCCAACCCGGCTGCCTCGGTCATAGGCGGAGATGTTGGTACCAAGGTCAGACAGCAGACCGGGGGCGCGTCCAGGAGCGGGCGTAAGCGAGGAGGGGAAAGCATTTGACAAGTAGTTGAAGGGGCGCAGGCCATCAAGGGAGCCAACCCATTCCGTGCGCGAGGTATAGCCTGGCACAGACGGGATGAATGCCCCGCCGACGAAGGGCAGATAGAAGACGCCGTAGCCGCTTCGGAAAACGAGATTCGATTTGGGGCTGTAGGCAAAGCCGACGCGAGGTCCGAAATTATTTTTGTCGGTGTCAAATCCAGCGACGCCGGGTTCTGTGAAACGCAGCCCGCCGCTTAAGTTGGAAAAGCCCGGGACTTGAGAGGCGAGAGGGGAGGGGGCGCTAAAGTCAAACCAACTGATTTGATTATTGCGTTCGTCCCTGCCGGTTTCGACATCCCAGCGCACACCGAGATTAATAGTAAGTTTTGGGGTAATTTTGTAGTCATCCTGAGCAAAAAATCCGTAATAGTGATTGGTTGTGAATAGCGCGGCGCCGAGCTGCATGGAGCCGCTGCCAGTGCCGAGCAGGAGGCTGGCGATGGAATGTCCCCGGTCTGCTCGCGGGGCGTTGGGGTCTGGCCCTTGCGTGAAGTCCTGGTTGAAAGAGAAGGAGCCGAGGCCGAAGTTGTAATTTGCGGAGTGTTGGAGGCGGCGTTGCTCGCCACCAAATTTCACGGTGTGCTTGCCGCGAATCCAGGTGACGCTTTGCCCTAGGCTGTATGTGTTGGCAGTTTCCGAAACGATAGCCTCACCGCCGTTACCCATGGGGGAGAAGCCTGCAACGGTGACGCCTGGAAAGGCGATGGGACGGGTGAGCTGGCGCTGTAGAGATTCCGAAAAGCCAAGGTCCGTGATGCTGAAGTTCTCAGGATAGGGCGAGCGATAAACTTCCTGGCGGTTGAGCCCGGCGCGTATGTTAAGGACAAGTGTGGGGGTTTGCACCTTGGTGTAATCACCACGAAGCACCCTGGTGGGGGCGGATTGGCCGCTGAGGAATGCCGCGCTAGGGGTGCCTGCGTAAGGATCGGCGACAGTTCCAAAGTGGTTGACGGGGAAAAGATCGGGCTTGCGCCAACTGAGGCCGAGTACAAAGCGGTTATAGGCATTGGCAGCCCAATCGACCTTAGAATCAATCTGATTGGATGTGAAGGTATCAGCCTTGGCTGAGAAGAAGTTGTTTACACCGGTGCAAGGATCGCCCGCCGCATTGGGTTCTGGATAGAAGCTGACGAGCTTCTGGCCGACGGTGTCGAGGCGAGAGCGCGGAACGGAATTACCCGGAAATTGGTCGCGGATAGAACCCGCACCACTTGGATTGGATCGCGTGGTGACGGGATCAAAAATTTGAACCGGGAGGCAGGCCCCCGCGACGCGCTGGGAAGAGCGAGAAAAATCTCCAGAGCGCTCGGCCGTTGTGGGGAGCGTGGTGACGCGGGTGCTGGCGGAGCGCTGGCGCGAGCCTTCGTAATTGAAAAAGAAGAATGCCTTGCTGCGGATGATGGGTCCGCCGAGTGTGCCGCCGAACTGATTGCGCTTGAAACTAGCCAAGGGAGTACCATTGCGATTGGCGAAAAAGTTGTTGGCGTCCAACTTGCTGTTCCGCAGGAACTCATAGGCTGTGCCGTGGAACTGGTCTGTGCCAGACTTCAGAATCATGTTGATGATCCCTCCGCCGCTGCGACCGTATTCGGCCGAATAGTTGTTGGTTTGCACTTTGAATTCCTGGAGGGCGTCGGGAGAGGGGCTGCTTGGGCTGAGGCTGAACGGGCCAGCAGCGGTCACGAGGCTGCTGATGCCATCAATGAAGATTTCGTTCTGGCTGGAACGCCCTCCGTTGATGATGATCGCGGTGGTGTTGTTGTAAGAATCGCCGAAGAGCCGACCCGGGGTGACGCCTGAGAGGAGGAAAGTCAGGCGGTAGGGATTTCGGCTGTTGAGGGGCATATCGACCACGCGGCGGTTGTCAACGACAGTGCCCATGGCGGCAGTTTCGCGCTCCACCAAAGGGGTGGCTGCAACGACCTCGACAGATTCAGAGACCGAGCCTAGGTCGATCGAAAAATCGATGCGCGCGACTTGATCAATGACCAAACTCAAACCGGAACGGTTGGTAGTGCGAAAACCTTCTTTGCGCACCTGAATTCGGTAGTTACCGGGTGGCAAGAATGGGACGGTGTAATAGCCATCGCTATTTGAGATGGTTTCGCGGGCGAGGTTGGTACCGACATTGGTGATCACGATTTGTGCTGCGGGCACACCGGCTCCAATAGGGTCTGTGACCACACCTGTGATCTGGGCCGTTGGCGTCTGGGCCTCAAGCGAGAAAATCAGCAAGAAAGCCAGTGAGAGGCAGGATTTGAGTCGTTTTGTAGTCATTGATATGCGCATCCGTTTGCAGGAGTCAGATGTCCCGCATTGAAGCATATGCAACCCCAATGGCCGATAGAAGGTGTTTTTACGGTGTTGTCACAGTGAAACCACGTTGATACAATTGCGTTTAGTAGCCCAGAGCGTGGCAGAAGCCACATTCATTGGATACGCCTTTCGCGGTGTGGCAATTCATGCAGGAAGCCATCGAAACCGGAAGTTCCTGTTCGAGTACCTCGCGCGAAGCCACCGGGCCGTGGCAGGTGTCACAGCCGATTTTTGCGCCTGTGTGTTTCTTATGGCTGAAAAAGACATACTCCGGAACGCGGTAGACGCGCTGCCAGGGAATGCGTTTTGAATTGGCAAGCAGTTGCCCTACGGTTCGGATGGATTCGTTGTCGTCCTTCATGCCGCGGTGGCAAAGCATGCAGCGATCGGGCTGCGGAATGCCAGCGCGCTCGGCGCGAAGGGCAGTGGTGTGGCAGTCAACGCAATTCGCAGAAGCGTGCGTGCGGTGGCTGAAGGGCACCGGTTGAGGGGCGACGGCGCGGGGCAGCTTCTGTTCTTTGCTTTGGTACTGTTGGGCGGCCAGAAGAATGGCGAAGGGGAGGACGGTCGAAATCCGTTTCATGGCAGTGAGAAAACAACCAGTTTGCCACTGAACTTTTTGTCGTATTTGTTGCCACCGCCGGCGGCGATGGCGATGAATTGCCGGCCCGTGGTTTTGCCTCGATAAGTCATCGGGCTGGCCATTCCGCTGGCGGGGAGATTGGCAACCCAAAGTTCTTTTCCGGTAGCGCTATCGAAGGCGCGAAACTTTGAATCGTTCGTAGCGCCGATGAACACCAGGCCCCCCGCCGTAACGATCGGACCGCCGAGATTCGGCGCGCCGGTCTTGGGGATGCCCTTGGCTTTGAGCTCATCGAATTCACCGAGCACGACGCGCCAGCGGAAAGCTCCGGTTTTCATGTCCACGGCCGTCAGATGGCCCCAAGGGGGCTGCTGGCACGGGTAGTTGTTCTTGTCCCAGAAAAATTCGTATTTTTGAGCGCGAAGGCGGAAACGGATTTCGGCATCGTCGCCACGGTCCACCATGCGGAAGAGGCCGCCAACATCCATGGAATTGATATAAAGCAAAGAAGATGAGGGATCGTAGGCGACACCGCCCCAATTGGCGCCGCCATTGAGGCCGGGGAAAAGCACGGCGGGTTTCTCGTCAATCGGGTGAAATAGCGGGCGTCCAAATGCTACGCCCTCGGTCATGGCGAGGCATTCCGCGCGCGATTCCGGACTGAGCCTCGTGATCTCCTCCTTCGTCATGCCTTGACGAGCGAATGGCGGCGTTTTAACGGGAAACGGCTGAGTTGGCCACGCTTTCTCGCCGGCCAGCGTGCTGGGGGGAACCTTCCGTTCTTCGACAGGAAAAATAGGTTCGCCGGTTTCGCGGTCAAGCACAAATAGAAAGCCTTGCTTGGTCGCTTGGGCGACGGCTGGTCTGGGCTTCCCGTTCTTGTGCGCCGTGATGAGCGCGGGCGGGGAAGCGAGATCGTAGTCCCAGAGGTCGTGATGGACCGTTTGATAGTGCCAGACTTTGCGGCCTGTTTCGCAGTTCAAGGCAACAAGGCTATCGCTGTAAAGATTGGCGCCTTGGCGATCTCCTCCGAAAAAGTCGTAGGAAGAGGAGGTGAGCGGCACAAAGACCAAACCTCGACTCTCATCGACGGTCGAGATCGACCAGGAGTTGGTGCCGCCACGCTCTTTCCAGGAATCGCCCTCCCAGGTTTCATGGCCCGGCTCACCGGGTTTGGGAACGGTATGAAATCGCCAGAGTAACTTGCCGGATTTTGCGTCGATACCCCTGATGTCGCCGCTCGGCCCGCGGGGGCTGCCGTCATTTACCCAGCCACCCGTTACCAGGACATCGCGGCAAACCGATACGGGCGACGAAAGTCGGTAAGAACCAGTGTCGCCCTGCATCATGTCTCGGGCTAAATCAACGCTACCTCCTTGACCAAAAGCGGGGTCAAGATTTCCGGTGGCTGCATTGATGGAATGAAGGCGTCCTTCGAGGTCACCAGCAAATATGCGTTGAATCGGGCCGCGTTGCCACCAAGCAACGCCGCGGTTGGCGAACAAATTGACACGCACCGTTTTGTCGATTTTGGGATCGAAGATCCATTTTTGTTTTCCGGTTTCGGCGTTGAGGGCAAACACACGACCGAAGGGGGAGATCAAATACATGGTGTTTTCAACAACCAAGGGAGTGGCCTCAAAGGCCGAGCGAGTACCAAATTGAGTGCCGTCGCTGAAATCGCCCGTATCGAATGTCCAAGCTTCCCGCAAGCGGCCCACGTTTGATTTATTGATCTGACGGAGCGTGGAAAATTTCATCCCACCGGAATCGCCACCCCAGCGTGGCCAATCCTGAGCTCCGGCAATCGCAATCGCCAAGCCCGCACACACTAAATGTCTCGCGATAAAGCTGACCTGCATTCACCTGTCCTTATCCTGCCGCAGCGCCGACACAAACACCTCGAAACATCAGTGTATAGCCTGTTCTATGTCAGCCCGCAGGTGATTTCACGGTGCTCAAACCGTGAAATGATCACCCTTCGCCCTGATGACCCTCAGAATTTGCGGCTCCACTCCTTGGGCCAGCGTTCGACGACCACCTTTTTGTCCGTGTAGAACTCGACGGCGTCGCGGCCTTGCGCGTGAAGTACCCCAAGAAAGCTTCCCTTCCAGCCGCTAAACGGAAAATAGGCCATAGGGGCAGCGACTCCAATGTTCACACCCACATTGCCCGTCGGGACAAGATGGCGAAATTTCCTAGCGTCGGCGCCACTGGAGGTAAAGATCGAAGATGCATTGCCGTAGCTGTTGCGCGAGATGATCTGGATGGCTTCGTCGATGTCTTGAGCGGGGACGAGGCTGAGGACCGGGCCGAAGATCTCGGTTTCCGAAAGTTCGCCAAAGGGCGCTACGCCGTCGAGCACGGTTGCCCCGACGAAGGAGCCGCCGGATGAGTGAATGGTTTTACGTCCGTCGACGGCGAGGCGTGCGCCAGATGCCGCGCCCTTGGCAATCCAGCTTTCAATGCGCTGCTTACTTGCCGGGGAGATCACCGGCCCCATCTGGGTATCTTCATCCAGGCCGTTGCCAACGCGAATCGATTCGGCTGTCTTTGAAATCGAGTCACCGAACCATTGCCGGGCATCGCCGACGGTAATTGCTACTGACACGGCGAGGCAGCGCTGGCCGGCACAACCAAAGGCGCTATCGGCAACGATTCGAGTCGTGGTGGCCGGATCGGCGTCGGGCATGACCAGGACGTGGTTCTTGGCCCCGCCTTGGCATTGGACTCGTTTTCCGGCAGCCGATCCGCGCGCGTAGATATAACGAGCGACGGCACTCGATCCGACGAAGCTGATCGCCGAGACTCCCGGATGATCCAGAAGCTCGTCCACGGCTGCCTTTCCGCCGGTCACCAGATTCACAACGCCAGCAGGCAGACCTGTTTTCGAGATCAGTTCCACAATGCGGGTCATCGAGAGTGGTACGCGCTCGGAGGGCTTCAGGATAAAGGTGTTGCCGGTGGCGATCGCATAGGGAAGAAACCAGAGTGGGATCATCGCCGGGAAATTGAATGGGGTGATTGCCGCGACGACGCCAAGCGGCTGGCGAAACATCAGTTCGTCGATACCGCTGGCGACATCTTCCAGATTGTAGCCCTGCATCAGGATCGGAATCCCGCAGGCGACCTCTACGTTTTCGATTCCGCGGCGGAGTTCTCCCCGCGCCTCGGCAAGGGTCTTGCCATTCTCTTTCGTAATGATCGTGGCGATCTCTTCCAAGTGCCCTTCGAGCAGCACCTTCAGGCGGAACAGATACTGAATGCGATCGGCCGGGGGCGTGGAACGCCAGGCGGGAAAAGCAGCGGCTGCGGAAGCGACTGCCGCAGCGACGTCTCCATTGTCGCCGGCAGGCGCTTGCGCGAGTATCTCACCGGTCGCCGGATTAAACACCTCGAAGGTTGAGGGCGAAAGTGGCTGTCGCCATTCGCCGTTGATGTAATTGAGAACTGTTGTGGCCATGACTAATTCCTGGTTCGCTTTCTTGCTCAGAAGTATTTTGAAATTGCATCGAGGTGGGCGCCCCGATAGCTGGCAAAGGAAGCCATGGCATCCTCTACGGTCCAATTGCGATGGATAATTCCGCCTGTCGCAACTGCCATGGCCAGCGGGTCTTCATCGCCGGGATAGAGGACGTTGCGGCCGACCATGGCGCCCAAGACATTCGTCCCCGACCTAAGCGCAGCTTGCAGTTCCTGTAGGAACGGCGCGGGACTGCCGGCCGATTCGCCGCCCAGCAGCACGATTGGGAGCGACGTGGAGCGCGCCACGATCGCGAAATCGGCGCAATAGGGAAGCTTAAGCCAGAGATATCGGCTGCTATCGCCCAGGGCGGACACCACTCCCACCAGTTTCGCTATGGACGCTGCATCCTTCGTAACTGCCCAGCCAGCATCGCTACGCGTCACCGGCAAGGGTTCGAGAAACATGGGCAGGCGCAAAGCGTTGCACTCGGTAATAGCCTGGGCGCTGGCGAGCATCGTTTTCAATGAGCCAGAATCTGAATCGCCTATCCGCAGAAGGACTTTCGCTCCATCCAGGCGCCATGCGGCACAACTGGCGGGTGTGGGTCCAGTGATGGCATCGTCCAGTTCCCAAGCGGTGTTTGCAAGACCGCCGCGATTGAGACTGCCGATCAGCAGTTTGCCATCGAGGAGCGAAGGCGCGCCAGCTTCTCGCAGAAGGCCGTCGAGGATGAAGAGTTCTTCGAGCACATCCATCGTGGCCATGAGTCCATCAACAGAGTCCGCCTGGAGGATGCGCACGATCCGGGCGAGGTAGCCGCGCCGGTCCGCCATGCCGAGAGGATTGTCGCCGACCTTGGTCACGCGCCGCGCGGGATGGTCAGCGGCGAGGATGTTGAGCTTGCCTGCGGGTGCGATGCGATTCCGCAGACGGCGGGCCTGCGCGGCTCGAAAGGAGTAATCGGGATCGTTGACGCGCGTTCGCGTCAGGCGCTCCATCATTGGGTCGGTGAGAAATTGCTGTGGAGAGAACATTAGAAATCCTTGCGTTGGTGCTGCATTAAGTCGTGTACTTCGGCGATGGTTGGCATGGCTTCCGCGCAGCTCAGCCGGCTTACTACAATGGCGGCAGCGGCGTTGCCGTAGTGGAGGCATCGTTTGATCGGCTCGCCCTGGAGTAGCGCGAAAAGAAAGCCAGAGGCGAAGCCGTCACCCGCGCCGATGGTGGACTGTACCTTCACGCGATAGGGCGGAAGGAAGATCTCCTGGCTGCCGGAGTAGACTCGCGTTCCTTCTTCGCCGAGCTTGGATACGAGCGTGGGAACGCGCCCCCGTAGCGTGCGCACCGCCTCTTCGAGGGTTGAAGCGCCGGCAGTGAGCATCAGTTCCAACTGGTTCCCAATGAGCACATCCACATTGGGAAGCGAGAGCCGCGCGGCGAGGCCCGCTTCGACGTGGCTCGGCCATGACATGGCGCGGAAATCGATGTCGAAGACAGTTCGGACTCCGACCGCATGCGCACGTTCCAAGGCAAGATACGCACTCTCCCGCGAGGGTGAAGCGCATAGGGAGGTGCCGTTGGTGATGAACATGCGCGCGGCGGCGGCGTAGTTGAAGTCCTCTTCGTTGGCAACGAGCATGGTGTCTACGGCGTTTTGCCGGTAAAAGACTTGCGGAAAGCGATCGGGCGGTGAGATTTCGGTCAGCGCCAAAGATGGCGCATAGCCTTCGCGCCGTTGAACGTGCGAAGTATCGACCCGTTCCGCTGTTAGGAATTCCAAGAGGAACTGGCTGAGCGCATCGGTACCAAGGCAACTCACCAGGCCAACCTTGGCGCCCAGGCGAGAAAGACCGACCGCCATGTTGGCACTGGATCCGCCGAGGAATCTCGTAAAGTGGCGCACTTGAGCGAGCGGCACATTCGGCTCTTCGGAATACAGGTCATAACCGGCACGGCCGAGAATGACGGCGTCGAGAACAGTAGACATTTAGACGATCTCCTTGGGGGCTAAGCGCACTTGTTCCACGCGGCCCATTATCAATAGGCCTGCAAAACAAGCGATTGGCATCAATAAGGCGAGGCCGGAAAACACCGACGTATAGTTGTGGGTCTGGTCCAGTGTATAGCCAACGAGCCAGATGCTGATCATGGAGCCAAGTGTGGAACCCAAACCGCCGAAACCATAGACAGACCCCACGATGTGGGCGGGGAAATAATCTCCTGGCAGGGTCTGGACGGTGACAGACCACAACATCCAGAAGAAGAGCGCGATGGAAATGAATGCAATTGTCCACGTGACGGACTGCGTAAACACTGCGGCGACACCAATGGGCGAGCCTGCCGCGCCAGCGATCATGAGAGTCTTGCGCGTCCGGTTGGGACTGACCCCGGCGCTTTCCAAGCGCTGAGCAAGAAAGCCAGCCACGAAGTTGGCAATATCGGAGACCAGAAAGGGTATCCAGGCAACAGCGCCGATGGCGGCTAGGCTTAAGCCACGCTCCCTGGTTAAAAACTCCGGTATCCAAAAGACGTAAAAGTACCAGATCGGATCCGCAAGAAATCGGCAAACGAACACGATCCACATTTGGCGCTTGGCGAGAAGCGTCGACCAGGATATTGATTCCGCAGTCTTCCTTCCGGGGAGCGCCGCAGCATCGCCGGCGCAGTCCGTCTCTCTCATTTGCGGGTTTAGCCGCAGGAAAATTCGAAACATTGTCACCCACATCAAACCCAGGGCTCCAGTTGCGACGAATGCTGTCTGCCATCCGAAGTGACTGGTAATCCAAACCACCAGTGGAGGCGCAAGCATGGCTCCGAGACTGGAGCCGCTATTGCACACCCCGATTGCGAGAGTTCGCCACTGCGCGGGGACCCAGATTGAAACCGCTTTTGCAAAGGAGGGCCAGGCACCACTTTCCCCCACCGCGAGGAGCGATCGGAAAAGTGCCAGCGAAGCCGGACCGCTCGCGAAGGCGGTCAAGATTCCAGCGATGGACCACCAGCTTGCAGCGAGCGTGAGCCCCTTGGCGACGCCGATCCGGTCCAGAATCCATCCGGCCGCCGGCATTCCGATGGCGTAAGTGGCCATAAAGGCGTTGAGAATCCAGGCATATTGCTGGTTCGAAAGCTGGAACTCGTCACGGATCACCGGTGCCAGCACGGAGAGCACCTGCCGGTCGATATAGTTGATCGTCGTCGAGGCCAACAGGAGAGCGATCAGCGTGATGAGGGATGCGCGAGACAAGGCTTGTGGCATTGCGTTCTAGAAATAACCGTAGGCAAGCCAGCCGCCATCGACATACAACGAGTGCCCGGTGATGAAACTCGCATCGGCACCTAGCAGGAAAGAGATTGCCCCGGCGATGTCGGTCGGCCGCGCCAGACGGCCGAGCGGAATGCGAGCCTTGATCTGATCTTCATTTACATTTCCTGCCGCGATATTACGCTGGGTCATTTCGGTAGCGACATAAGCGGGGCCTACCGCATTCACCCGGATGCCAAGGCTTGCCCATTCAATAGCCAGCACTTTCGTCAGCATCGCAACGCCGGCCTTCGCGGCGCAGTAGGGAGCACGTCGCGGGAAGGCGGCCTCCGCGTTGGTGCTGGTAATGAATATGATGCCCCCACCCGCCTGCGTCATGCGCTTGGCGCAAGCCTGCGCGATGTAGAACGCTCCGTTGAGCTGGACATCGACCATGCGGGCCCAATCTTGCGGCGGCAAAGTCAGCGAGTCATGTGGTTTGCTTACACCTGCGCAATTCACCAGCCCGTCGAGGTGGCCGAAGTGGTCGATGGCCAACTGAGCGGCGCGATCACAGGCTGTGGCGTCGGTAATGTCGCAATCAACACTGAGCATATCGCCGGGGAGAGGAGCCAAAGGCACCGCACCCGCGAGGTCGGCCACGACCACGCTCGCGCCTTCCGATGCGAGCCGGGCGGCAACTTCAGCCCCGATGCCGCCTCTGCCCCCAGTTATCAAAATGACTTTGCCTTCAATGTTGGTGCTCATCGTGACCTAATCGTAGTACCCAAGGCCAAGAGCGGGGCGATGAGGGTCTTCAGGAACATCTTCCAGGTTTTAAGGCTTTTGCCGGTAACCGGAATGCCGGGGTCCCGCGCCAGGTCCAGCAGGCAGGGAATGTTGTGTGTCAACCGAACACCTCCGTCCGCGCCATGAGTATTGTCGAGCCCTCGCTAAGCCAGGAATTTAGAACTCCAAGCTTGCCCGCGGCGGGTGCGAAGTTGCGGATCATTAGGTTTTGAGCATATAGGGAGCCGGCTAACGGAGTCAATGAGATGCGACAAAGGACATATGCAAAACAAATTTATAAAAATGAAGTTGCATATTTAGCGAGGGCATCTGGCCGGCCCTGCGGCTGCCTTGGGGGAGTTGAATACATCGGTGGCTGATGCCCGGCCGAATGTGAGGGCGGATGGGCAGGAGATGGTTTTTGATTCGGTTCGTGGGGGTGGAGCGCCGGATATTTGGACTTTTTTGCGGGCCAATATCAATGGCCGATGGGGGACGCCGGTGAGGTTGGGGCCGGAAGTGAACAGTGCGGCGAGCGAGACGAGGGCGTCGCTGTAGAAGGATGGGATGGTGCTGCACTTTGGGACGACGCGGGAGGGGGAGTTGGGAAGTAGCGATACGTTCCGATCGCAGCGCCGGAAGGAGAAGGGAAAGGGGAAGTAAGGACATTTTTGATGCTTGAATGGTTTACCGTAGACGCATGCTTGGTCGAGGGGCGTGCATTTGCGGCACTCGAAGCAGGCAGAGAGCACGGCCAACATGTTGTTAGGCAGTCGATGGCTTTGATTCTAAAAAGGGCGCTTTTATCCGGGGCGGCGCGACGGATTGTGCGGAAGTGCCAGATATTGAGCGAAATGCCGAAGGCAGCAGTCCTGCGACGCACCCGCCTGCTGGGTGAGCTTGGGACCCGCACGCGCAAGTTAGAACTCTCGGCGCGATTACGTTTTTCATGCATTTGGGTCGCGGTAGGGACAGTCATCGCTGACCGCCGCCGAGTAGGCCCGGGGAGTTTCACCCCGAGCC
>Ga0105046_10007889_pt1 | contig 16724 bp, 15 predicted proteins | sample MAT03_FD_78385 | JGI IMG/M metagenome (GOLD analysis project Ga0105046, IMG submission 78385) | Freshwater microbial communities from Lake Fryxell liftoff mats and glacier meltwater in Antarctica - MAT-03 (megahit assembly) | ecosystem: Environmental > Aquatic > Freshwater > Ice > Liftoff...
ACGCTACGGGAACGCTGCCCGCCTCGCAGGTGTGCGGCAGGCGGCGCAACACCCTGCCGCCTCCGACGCCATGAGTGTGAGAAATGGAGGCTAGCGCTTCGGGTGGTCAGCCGGAACCTCGGCGGCCGGATACGCTTCCGCTCCCGGCTCGGGGATCTCCTCCAGAAGTTTCTTCACGATGTGGAGCGGCGTGAGGCCCTCGGAGTCGGCGGCGAAATTGGTGAGGATGCGGTGGCGCAGCACGGGCGGCGCGGCGCGGCGGATGTCGGCGCAGCTCACGTGGATGCGGCCTTCGAGGATCGCGGTCGCCTTTGCCGCCAAGATGAGATACTGCCCGGCGCGCGGGCCGGCTCCGGTGCTCACGTAAGTCTTGGTGACTTGCGGGGAGCTTTCGTTTCCCGGACGCGTCGCGCCGACGAGGCGGGTGACGTATTTGATGACGTGGTCGGAGACGGGGACTTTGCGTACGACGGCCTGAAGCTGGAGCACTTCCTCCTTCGTGAGCACGGACCTCACCTCGACGCGCGCGCTGCCGGTGGTGGAGCGCAGGATTTCCTCCTCCTCGTGCGGCAGCGGGTAGTCCACCCAGATGTTAAACATGAACCGGTCGAGCTGCGCCTCGGGGAGCGGATAGGTGCCTTCCTGTTCGATGGGGTTCTGTGTCGCGAGGACGAAGAACGGTTCGTCGAGCGTGTAGGAGGTGTTGCCGGCGGTGACCATTTTCTCCTGCATGGCCTCGAGCAGCGCGGCCTGCGTCTTCGGCGGCGTGCGGTTGATTTCGTCAGCGAGGAGGAGGTTGCAAAAGATGGGGCCGCGGATGAAGCGGAACTCCTTTTCGCCAGTGCGTTGGTTGGTCTCCAGCACGTCGGTGCCGATGATGTCGCCGGGCATGAGGTCGGGCGTGAACTGCACGCGCTTGAACTTGAGATTCAGCACCTGCGCGATGGTGCGGACGGTGAGCGTCTTCGCCATGCCGGGAAGGCCGATGAGCAGCGCGTGGCCGTTCGCGAGGATGCACATGAGGATTTGATCGAGCACGTCGCGCTGGCCGACGATGACGCGGCCGACTTCCTTGCGGATGCGCTCGGTGTAGCCGCGCATTTTTTCGACGAGCGCGAGTTCGTCGGCGGTGGTGCCGGGCGCGGAGAGCGGTTCGGCGCCGCCGAAGAAGACAAAGCGGGTGGCACCGATCTGGATCTCGTCGCCCTCGCGCAGTCGGGTGGAGGCAACCATGGAGTCGTTGACCGCAGTGCCGTTCGAGCTGCCGAGATCCACGAGCGTCCAGGCGTCGTCCTCGAAGCGCAGTTCGGCGTGGTGCGCGGAGACGGCCCTGTCGTCGAGATGCAGCGCGGATTCGGAGCTGCGTCCGATGGTGAATGTGCCCGGCGGAAGTGTGAGTCGCTGACCGGCGTTCGGTCCTTCTTTGAATTCGATCTCAGCCATGGCGTGGGAAGTTCTGCGCGGGTTCAGTTGCTCAAGTCGAGCGCGCCGATGTCCTTGATTTCGTCGGCGACGCGGAATTCGGAGAGCTTCGTGTTGTAATGGTGCGCGGGCAGCGCGGCCTTGGGATTCATCCAGACGGGATAAAGGTCGCGCGCGCGGACGATCTGCCAGCCGGGGCCGACGTCCTTGAAGACGACGAGCTTGAAGGTGCGGCGGAAGTCCGGGCGGTTCGATTTTCCCTCAAACTGTTCAAGCAGCAGTTCCGATCCCCTGTCGCGGAAGTAGGTGATGACACCGCGCGCGAGGTTGCCGCGTCCGCTCTCGCCCTCGGCGCGGTGGACGAATTTCCTTGGAAAGAACGGCTCGGACTTCTGGATTGTGGTTTCGATTTTTTGCCGGTCGTCCGTCGTGAGCGTGCTGTCGCCGCGGGTGAGCTTGAAGCCCTCGTAGAATGCCTTCTCGAACACCACGATGAGGTCGTATTTGCCGACGGGCAGGCCCTTGAACTGGAAGCTGTCCTTCTTCGCACCGCTGATCTCACCGAGATAGACGGTCTCGATGTTCGCGGCGGGCACGGCGAGGATTTGCTCGATGGGCGCGTCGGGATTCGTGATGCGGCCCTTTAGCCCGCCGGGGCTCGCGGGATCGGGCGCGGTGTAGAGGCGCGTGCGCTCGGGCGGATCGGCCGCGGGCGAGGATGCACAGAGGATCAGGAGCGAGACGAGGGCGAGGAGGGATTTCACGGGTGGTAACAGCGCGGGCTATTTCCCGGCGAGGAAGGCGTCGAGTTCTTTCGCGACGGGATGATACTTCAGCCGGCCGCTCACTTTCTCGATGATCTCACGGATCGAATCGCGCGGTTCCTTCGAAAGCTTCACGCAGGCGATGAGCATCGATGCGGCCTGCGGGAGAAAACTAGAGGCGTCAATCTCGCGGCAGTAAGCCTCAAGCATCGGGCGCGCGCGCTTAAAGTCGCGGTTCGAGAGGTAGAACGCGGATTCGCGGACGATGTAGTCGCCGCTGATTTTGCTCAGCGGAAATTCGCGCTCCCACGCCTGCAACGACTGGCGCGCTTCGAGCAGGAAGCCGCCGTCGATCAACGTGCGCACGTTTTCGGAAAGCGAGACATCCTGCAGCGCGCCGCCTCTGCCGAGGAGGTCTGACTTCCCGGCGGCGGGCGGTGCCGGTGCCGGCGTCGGTGTCGGCTTCGCCTTCGGATCGGGCGGGGGCGTTCCGCTGCCGAGGAGCTGGCTGGTGATGGGGTTGGGCGGGATCGCGCTTGTGGCGTTGCGCCGTGCGCGCGCGGCGTTCTGCAAGTCGGCGTAGTAGCTGGTGGCCTTGTTGAGATCGCCCTCGATGAATGCGAGATCGCCGAGGCGGACCTTCGCGCGCTCGCCGATCTCGCCGCCCACACCCGCGAGGCCCGTGAGCAGCGTCAGGGCCGCCTTTTTGTCGCCGAGGTAATACAGAAGGGTCTCGGCGTTGCGCAGGCGAAGCTCGTTCTTGCGCGGCATGTCAGTCGCGGCGGCAAAAAACTTCTCGAGCCACTGCACCGCCTCCTGCGGGTTGTCGCGCTGCGCGATGTCCACGAGGACATCCTGCAGTGCGGTCACCTGGCCGGTGCCGAGCTTCTTGCGCACCGTCTCCCAGCGGTCGGTGAAAAGCTGGCGCAGCACAGCGTAGCCCTCCCCCTGCTCGACGGTGCGCAGCAGGTTGTTCCAATACGCATCGCTCCAGCCTGCCACCGGATCGGGTGTGCGCGGATATGCGGCGAGCATTTTCGCCAGGATGTCCCGGTAGGCCTCGCGGTGTGCCAGCTTGTTGAGGCTGGTCGCCTCCGTGCCGAAGCCGAAGATCGGAACGACGCACTGCGAGATCAATTTACCCGACTTCGCGGTGAGCCTCACGCGGCTCTCGCGGAAGCCGGGGATGAGCCACTGCACGCTGCTGCCCTCGGCCGTGCCGCCCTCGGGAAAAGTCCACGTGTAGGTGGTGTCCGCTGCGTTGCTGCCGCCGATGGCCTGCAGGCTGTAAACGATCAGCGGCTCCTCGTCTCCGAACCAATAGACGAGACCCGGACGCACCTGCGCGGCTGCGACCGGGCTGCCGTCCTTTGCCTCGATGCCGGTGAGCCTGCACGCGCCAGAGCGAACGATCTCCTTGTTCTCGATCACGCGCGACTCGACGGACTTCAGCGTCTCCTGCGGCCCGCGCCAGGTGAGGAAACTGAGCCCGCCATTCTGCGGCGTGTAGTCGTAGGGCCCGACGCCCGGCGCGGTTTGGAAAATCTCCACGCGATGGAGCCCCTTTTGCAGTTCGACGAATGCGCCGTCGCCGCCCCACTTCGACGATTGCTCCTTCGTCGTGAGCTTGGTCCCGTCGATCAGCACCTCGGCGGCGCCGTGGCGGACGAATGGCGCGACCCAGTATTTTCCCGCGACCGCGGCCTCCACATGCGCGAGGAGATAGAACACCGCGGGCTTCGACCTGCCGGTGTCATCACCGCCGATGCTCAGCGGCGCGCGCGGGATGCCGGCCTTGTTGACCGAGTGCACCGCGGGCTCAACGCGCCCGAAATTCCCGAGCGCCTTCGCCGCGTTCATCGTGTCGCGGCCGGGATTCGCGCAGAGGATCGCGCTCGGGGTGATGCCGGTGTTCGGTTTCCAAAAATTCGCCTGTCGTGCCGTCGTCAAATAGACGTTCACCGACTTCGCATCGCCGACATCGCCGAAGACCATCGAGAAGCCGCTCTCGGAATTTTGCCACAGCAGAAAGCTCGGGATCACTTTTCCATCCTCCGTCATCACCACCGTCGCAGGAGTCACCCCGCGCAGGATGCCACCATCGGGAAGTCGCACATAGTATCCGGCGGAAGCGTGAGTCGGCTTGCCGACGATCCCGATCTTGTAACGCAGCATCGCCTCCGGGAGCTGCCACTCGCTTGCCGCATCCGCGCGCAACGCGGCGAACAGCGCGATGAATGCGGTGACGAACACTGCGCAGCGCCGCGCAGCAACGACGATGATCGTTGAAGGATGCTGCTGCAAAAAGATGCCCTACTTTTTCGGGGCAGGCCCCGCTTCCGTCTCCTTGATCTTCGTGATCAGCACGGGAGGCTGCGGCGGCTTTTTCGCCTCGGTGCGCGACATCGGCGTGACCGGACAGCAGCAGCACGCGAGGACAGTCTCCGCGGAGGAAGCGGTGCGCGGCGGAGCCGGCGGCTTCTTCATCTCGCGCGGCGGCGGCACGAAGCCTTTCTCGCCTGTGCCGTCATCGGCGAGAATGATGCCGGTGCAGAGAGTCGCGGCCAGCGCGGTGCTCATGACTTGTCTTGCGGTGGGCGTCTTCATTTTCAGTGGGGTGTAGTTCGGACTTATATTGATACGGGCTGAGGGCTGGTGTAACGACGGACCGAAGCTGCCCTCAAAGCCACTCAGCCGCAAACAAATTCCCATGCGATCCAATTCTACCTCCCCCCCCGTCCTGATGGCGCTCGCCGCTGCCCTCATCGCGCTCCTTTCACAGCCGGCGCGCGCGCAGACCGGCAAGGATCTCTACGGCGACGACGTGTACTGGAACGCCACGCCAAATGACGTGAACAACCTGCTCAAGCAGATGAAGCAGCAGGTGGAGGCGAACTTCCAGATGGACATCCGCACGCTCGCGCAGATCAGCCCGGACCCGGAAAACAATCCCGTCCTTTTCCGCTCGGGCCACTACAACTTCACCTACACGCCCGCCGAGCGCGAGAAGCTGCGCCAATACCTGCTCTCCGGCGGCATGATCATCTACAACACCGGCCTCGGCTCCGCGCCATTCTACAACTCGGTCGTGCGCGAGCTGAAGCTGATGTTCCCCGAGCAGCCGCTGCAGCGCATCATGCCGGATCACCCCATCTTTCACTCGCACTACGACGTGGACCGCGTGCAGTACACGAAGGCGGTGGGCGCGTCCGGCTTCAAGGGCGACGAGCCGTGGTTCGACGCCATCGAGGTCAATTGCCGCACCGTCGCGCTCGTCTCGCGCTGGTGCATGGCAGTCGGCTGGCAGGGCGAGGTGAAGGAGGAGTGGCAGGCCTACAAGCCGGAGTCCGCATTCCGGCTCGGCGTGAACATTCTCACCTACGCCTCGTCCATGCGCGCGTGGGCGAAGAACGCCGCGCAGTCCATGAAGTTCGTGGACAAGCTCGAATCCTATTCGGACACCGTCTCGCTCGCGCAGGTCGTGTATGACGGCGTGTGGAAAACGCGCCACGCCGGGCTCTCCGTGATGCTCCAGACTTTCAACGCTCGCACCGGCATCCCCGTCAGATTCGGGCTGAAGGAACTGCGCCTCACCGACCCCGCGATTTTCAACGCGCCGGTGATCTACATGACGGGCCACGAGACGTTCGATCTCAGCAAGGAGGAAAAGGCGGCGCTGAAACGCTACATCGAAAACGGCGGGATGCTGTTCGCCGAGGCGTGCTGCGGGCGGAAGGGATTCGACGCGTCGTTCCGCGAGATGATCCGCTCGGTGCTGCCGGACAGGCCGCTCGCGCGCATCCCGGTCACGGCGGGGATGTTCAAGGAGCCGAACAACATCACCGCAGTCGGCGTCACGCCCGCGCTCATGCAGGAGAGCGGCCAGGCGCGCACGGAGCCGATGCTGCTCGGCATCGAGATCAACGGCAACTACGGCGTGATCTACAGCCCGTTCGGACTCGCCGGTGGATGGGAGATGAGCCAGTCGCCCTACGCGCGCGGCATCAATGACGTCGGCGCGATCCAGATGGGGCAGAACATCCTGATGTATTCCGTCACGCACTGATTGGGGTATCCACGCCAGGCCATGACGCCATGAATCGTATCTTCAGCATCGCCGGATTTCTCGCTGTTGGGACGTTCGCGTTTCTCGTTCTTGTCGTGACCGTTTTGCCCTTCTTTGCCGTCTATGGTTCGAGAGCCGATGGTCCGCTTTGGGTTTGGGGCTTGTGGGCTTTAGCTGTCGTCGTCGGTATCAGAGCCGTGTTGGGATTCTTGGCGTTCTCGTTGGAGTCCCATTGGGCGGCACCGCGTCGGAACGCACAGATCACTCCGGCTGCATGGCGCGGGGTTTGTGGCATCTACGCTTTGCTGGCCTTGTGGCTCTTCGCCACGTCGTTCGCCCGCGACCCGTCTGGGACACACCGAGTGGAGCAATATTTTTACATGCTTTTCGGGAGTTGCTGTTCCGTTCTCGGAGTGATTTCGATGGTGAATGGATTCTGCAGACCCCGCCGAAACCTTCCCTGCAATACTTCACGACCGTGATTTCTCCTCCCGCCACGACATGACATTGCCCTTGGAAAATCAATCACTGTGCGTCCATCACCAGTCACCAAGATGAGCAAAACTGCATTGCTTTTCACAGCGTTGTTCCTGGCACTCATGTCTGTCGCGCGCGCCGCGACCTCGAATGGCAACGACTTCGCACTCGCGCTCGTGGAGTCAAAGACACCCGCGGCGAAAAAGGCCGTGCTCGACGACGCTACGGGGCGCCCGCATTTTTTCCGCTACCTGCAAATCATGGAGATGGACGAGGTGAAGCTGGGCGAGCAGACAGGCGTGCGCATCACCGCCTTCGAGCCTGCGTCGTATCTCGATGTGAAATTCACCGTCACGATGCCGAACTCGCTCGCGCTGCTGCGCGAGGATCCCGTGACGCAAAAGGGAAACGCAATCGCCGTCACGGGCAAAGTGCTCGGCATCGAGCAGGGCACGAATGCCATCCTGCTCGACCAACCGATCGTCCGGCACAAGGACCGGAACAGTCCGAAAATGGGCAAAGAGCTCCTCGCGGAGGTGAATCCCGGCGCGACATTCTACAGCTACACCGAGGGACCGCGGCCGATCAAACTCGAGGCGCGCGACCGCGACCTGCTCCAGCATCGCGACAAGATTCTGGCCGAGGGCGGACCAAAGGGTTGGTTCGAGTTTCTCGACAAGGAAATCGCGAAGCGGAAGCAGCAGCGCGCCGCCGACGCTGCGAAGCGGGAGACCAAGCCCTGAGGGTTCCGCGGATGGCAGCGCGCAAACCTCTCCCGCGCCAAATCAGGCGTCGTTCATTTCCGTTACAACCAAGCGTGGCGGCGAGCCCAAGGAGGGGCGGTATGATACCGCCCTCTCGATGCGGACGCTCCGCGCCGCATCGAGCCGACACCGCGGCAGCGAACGAAACCAATCGGACTCGGGGAAATCACCCGCGCGCTCCCCGCCGGGGCTGGCAGCGGCGCGGAGTGACCGCCGCCAGGGGGCGGTATGATACCGCCCCTCCTTGCGCTAGCCGCCGCCCGCCGAATGTCGTCCTGCACCCCAATCAATTCACATTTCATCGAATTCTCGCTGCACTGTTCTGCGTCCTCGCGTTCGCACCGTGCGTGCGTGCGGCAAACGAGGCCGCGCTGCTCGAACTGTGGAATCAGCACATCGCGACGCCGGAGGAGCACGACGAGACGATCAAAGTCTGCCGCGCCTTCGTCACGGCGAACGCGAACGATCCGCTGCTGCCCGTCGTGCAGGGCATCGAGGCGTGGCACCACTTCCGCGCAGGTCGCACGCAGGATGCATGGCGCATCCTCCAGCCGCATCTCACCGCACCCGTCGGGCCAGTCACGAATGCTGCGCGCGCACTCGCGCAGGGCTGGTTCACGCGGCTCGATCGCGAGAAGGCCGCCGCATCGCTCCAGATCTATTACCGCAAGGAAGTCGCCTACCCGAAGACGCTCGACCTGATCGCGAAGCATCCAAAAATCCCCGCCGAGGTGCGTCCGCCGTTCATCGATCGCTTCGGCCAGCCGTGGAACTACCAGCTCACGGGCTTTGCAAAAGCCACCGGATTTCCCGACCAGAAATACTCGCTGCAAAGCACCGCGCTCGGCGATCTCTCGGAACTCAAAGCCGCGATCGCCGCGCCGTATGCCTCGCGCATCCAGGCCGTGCCTGCCTCGCGCATCCAGGCCGTGTCCGCGGGAATCGTTCCCGCGCCGGGCAACACGGTTGCGGTGAAATTCACCAAAGTCGGAAAAGCCGGCACCGCGATTGTGGCAGTCGGTCAGGCCACGGGCGATCTGCATGTGGCGTTTGCGGGCACGCAGATCATTGTCGTGTGCGATCACACACACTGGAAACTTTTCCCCAGCCCCAAGTGATGGCGCAATCCTCCCCTGAACCAAAGGCCGCCAAAAAAAGTCCTGACAAGGAAGGCATCGCCGCGTTCCTGAATCCCACGGAGATGCACAAGCTCGGCAGGCTGGTGCTGCTCTCGCGCTACACCGTCGAGGGCAATCTCGCGGGCGCGCACCGCAGCCCGTTGCGCGGGCCAAGCTCGGAGTTTGCCGAGCACAAGTCCTACGGCCAGGGCGACGACCCGAAGCACATCGACTGGCGCGTGCTCGCGCGCACCGACCGCTACTTCGTGAAGCGCTTCGAGGACGAGACGAACCTGCGCGTCTATGTCGCCCTCGATCGCAGCGCCTCGATGAACTACAGCTCGGGCGACGGGCCGACGAAGTTCGAGTTCGCCTGCCATCTCGCGGCGGCGATCGGCTACGTGATCGTGAAGGCGCGCGACTCGGTCGGGCTTTTCCTGCATGGCGAAAAAGTGGACGTGCGCATGGATGCCGGGAACTCGTTCCAGCATCTCAACGACATGCTCAAGCATGTGCAGAAGAATCCGCCAGCCGGCGCCTCCGACGTGGCTTCGACGCTGCACGAGATCGCAGGCTCGGTGCGGCGGCGCGCGCTCATCCTCGTGATTTCCGATCTGCTCACCGATGAGGCCGCGGTGATCAAGGCGCTCGCGCACCTGCGCAAGCAGCGGCACGACGTGATCGTTTTCCAGACTCTCGATCCGGCGGAGATCGATCTCTCGTTCAAGAAACCCTGCGAACTCAAGGACCTCGAAACCGGTGAGCGCCTCGCCGTGAACCCGCGCGGCCTCGCGGCGGACTACCGCAAAATCTTCGGCGAATTCCTCGATCATTACCGCAAGGCGTGCGCGGGAATGAACATCGACTACCGGCTCGTCCGCACGGACCAGCCGCTGGAAACTTTCGTGCGCGCCTACCTTGAGGAACGGCGGCGGCATTCGAAGTGACGAATCAACGAAGCACACTGGATGACACAGACGGTTCAACCACGGATTTCACGGACGACGCGGATGGGCCCTGAGGCGGAATCGTGCAGTTCAGTTGCGGGTCTGCGGGCGGAACACAGGCTTCCAGCCTGTGCGGCCGGCGGGCATCTTGCCTGCCGTGGGGCGCACGGTTCGGTGGACTTCTTCCGCAGCCTGGAAGCCCGCGATCCGCACGGGCTGGAAGCCTGTGTTCCGGTAATCGCCGAGGCACGCGAATCCATCGCTCCGGGTGAGGTCACGTTCCTCGAAAGCACCCATCCGTGCCATCCGTGTCATCCGCGGTCAAAACATCCGGGGCATCCGTGGATCGGGAATCCGAGAAACCGCTAGGCCGCCATGTTTCTCACGCCGTTCTTCCTCATTTTTGCCGGCATCGGTGCCACGGTTCCCCTCGTGCTGCACCTCATGCAGAACCGGAAGAAGATGCAGCTTCCGTTTCCGACGCTGCGCTTCCTCAAGCTCGCGGAGAAGCATTCGTCGCGTCGCATCAAGCTCGAAAACATCCTGCTCTGGCTGCTGCGCACGCTCATCATGGCGCTGCTCGGTCTCGCGTTTGCGATGCCGATGATCCGCGCCGCCGGTCTCGGCTGGCTTGGCGAGGCGCCGCGCGACGTGGCGATCGTGCTCGATGCGTCCTACAGCATGAACTACCGCAGCGGGCGCGGCGTGGTGTGGGACAATGCGATCGAGGCGGCACGCACGATCATGGAGGGGCTGAGCGACAAGGATCGGTTCTGCATTTACCTCGCGCGCGAGCAGCCCGAGGCGCTCGTGGCGGAGCCGGTCGGCAACAAGCAGGAGGGCGTCGGCCGGCTGAAGACGCTGGTGCCCGGCACCAGTTCATCGCGGCTCGCCCCGGCGGTCACCGCCGCAGTGAAGGCGCTGCGCAAAGCCGAGGTGCGGCGCGAGCGGGAGATCCACATCATCACCGACAACCAGGCGCTGCCGTGGCAGAGCTTCGGCGTGGAGAAAAGCGGCGCGGCGGCTGCGGGCGAAGCCGCGCAGTGGAGCCCGGAGCAGCTCGACAAGCAGACTGCGGTGTTCGTGACGCTGCTCGGCGTGCCGAATCCGGAGAATGTCGCGGTGACTTCCGTCGAGCTGCAGCCGCCGGTCGTGCGCAAGGGCGCGGACATCCGCGTGACCGCGACGCTGAGCCGCTCGGGCACACCCGCCGACACGACTGCGACGCTTTTCATCGACGACAAGGAAGCAGGCCGCCGCTCGCTGAAGGCCGGCGATCCGGAATCCGCCGCGCCGACTTTCATGCTGCCGCCGCTTTCCGCCGGCCCGCATGTCGCGCGCATCCAGACGCCGGAGGACAACCTGCCGATTGACGACAGCTTCCACTTCATCATCCGCGTGCTGGATGAAATGCCCGCGCTCATCGTGGGCACGGCAGACGACACGCTCTTCATCCGCACTGCGCTGCGCACGGGCTTCGGGCGCGCGAGCGCGGTCACAGTGGCCACGCCTGAGCAAGTGACCGACAAACCGCTGTCCGGTTTCGCGTGCGTGATCCTCTGCAACGCGATGCCGCTGCCGGGGCAGGCGATTGCGGCAGTCGAGGACTACGTGAAGGCTGGCGGACTGCTCATCGTTTTCCCCGGCATGAAGGCGACGCCCGACGCATACAAGGCGTGGACGTGCCTGCCGGGCATCCCGAGTGCGGTGGAGGATCTTCCCGGGGCGCAGCAAAACCGTACGCTCACCTGGGACAAGCCGCAGCATCCGCTCGTGCGTTCGCTGCGCGAGGGACTCGGTGTGCCCGCGCTGGCGATTCGCCGCCGGCTCGCGTGGAAAGACGTTCACGAGTCGAGCGAGCGCATCGTGTCGATGGGCGCGGACCAGCCGTTTCTGCTGGACCGGCCATTCGGCGACGGGCGCGTGCTCATGTTTGCCGTTGCGGCGGATCGCACGTGGAGCGACTTTCCGCTCTCGCCGTTTTACCTCCCGCTCGTCCTGCAATGCGCAGACCACGGCGGCAGCACGGGAACGCGCGCGCCGTTCGTGTGGGCCACGGATTCGCTGTCGCTGAGCGAGCGTTTTCCCGAGTTGAAAGGATCGCCCACACTGCTCGCGCCGGACGGGCAGCCCGTGTCCATCCGCAGCTCGGTCGTGCAGGCGCGCACGGTGATGAGCGCGGAAAATCTGTTCGCGCCCGGCATCTACCGCATGTCCACACCGGAGCAGCCGGTGCAGATGCCCGCGCTCGCTGTGAACATTCCGCGCAGCGAGTCGGACCTCACGCCGATCCCCGAGGCGGACATCGCAAAGCGGCTGGGCGTCGATGACGCGCACGTCGCGACGGACATCGCGAACCTCAAGCGCATGATCGAACAGCACCGCGTGGGCCGCACGTATGGCGAGCACCTGCTGTGGATCGCGTTCGTGCTGATCGCGATCGAGTTCATCTACGCGAATGCGCTCACGCGCAGCGGGCGCAAGCGCAAGGACGAGGTCACCGTGGACGCCGCCGGCCACATCACGAAGCCCGCGCCGGAGCCCGCGCTTTCCGAGCCATGATCGCCCAGCGTGAATGCGCGCGCTTGAACGGGAATCCCACCGACGTAGGCTTTCAATCATGAGCACGCTTGCCGAGATCGAAAAAGCCATCGAGGCCCTGCCGCCGGAGCAGTGGTTGGAGATCCGCCGCTGGATGGTGTGCCGTACACCAAAGGTCCAGCCCGCCGGGAATGCTCACACGCTCCCGCTGGTTCCGGCCACGGGAAAGAGCATCACACAAGAGCATATCGACGATGCCCTCGATTCCGACTGAGGCGCTGCTTGATGTGATTGTGCTGATCGCCACCGTGTTCGAGGATCACGTGGCGCACGCGCGGGCACGCCCTTTTGTCCGAGGAATCACGCGATTCGCGACGACGCCGACCACGCAGGGCGGGTTCCTCCGCTTTGCCACGCGTCCGTGGAAGGCCGAACAGAAGCGGGAGCAGCCGCCGCGGCTGACAATGGCCGGAGCGATGGAGAAACTTCGGGAACTGACCGCCTCGGCTGGCCACTTCTTCCTGCCCGACTCAGTGCCGTTTACGGACATCGGACTGCGCTCAATGCAAGGGCGCCGCCAATGGACCGATGCGTTTCTCCTCCGCTGCGCCCGACATCATGGCCTCGCGCTGGCTTCGCTCGAAAGCCGTATGGCGAATCTGGACGATCCCGCGACACCGGCGCTGTCCGTGTTGCCGTAAACCGTATTCTCGAGGCGCATGATCGTTTACGAGCACACATTCCCGGTGTCGGCGATTCTCATCGCGCTGCTGTCGGCGTTCGTGCTCGGAGGGCTCGCGGTGTGGCGCTTTCTGCCGCGGAATCTCGGCAACATCGCGATCTTCGTGCTCTACACGCTGAGCCTGCTCGGAGTTGGCTGGTGCCTGCTGCTGCCGGGCTACAAGAATTCCGTCACGCAGTTGCTCAAGCCGCGCTTCATCATCGCTCTCGATACTTCGCGCAGCATGACGCTGAGCCCGTCGCCCGACGTGCCGACGCGCTGGGCCACCGCGCAGGAGGCGCTGAAGCAGCCTTGGATTTCATCGCTCGGCGCGGAGTGCCAGATCGAGGTGTATCCGTTCACGTCACAGCTCGGGGAAAATGTGCCCGTCTCGAAAGCCGGGGACATCAAGCCCGACGGCACGGCCACCGCGCTGCGCGATGCGCTCAAGCAAATCGCCGATCGCAATGCCGGCCTGAACGTCGCCGGCATGCTGCTGCTCAGCGACGGCGCGGACACGCGCGAGGCGCTCGACGACTGGGCCGGCGGCGAGCGGCCATTCCCGGTCCACACGCTGCGCCTCGAACCGCCGGGCGGCTGGCAGCAGGAGCCTGACCTGCGCATTGACGCGGTCACCGCGTCGCGGCGCGTGACGATCGGATGGAAGTCGGAGTTCAAAGTGAAGGTGTCCGGCCAGGGTACGCGCGGCGCGCCGGTGACGGTGCAGATTTTTCAAAACGGCCAGCTCGTCGCGGAGAAGCCGACGCAGATTCCCGACGAGGGCGGCGAGCGCGAGATCGTGTTCGAGTTCGAGCACGCGAAGATTGGCATCTACAACTACCGCGTGTTCGTGCCGCCGCTGTCGGGCGAGAAGAACAAGGACGACAACGAGTATCAGCTCAGCGTCGAGGCCATCGATGCGCGCAACCGGCTGCTCTACGTCGAGGGCATCCCGCGCTGGGAATACAAATTTCTCCGCCGCATGCTGCTCGGTGAACAGCAGATTTCGCCGGTGATTTTTTTCACCGGGGCCGATGGCAAGCCGGTCGGCGGGACGCCCGTCGGCAACGTGACGCCCGACATGTCGGCGCAGCAGCTCGCGTATTTCAAAATCGTGATGCTCGGCAATCTCGACGCGAAGGAGCTCGGCGAGCAGCGCGCGAGGAACCTCGTGAAGTTTGTCGAGGACGGCGGCAGCCTCATTCTGCTCGGCGGCACGAAGGCGTGGACGGCGGGCGGGCTCACCGGCACCGAACTCACCAAGACGCTTCCGGTCCGCGGCGGCGACCTCAAGACGGTGGAGAGCGAGAAGCCGTTCCCCGTGAAGCTCACCGACTCCGCGCGCGGGCATCCGGCATTCGCGGGCGACGCGGCGCTGTGGCAGATCATCCCGCCGGTGCTCTCGGTATTTTCCGGCGTGCAGCTTTCGCCCGGCGCGCAATCGCTCGTCACCGCCGAGACGCCGCAGGGCCCGCAGCCGCTCGTCGTCACGCAGCGCTTCGGGCAGGGAAAGGTGACGGCAATTCTCACCGACTCGCTGTGGCGCTGGCAGCTCGGGCCGGAGTCGGGAAAGCTGAAGCCTTATGACCGGTTCTGGACGCAGCTCATCTCGTGGCTGCTGCCGCGCGAGGAGGCGGGTGACAAGGTGCGGCTCGAACTTTTTGCCGATCGCGACCAGGTGTATTTCGGCGATCCCATCGAGTTGCACGCGCGTCTCGGCGGCGATGACCCGGTGAAGCCGGACTCGGTGGACGCGAAGATCACGCTGCCGGACGGGCGCCAAATTCCGTACCGCATGGCACCGCAGCAGGTCACCACGCCGACGGGCAAGACGTTTCCCGGCTACGGCTTTTCGTTCAACGCCGAGACCGCCGGCCAACACAAAGTCACAGCCGTCGCAAAAGTGAAGGGCACCGCCGTGACGAGCGAGCCGCTCGCATTTTTCGTGAAGCCCTACTCGCCCGAGACGGTGCCGCGTCCCGCGAGGAACGACACCTTGCAGGCAATCTCGAAGGCAAGCGGCGGCGAGTATTTCGAGAACCTCGACGCGATGAACAGCGGCCTCGCCTCGCTGAAGCTCAAGGCCACCGAGGAGAAGCTCGCAGAGTTCCGCACGCTCTGGCGCGAGTGGCCCGCGGTGCTCATGCTCATGACCATGCTCGCCACCTCGTGGGGCCTGCGGAAATTCCGAAACATGCCGTGACGGGCTGAGCACGCGTGCCAGGAAACGGTCAGCGGCTAGATCGTCTGCGAGAGAAAGCCGCCGTCCACGACGAGATCCGTGCCGGTGACAAAGCTCGACGCCTTCTGCGCGGCGAGGAAGACCGCGGCACCGATGAGTTCATGGCTTTCGCCGAAGCGCTTCATCGGAGTGTGGCCCCAGATGGCCTGCGTGCGCGCGGTCGGGGTTCCGTCGTCGTTGAAGAGCAGCTTCCTGTTCTGTTCCGCAGGAAAGAAGCCGGGCGTGATCGAATTCACGCGCACGCCCTTCGCCGCCCATTCCCGCGCCAGGAACATCGTAAGACTGAGCACCGCAGCCTTGCTGGCGCTGTAGGCGACCACGCGGGAAAGCGGGATGCGCGCGCTGGCGCTGGCGATATTGATGATGCTGCCACGGCCGCGCGCACACATCGCGGGCCCAAACTCCTGGCTCGGCAGCAGCACTCCGGCAACGAGGTTCATGTCGAAGTTGAACCGCCAGTCCTCGATCGTGATCGCCTCGATGGGGCGCTCCGGCGTCACCGTCACCTTCGGGTCATTGCCCCCGGCGGCATTCACGAGGATCGTCGGCGCGCCGAGCACCGCGGCCACTGCCTCGTGGGCTTCGTGCAGGCTGGCCTTGTCCATCGCATCGGCTGCGAAAAACTCCGCCGTCCCGCCAGCGGCGCGGATCCGCTTCACGCGCGCCTCGCCGCGTTCGGCGTTGCGACCCAGCACGGCAATCTTCGCACCCGCGGCAGCAAGGCCCTCGGCGAGCGCGCCACCGAGGACGCCGGTGGCGCCGATGACGACGGCTACTTCATTGGTCAGATCAAACAGGGATTCACTCATAGCCAGACAACAGCCGAGTCGCCCCGTGCATGGCAAAGGCAAAGTGCGGACAGCAAGGCGGGCACGCCCGTTGACGATGAGGAAGCGTCGGGGAATCCTGCCGCCATGAGCACGCTCGCCGAGATCGAAGCCGCCATTGACGCCCTGCCACCGGACCAACTGCGGGAAGTGCTGCGCCACACGCAGAGCCGCATGAGCCAGATGACGGCTCAGCGCTACTTTTACGGCGACGCGCATGGCCGAGTGAGTGAAACCGATCTCGTAGCCGAAGCCGACGCCGCCTTTCTCGCCGACGATCGGGACGAAGAACGCGCGAAACGATCCCGGCCCGCGGTGAGGTTTGGATCGTTGACCTTGGGCTCGCTGCCAAGGTGCGTCCATGTCTGGTGATCCACATTCCCTTCAGGGACGAAGAACGCGCGCTCTTCTCCGTCGACCCGCATACGACAAGCCTGTGCCGGACACGTTTCGAAGTGCCAACGGAACTTCGCTGGCTGGACAGCGGCGTATTCGACACGCAGGGAATCCGGCCCGATCCGGGCGGGGTGTTCATGCGCCGACTCGGCGCGGTCCCTGGCGACCTGCTGCTGAAAGTCGAGGCGACGGCGCGACTCTGCTTGGGCCTCTGATCCCGACAGCCCGAGCGTGTTTTGATTCGTGTGCAAAGCGACGTTGCGCAGATCGCGGTCGGCGCAAGGAGGGGCGCTTTAGCGTCCTCTGGCAGTGGTCGCTCCGCGCCGCTGCCAGCCCTTACCGTGGCAATGCGAAAGGATCCTCGAACTCCGCGGATCCCCAGTGCTGCCCGCGCCTCCGGCTCGAGGCGGCGCGGAGCGACCGCATCGAGAGGGCGCTA
>Ga0105046_10007891_pt1 | contig 16723 bp, 16 predicted proteins | sample MAT03_FD_78385 | JGI IMG/M metagenome (GOLD analysis project Ga0105046, IMG submission 78385) | Freshwater microbial communities from Lake Fryxell liftoff mats and glacier meltwater in Antarctica - MAT-03 (megahit assembly) | ecosystem: Environmental > Aquatic > Freshwater > Ice > Liftoff...
CCGCGCGTGACCTCCGGACTCATGTAGTGGGGCGTGCCTTCGATCCAGTCTTCGGGCGCCTTCGGGCCCCTCACCTCGGTCCAGTCCGAGGCCGCGATCGCCAGCCCGAAGTCGATGATCTTGACCCGCCCGTCGTTGGTCAGGATCGCGTTGGCCGGCTTCAGGTCGCGGTGCACGACGCCGCGCGCATGCAGGGTCGCGACACCTTTGGCGAGCTGCTCGATGATATGCAGCCCGACCTCGGGCGTCGGTCGTTCGAGCACGACCCGATCGAGGGGCGTGCCCTGGACGAGCTCCAGCACGAGGAACGGCCAACGTGTGTCGTCGCCTTCGACCCCGTGCTCGCCGACGTCGTACACGGTCACGACGTTCTGGCTCTCGGCCCGGGCGACCGCGCGCGCCTCCTCGCGAAAGCGCCGCCGCCGATCGTCCATGCGCGTTATCGCCGCGCGCAGCTCGACCGCGTCGGCCGGGATCTTGCCCTCGGCGCGCATCACCTTGATGGCGACCTTGCGCCCGAGCTGCTGGTCGCGCCCCTCGAACACCGCGCCGAAGCCGCCCTCGCCGAGGAGCCGCTCGATGCGCCAGCGCTCGGCGAGCACCGCGCCGACCTTGGGCAACGTGGGCAGCGCCTTCAGATAGTCAGACACGAGTGCCTTCGACGCGTCGTCCAGGCGGCCCTGCCGGATCGCGACCGAGGCGAGCATCGGCGCATCGTCCGGCATGCGATCGATCGTGTCGGCCAGCTCGTCACGATCACGATCGCGCGTGTTCACGTCGGCTCGTCCGGGCGCACGAGCCCCTCTTCGAGTGCCAACTGGAACAGGCGCTGCTTTACCCGTTGAAAGCGCTTCATCAAGGTCGCCTCACGCGTCTTGAGCTCCGCCTCGCCGAGCGTCTCATCGGTCTCGGCCAGCGCGTGGGCGATCTCGCGGAACGGCATCTCCTGGTCGGAGCGCATCACCAGCAGGCTCTGGTCTTTCTCCGGGAGCTTCCGCCGCAGCTCGCGGAAGCGCTGCTTGAAGTCGTCTTTCTGCCACTCGGCGATCGACGTCGCCATGTGCGCGCGCAGCTTCGACTCGGCGGCCTGCGACAGTGGCACCCCCGCCCGCCCGCGCTGCACGCCCTTCTGCGCGGCTTTGATCGCCGCGCGGCGCGCGAGCAGATAGAGCCACCCTTTCAACGACGACTCCCAGCGGAACTTCGGCGCGTGCAGGAACACCGACAGCCACAGGTCCTGCTGCACGTCGGCCGCCACCGCCGGGTCCTTCGCGAGGTTCAGCACGAACGCGCATAGGCGTTGCCCGTAGTGCCCCATCGCGAGCTCGACGCCGCGCTGCAGATCTTCGGGCGTGCCGCGCGCGAGCGCCGTGCGCACTTCGTCTTCAACAGCCTGATCCGAGGAAGGTTCGCCCATGCGAGGCGCGAGCCTAGCACGTTCCGGCCGCGCGCGAACCTGGCCGACGCTGGCCGACGCTGGCCGACGCTGGCCGACGCTGGCCGACCCTGGCCGACGCTGGCCGACGCTGGCCGACGCTGGCCGACGCTGGCCGACCCCGTGTGTCCCCTTGCCCAGTGTAGGTGCCAATGATCGGTGCTAAAGTCCCGCAATGCCGCTCTCTCGTCAGCGTTGGCGCCAACTCCGCAAGATCAGCGTGTACATGCTTGGACTCGGGTTCGTCGCGACCGGCCTCCTCCACTTTATCCGACCCGAGCCGTTCGAGGCGATCGTGCCGCCGTTTCTGCCGTGGGCGCGCGCGATTGTTTATCTGTCTGGCGTGGCAGAGGTGGGGCTCGGGCTCGGGGTGCTGGTGCCGCGCACGCGTCGCTTGGCCGCATGGGGGCTCGTGGCACTTCTCGTGGCGGTCTTTCCGGCGAATCTCTATCACGCGTTTGGAGATGTGAAGCTGGCGTCGATGCAGGCGCCCTTTGCGTATCATGTGATCCGACTGCCGATGCAACTGGTGCTGATCGCCTGGGCCTATTGGCATACCCGGCCCGAGCTGCCGGCAATTGACACGACGCCTGCAAGCTGAGCGGGCCGGCGTTCTTGCTGGTTGTGCCGCGCATGTATAGAACGCCGCGTGATGAGCCCGACCTCGAACGCTTCGCCGAATGTCCTGACCGTGCACCCCGGACCACGCGCGCGCCACGTGCGTGATGCCGACGGGGTGGTGATGGAGGTGCCGGACGGTTGGGAGCTGTTGCCGCCGGGCGACGCGCTCGTCACGCGCAACGTCAAGGCGGGTCCGCATTGGGTCGTCGTCGAAAAGCAGGGTCGCAAGGTGTTCACGCGCGGCGTGTGGGCCCCGGCCGCGACCATCGCGCGCGCGACCGCGCAGGCGGCAACGAAGCGGGCGAGCCCCGAGCATGCACGCCAGCTCGCGAGCGGACGGGCCCGGCGCACCAAGGAGCAGGCCGAGTACGTCGTCACGTTCACGCGTCATGTGCAGGCTTTCCTCGGCTTTCATCCGCGTCATGCCGCGGTCGCGAGCGTGCTCGCGGAGCGGGTTGCGGTCCACGCGACCCCGGTCGGCAGCGGCACCGTCGCGCGCACCGAGCGCATCCCCGTCGCCGAGCGGGCCGAGGCGGCGGTCATCGCGTGGCTGCGCCATCAGACGACCGCGTACGATCGGATGTCGATTGCACGCATCAAGGGCGAGCGGCGTGAGGTACGGCGTAAGTTGGCGGCGCGGTCGCGCGAGCTGCTCGAACGGTATCGGCGCGGTGAGGACAGCGAGGTCGGATGCCCACTCGCCGCGGCGCTGGCGATGGCGCCGGGGGCGATATCGCGGGAGGTCGAGGAGGACGAGGACGAGGGCGTGGGCGAGGACGAGGGCGAGGGCGAGGGCGAGGGCGTGGGCGAGGACGAGGGCGAGGACGAGGACGAGGGCGTGGGCGAGGACGAGGGCGTGGGCGAGGGTGTGGGTGTGGGCGCGCGCACGCTACCGCTCGACCCGAACGACGAGCGTCTCGCGCGCATGCGCGCAGTCAGAGAACGGCTCAAGCGCGGCACCGGAAAGCGTTGAGCGTCAGCGTTAACGGGCCCAACCGGCGGGGTGCGGGCCGAAGGTCGCCTGATACAGGTCGAGGTAGCGCCCGCCGTCCGCCTGCAGGCTGCTGCGCATGCAGGCGTCGACGAGCAGGCGGAGCGATTGCTCGCGGCTCGTGAGGTCGCCGTCGAGTGCGCGCAAGAGCGGTTGGATGGCACCGAGCCAATCGGCGACGGTGTGGCGGGCGATGCCGATGTTCTCCCAGAGGCCTGGCACGTCTTCACCCGGGGCGAGCGCCATGGCTGCGTCCTCGAACAGCGCGCTGGCGCGCCCTTCTTGCCCGTCGACCCAGGCGGCGGCGCCGAGCTCGTTCAAGACATCGGCCGACTCGCCGGCGCGGCCTTCGGCTGTGCGCCAGCGTGCGGCGGGCGGCAGGTCGGTGGTGCTGACACGCAGGTCGAACGCGACCTCGCCGGCGCCGGTGACGATGCGGCCGGTGCGCGCCCACAACGGCTCGTAGCCGCCCGGCTCCAGGAAGAGGCGCACGTCGAGACGGTCGCCCGCTGCCACCGCGGTGGCTGGCAACGGCATGAACACTTGATGCCAGTGGGTCTCGACGCCGGGCGCGGTCTCGAGCACGACGCCCGGCGCCATGGTCGCGCGAAACCAGCCGGCGATCCCGCGCAGGCGCCCGGAGCGGCTGAACGTGAAGCTGAAGTCGTGATCGAACGCGGGCGCCGGGCCCGGCAGGTGCCACGTCGCAAAGTCCTGCGGCGCCGCTAGCAGCGAGCCCGGCGCCAGCGCCCCAGCCCAGATCCCGTGGACCGCGACGTGCTCGGCCGGGGCAAAATCGAGGCCGAGGATCGGCTTTGTGAAGCCGTCGACGACCCCGAAGTGCAGGACCTCGACCGGTGCCACGACCAGCGTGATGTCGGCGGGGATCACCTTGCCACCTGGGCGCAGCCACGTGAACGCCGCCTGCATGGCCGCCATCATCTGGTCATCGACCAGAAAGCGGCCGATGCAGTCCGAGACGATCAGATCGACCTCGGCCATCGGGGCCAACGCGCGCAAGTCCTCGCGCACGACCTCGACCCGGTCGCCAAGGCCATTGTGCGTCACGAGCGCGTGCGCGAGATTCGCCACGTCCATCGACTCGACCGCGATGACGCGGCCCGCCCCCGCCCGCGCCGCGAGCATTGCCAGCACGCCGGTGCCGGCACCCGCGTCGAGCACGGTCGCCCCCGGCGTGACCAGGGCACGCAAGGCGAGGTCGTAGGCCGTCACCCGGTGCGAGTCGGAGAGCATGCGATGGTGGTAGTCGAGCGAGCCGTCGTGGCCGCGGCCGGGTTGGTTGGTCACGACTGCACTGTGGCACGTCGTGCGCCGCGCGGGAACCTTTCCGGCCCGCCCGGCTCGCCCCGGCGCCCCACTATCTATTGCGCGTTCGCGCGGGCCGCCGCGCGTGGCAGCGGTTGGTCGCCATCTGCGTGCTCTCGATGTTGCCGCTCATCTTCTTGCTGGGGCGGCCGCCCATGGGCATGGGCGGGCACTGATCAGGCGCCGGACGCGCGCTCAGGTCAGGCCGCGGGCCGCGCGGCAGGTCTTCGTGTAGAGGTCGCGAAAGACGTTGTCGGGGTCGGTCAGCGCCTTCACGCGGTCGTAGTTGGGCTTGTTCCAGATCGTCCAGAACTCGGCCTCGGAATAGTAGTTGTGCGAGATGAGCGTCTTGATACCGCCATGCGCGATGAGCCCCTCCTCCATCAGGCGATGCAGGTTCCTGCCGTCGCGCTGCTTCATCCCGTAGAGCGCGAGATCGACGAACATCTCGTCGCTGCCCATCGCCTCATAGAAGGAGGGGGCCAGCCACTCGTAGTCGCGCACACGACGATAGGGCACACACCAAAGCGGAAAGAAGTCGAAGGTCTGCCTGTACCAGTCGAAGAACGCGGGCACTTTGGACAGCGGCAGGAATACGTCGAGTGTGACAGTCGGGTTTTTCCTCGGCAGCGCCCAGTTGAGCTTCTCGGCGAGCCACAGGACCTCGGTCGAGCTCACCCAGCGGCCGAACAAGAGGCGCCCGAGGAACGAGCTCGGCCGCACGTTGGTCACGCCGCGGTCGTAGCGGAAGAAGTAGTCGGGCGTGCGCAGGTAGTCTTCGCTGCGCGTCGCGGTGCTGCGATAGTAGACCTGCATCCAGTCGTAGCGGCTCGTGTACGGCGCCTCGTCGACGAAGTCGCCGGTCGCCAGGACATGGTTGTCGGCGGCGTGGATGATGCCGTCCATGAAGTCCACGTCGCGCTCTCGCGCGTGGCCAGTGATGGCACTCAGGTAGCCTTCGAGGTCCCGATGCTTGGCATAACGCAAGCGCACGAAGGGCTTCGCCGGAACCAACGCGAACGTCAGCAGCGACAAGATCCCGAGTGTGCCGAACGCGCCCTGCATCATCTGGAAGACAAGGCGGTGCTCGTTGTCGGGCGTGCACTGGAGCACGTCGCCCCTGGCGGTGATCACCTCGTACGCGCGGCAGGTGTCGTGAAAGCCGCCGTGCACGAACGACATCGATTCGATCGAGCAGCCCGAGACCGCGCCGCCGATCGTTATCGTCTTGAGCTCGGGCACGATGATCGGCACGAGCCCAAAGGGCAGGGTGGCCGCGACCAGGGCGACGAACGTGACCCCCGACTCGGCGACACACACGCGCCGGTCTGGATCGATCTCCAGGATCGCGTCGAGCGCGGCCACATCGACCTTGTCGTCCGTGTACTTCAGATCACCGCCCTTGGGGACCTGGTGGGACGGGCCGCGCTTTCGCAGCGACAACGGGCGCGTGCTGGTGCGCTGACGAAGCTGTCGCGCGATGTGCTCGACCTTGCGTGCGTGCTCCGCCCAGGCGGCGCTCGAGTTGATAGGGGGAGACAGCGGCTGGGCGGGTTGGAGTGCCATGATGCCTGGCATTGACCACGCCCGCTGGGTGCGTTGCAAGTGGCCTTGATGGTGCGCTATGGCGGCGCTGGAGGTGACCATGTCCGAGCTTGCACTTGTCCTGACGCGCGGGAGCGATCCCTTCTTGTTCGACGCCGAGCGCTTGTTGGCGCTCGCGAGTGAGCCGGTCGTGCGGCGCGGTATCGCCTACTTCAAGGACAACCGCGTGCTCGAGCTCGGTTGGGACGGCAAGCGGCTCTGGGCGCAGGTCGAAGGCTCGCTGCCCGAGCGACCCTATCTGGTCGACGTGGCGCTCGACGAGGATCGCGAGCCGCTTGTTTGCTGCAGCTGTCCGTTCGACCTGGAGCCGGCTTGCAAACACGTGGTCGCAGCGCTGCTCGCGTACGCGGCGCGGGTCGAGACGACGGCCGTCGAGACCGCCGCGGAGCAGGCAGTCAAAGACCGGCAACAACGCGGCAAGACCGAGGTGGTCGCCGAGCACCTGGCCGGGCTCCCGAGCTTTTGGCACCTGGTCGGCCTGGACCGTCACCGATAGCGGCGCCAAGCTGCGTCCTTATGCGGTCCACATCCGCTCGACCAGCGCTCGCATCAACGCCTGCGGCTGCCCGGACTTCGCAGGCAATCGCCTCGGCACGTGCAAGCACATCGAGGCGGTGCTGCATCGGCTGAAGAAGCCGAAAGTGACGGCGCACGAGCCGCCGTTGCCGGTCGTCTACCTGTCCTGGCAGGACGGTGCCATGGGCGATGGACCCCACATCCGGCTGCGCCTGCCGCGGGATGTCCGGTCGTCCCTGCCGTCCGTCGCCGTCGCCGCCGAGCTGCACGAGACGCTGGCGCGCCACTTCGATGCTCAGGGTGGCCTGCGCGCCGCGCTGCCCGACGCGTGGGCCGCGCTCGAGCACGACCTCGGCGGCCGGACCGACGTGCACCTGGGCGAGGACGCCCGCGCGCACGCGATGCGGGTGGCGTTCGATCGGGCGCACGCCGCGCGGCGGGCGTCGATCCGCGAGGAAATCGGCCGCACCGGCGGACATCTGCCGGGGGTGCGAACGCGCCTCTATCCCTATCAGACCGAGGGTGTCGCGTTTCTCGCGTCGACCGGCCGGGCGGTGCTCGCCGACGACATGGGGCTCGGCAAGACGTTGCAAGCGATCGCTGCGGCGCGCTGGCTGGTCGATCACGAAGGCGTGCGGCGCGTCCTCATCGTGTGCCCGGCATCGCTCAAGACCCAGTGGCAGCGTGAGATCCTGCGCTTCACCGGGCTCGCCGCGGTCATCATCGAAGGTGGCGCCGCGCCGCGCATGGCATAGTTCCGCCAGGGTGCGATCTTCACCATCGTCAACTACGAGCTGGTCGTGCGCGACCTCACGGCGCTCTCGACCGAGCTCGCGCCCGACCTGCTGATTGTCGACGAGGCGCAGCGCATCAAGAACTGGCGGACGAAGACCGCGGCCGCAGTGAAAGGTCTCTCGACCCGCTACGCCTTCGTCCTGAGCGGCACCCCGCTCGAGAATCGGCTCGAGGATCTGTAATCGGTGATGCAGGTCGTCGACGGGCGCATCCTCGGGCCGCTGTGGCACTTTCTGCTGCATTTCCATGTGAGCGACGAGCGCGGCAAGGTGGTCGCGTATCGCAATCTGTCCGACCTCAGGCAGCGGCTGGCGCCGGTGATGCTGCGCCGCGACAAGCGCGTCGTGAAGGACCAGCTTCCCGATCGGACCGTTCAGGTCGTACCGGTGCCGCTCTCCGCTCGCCAGGCGGAGCTGCACGCGGGGGCGCTGATGGCGGCGGCGCAGTACTCGCGCATCATGAAGCGGCGGCCGCTCACGCCCAGCGAGGAAAAGCAGCTGCTGGCGAACCTCCAGACCGCGCGCATGGCGTGCGATGCCGCTGGGCTCGTCGACAAGGAGACGGTCGCGTCGCCCAAGCTCGAAGAGCTCGCACGCATCCTCGAGGCGGTGTGTATCGATGGCGGCGACAAGGTGGTCGTCTTCTCGCAGGGGGAGGTGATGACACGCATGGCCGAGGTGGTCGCCCGCGAGCTCGGCCTCGGGGTCGCGCGCCTGCACGGCGGGGTGCCCACCAGGGCACGCGGCGAGCTGGTCGATCGGTTCAAGGCCGCAGTATCGCCTTGGGCTGCCCTGGCGCAGGCCGCGCTCGGGCGAACGCAGACCGTAAAGGATGTCGACGACGACCATGGACCCCTGGTCGAGCAGGTCGTTGCAGCGACCGAGCTGGCCTTCGCGGGGCGGATCGAGCAGATGATCGTGCGCCGCGCCGGGCTGGTGGCGATCGTCGATCGCGTCGACGACGGCATGCTCGAAAACGCGGCGCGCCTCTCGAGCACGTTCCCGGTGGCCGTCATGGATCGGCGCACCTGGCAAGTGCTTCAGAGGATGGGCCACGCCCTGACCGTGCCCGCGGCACCGAGCCAACCAGCCGCCGTGGAGCCCGCGCTGGTGACGCTTGCGAAGCGCCGCCTCGCTGCCGCCGAGGTGCTGATCGAGCAGGCGATGGGGACCCCGGCGCTGGAGCTGCTCGCCGGAGCGATGCTCGCCCGCGCAGCGGCGGTCGCCGGGCGAGACATCGCGCCCGAAGGCGTCGGCGCCGCGGCCTGGCTGTTCGGCGAGGCGCTGCCCAAAGGCTTCGTGCCCGTCGAGGTTGCGCACGCGATCGTGCGCGCGCAAAGCCTCGGGCAACCTCGTCTGGGTCGACCTCGTCGACCCGTTCGGCGTCTGGTTTCCGCACGGCACTGCGCACACGCTGTGGGACGGCGGCGGCGGCCTCTCGTGGAGCCTCGCCTGCGAGTAAGTTCGGGGCGCTACTCGACGACGCGGTAGCTGGCGTCGCGCAAGAACGTCATCGGCTCGCCGTTGACGACGCGCACGAAGCTGCTGGTCGCGTTGTCGCGTGCGATGACGCCTTCGGCCTCGACCCGCTTGCCGACGACCGGACCCGACCAGGGCCGGTACTCCTCCATATAGACCACGAGGTCGGCGTTCACGATGGTCGGTCCATGGTCGGTGTTCGTCGCCTGACCGACGATGTGCACGCGGCGGCCGAGCTGGTCTTCGATGTCGCTCGCGTGGGCGATGCGCGTCGCGACCTTCGGCAAAGACGTAGCAACGCTCGGCCCGACGCTCGGCGATGAGCCGCAGGCGGCCAACCACAAGGCACCGACGATCAACCCACTTCGCAAGCCCATGACGTCTTCCTCCGCGCTACTCTGGCTCACCATCGGGCACGCGCCGGGGGAACTTCAGCGGAAAGTCGGGGACCGCGACGTCCCACGGGACAGCCTTGAGACCTGTGCGCCGGATTCGGTCTGGCAGGCGCCCCTTCGTGGTGATTGCGCGATCACTCAACTTGAGATCCTCCGGGCGACGCCCCGGGCCGCGCCGGCCGCAACTCCCAGAGACTGCGGATGGCATTGGGCAGAGCGGCGGGTGGACCGGAAGATGCACAGTTAGAAACCGGTGGGGCTGTCACCGGCAGCCGGCGCAAGCGCCGCAATCGACCACCAGCAACAACGTGCAAGGGGGCCTCCGATGGGTGAGATGATCGACAAGACCAAGGGCAAGATCAAACAGGCTGTGGGCGATCTGACCGGCAACAAGAAGCTGCAGCGCGAAGGCGAGATGGATGAGGTGAAAGGCGAGGTCAAGGGCGCGGTAGCGGACGTGAAAGACGTCGTGAAGAAGGCCGGCAAGGCGATCAAGGACGCCGTCGACTGACGGCGCTCTTCAGCCCACGAGCAGACGCAGCCACACCGCCACCAACAGGGCTGCGGTGAGACCCGCCAGGAGCGGCCAGCGCCGTCGTGCGGGCGTCGTCGTACGGCCACTCGTAGGCGGCGCGGCGGCAGCGACCAGGGTTGGGGTGCCCCGATTGGCCCCAGTAGGGGGACGACCGGGGCACCCTGTCAGTGGGTCTGGGTGCCGCGGGTCACGACGGGTCGCCAGCGAGTTCGAGCCGCGGCGTGCCCCGGTTCGGGCAGCTCGCGCCAGCGAGACGAGCGTTCAGTCACTCGCAGGTGACCCGTTGCCCGTAGACCGGCTCGAAGCCGCCGGTCTTGGCGAGCCAGAGCACCACAAAGTCGACCCCGTCGTGCACGACATAGGCCGAGCTGATGGCACCGCCGCCCGCGATGATGGCCGGGTCCAGGACCGCGGCGCCGTCTTGCGCCGGCTCGAAGAACCACAGGTTGTTCGCTTCGTCGCGGGTCGCGACGCCGACCAGCGGGCTCGCGTCATCCGAGCGACCGAACCCGAGCGGGGTGATGTTGCCCTGCTAAACGATCGCGAAGGCCGGCGGCGCGCCCGGAACTCCGGGGGCTCCGTTGATCGCGTCACGCGGGAAGATCACCCCCACTGCTCGTCGGTGTAGCCGTCGTTGTCGGCGTCCGGGCAGCAGCCCTCGAGCTTGATGCACTTGTCGTTGCCCGTGCAGAGGTCGTCTGGGCGGTGTAGACGCACGTGTTGTTGACGCAGCCGTTTGCCGTGCAGGCGACCCCGTCGTCGCAGTCGGTGGCCTGCTGGCAGCCGACGACCACGCAGTCGCTGACGCACGACTCGAGGTTCGCGGGCGGGTTCAGGTTCGAGGTCTCGGCCCCGTCCTGGCAGATCGCGTCGCCGCAGAAGCCGCAGTCGCGCGGGCAGTTGGCGCGGTCCTCGAGGTCGTCGCAGACGCGCAGCTTCTTGCCCAGGCAGAGCTTGTCGCCCGGCCGGCAGATGCCGCAGTCCTGTGGGCACGCGGCTATCTCGCCAGCACCGCAACGGCCATCGCCGCACACCACGCAATCGCCCGGGACGACCCGTCTTCACCGTTTTCGCACACGTCATTGCCGCACTCGGCGGCGCAATCGCCAGGGCAGCCGGCCTCGTCTTCGCCCGCCTCGCACAACAGATTCCCGTATGCCGGTGACCGAGCCGCTCTCGGTGACGAGGTCGCCGTCGAAGCTGCCGCCGCACCCGTGGGAGGCCTGCGCCCCGAGCACCGGCTTCGAGCCGACCGGACACTGACCGATGAGTCGGCGGCGACGCACTCGGCAACCTTGTCGGCGTTGCAGCCCGCGGACAGCAGCGCCACCGGGATCAGCAGGTTCATCCGACGTGGCACGGGGGGGAGTCTCCGCGTCGGGCAGACAGTGATGACTACCGCGAGACGTAGATCCGGGCCAGTCGTGAAAGTCTCGAGCCGCGGGCCCAGCCTTTGGCCTGCCACGTCAGCCCGTGCGGACGTGGCCGGAGACACGCTCTGCCTTCTCGGTCAGCACGTGGTGCATAGGGGCTGCGCGCTGATTGAACAGCCGCAGCAGCGCGGCCATCCCAGTCGCCGCTGGCTTCTCCAATCACGACGCCGGGGACCCTGCCGCTACGCCGACTCCACCTTGTGCTGGCCAAGGTGCGCTCCCCTCTGTGCCATCGGCCTGTCGACGACTTGCGTATTTGCCCATCGCGCGCGCGGTTTCCAACGCTCCCGTTCACCGCCTCCATGCGTATGCGCTCGACGTTGACTCACGTCGGCTCCGCGAGCCACACGGATGACTCTCGAGTGGCGCTCACGGAGAAGCGCCACCGAGCGTCGGGGATGCGACCGACCATCAAAGAGGGCGAAGCCCGCAGAGAGGGAGCGCCCCGACGTCGGTGGTGCAATGGCTGGATCTCAGTCGAGAGTCATCCGTTTAGCTGCACGCATTCGAATCACCATGCCCGTCGTGCTCTGTCTTTCGTTCCTCTCCTCCACCAGTTTCGCTGCGCCCACCGACACTTGGAACGAGTCGTTCCAACGCCTCTCGGATGAGCTCGCCCGCGCGCGCCGCAACATCGTTTCGAACATCGGGATCTGGGCACGGCGCTCGACCGTGTCACGAGCAGGCTGTTCCGCGAGCTCGACGTGATCCGCGTTACGCTGGTCTCCGGTCTCGCCGACATGGCCAACGGCAATGAGCGCATCCTGCGCCAGTTGGGGGCGTCACAAAGTTCGATGACCGTCGGCATTGACGCGCTGACATTGGCCGGCACCACGAACACGAACCGCCTCTCCGCCGAGCTCGACGACGTGCACTCGTCCCCCAATACGGGCATGCTCGAGGCGATCGCCATATCGCAAGCGCTCGAGGCGAGGCTCGTATTCAAGCTCGAAGAGGCGAAGGCCGCCGGAGAGACCACGAGTGTCTATCGGAACGGTAGCTGGTCCAACTCCACCCATCAATTCAATTTCGTCTTTGAGTGCAGGGGGGTTGCCGGCATCTATCTGATGTACCAACGTTCCAATATTGGAACGGTGACGTACGAGTTTGTCCTGTACGGTCCCGCGTCTCCCGTTCTCCTGTACGTGCCGGCCCAAGCAACTTACGGCGAGTTGGGTCAGAACTTTGTGACGTCGCAGTAGGGCGCAGGCTTTACAATTCTCGGATTGATCTCCGTCGATCGCGGTATCGAAAACGGCCTAGTGAAGTCCGAGATCCGCATGCACCCGATCGTCCAGATCTGCCCTGCTCTCTGACGCTTCTCGAGCGGGCCCGCTTGGGTGAGGCCCGCGAGCTGGGCTTCGAGGACCTCAAAAGTCTCGACCGCGGGGGCGTCGTCGCTCGCTTCTCGGCGGCCTCAAGGCAAGCCTCGTCGCGACGTCTCGAACGCCGTGACTGCGGCCTTGAGGGTCGGAAACGGCCGCAGCGTCGGGCCGACCCCACCTTGCACCACCAGCCCCGAGCGCGCGAGCAGCGCCGTCACGGGAGCGTTGGCGCGCGCGACGGCCACGACCAGACCCGTCCGGGTCAGCGCTTCGGTCAGCTCGCGCAACCCGTCGAGCGCCGTCGTGTCGATGTCGCCGACGCCCTCGAAGTCGAGGACGAGCCAGGTCTCGTCGCCGGGATTGCTGGTCAGCGCCTCGTCGACCCGCGCCCTGAAGCGTTCGATATTGCCAAAAAAAAGCGGCGCGTCGAAGCGATAGACGAGCAGTCCCGGGTGCGTCGGCGACAACCCATAGAGGCGCGCATCGACCCAGCCGCCCTGCGTCACCCCATCGGCCAGGACCGAGTCGTGCGGGCGCGCGAGCCGACGCAGCAACAGGGCGACGGACATCACGAGCGCGATGAGCACCCCGACGAGCACGTCGAAGACCATCACCGCGAGCGCAGCCACCGCCGCCAGCAGGAACTCCGAGCGGCTGACCCGCCACAAGTGGCGATAGCCCGCGAGGTCGATGATGGCCAGCGCCGCAGCGACGATGACCGCAGCCAGCGCCGCCATCGGCATCGCCGAGAGCGCCGGCCCCGCCGCCACCAGGGTCAGCGCCACGAGCCCCGCCGCCACGAGGCCCACGAGCTGTGAGTGACTCCCGAGCGAGCTCGGCACGGCCGTGCGACTCGCCGACGACGACACCGGGAACCCGCCCGACACCCCGGCCGCGAGGTTGATGGCACCCAGCGCCACGAGCTCGCGCGTGGGTTCGATGGTGTAGCCGTGCTTCGTCGCCACCGAGCGCGCCGTGAGCACGTTGTCCGTGTAGCCGACGAGCGCGATGCCGAGCGCGGTCGGCAAGAGCGCAAGCACGTCGGCGAGCGCCACCCCGGGTAGCCCGAGTGACGGCAGCGCCGCCGGGATAGCGCCAATGAGCGACACCCCCAGCGCGTCCGCCCCGAGCCCCCACACGACGAGCGTCGCGAGCGTGACGCCGGCGAGCGCGGCTGGAAACCTCGGGGCCCGGTACTTCAACGTCAGGATCCCCGCGAGCGTCCCGCCGAACACGGCGAACGTCGCCCAATGCCACCCGGACAACCCCGACACGAACGACGCCACGCGCGGAAAGAACCCGTCACCCTGTACCGCCACCCCCGTCGCCTTCGCGAGCTGACTCGACAGGAGCGTCAACCCGACCCCCGTGATGTAGCCCACCAGCACGGGCTTGCTCAGCAGCGAGGCGAGGGCCCCGAGCCGTGACACTGCCGCGACCAGGCAGACCACCCCGACGACGAGCGCGAGCGCCGCCATCAGCGCGAGGTATCGGGCCGGGTCGCCGTCCGCCACCAGCCCGACTCCCGCCGCCGCCAGGATGGCCGTGCCCGGCTCTGGCCCGACCCCGAGGTGGCGCGACCCGCCGACCAGCGCATACACGACCAGCGGGAGCAGCGCCGCATTGAAGCCGACCTCGGGCGGCAGCCCGGCGAGCTCGGCATAGGCCATCGCTTGTGGCACCAGCATCGCCCCGACGGTGAGGCCGGCGACCAGGTCCGCCCGGAGCCAGTCCGTTCGATAACCTCGCAGCGTCGGAGCAAACATCGGCATGGCCCGGCATAGCTAGCGCAGCCCACCGCCGCAAGCAACGCGTGCACCGCGACGTACCCCCAGGCCCCTGCTCGAAGGGCTTCGCAAGGATGGCGAAGCCTGGACTGTGGGGCCACGGCAAGCGCCTGGACCACCCACGCTTCATCGCCGAGGGACTACCCATTGGCAGCGGCGAGGTCGATGGCCCGCTTTCGACACATCGTGCGCAGGCGGCTCGACGTACCCGGATTGTGTCATTCGCCGCCCTGGCAGCGGTGGCCGTCCCCTCGTCTTCGATCGCACCCCAGCGGGCCTCGAAGGTTGTTGCCGGTACCAAGTGTCGCATAAGATGGGCGCCGAGGTGAGCATGACGCAAGCGAGCGATACAACCGGTGAGAGCTGGCCGTGGGGTGTGCCGGTGCCGCCGAGCTCGGACGAGTTGCCGTGTGACGACGGAGAGCCGATGGAAACCGAGCTGCATGGTAAGCAGATGGATCTCACCCTCGACTACGGACGCTGGCTGTTGCGCGACAAGGACGCGTACGTCACCGGCAACATGGCGTTCTACTTCAGCGCGACACAGGCCAGGAAGAACGACTTCAAGGCGCCCGACCTCATGTTCGTCCTCGACGTGCCGCGGCGCGTGCGCAAGAGCTGGGTCGTCTGGGAGGAGGACGGCCGGCGTCCCGACGTGATCATCGAGCTGCTCTCCGAGACGACCGCGGCAAACGACCTCGGCAAGAAGAAGGACCTCTACGATCGCCTCCTGGCGATCCCGGAATACTTCGTGTTTGACCCGCTGACGGCCGAGCTCCAGGGCTGGCGACATGGCGGGCAGGGCTACGTGCCGATCCTGCCGGATGCCGAGGGGCGTCTTGCGTCAGTCCAGCTCGGGGTGACGCTCGGGGTGTTCGAGCACACCTATGCGGACGCCCACTCGCGCTGGCTCCGCTTTTTCGATCAGGCAGGCAAGCTCGTGCCGACGAGCGCCGAAGCGGAGGCGCAGCGTGCGGATGCGGAAGCGCAGCGTGCCGAAGCGGAGACGCAGCGTGCGGATACGGAAGCGCAGCGTGCCGAAGCGGAGACGCAGCGTGCGGAAACGGAAGCGCAGCGTGCGGATACGGAAGCGCAGCGTGCCGAAGCGGAGACGCAGCGTGCGGAAACGGAAGCGCAGCGTGCCGAAGCGGAAGCGCAACGTGCCGAAGCGGAGGCGCAGCGTGCGGATACGGAAGCGCAGCGTGCGGATACGGAAGCGCAGCGTGCGGATACGGAAGCGCAGCGTGCCGAAGCGGAGACGCAGCGTGCCGAAGCGGAGACGCAACGTGCCGCGGGCTTCGAACGCGAGGTCATCGCTCTGAAGGCCCAGCTTGCCGCGCTCGAGCGCGCGCGCTCCAAATAGCGTCCGCCTGGCCCCCAACGGCGGCCGAGGCGACATGGCGGCCCGACGGCTTGTCGAGGGTGCGTTCCTTCGCTAATCTCCGGGTCCATTTCACCGCAACCGCAGTGACCAATCCAGGGGGAGTTCAATGGCCAGCTATACGTTCAACGGCATCGTCGCGGCCCGCACGCGCGGCGCAGCGTTCATCCAGTCCACGCCGGAGCTGCTCGCGAAGTTCGTCGACAACGGCGGCTTGAGCCGTGACCTCGAGGTCGTCGTCGCGCAGGGCAAGGCGGCCGAGGACGCCAACCTTGGCCAGAGCGTCGCCTTCGCGGCCGACCTGGCCGCCACCGAAAACGTGGGCCAGTCGTTCGCGGACCTGCAGCGCGACTACAAGGCGGTGATGGCGATCGTGCGCGCGACGCGCGACGACCTGGATGACGCGGGGGCCCCGGCCGAGGTGATCTCCGGGGTCGATGGCATCCTCGGCGACGAGACCGCCGTGCACATCAAGACGATCCGCGGCGAAGGCGACAGCAAGATCAAAAAGGCGCTCAAGAAGGAGAGCCAGGAGGCCGTGCGCGCTGAGATCCGGAAGGACGCGGGGGCCCTTCTCGACAGCCCCGCCATCGGCGAGGCGCTCGCCGCCCGGCGCGTGGACGTCGCCCGCCTGACCAAGCTGCGCGACGATGCCGACGCACTCGCCGGACGGCTCGCTACGCGGGTCGCCGACAAGGCCGCACGCAAGGCCCACACCGCCGCCGAGAGCGCCGCCGTCAAAGCGCAGAGCAAGAAGTGGAGTGGTATCTATCGCATCCTCGCGTCGTTGAAGGACGAGCGCGTCGACGCCATCCTGAAGGACGCGACGCGCTGAGCGCGCCGGCACCGCCAGGGTGGGGTGAGTCGCCGCCAGGGTGGGGTGAGTCGCCGCCAGGGTGGGGTGAGCGACCGCCAGGGTGGGGTGAGCGACCGCCAGGGTGGGGTGAGCGACCGCCAGGGGGGGGTGAGCCACCGCCAGGGCGGGGTGAGCCACCGTCGGGGGTGTGGTGAGCCACCGTCGGGGGTGTGGTGAGCCACCGTCGGGGGTGTGGTGAGCCACCGTCGGGGGTGTGGTGAGCCACCGTCGGGGGTGTGGTGAG
>Ga0105046_10007892_pt1 | contig 16719 bp, 17 predicted proteins | sample MAT03_FD_78385 | JGI IMG/M metagenome (GOLD analysis project Ga0105046, IMG submission 78385) | Freshwater microbial communities from Lake Fryxell liftoff mats and glacier meltwater in Antarctica - MAT-03 (megahit assembly) | ecosystem: Environmental > Aquatic > Freshwater > Ice > Liftoff...
CCGCGCCCGTGCGGCCAGTGCCCAGAAAGCGACGCCCGCGCTACCGCCACCGGCGGCGTCCTGACCACCCGCGAGGGAAAGATCTCATTGTCATCGGGGTAAAGAAATAAGCGTCGCTTGACAGCGATGAACGTCTCTGCGGGCAGGGTGCAGGTGCGGTTCTGGCGCGTGTCGCCGTCCTGGTAGCGAAACGTGACCTGGCCATTCTGCAGGGCCAGGATGCGGTTGTTGCTCAGCGCGACCCGGAAGACGTACGGGGCCAGGTAGCGCAGCGCCGTCCGCCCGCTCCCTACCGGGCGGCAATCAACGACCCAGTCCTGCTGCCAGACTGCGGCCGGGATGCTGCTCCACAGGTCTGTCTGGCGAAGGGCCGCCCGCAGCTTGGCCCGGAAGAGGATGGCCAGCGGCGTGACGTGAACCAGGAAGTCAGCCTTGGCGGTCATCCAGGTGCGTCCATCGGCGGCCAGCCCACCGCCCGGAACCAGGTAGTGGATGTGGGGATGGTAGCGCCCTTCGCGCGTCCAGGTCTGCAAGACGCCGACCATGCCGAGCTGGCCGCCCACGAAGCGCGGGTCCTGGGCCAGTTGCTGGAGCGCGGCCGCCGAGGCGCGGAAGAGCAGGTCGTAGACCAGCGCCTGGTGCTGGAACGCCACCGCGCGCAGCGCACCCGGCAGGGTGAACGTGACCAGGAAGTACGGCACCGGCAGCAGGAGCTCCTGCTGGCGGGCCAGCCAGTCCTGGGCCGCATCGTGCTGGCAGGTCGGACAGTAGCGATTACGACAGGAGTGGTAGGCGTAGCGGGTGGTGTGGCAGGCGGGACAGCGGTAGACCTGCCCGCCCAAGGCCGCCGTTCGGCAGGCTTCGATGGCGTGCATCGCCGCGAGTTGCTGCGGCGACAGCTGGCTGCCCCAGCGCGCGCGATAGTCCGGTCCATAGCGTCGGAAGACGTCGCCGAGGGTGATCACGTCAGACCTGCCGTGAATGTCTCCAACGCCGTAGTGGCCTGCTGCTCGGTCTTGCGGGTGAGGTGGGTATAGATCGTCGTGGTGGTCGGCGAGCTATGGCCAAGCCAGACCTGGATCAGGTGCAGGTTGACGCCGGCCTCGCGCAGATGCGTGGCCCAGGAGTGGCGCAAGGTGTGGATGGAGGCGGGTTTGCGGATGCCGGCCTCGGCTCGGGTGCGCCGGAAGGCTTTCTGCAGCCCGCTTGCGTCCATCGGCACCGTGGCGGTCGCGCGCTGCGCACCGGAAGAACCGTGGCTTGGAAAGAGCCAGACCGGGTTCCGATGGGTACACCAGTGGGTCCGCAAGAGCGGCAACAGGCGGGGCGGGAGTGGCACATAGCGGTCTTTGTTGCCCTTGCCAGATTGGATGTGCAGCTGCATGCGCGCACTAGCGATCTGGGACACCCGCAGGCGCACGCTTTCGAGCAGGCGGAGCCCACAACTGGCGATCAGGCTGAGACAGACGCGGTAGTGCGGGAGCCGGATCAGGCCGATGATCTGCCAGACCTCATCGGGGCTCAAGACGACGGGCAGCTTCGTCTGGCGGGCGGGCCGAACCAGATCCAGAATCGCCCACTGGCGCTGGAGGGTCTGCTCATAGAAGAACTTGACCGCGCACAGCGCGATCGTGCAGCTCGCCCGGGACAGATGCCGCTCGGTGTGCAGGAAGAGGAGGTACTGGCGCAACTCCTCCTCGGTCAGCTGGTCGGGCGAGACGCCATAGTGCTCGGCTAACTGACGCACGGCCCGCGTGTAGGTGTCTTGGGTGCGCTCCGACAGCCCACGCAGCTGCATGTCCGCGATCATCCGTCGGCGTAACGGGGTCATGGAAACCTCCTATCGGCTCACGAATAGCGATAGGAGGAATAGTTACATAGCGGTGGGAAAAGGCCAAGTAGCCAGGAAGGAGACGTGTAGAGGGAGCAGACTCAGGCTGCGCGTAGCGCTTCGTTCAACTGCAAATATACAGTGGCGATCCACTCGTATATCGCTCCACCAGTACGTGTGTTATCTAACCTGTGCCAGCACACCTGCTATGCGGCCTCGACCGGCTGGGCCGTGCGGGCGCCCTCACGACCCGTATTTGGCAGAAGCAGCCCTGCCTCGTCGCACACCAGTTTCACCTTCTGCGCTGCCTCGCCAGTGCGGCGCCCGTTGAAAACTGCGGCGGTGAGGTCGCCCCGGCTGGAGTGCTTCAGCGCCTCAGACAAGATGCGACCGCGCTCCTCGTCCGTGACGACCACCTTTGGGCGCCGCTCGTCGACGGCGCTGGTTGCAGCTGCGTCTGCCGCCGAAATGGGTAGCGTGATCTTCAACGGGCGGGGGCTGTTCGGCAGGTGGGCGAGCACCGCTTCACGGTCGTCGAGGCTGATCAGGGGCGTGCGGAAGCTGTAGACGTCTCGCCCGTTTCGCAGTGTGAAGTAGCCTGGGCCTGGCAGTTCGTGGGGCGGGATCGCCCCCAGCTTGCGGAGCTCTTCCGGCCCCATCCCGATGTTCGGCTTCACCGAATCCTGGCTCGACTGGCAGCCGGCCAGGAATGTCCCGTAGTGCGTGCGGTACGCGGTGGTCCGGTTGCTATTGTTCTGGTCGTCGATGATGTAGACGATCCCCGATGCCAGGGCGGTGCTCATCTCGGCGGCAAGCCAGCTGTCGAGATCCTGGGTTGCCAGGCCCAATACACTAAGCTCGGCAATATACACGAGCAGCGTGGGCGGGCGCACCGCGTCGGGCAGCTCTTCATGAACGAGGACGCGATGCCGCTCACGCAGCTGCTCGCGGCGCTCGCGCTCGGTGCGGAGCGCATCCATTGCCGCCTGGAGCATGGCCGGGTCGCGCCCAAGCACTGGCTCACGCCAATTGTGCGCCTTGCCGCGCCAGAGGGCAAAGTCGCGCTTCGGATCAATGGCAAATACCTGGGCCTGGCTCGTGCTCGCCCGCAGGCAGATCAGCGCACAGATGAGAAAGGCCAGGTTGCCCTTGCCCTTGCGGGTTTCACCTGAGATGGCGATGTTTCCGCAGAAATACGGGCTGCGGCCGTCAAATGTGAAGCAGATGACGCTCGCTCGGCGCTGCACCTCCAGCCAGCCGACCGCAAAAAACAGTGGGTCGCGGCTCAGCTCCGGCTCCTGATGCAGCATGCGCTGGAGCGTGGGCGCAACTCCGCCAGGTGGGTTGGCGAGCGGTTTGTGGCTGGTGAGTGCGGTCACGGCCTTCTGGCGCGTGACCGCATCGACGGAGTTGTAAAACTCGCGGTAGCGGACATCACGGGATTCAAGCGCGGCACGTAGTTCATCCCGCTCCATTTTGAGCTTCCGGTTTCGTCGGCGTAGATCGTGGATGGTGTACCAGGTGATCAACCCGATGCCCAAGAAGCCTAGCAGAAATGCAACCCCCTGCACGCCGTCAAAGAAACCAGGGCGCGGGCGATCCTGGGTGAGCACGACCGCAAGCACGTTGAGCTTGTTCAGCATATTCCACATGCCGACTCCCCTGCGAGCGGTGGCCTACTCAGCGCCGCCGCCATACCTTCCGCACACGACGATACAGTCGCAACAAGATAATTTCAGAGAACCACGCCAGCGTGCCACAGGTCACGACAAGCACTGCCGCAGTGAGACTCCAGCTCGGCCATGTAATCTGCCAGGATGCGGTCGCCCCACTGGCCCAGCCGGTAAACCCCGTGGGGTCAATGGGCGTCGCCGGGGAGCCACCCCAAAAGAGCATCCACAGATCGGGCAGCGATGCAGACCCCCAGAGTGCCGACCACACCGCGCCGCGCCAGAGGTCGGGGTTGCGGGGCACTGCAGCACCGAGAAAATCGGGGCCAAGCAAGGCATCCATCACGGGCATGATACCATACACATTGAAATAGGTGTTGATAGCCAATAAGCCGATCCCCACCAGGATCAGCCATCCCCCCTGCCGGAGATAATGGCGCTGGCCAAGGGAGATAAACACATGGATCACACCGGCGATCATGAGCCCTATCCCCGTTGCCGGTAGCAGGTGTGCGATCAGGCCGAAAATGGTGGCGGCCATGTCCAGCGCATAGATACCGGCGCCGAACACGACGAACACAACGCCCTCAACAAACAGCTGTCTCCCCCAACTCATGCCGGAGTCCACAACCTCCTCGCTCTCCTCCTCCTCGTCTTTCTCGCGTGGGGGAGTAGTAGCCCGCGCTGAGCGGGGAGCAGGCTCGCGGACAGGTGGGGCTTGGCGTGGCTCTTCGCGAGGTAAAGGACGTGCGGGCGGGACTTCGGTAAGCAGGCCGTCTAGCAGCGCATCCTCCGCTGTCTGTTTGGCTCGTGGCGGGGCGGGGTCAAGGGCCTCCGTCAGCGGCACATAGGCAAGATTATCCCTGCCGGCGGATGCAATCTGGTCGACTTTGGGGGCCATAAGAAGAGAACTCCTTTGTAGCTAGTACAGCATTGCCACGGCGCGGGGACTGCCTGCCTTTAGGCGGCAGGGGAAGCGCCGGGCTGCCAGTTTCGTGCAGAAACGCCGTGTATACGGTAGAATATATGTACTATGCGACGCACGCTTCGCGTGAAACTTGCACCCTCTACGGCACAGGCTGCGCTGCTGGCCGAAACCAGTCGCCTGTTCACGGCGGCGTTCAATGCCGTGTGTCAGGTGGGATGGGAACAGCAGATCACCAATGGGGTTGCGCTGCATCACGCGACCTACTACGCGACAAAGGCTACCTATCCCGCGCTCGTCTCGGATCTGCTGGTGTAGGCGCGGGTGAAGGCAACGGAGGCCGTCAAAAGTGCATGTGCCCTCCAGAAGCAAGGGCGCAAGGTGGGTATGCCCGTGTCGGACGCTTGCTCGCCGCGCTATAACCTGCATACCTACAAGGTGGATTGGGCAAGCCAAACCGTGCGGATGAGCACCACGGGCGGGCGGCAGACCATCCGCTTCAACGTGCCCAGCTACCACGCCCACTACGCGGGCTATCCGGTTGATACGGCAGACCTGATCAACCGGGATGGTGGCTGGTGGCTGCATGTGGTCGTGACCGTGCCCGCGCCCGCGGTGGAGCCGACGGAAGCGGTTGTGGGGGTCGACCTCGGCATCGCGCAGCCCGCTGTTACCAGCACCAACCGCTTTCTGGGCAAGCCCGCATGGAAGGCGATTGAGGGACGGCTGTTCTATCTCAAGCGCCAACTGCAACGCAAGGGGAGCAAGAGCGCCAAACGGCATCTGCGGAAGGTGCGCGGGAAGCAGGCCCGCTTTCGCCGTGATTGTGATCATGTCCTGAGTAAGCAGATTGTACAGGCGGCCTCCCCCGGCGCAACGCTGGTGCTGGAGAACCTGACCGGTATCCGCACGCGCACGAAGATCCGCAAGCGGACGCCAATCAGCCGTCGGGTGCATGGCTGGTCGTTCGCGCAGATCAAGGTTTTTATTGCGTACAAAGCCGAGGAACGGGGGTGTACGGTGGCTGGGGTAGACCCCCGGCATACCTCGCAGACCTGTAGCTGCTGTGGGCATGTCGCCCGCAACAACCGCCGTTCCCGTGGTCGCTTTGTGTGTCGGGTATGTGGCTTCGAGCTGCATGCGGACCTCAACGCGGCGCGGAATATTGCGGCCAAGTACCATGCCAGCGAGGGTAGACCTCTTGCTGGCGGGTCGTTGTCAACCGACCAATCGTATCCGTCCGACTCGTCGGAGTGAGGTACAAGCTGTCGCGTGTGCGCGACAGTCAGTTGACAGCTATCTTCTCCCCTCGGCTCCTTCGTAACGCTCGGTCTTTCCGGTATGGCCTGCCTGCGCGCAGCCGTGCATCATTGGGCTGTGGTGATCGACCTGCTGGAGCAACGCATCCAAACGCTGCTGGTCGTGTGCAGCTAACCGCTGCTCGTTGTATCGGCAGAGGCGGCGCCGTTCGCGCTTAGTCTGTAGGGGCGCCCTATTGCAGAGTGACCGCAGCGGGCACCGGGGAGCAGCTGCAGCACTACGACGGTATTCACCAGCGCGCCCAAGACTACGGCAGATCATGGCCGCGCATATGTGGAACTGTTACCTGTCGATACGACGCGCGGAGCCACCCCAGGCCGCAGCGTAGCGTTCGCGAGAAACCCATGAACAACCTTGCACAGGAGGCATCCAGAACGCCTCTGAGGAGCTGCGCGGTGGGGTGGCAGGCGGGCACTAGGTCCTGGTTGATTGGGGGAGACGATTTGTTTTTCCAATCGTCCACCGTAGTCCTTGCGTCGAGCTGACAGTTGCCCGACGCAGGTAGATGTGCGCGCAGCGGGCCGCCCCACTGCGGGTTCGCCGGGCTGCGGGTGCGCGGTTGTCTGAGTGCCAGATATGGAGACGTCGCATCGTGTAGCCTCTGGCAGCTAAATAAAGTCGTCGCTACCCATGCTGGCGATCATCGTCGCGGCCTGGGGGTCAATCGCCCCATTGCTCGCCGCGACCGGGGTGCCCACGGCCAGGGGAGCTGCATCCTGGTCAGCGCGTAGCCCGATCATCTCCAGGACGTCGGCACGTCGAAGGAGCGGGAGGCAAAGGATCAGGTGCTGCGCTAGCCTGAGGGCGATAGCCTCCTCCGTATAACCAGGCGGAAGGGCAACGCCGAGGCTCAGCAGCCGAGCCAGGTGGATGTCCAGGCCGGGCTGCCAAACGTGATAGATGAGGTCTGACTCCGTATCCACCCCCGCGATATAGGGGCGGATCATATCGATTAACGGCTCGTCGGTGCTCGCAACGCGTAGGCTGCGTGGCTTGCGTGCGCCAGTGGAGGGTCGTCCCTTGCCGCGCCCGCGCTGGGCTTGCGCCCCCCCTGTCTCACGCGGGGGGGCGTCGTCAGGTTGCTTTGCCATGGGCTACTTCCCCGTAGAGCGGAAGATCAGGCCGAACAGGCACCCGATCACATTGAGCGTGCTGGCGAGCGGGCCGCCTACGAGCACATAGTCCTGGCCGGCGACCTTCTCCTCCTGGTCGAGCACCTCGGTGAGTTGCCCATCCAAGCGCAGCACGCCCCCCCCGGTGATGCCCGTAAAGAGTCGGCTACTGCGGAGGATGCCAATCACATCGGCTACGATGGACTGGCCGGAGCTGGCGACGACGCGCAGCACGTCACTGGTGACATTGACGCGCCGACCGGACCGTAGCACCTGCTCTGTGATCAGGACGTGCTGGGCCTCGACATCATTGCGGATGTCCTTGCGGAGCTTTGGATCGCTGCGCAGCACCCGCGCAATGCGGATCGTGCCATCGCCCACCCGGCGATTGATCATCTGAGCTGGGCCGCCCCCCGCACCAAAGAGGTACTCGGTGTCGTGCAGATCCCCGCCGCCGATGTCAATCACCCGCACCCCCTCCAAATCAATCGCCTTCTTGCCCAGCGGGGTCAGGGTCATGGCCGTGATCGTCCCGGCCGTCTGCGCCTGGGGCAGCACCGTGACCACGCGCACCGTCCACGTCTCTGGCGTACGTCGGTCGTCGCTACGGATAATTGTCCAGATTTTCTCCTTGAGATACTTCGCAATTGCCTCACGGGTTTTGGGCGCGGCGGTCAGCCGCTCCTTTCCCGTTTTCTCGTCGGGCACGATCTCGAACTCAGTGTTGGGAATAGCCAGGGTGAGCGCAATGGCGTGCTGCCCCGGCGCGTAGCCGGCCGCGCGCAGCAGCTCGACGATACAGGCGCCCAGAAACCAGATCTGGCGCTGATCGGACAGCCGCTGGTTCGTAGGGCCGATGCGGAGCGAGTCGCCGCCGTGGGCCAGAGCCGTCTCCCCCGTCCAGAATGAGACCCCGTCGCAGCAGTAGGTCGTCTCTTGCTTGCCCTGGATCTCCTCGGCACTCACAAACGCGGTGGGAGTCCGCGTGGTGGTCAGCACGGAGCGGTTGGTGTCCCCGGCTGTGGGGCTCAGGGTCGCCCCCTTAAAGGCGTCATTGCCGTTGTCCACGGCTACTGGGATGACCATCGCGCTGCCGAGACGGATCTGCGAGCGCAGCGGGAAGGTGGCAAGCTGCCCCTGATTCAAAGCACGGGCGGTTACTTCGAGGATGCTCCCCTCAGGGGCGGGGATGAGCGGCTGGGCGATCTGCACGATGTGGGCTCCTTGAGTACGAGCGGTTCTATATCGTTCGACATAGCACCGCTCTATGCTATCTCTGCCAACGAAAGTGGTTCTAATGGTGCTTTTTTAGAACCGCGATAGAGGTGTGTGTCGTGCCTGCTCCAGCGCTCGAAATCACCCGAAATCGTCTTCGCTTTCCCGGCGCGGCTTCTATCGGTTTCTACTCTTTCTGATGCGGTTTTCTGCCTTTCTCCGGTTTCTCCGAGCGTCGCCAGGGGCCGGATCGGGGGGGCAGGCGAAACCCGAAACCGTCGTGCTCGGCCCTGACCGTCTGCCTCAGCCTGCGTCGTGTCACACGCCACCTGCGTATCCACGGGAAGCTCCGCAAAGGGAGCGCGCGTAGCATGTACGTCCTGCTGGCTCACCCACCAGACCCCGCTTTGCCACGCACTCGCACCAGCTTGGGTCAGGTGTGGGGCAGCGCGCCTCGGCGGTTGCCTCCACGGGCAGGGCCACGAGCTCCGGCTCACCGCCCGGCATGGCCCACACGGTCACTACGCGCGCCGGAACGGCAGGTGGCGGGGCTGGGACTTCGGCGCATGTCCTGGCGCTGCGTGGCCAGTACTGCGGGGCGGCCTCGGCCTGCAAACGTGGGCATCGTCACCGACGACCAGATCGCAAGCAGCAGCATCGCTGCACCTGCGGCACCGACGAGAAAGTAGCGGATGTCGTATTTCATGACTGACCACCTACCCCGAGGCGCGGACGCTCGAGGTAGCGACTCGCATCCTCATGCGTAGACAGCTGCTGGGTCGTGGGGCGCTCGCTGCCACGACGGCGGGTGAGCAGGGCGTTGTCGGTGAGGCTCTCGTGGATATAATCCAGGTAGCCGCGGATGTCGTCGTTGTCATCGAGACTGCCGAACGGCACCGTGGCCCCACGCATCGTTTTCACCGAGTCGCCGATGTCGCGCAGGGTCTGGTCGATGCCCTTGACCAGGCCGCGCATCACACCGGCGAGCTCCTCCTTCTCTTGCGACCGCAGCAGCGTGGCGCGCAGGATGGCGATGTCGGCCTGGGTCTGGAGCTCGTAGCGCCGCACCAGATGCGCCTGCCGCACCTGCTCCACAAGCTCCTCGCTGGTGACGGGCGTCCAGAGCAGGGCCGGGATCATGATGAAGCCGATGATCCCAATCAGCACCTGCGGGAGCACCAGCCCGGTGTCGCGCACCCCCGCCTGCGCCTGCCACCAGCTGTGCTGAATCTCGAACGAGTAGTAGCGCAGATAGCCCGCCGCGCCAATGATCACCGCGTAGCCCCAGGTGCGTGCGTTGCTTTTTTGCAGCAGCATCCCGCCCGGCGACCACGGGATAAGAAATGATGTCAGGCTTGGCCGGGCCAGTACCAGAATCGCGGTGAACGCGGCGGCCACGACGGTGTTCGTGGTGAGTTGGCTCTGCACGCCCCACCAGGACACGACCGACCCGATCATCGCAATCACGGCGAGTGCTGCGAGCAGCCCCTTGGCGCTGAACTGCCAGCCGCCCTGGCCGCGCTTCTGGCCGCGCACCATATCTACATATCGGCTGCTCATGGCAGCACCTCATCAGGCGCCGGTACAGCACTTTTGCCGCCAACCTGTTGGTTGATCGCCTCAATCACTGCCATACACACCAGCACCACCCCGCTCACAGCCCCAATGAGCAGAAACCCTTGGAGGACCAACGCGGGCACCGCCTGTAGCCAGGGCCGTGCCCACAGCATCGCGGCGAGGTGGAGGTTGAGCCACACCAGTCCGGTGCGGAGCATGCCCGCCCCGTACGTCCCGCAGCCGCCCTCGATGATCATCACATCGCGCAGGCTGAGCCCAAGCAGCAGCCCGAGCAGCACCGAAGCGGCCCAGCTCCCCCACAGCCCGATCCCCAGCATGGCAAGGCAGGGCAGCATCAGCCCCCACCAACAGCGATCCCAGGCGATCATGTGCCAGCGATAGATCGCCTTGCCGGCTGCGAGCGGGCAGCCATCGCGCACCGTCAGCCGCAGCGGCTGGTCGTCCAGTATGTAGGCGCCGAGCCGCACGTTCGTGGTGTCGGGATAGGCGATGGGTGTGCTCCCAGGTGGGAGCACGCCGATAGCGCGGAGCGTGGGAGACGTGTCGGCGACACGGTGGGGGTCGCCCGTGGTCGTGATCCGGTACAGCATGAGGCCTTGTTCCTTTTATGCTACGCTTGTCCTTGGCGGGGAACCTTGTTCGCCCCGCCACCCCCGCGCGCCGGCCGCCGGCAAGCCACCGGCGCGCGGGTCCGATCCGTGGCGGCTAGTCCGCCGTCAGCCCCATTTGCTCCTCCACCTCCTCCAGCGTCTCCGCCTCGGCCTAGATGGGGAAGTCCCTGGGGATCACGCGCCCACTCGGCATATGGTTGATGTGGAATGCGCCGCGCCCATCCGTCGCCAGATGCAGAGCCAGTTCACCTGCCTGGCGCAGGATGGCCGTCTCCTGCGGGCCTTGCTCGGTCTGCGCGAGAAAGGTCGCAGCGGGCAGCAGCGCCGCGCTCGCAGGGGGCGCAGCGCTGTCCATGCGCGCCTGCTTCCCCCTGTCATCGGCCTTCGCCACCCTCTCGGCCTTCGCGACCATGTTGTTAGCCTTTGCTGCCTGCACCAGCTCCTTTGCATCGGCAACCCCGACATATTCGCCAGCTTCGGCTCGCTGCATGGCCTCGTTCACTACTGCTGCGGGCGTGGAGGGCTTTGCCAGCAGGGTGAGCGCGGTGTCGGCAAACCGGGTCTCGAGCTCCGAAAGTTTCGGATGTTGCTCCACGAGTCGGGCTTTGTGAATCAAGTTCTCCACTGTGTCCTGGCTGATCTGCGGAAACTCGCTGCGCAGCCACGCGCCCCAGGCTCTGCGCGGCAGACGCGCACGGGCGGCAATGAGCCGCTGCCTGGTTCGGAGGCCCATCCGCTCAATCTCTTCCAGGTCGTCGCGAATCTCGCGGGCGAGCTGCTGTACGCTAATCCGCGCCTCAACCTCCAGCGCCTCGTAATTGAACGGCGCCGTGATTATCTCGGTCGCATCGTCCTCGGCAACGATCCGGGCGTTGGTCGGTAGTTCCGTGTGGGTGTGCATCAAATGCTCCGCTGGCATCATTGGCGTTGGGAAGCTGTCGGGAGCGAGCGGCGTGTTCTACCCCCGCCCTCGACAGTCGCCCGTCTTACGGGCGCCCCTCGGGCGTCGGCGCAAGGATCTTCGGCTGTGCGGCTGCGGTCGGGTCGTAGCCCGACACATAGGGAACAGACCAGCCGGAAGGCTCGGTCGGCGCCAACTCCACCAGGTCGCTCACCACGGTCGGCGCTGTGAGAGGTGCAGCGAGCGCATTGCCCTGCTCCTGACGAGCAGAGGCCGCCGCAGGCGCCTCCTCGGGCGCGGCGGGCTGCCCGACACACGAGCTCGCGCCCTCCACAAAGCTGCTCGGGTCAGTCGTGCAGTTGATGGTCTCGCCCGCCTGCGCCGGTGCCGCTGGGGCGGGAGCCTCCACTGCTGGTTGCGCTACAGGCTCCTCACCCGCCACCGCCGGTGCGCGTAGGGTCTCCGCTGCGGTGTCCGGCATCGTGGCGGTCGGGACGGGAGCCCCACCGATGGGCAACCGCTCCCGCGTTAGCATCTGCCCGACGATCAGCCCTACCGCAAGCAGGATGATCACCCCGCCCACGAGCTGGCCGATGCCCAGATCGAGCGCACCCAGCCTGATCCGCACACCCTCATGGTCATTGGCTCGCTCACGATTCGTCGCTGCCATATACTTTACTCGCTCCTCTGTTCTGGCAGCGGTGCATGCTACACTTCGCACCGCCGCCGATGCGTACTCCATCGTCGGCGTCCGGCCGCAACGCTGCCCTCACAGCGTTGCGGCCCCCTCTGCGCGGTTAGCGCCCTGAACCGTGATCACCCCCCTTCGGTGTGGTGCGCTGCCGCCGCTCCCGCTGGGCATTGATGGCGCGAATAGCAGTGCTCAGACGCGCTATCGGCCGCAGCGCCGCCGCGATTTCCTCCCTGCTCGCCAGCCGTATGATCTCCACCACCGGCCCCCAGACGGTGTCGTCGAGCTGCACCCACACGATGTGGTGCAGCACCGCGTCGCGGCGCAGCTCGCGCAGCCCGATCAGTGACCGTGCCGTGCTCTCCTTGCCATAGCGCCAGTAGGGCGTGCCGCCCTTGGAGGCGCGCGCCACGCGCGCCCACGGCTGGGTCAGGTCCATCTCAACGAGATACTCGTGCGTCGCCATCCCTCGCCTCTTTCCCCTGGGTTGACTTTTCCGGTGCTGGGACGGTGGCCCCCGGCCCTCCCGTCGCCCCGCCGCTCCAGCGGCGCCTCCCGTCCTTCGACCGCCTCGCCTCGCCGCTTCAGCGGCGTCTCCGCGCTCCCAGGCGCGGCGCTCTTCCCCTGCCGCTCTTCCCCTGCCGCCGCCCGCACCGCTGCTCCAGCGGCGGCCCCTCCCACCAGATGTAAGTGCTTTCGACTCCCCTTGAGCGCAAGGGGACAAACTTTTAGATTTGGGGGGTCGTAGAGGACGATACTATGTCGACTTCGTAAACGGCCTTCTACCGCGTCCCAATGCGTTGCGCCCAAAGAGGTTGTGGCAATACCGTGGCAATACCGTGGCAATACTGTGGCGATACTCTGGCGTCCCATTGGCAGCGCGCAGCGCGAAAACTCCTCTGGAAACCCTTCACACCCTCGCCCCCCCTACTCCCCCTCGCCGCGGTCGTAGGGCTCGCCGTGGTCGCTGCCTGCATCCTCCCGCCCGCCCAAGGTGCGCCAGTCCTGCCAGGGCCGCGCGGCCCGCTGCTCGCAGTAGTCGGGGGCGATCAGCACGAATATCGTGTCGCGGTACAGGCGGCGGTAGCCCCGGCTCCGCACGCGCGGGTCGATCGTGTCGGGCCGCGCGTTCGTTGTGACCACTAGCGGCAGCCCGCGCCCGACCCGGTGGTTGATGATCTGAAACAGCTTTTCCAGCGCCCAGGGGGTGCTGCTCTCCGTCCCCAGGTCGTCGAGAATGAGGAGGTCCACGGAACGTACACGCTCGAAGCGCCCCGCGTAGGAGTCGTCTGCCCCTCGGTGTGGGTCAAAGGCCGAGCGCAGGTAGTCGAGCAGATCCGGCACAGCCAGAAAGAGCACACTATCACCGGCTGCGTGGCGCACATTGCCGACTGCGGCCGCGAGATGGGTCTTGCCCGTGCCGTAGCCACCGGCCAGGATGAACACGCCCTCGGGCTGGGTCGCATAGGCGCGGGCGGCCGCCAGAGCCTCCATCAATGAGGGGTTAAACTGCGGTGCAAACGCCGCAAAGGTCATCCGCTGGTAGGCCGCCTCCTCCAGGTCGCTCTGGCGCGTAATGGCGGCCCGCCGCGCCGCCATCCGCGCCTCTTCCCGGCATTGACAGGGGATCAGCTTCCCAAAGCGGGGGTCGTCGTAGGACACATCGGGCACGAGGTAGCCTTTATCCTGGCAGACCGTACACACGACGGGCGTAGGTTGTGCCTGCACCTGGGACTCGGCCAGCGCCTCAGCCAGGCTCCGGCGCGGCATCACCGTGCCGTTGCGGATATGCTGCATCAGCTCGCTCGTCGGAATAGGGTCGTCTGCCTGCGCTGGCGGGCGCGGTACCGCGTGTATGCGCGGCAGCTGCGGGATACCCACGAAATCGCCGGGGCCGATGCGCCGCAGCGGGGCACCTAGCACCGGGTCGGTCTCCTGGTCTGGGCGCAGCGGCAGGGGGTCGAGGTCGATCATGCCTGAACTTCCTCCTGGTCTGGGAACCGCTCGGCAAGTGCGCGCAGAATGGTCGCATCATCTACATCGGCCTGAACCTGGGCGATCAGCCACAGGCCGACATCAAGGCGGTGGACAAAGTTGGGGGTTTGCGGGTTGTAGCGGGCCATCAGGTCCTGCGCGCGCCGCTGGATGCGCTCGTTCGCGCCGACGATGATGCCGCGCGATGGGACGCCCTGGCGCGGCGCGGCAGCACGATGGGCGCTCAGCGCCTGAACGTCGCGCCCATAACGATCAAGCATCCCGTCAATGTTGGTGTAGTCGTACTGGAGTTTCCAATTCGCACAGAGGTCGTCCCAAACCTGCACCTGCCGCACCCGCTCATGGATGGCCTTTGCCCATGGCTCACTGAGCTTCGTGCCGGGCTCTGCGTGTGTGAGGTAGGCCCCGACTGCCGGTGACGCCTGCAGCTCCGCAGGCAGCGTGCCGCTTGTGGGCGCCGTCTTGGCTGGTGTGCTGCGTACAGGAGGGCGTTCTCTGCGCGCACCGCCACTCCGTGTCTGCGCGCCTACTGAAGCAGGTGGGGGAGACTCGGTGCGCTGATCCCCCGAGGCCAGGGCCAGCTCGGTGCTGTCCCAGCGTCCCGCCTGCGAAAGGCGGCGCAGCACGCCGCGCACATAGCGCAGGTTTAGTGCCCTGCCGTCGATAGCGACAGTGAACATCGCCCGCACGAGCCAGTAGGCCGCGAACCCGTTGCTTTGCGTCTCAAAGGCCCGCACGATCTCGCGGAGCTGGCCGGGCTCGCCAGGCTCCAGCGGACGCCCCACCAGCTGCGCCCAGGCTGCGGTCGGCCCGTCGTCGATCTCTGGCTCGCCAACAGGCGCGCACGGAACCGCTTCGAGGAGTGGAGCAGGGTGGGGCTGCGTCGGCGAGATGAGCTGCGGTAGGTTGAGGGCCGCAAGGGCTTTGGCGAGCGCTTGGGGGAGGTGCGTTTCGAATGCCTGTCCGATGCGGCAATCTATGACCGATTCCAAATCAACGTGTGCGTGTGCCTCTCCCTCCCCTTCTTCCTCCCCACCTTCCATACTCCCCACCCCCCTACCCATATACCCGTGGGAGTATCGTTGCCATACCTCCGGGGCAATCGCAGCCTGCTCCACCATTGCTATAGGCGTATCGTCACCATTACCCTGGAGGAATGGTTGAGGCGATTCTGCCTGGAGCGGGGTGTCACGATTGCCCTGAAGAAATGGTGCGGGATCCCGCAGCGGCATGGTCTGTGTGGAACGATTGCCCTGCAGGAATGGTTCGTGCGGATTCGCCGCGCTGGGCGGAACAACCATACGGTCAGAGGAATGGTCGCCATACTCCGCGCGCATGGCGGGAGGCTGTAGCTCTGCGTCAGACAGCTTTCCCATTGCTCTACGGGTATGGTCACCATTCCTTTCTGCCCCTTCTGGAGTGATCAGGGGAATGGGAGGAGTGGGGGAGGCCCGCTCACCATTCTCCTGGGGCAATGGTTGACCGTTCCTTAGAGGCAATGGTGCGCCCCCAGCATCCATGTCCATACGGGACTGGCTCGGCGGAACGATGGCGCAGCGCTGTCCACCCATCGGCATCGGGAGGGCAAGCTCGCGGATCAGCTCGGCCCAGGCGTTCGCGCTTTCACGGATTAGGCGGTCAAAGTCAATACGGAACCTGGCCGAGCGATGCTCTTCCCGGTTATAGCCTTCGCGCCGCTTTCCCCCCGCGCGATTAGTTCCTTTGAGCCGTGCATCCTCACGGTGTCCGATCACGTCCACCAACTCCTTGTCGCAGAGCCCGCGTAGCGGCGTGCCCATGCCGGTTTTACTGACACCCTGGGCGAATCGGTGGATATCCTCATAGGTGAACCAATCACGGTCCTCATAGAGCAGGCAGCAGAGGTGCAAGGCGCGGAACACGATGCGCTCCTGGACGTTGCCGTTGCAACGATAGTCCACGATGAAGGGATCGGCCGGTGCCAACATGTCGGCGTACTGTGGCCGTTCTAACAGACGTTGCGCCAGGTCGTTATCCACAATGACAGGAGGACGCGCTGGGGTTTGCGGAAGACTCATAACCACATCCCTAGACAACTTCCACGCGTGGGAGGATGAAAGTGGATGGAACCGCGTGATAAAATGGGAACGCCGAACCTGTTGCCGCTGCCGCAGTTGCTGTGCAGATGTGCTGAAGGAACGGGGGGAGACCCACAACCCGCTTCGTGGTAGTGTTACTTGGCGGCGAGCTAACCACGAAGGGGGTAGGTGCGTGGTGGGTCGTCATTGGGCATCCTCCTCGTGCGAAAACAGGCGCGTCTGGTCAAGCGCCGGCGGCCCTGCCTGACGCAGCAGTGCTGCGTAAGTCGTTGCGTGATCGAGGCTAGCGAGCTTCAGTCGGCCAGCGGGGATGCCGTAGGTATCCGTTAAGAGGCCGCGCCGCACGAGCTCGTCAAGCAGCAGGACGAGTTGCGCGACCGGGGTGCAGGCCATGCGCGCCCAGCGCGCGGGTGTGGGCGGGTCGCGGAACGCGGCATCGATGCCGCCGTAGGTGGCGGCCAGGTTCCACGCCCACAGCAGTTCCCGCTCGACCGCTAAGGCTTCGACGACGGCGAGGTACAGACGCGTGTCCGAGAGATCCGGGATCGCGCTGATAGCGATCTGTGGCGATGTCCACTCCATCGGTCCCTCCTGCTCAAATCGACAAGAGCTGCTGCGCCCCACCATCCCGCCCCCGTGCCTCGGCGGTAATCTCACGCTGCGCCCGCTCCCCAGAGGCCGCACTTTGCTCAATCCCCAGGTTACGTGCTATACTCCTGGCGCTCCCCTGGGGTTTGCATCCCTAATCGGCCGACACGCCTGTGTCGATCCCGCTGTGGCGCCTTAGCGTAG
>Ga0105046_10007894_pt1 | contig 16714 bp, 14 predicted proteins | sample MAT03_FD_78385 | JGI IMG/M metagenome (GOLD analysis project Ga0105046, IMG submission 78385) | Freshwater microbial communities from Lake Fryxell liftoff mats and glacier meltwater in Antarctica - MAT-03 (megahit assembly) | ecosystem: Environmental > Aquatic > Freshwater > Ice > Liftoff...
CGGAGAGTTCGACATCGTCGAACAGCACCGACCAGGCGACGTTGGACAGCTGATGCGCGCCGACGACAGATCCCGCAGACTCCTCGGCGAACAAGCGCAGCGACGGCGTTGCCTTTCGGCGCGAGATCAGTGGCGCACGCACGTCGAAGCCGGTGGTGACAAGTGTCGGGCCAACCATGGTGAGGAAGTCCCATGCCTCGTCCTGGCTGAGTGCCAACTGCCCACGCGCCTTCACGCCTGCGCGACCGAGCGCAGCGAAGATGCGACCGAGTCGTGTCCACTCCGCCAGCGCCGCGCGGCCACCATCGGGCGCGCGCAGCGCTTCGTCGATGGGAATCAGCTTGCCCTTGGCTTGCTTGACCACAACCGACATCAGCCACACACCGCCAACTCCTGGCGGGTCGAGCTGCACGACCAGACGCACGTGCCCGGTATCGGTGACCGAGCGCGTCCACTGGTCGAACCGGCGCGACATGTCGCGAGCCAGCGAAGCATCGGCCGGGAACGGTGCGCCATCGATGCGAGCGAGCAGTGAGTCGCCCAAGTCGGTGATGGTCTTCGCTGCCGGCGGCTGCGCCTTCAGCTCCACCCGCTCGGCCGCCTCGCTCATGATCGCGTCGATGACCGCGCCGATGATCGAAACGGTCACCGTGTGGCCGGCACCCAACTCGACGGCGGTAACCGTGGCTGGCATCACCGCTGCGATCTCATCCAGCGAGGTACGACTGATGTACGCCGGAATCCAGCGCACCGCGGCGTCGGTGCCATGGCCATCGCGGCGAGCGGTGACGCGTACGCTGGGAACGATGGCGCCACGAGCAGCAAGGCGCACACCCTCCACCGCGACCCGGCCGAGCCACAGCAGGCTGGGGCCCACACCTTCCGGCGCGGCGTTCCCGCCGACCGACACCAACCAACCGAGCGCGCCGCGCATCGGGATGGACAGCGCCTCGGCTTTCATGCCATTGGGCAGTGCCACGCCGGGGTGAACTTCCCAGCCGTGCGGCGGGCCGTCGACGGCCTGCAAGCGATCGGCGAGCGCATCGTTATCGGCAGGTTCGGTGCCGCGACCGGCAGCCCACACGATCACCCGGCCATCGTCCCATGAAGCCTGCAACTGCACTTCGCCCGGCTCGAGGTACTCCCACGAAATCGTGTCGTCGTCGTCCAGCTCGGCAAGGATCGGCGACGGCGGCAGCGGCTTGAGACGAGCGGCCGTGCGGTGCAGGCTCTTCAGCGTCTCCGCAAAGTCGGCCACCACCTGGTCTCGCTCGTCGCCGGAAATGCCACGCACGTTGGCCAGGTCTTCCTCGGCGTCGCCGATGAGACGGTCGAGCACCGCCAATGACCTCGTCTCGTCACTCTCGAACAGGACCAGGTCGTCGGGCGCCCCGCGACCGTCAGCGATGGACCAGATAGCCGCTTCGAGTTGTCGTACCTCAGCCATTGAACTCCGTATGCGTAACCGTCTGAAGCCCGGGCCGCAGGTTTCCGCGGCGCATCGTGACTGTCAGCGACATGTTCGAGGATACGCCGCAAACACGCCGATGCGTTCAGTTGGAGGCAATACCCGTCACTCAGGGCCGGCGGTCAGTCGGGATGCGATGTATTGACCGATGTCGTAGACGTTGCGTTCGAGGTAGCTGAACGGACCGCGCGCCGCGCCGCGATGGTGCAGGGCACGCCACACCCCTTCGATGACTGGACGGTCTTCGCCGTTGACTGCGGTCAGTAGATCGAGAATGCGCGCCAGGTACGGCTCGCGGTCGAGTTCGGGATCGTTCCAGACCTCCGGCGCGACTGCGAGCGACCAGCGGATGTGCACCTGGCCAACGCCAACCGGGCTGAGCACTAGGTACCACAGCCAGTCAGGTTGCAGCTGAATCACGTGTGTCGGATAGGTCGCGGTCAGCATCGTGCTGTGCCGCCACGTGCCATCGAGCACGACGTTGTTCGCGTGGGCGGCGCCGTACGCGCTGGCCGGGTCGTCAACGACGACGTGGTACGTGTACCCCTCGCCGCCGGGGTACACAGTCGTGCTGCCGGTGCTGTCGGTGTCTTTGGCGAACGTGTTCCTATGAACTTTGAACACGTGGTAGGCGTCGAGGAAATTCTCCGCCAGGCACTTCCAGTTCGTCTCCCACACGTCGGTTCCGCCGGCGACGGTCAGGTAACCGGCCATCCGGTAACGGCCCACGATGTCGGTGAGGCCGGCGACTCGTGGCGCGAGGGGCGCGGGCCGCGCGGCGTGGCTGACGTACACGAACCCTTCCCAGACTTCGGTCGCCAACTCCGTGAGCCGGTGGTTGACCGGGTCGAACGGCGCCCCGTCGGCCTCGGTGGCCTGCTGCATGTACGGCGCCGCGATGCACTGTCCATCCAGGCGGTATACCCACGCGTGGTACGGGCAGGTGATGCGGGCGGTAGTGCCGTCGCCATCCAGCAGCGTGGCGCAGCGGTGCGCGCACGCGTTGGTGAACGCGCGCACCACACCGTCGTCACCGCGCACCACGATCACCGACAGCAGGGTGTCGTCGTGTGGTGACGGAACTTCGCGGGTGATGTAGTCGCCGTTGGAAGTCAAGTCCATCGTGCGACCCACGCAGAGCCACTCACTCGCGAAGATGTGCTCGCGTTCCAATTGCAGGACCGCTGGGTCGGTGTACGCAGCGGGCGGCAGCGCCGTTGCCTGCTCGACAGGAAGGGCCGCGTGCGCAATCAGTTGTGCGAGAAGCGACTCGTCCATGAAGCCGACGCTACCCACCCGAAGGAGGCCTGCACATGGGTGGCCTTCATACCGCATCGTCTGACTCGGGCGAGATCCACCCACAACTCGATTTTGCGTAAAGGCTGTCGGGCTCTGACCTGGGCTGTGAGCCCGAAGTCTTGACACAAAGCCGCGCTAGACGTTGGCGACGAAGATGATGTCGCCGGTGGCGGTGGCAGAGCCGGCGGCGGGCTCGACGGTGATGGCCCAGGCACTCGGATCGGCAGGGGCTTTCAACGTGTGGTGCACATTCCCATCCTTGGCAGGGTCCAGCACGTACATCGCCGTGGAACTGTCGGGCGTGATCAGCCACAGTTCGTAGGCCTTGTCATCCGGTGTGGTCGGCAGGTCTTCACCCATCAGCACGGCTTCGCCCAATGAGTTCGACCATGCCACTCTGAATGTTCCTTCGGCGCCACCCTGGCTGTCCAGGCTCAGCACCTGCGAGTCGGGCTGCTCCATCACACGAGCGAGATCGGCCGCGAAGGTGTCGGCCTCGTCACCGCCACGGAACCAGACGACTCCGACGACGATCATCACGATGGCGGCGGCGGCTGCGGCCATCGACATCAGGGAACGTGCGCGCCGCCGCTCGTCGAGATCGACGACGGCTACGACCAAAGGGGACAATTGGCGGGTTGTCGCCACTTCCGCCATCACCTTGTCCTTCAGCGACATCGGCGGCGGCGCCACCAACGACTCGGCCACCTGCGTCAGCGTGTGGCGGAACTCCAGCACATCGGTACGGCACACTTCGCACGACCCGTAGTGGGCCTCGAACGCTGTGCGCTCGCGGTCATCAAGGGCGTCAAGTGCGTATGCCGCGGCGAGGTGGTGGACGTCGATATCGGTCATGACTCACCTCCCAGTTCATCTCGCAGCCGGATCATTCCGTCGCGAATCCGGCTCTTGACGGTGCCTTCGGCTACATCCAGCAACACCGCCACTTCTCGATAGGTATGGCCACCGAAGTAGGCCAGCTCCACAGCTTCGCGCTGCAGGTCGGAGAGCTGCAGCAAGGCACGCTGCACACGCACCTGGTCGAACGATGATTCCACTTCCATTGCAACCCCGTCGCGCTCTGGGCGGACTGTTTGGTTGGCGTCGCGATCCTGACGCACACGTGAAGCCTGCTCGCTACGTACTCGGTCGATTGCTCGACGGTGAGCAAGCGTGGCGGCCCACGTCTTGGTGCTGCCCTTGGTGCCGTCGAACCGGGCGGCGAGCCGCCACAGTTCGACGAACACCTCTTGGGCAACCTCTTCGGCCTGCGAGGGGTCTCGCACCACCCTCAACACCACGCCGTACACCAGGGGGGAGAGTGCGTCGTGGAGTTGGGCGAAGGCCGACTGATCGCCACGACCGGCACGACGCAAGAACTCGCCGATTGGGTCGTTCGGATCAGCTGCAATATCGGCCGGCCGGCTACGCATGGCCCTCAAGACGCCCATGGCGCCTCGCGGTTCGTGTGCTCGGCGGTCGTCGACATGCTGATCGTTCGGAACTCGACGGGTTTTGGATGGGTGTCACGTCCTATCACCCCAGCAGTGTCGCCCGTTCTGTCCATTCGTGCGTAGCTTTAGCGACATGACGGCTCATGGACTTGGTCGCGCGGCAGCCCGCTTGGCAAATGCCGTCAAGCCGGCGACCTCCAAGGCAACGTCCACGGCAAGCGAGTTCGCGCGCAACCTGCGCGCCGAGTTCGAGGCAGGCCAAGCGTCGGCCGTCACCGATGACGAGCAAGTGGCCGAAGTCGCGGATGCCATGCGGCGCGTCGACTGGACGAAGGTGCGTGCGTCGACGAGCGCCCGCGGTACGGACGCTGCGCAGTCGATGAAGACAATGGCCGCCGAGGTCGACTGGGAGAAGGTGCAACCGGTGGCGGCGAAAGTGTCGAGTGCCCTGATCGCCGCGGTCGCCTCAGGCCACATCGGCGTCGGAGGCCGCTTCGCCCCAACGCTGGCGAGGGCCATCATGAACGACCGCAACCTGGCGGGCCGGGTGAGCACCTCCCTGGCCGCCGAAGATGTTGCGCCACCCGACTTCCGCCAGATCGTCATCGCCGGAGCCATCGAAACCACCTCCACGGAACTGCCGTAAGGACTGGGTAGCGGCACAGAACTAGAAGATGAAGCCCTTGGGGATGACGACGATGCCGTGGCCGCTGATGGTGAACCTGGCGGCATCGCCGGCCGCATCGAAACCGATGCGCTCGCCGGCCGGGATGATCACGTTCTTGTCGACGATGCAACGATTGATGCGAGCACCCGGACCCACCTCGACACCGGGGAACAGCAGGCTGTCCGTCACGTGCGCGTCGTGATTCACGCGCACCCCGGGCGAGGCAATCGAGCGCTCGACATGCGAGCCGGACACGATTGACCCGGCGCACAGCAAGCTGCCATCGACATACGACGGCTCGCCGCCGGCCCCACGCGAAATCTTCGCAGGCGGCAGCGGCTGGTGACTGGTGAACACCGGCCACTTGTCGTTGTACAGGTTGAACACCGGCACCGGTGACAGCAGGTCCATGTTGGCGTCGTAGTACGAGTCGATGGTGCCGACGTCGCGCCAGTAACCCTTCTCGCGATCGTCTTGCCCCGGCACGACGTTCTTGGAAAAGTCGTACACGTGGGCCACCCCCGCGGCAGTGAGCGCAGGAATGATGTGGCCGCCAAGATCTGTGTGCTGGTCGTCCTGCCCGGCGGGCGTCACGATATCGATGAGCGTCTTGGTGGTGAACACGTAATTACCCATACTGGCCAGGCAGCGCAAGTCGTCGCCGATGATGGTGGGCGGGTTCGGTGACTTCTCGTGGAAGGCGACGATCTTGCCCTCCTCGTCAGCCTCGATCACGCCGAACGACTTCGCATCTTCGTAACCCACCGGAATTGCGGCCACGGTCACGCCTGCACCGGACTGCAAGTGCTGATCGACCATCTGGCTGACATCCATGCGATAGATGTGGTCGGCGCCGAACACGCACACCACGTCGGGCATCTCGTCGGTGATCAGGTTGAGGTTCTGGTAAATCGCATCGGCCGAACCGGCGAACCAATGCGGACCACGACGCATCTGCGCGGGCACGGGCGTCACGTAGTTTCCCAGCAGGCCGCTGAACCGCCAGGTCTGGCTGATGTGCCGGTCGAGGCTGTGGCTCTTGTACTGCGTCAGCACCACGATCTTGAGATAGCGCGAGTTGGCGAAGTTCGACAACGCGAAGTCGATGATGCGGTAGCTGCCGCCGAACGGTACGGCTGGCTTGGCACGGTCCTCCGTGAGGGGCAACATGCGCTTCCCCTCTCCACCTGCGAGAACGATGACGAGCACCTTGGGTTCGGCCATGTCCGGAAACTACCGCGTCGTTCGCACGCTCGGGTCCATCAGTTACGGTCTTTCGACGTGAAGGTCCTCTTCGTCACCCCCGAGTGCTACCCATTGGTGAAAACCGGCGGTCTGGCCGACGTGGCAGGTGCGCTTCCGCTGGCGCTGGCTCCGTTCGGCGTGGAGGCGCAAGTGCTCCTGCCGGGCTATCCGGGCGTGCGCGAGCAGCTCACTGGGGTGCGCAAGGTGGCGCTGCTACCGAAGCTGTTCGGCGGCAACGGCACGCTCAGCGCTGGCCGCACCGCCGACGGATTGGACGTACTGCTGCTGGAGGCGCCGCACCTGTACACCCGTGTCGGCGGCGGCCCGTACCTCGACGCGGCGGGCAACGACTGGCCTGACAATCATTTGCGCTTCGGCGCACTTTCGTGGGTGGGCGCCGAGATCGCCATGGGTCGGCTGGGCGAGTGGCAACCCGAGCTGGTGCATTTGCATGACTGGCAGGCAGCACTGACGGCCGCGTATCTCCACTTCGAAACGAAGCCGTCACCGCCCACCCTTCTGACCATTCACAACCTTGCGTTCCAGGGAGTGTTCGGCACTGACACGCTGGCCAGCCTGCGCCTTCCAGCGGCGGCGCTGGCCACGGACGGCATCGAGTACTGGGGCAACCTCAGCTTCCTCAAGGCGGGGGTGCTGTGGAGCACTCACCTCAGCACGGTCAGCCCCACCTACGCCCGCGAGATCCGAACACCAGACCAGGGCATGGGCTTCGACGGGCTGTTGCGCGCCCGGCCAGACCATCTCACCGGCATCGCCAACGGCATCGACGACACGGTCTGGAACCCATCTTCCGACCCAGCGCTCACGACCAGCTATTCGGTGCGGCGGCTGCCGGCGAAGGCCACCAACAAGGCTGCGCTACAGGTCGAACTGGGGTTGCACGTCCGTGTCGACGCACCGTTGTTCTGTGTGGTCAGCCGGCTCACCACGCAGAAGGGTCTTGATCTGTTGCTCGACGCGCTGCCACGGCTGCTGGGCCGCAGCGCGCAGCTGGCGGTGCTCGGCTCCGGCGAACGGTGGCTGGAGGACGGCTTTCGTCGCGCCGCAGAAGAGCACCACGGCAATGTCTCGGCGACCATTGGTTTCGACGAGCCACTGTCGCACCGGCTGCAGGCGGGCGCCGACGCCATCATCGTGCCGTCGCGTTTCGAGCCGTGCGGACTCACCCAGCTGTACGGACTGCGCTACGGCACGCTGCCTGTCGTAGCTCGCGTGGGCGGCTTGGCCGACACTGTCATCGACGCCAACGGAGCCGCGTTGCACGACGGCGTCGCCACTGGCTTTCAGTTCATCCCGGTCGACGGCGAGCAACTGGCCACCGCCATCGAACGCGCCTGCGACCTGTACGCCGACACACTCGCCTGGCAGCGGGTGGTCAAGCGAGCAATGACGCGAGACGTCAGCTGGTCCAGCGCCGCCGGCGCCTACGCCACCCTTTACCGCCAACTCACTTTTACGTACAGGCTGTCGGGCGCTGAGCTGGGGCTGTGAGTTACCGGGCTTGACACAAAGCGGGGCAGGGCCCGACGTCGCGGGCGAGCACCGTCGGCGGTACCGTTTGCGGCTGACAACTGAATAACCCCCTGCGGGGTTGGGTGAAATTCCCTATCGGCGGTGAGAGCCCGCGAACCGCACACGACGAACGTCACGCAAGTGGCGTGTGTGTGGCCGACTCTGTGTAATCCAGAGGCCGACGGTCATAGTCCGGATGGGAGCAGGGTTGACGTATGCGATTCGGTCGCGCCGCCGTGTCCATTCTTGGACGGGCGGCTCAGCCGTCTTGTTCGCGTTGCCGTACTCCTGCACAGCCACGCAGCGAACCGGCAACGAGAGGACAGGACTGGCACATGTTCACGGGAATCGTGGAAGAAATGGGAAGTGTTGCGGCTTTCGAGGGCACCCGGCTGCGCATTACGGCGCGGCTCGTACTGGAGGACGTAAAGCTCGGCGATTCGATCGCTGTCAACGGCTGCTGCCTTACCCTGGTCGAGCAGGGCGACGGTTGGTGGGAAGCCGACGTGAGCGACGAGACGTTGGCGCGCACCAGTCTGCGCGGCATCACCGTTGGCTCGCCGCTGAACCTCGAGCGGTCGGTGCGCCTGGCCGACCGCCTCGGCGGGCACCTGGTACAGGGTCACGTGGACGGCGTCGGGGAGGTGGTGCAACCGGTGCCCGACCTGCAGGTCCGCATCCCGACGGAGCTGATGAAGTACGTCGTGGAGAAGGGGTCGATCACGGTGGACGGCGTCAGCCTCACCGTCGTGTCGCCGACCGCCGACACGTTCACCGTGGCAATCATTCCGCACACGTCGGAGGTGACGACGCTGGGAACCAAGCGGCCCGGCGATCGGGTGAACATCGAAGTCGACGTGCTCGCCAAGTACGTCGAACGACTGCTCGCCGGCCACGTGGAAGCGGACGCTACATGAGCACTTTCGACAGCATCAATCACGCCGTTGCCCACCTGGCAGCGGGCGGCATCGTGGTCGTGGCCGACGACGAGAATCGCGAGAATGAGGGCGACCTCATCATGGTGGCCGATGCGGCCACGCCGGAGGCAATCGCGTTCTTCGTGCGCTACACCTCCGGCGTGATCTGTGCCGCGCTGCCCGGCGACAGGTGCGACGCACTTGAGCTGCCGCTGATGGTGCCGCCGGCCGCCAATGCAGACCAGTTCCGCACGGCCTTCACGGTCACCGTCGACCTTGCAATCGGCACGACTACCGGCATTTCAGCCGCCGACCGCGCCGCCACACTACGAGCTCTCGCCGACCCGACCACCATGCCGCACCAGCTCAATCGTCCGGGCCACATCTTCCCGCTGCGCGCTCGCGCCGGCGGGGTGCTGGAGCGGCCAGGGCATACCGAGGCAGCGGTCGACCTTGCTCGCCTCGCTGGGCGTTCGCCCGCCGGTGTGCTCAGCGAACTGGTGCTCGATGACGGGTCCATGGCCCGTTTGCCGCAGCTCACCGACTTCGCCCGCACGCACGGGCTGCCACTCATCTCGATCGCCGATCTCATCAATCACCTAGGAGTATTCGTATGACAACGTTTCATGGACAGATGAACGGCGCAGGTTTGCGCGTCGCGCTGGTGTGCAGTCGCTTCAACGACTTGATCGTTGGCCGTCTGGAGGCGGGCGCCCGTGACGCGCTCATGCGTCACGGCACCGACACCGACGCGATCGACACCGTGTGGGTCCCCGGAGCGTGGGAGATTCCGATGGCAGCGCAGGCCCTCGCGACAACCAATCGATACGACGCGATCGTCGCTCTCGGTGCTGTGATGCGCGGTGCCACCTATCACTTCGAGGTCATCGCCAATCAGAGCGCCGCCGGGCTCACTCGCGTCGCGCTCGACACCGGCGTGGTGGTCACCAACGGCATCATCACGGTCGACACGATGGAGCAGGCACTGGAACGGGCGGGCAGCAAGGCTGGCAACAAAGGCGCCGATGCGGCCCTCGCTGCTCTCGAAACCATCAACGTAATTCGTGCCGCAATAGTTGTGTAACGCAACAATTTGAGGTATCCTTCGACTCATGTTGAACCCCAATATCCGCGACCTCGCGCAAGCCAAGAATTTCGCTGCCCTCACCGTGATTCCCAAGTCCGGCCACCCGCTCACGCATGTGATGTGGGTAGACGCGAACGACGAGTACATCCTCATCAATACCGAGCTTGGCCGCGCCAAGGCAACCGCGATGGACAACGACCCACGGGTCACGATTGCCGTCTGGGACGCCGAGAACCCCTACCACTACGCCGAAGTCCGTGGCATGGTGGTCGGTACCGCAGTCGGCCAGGAGGCGACCGACCACATCAATGCGCTCAGCCAGAAGTACACCGGCGGGCCGTACGCCTTTGGTGCCACCGACGCACGAATCATCTATCGCATCGCCCCGGACAAACAGCGCATCCAGTAGGTCAAGGCGTCTACGGCGTCGCGACCGCGTGGTCCTCGGTGGCCATCGAGCAGAAACCACTACGGCGCCACTACCGCGCCACTGTTGCGCTTGAGTACAGCTCCCACGTGACCGATGAACGTTGGCATGACTTCTACATTGGCCTCCGATCGCACTCCCGCGCCCTCCGGTCCGAGCTCGCTGGCGAGCTCTCTTGTGGCGAGCATCAGCTCGGTGCTCGCCGGCCGCCACGAACAGATCGAAGTGGTCACCGCGTGTGTATTGGCGGGTGGTCACCTGCTGGCAGAGGACATCCCCGGCGTTGGCAAGACTCTGCTCGCGCAGACGGTCGCAGCCTCGCTGGGCGGCACATTTGCCCGCGTCCAAGGCACCGCCGATCTGCTACCGGCCGACGTGGTTGGCTCTCTGGCACCCAATGCCGACGGCTTCGGTCTGCATTTCCGACCAGGCCCGGTGTTCGCCAACGTGGTGCTGTTCGACGAACTCAACCGCGCGAACCCACGGACACAATCTGCGCTGCTGGAGGTGATGGAGGAGGGTCACGTCACCGTCGACGGCACCACTCACCCGGTGCCCACCCCCTTCGTCGTCATCGCCACGCAGAACCCAGTGGAGATGGCCGGCACCTACCCGCTGACAGAAGGGGTGACAGACCGCTTCATGGCCTCCATCAGTCTCGGCCGGGCAACCGCCGAGGAAGAAGTGGAGGTACTCACCGGTCGCCGCGGTCGGGCACGATTGAACGATGTGGTGCGGATCGCAACGATGGATGAACTGGCCGCCTGCCGCGCACAGGTCCAGCACGTCCACCTGGCCGACGCAGTAGCCGCGTACGCGGTCGGGATCCTGCATGCAACTCGTGCGCATCAACGTGTTCGACTGGGCGCGTCCACTCGCGGTGGGGTGGCGATGATCGCGTTGGCAAAGGCGCACGCAGTGATGGATGGGCGCGACTACGTCGTTCCGCACGATGTTGCCCGCACGGCGCACAGCGCACTGGCCCACCGGCTGGTACTGGTCGGACAGGATCGCTCGTCGGCCGCGGCTGTGGTGGCGGAGTGCGTCGCCGCGGTGCAGGCACCACGCCGTTGAACCGACCGGCCGGTCTGGCGCGCGGTGCTGCCGCGTTGGGTATCGCGTGGATCATCGCGGGGATGATCGCGCTGCTCACCGGCGCGGCCGCAGTGGTGATCATGCTGGCGGTCGGGCTGGTGGCGTTCGTCGCGAGCGCCGTCGATGGCTGGTGGTCTGCGCGCCGGTCGGCCCAGCCCGCGGTGACTGCGGCAACTCTCGCCGAAGAGGGCAGCGAGATGGAATGGCACGTGCACTCAATCTCGACGCGACAGGTCTACATCGAGCTGCGCGTTGGCACGACGTTGGTCGCGAGTGGGTGGGCACGACCGGGCGCCAACACCATCGTCGGCACGGCACCGCACCGTGGGGTCTACGAACAGGTAACGGTACGACGTTCGACCGCCGGCACCCTCGGAACAGTGTGGTGGCTGCGGACCAGCGTCGCGTCGATAGCTCCGATGTTCGTGGCCCCGACCGCAGCCTTGGCGCGCGCCGCGCACGAGCAACTCAGCGGCGACGAGCGATTCGAGCAATTGGCCAGCCCTCACCCCGGTCGCGACGAGATCGATGGCGTACGAACGTGGCGGCAGGGCGACGAGCTGACGGCAATTCACTGGCCGGCAACGCTGCGCAGCGGTGAGTTCGTGGTACGTCAACGGATCAGCGATGTCGCCCAGCAGTGGGTGGTGCCCGCACGGACGGGTACCCCTGATGCGAGCGCGGAGGCGGCGCAAGTCCGCGAGACCCTCGAGCACGGCCTTGCTCTCGGCGCAGCGGTGGCCGTGCGCGTGGACAATGGCGAACCGACGGTGGTGCCGGATCGCGAGTCGGCGCATCGATGGAGCGCAACCTTCGAACCCGACGGTGCCAGGCAAGAACAACCCGCTCTCAGCTGGTGGCGCCGTCCGTTGGCAGTGCGCTCACCTGAACCGGTCGTCAGCATCACAGCGCGCGCCCGCTGGGCCATCGCAGTTGCAGCGGCCGTCCCGCCGCTGATGCTGCTCGAGCCGTTGGGCTACGGACCGTTCGAGTTCGGCGCTGTTCTCGCCGCAATCGCGCTGAGCGCCCTCCTGACCATGCATGGTCCGGCTCACCGCAAGAACCTGCGCCAAATGATGGGGCTGTTGGCCGGGGTCGCGGTCGGCGCCGCGCTCATCGACCTTGAGACGATCGACAGCATCGTGACCTCACTACGGTTTCTGCTACCCCAGATGTTGGTGACATTGGTGGTCGTGCAGGGCTTCGAGTGCGTCGATCGCCGATCGGCACGCGTCACGCTCGCTTGCGCTGCGATGCTGACGGCGTACGCGGCAGGCATCCGTGTCGATGACCGGCTCGCGTTGTGGTTGGGTGCCGCGCTCCTGGGCCTGGTAATTGGTTCGAATGCAATCACTCGTGCAGATCGGGTACGGACCGCGCGGACTGTCCGCAGAACAGCGACGCGCACCGGGGTTGCGATGGCCACCGCGTGTGCAGTGCTGGCAGTGCTGGCCGCAGTGCCGATCCCAGAAGGCCCCGCACAGTTGACACTGCCGAGTTGGCTGGAGGACTACCGACCCACACCCAGTGACGGTGGCCTGGTGGCCGCGGATGGTTCGCCCCTCCTTGGCGGTGCGGTCGTCACCGATCGAGGGGGCAGCGGTGCTGGCGGCTACCCCGGCTTCAGCCCAACCATGGACACGTCGCTGCGTGGGGCACTGGGCAACGAGGTCGTGTTGCGCGTACGTGCACCATTCGCCGACTTCTGGCGCGGGCAGACGTTCACCAACTTCGACGGCAGGTCGTGGACCGTGGACGACCAAGCAGGGCAGCGCACCGACGGGCCGGACCACACGATCGACCCCACCATTGGTGACGTACCGAGCAATGACAGCAACCAGTTCATTCAGACGTTCTACCCCGAGGTCGACCAGCCCAACATCGTGTTCGCCGCCAGTCGCGCCGAGCGCGTGTTGCTGGAAGCTCCGCTGTGGGCGCGGCCCGATGGCGCTTTGCGCGCCGAGGTGGTGCTGCCCGCGGGCAGTGCGTACACCGTGGTGTCCCAGCGCTCGAACGCAACTGCCGAGGGCCTGCGCGCCGAAGGCAGCATCGCCAGCGCGAACACGCCCGTCGTGTTTCTGGAAGTTCCATCATCCACGAGTGACCGAACCCGGGCGCTGGCACAGCAACTGGCGGCGCCCACGACGTACGACACCATCCTCGCCATCCAGGCGTGGCTGGCAAGCAACGTCACTTACGATCTTTTCGCTCCGGTGCCACCCGATGGCGCTGACGCAGTGGATCACTTCCTGTTCGAATCGAAGGAGGGCTTCTGCGAACAGATCGCTACAGCGACCGCGATCATGCTGCGAACGCTTGGCGTGCCCGCTCGCATTGCTACCGGCTACGTACCCAGTGAGCGCGATGCAATCGCAGGTGTGTGGATCAGTCGAGCGAGCGACGCGCACGCGTGGCTGGAGGTGCGCTTCCCCAACTTTGGCTGGGTGGCCTTCGACCCCACGGCCTCGGTGCCTTTGTCCGGCGAGGCGCAGCGGCCGAGCATCGGCGGCGAAGTTGCACAGGCAATCGCGCAGGCCGTCAGCAACAACATCACGGTCATCGTGGTTGCGCTGCTGTCGTGCGCGATGCTGCTGTTGCTGGGTCGCGCGTTGGCGCGGTGGTGGCAGCGCCGGCAGCGCGGCAAGTGGGGCGTGCTGCAGGATCGTTTCGTCGCGACCGCCGTGCAACGCGGGGCTGAGCCGAATGCACCGAACACCGAACTCGCAGCAGTGTTCCGAGCGGCCGCGGCCGACGGGCTGGCCGCCACGCTCGACGCGTCGGCATTCTCTGCCGGATGGCTGGACGATGACGACCTGTACCGGCAGTCATTGGACGCGCTGCGCCAACTAGAACACTCTCGCTAGCGCCGCCCCGCCTAACATTCCGACATGCGCCTCGCCCGTTCTGCATCACTCCTGCTCTGTTGCGTGGGGCTGGTACTCGCAGGCTGTGGCGGTCGAGCGCCGGCAAGCGAACGGTCCGTCACAGAAGTCAACTCCGACGAGACGACTCCAGCAGACGACTCGACCTCCCAGAGCACCGAGGTACCGGCACCCACGTCGCCCGAAGATTTGATGCCGACCGCCGACCCGTCCACATACGTCGGCACCAACCAGGTGGTGCACCTGGCGGTACTTCCCGACGGCACCACCCCCACGCTCGACATCTGGGCGCTCCGCAGCTTCGAGTACGCACCGATCTTGCTGGTCGAGGGCTTGGAGTACGGCGAGGTGTCGCCAACGTACGGCGCCCCAGAGGGCATGTCGGTCGCGGCCGTCGAGAGCGACGGCGGTCCGGATGCCGAGCCGTTCTCCGGCTTGTTCAGCGCCGGCGACGGGCAGGCCTACACCCACGTCGTCGTGTTCGACAGCGAGAGCGGCGCAGGTGCCGGCCTGCTGCTGTACGACACCGACCCGGGCAACTCCAATGCCTTCCCCGAGGCTCGTGACGGCGAAGCACTCGTGCAGCTCTACGCCTACCAACTGCGCATCAACCCGCTCGCGGAGGGCACCGGTTTCGAGCAGAGGCTCGCCGGGGTGGACACTGCGTTCAACGTGGGCATCGAGGGCATCGCCGGCTGCGCACCACAGCCGCGTCTCACCGAGCAGGGTTTCAGCCCGTCTGTGCTTGGTGGTACGTCGTATGTCCCGTTCGATCTTGCACCGGGTGCCGCCACCTTCACGTTTCACGGATGGGGCAGCACCAACGAAGAGTGCGCCGACCCGAGCGTGATCGACCCGGTGACGGTGGCCGTCGTGGCGGGCGATCGATCGTGGATCCTTCTGCACTCGCGCGACGGCGAGACCATCGAAGCGCTGCTCGTCCCCACGGCTTGAACCGTCCCATGCCACGTTCCGACGACCAACCTTGCGTAGCGCAACGGACGAAGAGCGTCTACGGCACGGAGCGACCCTGGAAGTCTCCGATCAACGAGACCTGGACCCGGTTGCCGTTCGAGGCGGATGCTGCGAACTCCGCCAGCTTCTGACGGTAGTACTCGTCTCGAAGGTCGCCTTCGGAGCGGGCGTTGTAGGTGGGATAGAGGGCACGTCGGTCGGTGGGCGACAGGTTCGGCCCGCTGCGGTGGGGCGTACGCGAGTGGAACCACAGCGTTTGGCCCGCCTGCAATTCGACCGGCTCCCATTGCATCGCTGCGACGACGTCGTCGCGAATGCACCCCTCGTCATCGGTGGCCAGCAGCTCGTGATGCGCGCCTGACACCACCTCGAGGCATCCGTTGGCGACGGTGGCATCATCAATGGCGACCATGCACGACACGTGGCGATCGACGAACCGATACGCCGGTGCATCCTGGTGAGGCGCGTACCCGGCGCCACCGATGAGCTTGTAGTTGATCTTCTCCTTGTACAGCACGGCCGCCTCACCGAGCAGCGAGCCGGCCACCTCCAACATCGGGCCCCGGGCGAGCAGTGCGAAGAGACCGGCGTGAAACGGTGTGAAGTTCTCGGTGCGGCAGAGCTTGGGTCCGTGCTCGGTCAGCTCGCGATAGTGCAGCCAGTCGCCACCGTCGTCCCACGCCGCCACATCGTCGACGAACGCCTGCACGCGAAGTACGCCGGGCCGGTCGAGGGTATGGGTGAGCACCCAGCCGGTGCGATGGAAGTGGTCGACATCGACGTCTGAGTCGGGGTTCACAGAGCCTCCTGTGAGGTCGGGTTCAGAATGTACCGAGCACGGTAGCGAAGGCGCTCAGCAACGGCGAGCACTTCCGGTAGTTGGAGCCAAGGAACCCATCGGAGGATCGAGGCTCAGATGCGCTCGATGATCGTGGCCGTGGCCATGCCGCCACCTGTGCACATGGTGACCAGGCCGGTCTGCAGGTCGCGCCGTTCCAACTCGTCGAGCAACGTGCCGATCAACATCGCACCCGTCGCACCGATGGGGTGACCCAAGGCCATTGCGCCGCCGTTGACGTTGACCTTGCCCCAATCGGCTCCGGTGTGGCGCAGCCACTTCTGCAACACCGCGGCAAACGCCTCGTTGACCTCGAACAAGTCGATGTCGGCCAGCGTCATACCGGCCTTCTTCAGCACCAGGTCGGTAGCTGGTCCGGGAGCGGTGAGCATGATGACGGGTTCGTCGCCGGCGGTCGCGGCCATCGTCACCTTGGCGCGCGGTGCGTAGCCCTGCGCACGCCCGTACTCGGGGGAGGTGAGCAGCACAGCGGCAGCACCGTCGACAACACCAGACGAGTTACCACCGTGGTGCACGTGTCGAATCTCGCCGATATTGGGGTACGCCTTGCGCGCCGTCTCATCGATGGTCAGCCCGCGGCCGCCCATGGTGTGGCCGCCCATGCCGGCGAATGCGGGTGCGAGCTTGGCGAGGTCGGCCAACGTGGTGCCGGCGCGAGGGTGCTCGTCGTGGTCGAGGGCCACCGTGCCGTCGTCGTGGAAGATCGGCACGAGTGAGCGCTCGAAGCGGCCCTCGGCGATGGCCTCGGCGGCGCGGTTCTGGCTGTCGACTGCCAGCTGATCCAGTTCCTCACGAGAGAAACCTTC
>Ga0105046_10007896_pt1 | contig 16711 bp, 11 predicted proteins | sample MAT03_FD_78385 | JGI IMG/M metagenome (GOLD analysis project Ga0105046, IMG submission 78385) | Freshwater microbial communities from Lake Fryxell liftoff mats and glacier meltwater in Antarctica - MAT-03 (megahit assembly) | ecosystem: Environmental > Aquatic > Freshwater > Ice > Liftoff...
GCGGTGAGCGAGAAAAGGCAGGCATTCTGCAAACGGGAGCACGGACTAACATGCCCTTGGCGTGCGAACCAGGCGAATGGTCCCCACTCGATCAGTATCCGTTAGAAGCGGAAGACTACGTCAAATTGCAAACGATTATCAACAATCTCCTCGAATTCGGTGAGCGGTAACTGCTAGTCCAAACTGTTGCGCAGTGGAAAAGTAAATAATTTCCTAGGGAGATCCGATTTCGAAACAGGCCGCTTCTTCCGCGTTTCGCAGGTAGACTCGTTGTCCAATGACAACCGGATGATTCCATGTCTTCCCACTGATCGCCGGCACTTTCCCAAGTTCGACAAGCTTTTCAGGGTCCGCCTTAACCAAAACAATCTCGCCTGTTTCCGACGCGATCAATAGCTGGTCTGCATCGGGCAGCAAGACAACTTGTCCGTTGCCGTATCGACCTCGTTTCCATTTCCGCTCGCCAGTTTCCGCGTCAATCGCAGTGAAGATATCGGCATCAAAGCCATAGACGAAGCCTTTATGTTCGACGAAGTCATTGAAGTCAGGCTTTAGCCCGCGACTGGACCAATCCTCCGTGACTTGCCAGGTCTTGCCCTCGTGAGCAATCTTGAGGCGACGCATGCCTTCGCCTAAGGTCGACGCGATCATCACCGTATCTCCAATAACCAACGGTTGCACCGCACGATAGTTCTCGATTGGCCAATCGTAGTTCCAAATGCTTTCTCCTGACTCGGCGTTGAGAAACTGGAGACCTTGATTGGTTTCCATGAGGACACCCCTGACGCCTGCAAACGTTGCGAGATGAGGCGAGCTATAACTGTGATCTCCCGACGGAGCCGACCATCGCAAAGAACCGGTGCCTGCGTCGAAGGCCAAAATACCTTTGTCGTCCTTACCACCCGCATGTACCAATACCAAACCAGCGATGACCAGTGGCGAAGATGAAAAACCCCACGTTGGCGGCTTGCGATTGGCATCTTTCTTCAGATCGGTTTTCCAAACGACGTCCCCGTTTATCGGACTTAGACAAGCCAACATTCCATCGGCCCCCAGAGCGAACAGACCTTCATCGGCGATCGTTGGAGTCGCACGCGGTCCTGCACCGGCCACGGATTCCCAAAAACGACCCGGGTACTCGAAAACCCAAAGGGTCTCACCAGTCTTCGCGTTCATGCAAAGGACAGCTTCGTTGTCTCCTCGTTGTTCTTGAGTGAACAAGCGATCGCCAGCCACGGAGAACGATGACCAACCGGGGCCTATTTTCGTTTTCCAAATCTGTTTGGGTGGCGACTGTTCCCAGTCTTCATCAAAAGTGACGCCCGGTTGGCGGCCATCGCGATAAGGACCGCGAAAGCTAGGCCATTGCGCCGAAGCAAGTGTGATCGGTGATACGTCGCTCAATCTCTCGACGGGATTGCCCATGCCTTTCAGGGCAATCTCCTCAAGGTAAAGTTCTTCGGGAGTTTTATTCCAACGCCAATCAAGGTCGCCTTTAAAGCGACCCGTAACACCATTGGACTGGATCAAGTCCCAATAGCCAAATCCTACAACCGCGCAAGCGAGCGAGACTGGCAATCGATAACGTGGACTGGCCGCGAATATCAGCAGTGGTACGCCGAAAGCCAAAATGCCCACGGGGACAACATTCGCAATTGCCCCCATTCCTTGCATCGATTTGTGCAAAAATGCCATTGCCACTGCACCGATAACTAGGACGCCGAAGAATCCGATCACCTTCTCTTTGCCTGAAGCTCGACTCGCCAACAACCACCAAACAAGCACCAACAGGCCAACGGCGGCAGGTCCCATAAAGCCTGCCACCATGATCAGCATGCTTGGGCCATCGATCAAACCCGGCAAGTAAGGAACTGCCACGATGATCGCCAACAGGATGGCAAGCGGCCAACGTCGTAACGTTTGCGATGCGGACATTATTTCGTCAGGGGGCGTTGTTGATTCATTCATCAGTGGCACAAGTTTCCCGCGGATCGCTAATTGTTAAGCGGCAAGCGGCAAGCGGCAAGCGGCAAGCGGCAAGCGGCAAGCGGCAAGCGGCAAGCGGCAAGCGGCAATCGGCATATTGCGTTAAAAATGGGTTAACGATGTTTAGCATGACGTATCCCGTAAAGGTTCGAAAGCCTTAAGATTCGTTTCGGCTTTGTTCCCTACACGAACGAATAACTCGATCGAGCGCATGCAAAGCGTTCGGCGATACGATGACAAATCTCAATCCCTATCAATCTCCAACGGTAGTTGATCCGACTATCAACCCGGTTTCCGCCGGTGCAACGATCACGGATCGATTTGATGAGAAGCAAAGAAGCCTACTGCTCGCTGCGTTAAAATTGGTCAATCATGGTCATTTGGTTGTTATGGCATCTGCGATCTTGTTTGGATTGAGCGTTGCTTTTCGAACGTCGGGCCCACTAGCTGCCGATTCCGTCAATGGAGCGATTGTGCTGTTCGGTGTGGGAAGTGGGCTGCTCGTTAAGTTGCTGGGCGTATCGGCTTGGTGTTCACTTTCTGGGCCAGAGAAGGCGTTTTCGATACTTGCGATGACGCTCCAAGTTCTCGCGATGTTCGCGACCGGAATCTTTGTCATTGCAACATTGAATGGACGATTCGTCGGTGGACTGTTCCCGCTATTTGGTGCCTCCGCGTTCGCGATGCTGCTGATTTCGCAAGCGATCATTGCGTTAGTGAATCGCTCCTGGGCTCTATCGCTTCGCGATAAAATTGGGACTCGTTCTAGCGAGTTGGCGGTCATCGGATATGCGGTCTGCGCGTCGCTCTGCGCCGCAAATTCGATGAAGATGATTTCTCAGAAAGGCCATCTAACGGCCGTCGTTTTTATGACGCTTGTTGCCGGAATTACTGCTTTAGTCCTACAAATGATTGCGCTTCACCAAACGCACCGCGCTCTGAAAATGGCGAACTCCCGAGACGTTAACTTCAGCGGCCCCACGGAGTAATTCGCACTAGGTGAAATTCAAAACTGCCGGTTTCCGTGCGATTTCGCATTGCCTTGAATTTTTGCAATCGGTTCGGGCTTTGGTGCGGATACCGGTTATCATGGGGCTCTCGCCCAATCGTTGACCCTCCTCCCCGCCTACACTCAGCATGATGATTCCGTTATCGAAAACGCGTTTGAATTGGATTCATATCGCTCTCTTAACAGCCCAAGTATTCTCGCTGTGTACCTTGCACAGTGAAGAGACAGGTGTTGACGAAACTGAAGTTGAAGCCGTCACGGACTCCGTCGATCCGGGACATAGTTTCCATGGCGAAACGTTCAATGAAGGTCCCAGGCAATCTGCAGTTGTCATGCAGGGGTTGGCCAAGATTACGTTCCCGACAAGTGCTGCGACTCCCGAGACTCAGGCGTTCATCGAACAAGGCGTTGCGCAGTTGCATGGGTTCTGGTACCTCGAAGCCGAGCGGTCGTTTCGCCAAGCCGCCTTCTTGCAACCCGATCTCGGCATTGCTTATTGGGGCTGCGCGATGGCGAATCACAGTAATCAGAAGCGAGCGGCTGGCTTCATCGAAGAAGCGATGAAGCACCGCGACTCGCCAACGACTCGCCGCGAGAAGTTGTACATCGAATCGTTTAACCGCTACTTGAAATCGCGTGAAGGAAAAGATGGCGACAAAGAGGACGTCAAGAAAGAAGCGAAGCGTAAGGCCAACGAACGACTGATCGCTGATCTTGAAACAATCATTGATAATTTTCCTGAAGACATCGAAGCCCGGGCGTTTCTTGCGTTGCAGCTTTGGCTCGCCGATGGTGAAGGCGTCAAGCTATCGAGTCGGTACGCAGTTGACGCCATACTCGATGGAATCTTTGCGAAGCAACCGATGCATCCGGCACATCATTACCGGATCCACCTTTGGGACAACAAGCGTCCTAAGAATGCGTTGGATTCGGCAGCAAAGTCGGGCCCGACCATGCCAGCGGTCGCACACATGTGGCACATGCCGGGTCACACCTATTCGAAGCTATATCGTTACGAAGACGCGGTTTGGCAACAGGAAGCCTCGGCTCGAGTCGACCATGCACATATGATTGAAAGTCGATTGCTGCCGGACCAAATTCATAACTTTGCCCACAACAACGAATGGATGGTTCGCAATTTGATTTATCTTGGGCGGGCGGAAGACGCCGTTCGTCATTCCAAGAATCTTATCAATCTGCCTCGACATCCTAAATACAATTCATTCGACAAAGGTAGCTTTCGATTCGGTCGAGAGCGACTCCTGCAGGCATTGTCGTCGTTCGGTTTGTGGAGTCGATTGATCGAGGAAGCGTCTGGCCCTTACTTAGCCGATACCAAGAACGAAGAAGCCAACGAAGAGCGAGACTCATGGCTTGCCGTCGCACATTTTCTGCAGAAAGATACCAAGGCCGGATCAACTATCCTTCGATCGCTACAGCGCAAGAACCTCGAGCTGCAGTCAAAAATCCTCGATGCCACGGAAGCCAAGCAATCGAGCGACGCCGTCACTGCCGAAGCCAAGCAAGCCAGCGACGCCGTAGCTGCCGACGACAAGAAAACACCTGACGTCAAGGCGTTGCGCGAGCATGTCAAACGTCTTCGCCCACTTATCTCTCGCGTCGCTGCAGTCGCAGCGGCGAATCGTCATGATAAAGAGGCCGTTGAGCGGCATGCCAAGATTGCCAAACTTGATCCGGTGATTCATGCCCAGTGGTTAGCACTCGCGGGCGACCTGGAAGGCGCAGAGAAGATTGCAGAAAAGGCCGTCAAGGACGGACGAGGGCAAGTGCGTCCCCTGGCGGTGCTGGTAGACCTTCTTTGGCGACGTGATAAGCAAGATGAAGCCGTGAAACGCTTTGAAGAGCTTCGGAAGTTGGCATTTTCTGCCGACATCGAAACTCCATTGCTGAAATCACTCAAACCGATTGCGGACAAAGCAAAGATCGAAGGCGATTGGCGAATCGCAAAAGCCCCGGCGAAAGATTTAGGCGAACGGCCTGAATTTCGAACGCTTGGACCGGAGAAATGGCAGCCGCCGCAAGCGTTGCCGTTTACCGCAACAACGACATCGGGTGTTCCGATCAATAATGCGCAGTGGGATAGTAAACCTCGAATCTTAATTTTTTATCTTGGTTCCGGATGCCTGCATTGCGTTGAACAACTAAAAGCATTTTCCGAAACGCTCGATCAGTTCAAAACGGCGGGGATCGATGTCGTCGCAGTCAGCACAGATGATGCCGCAACACTTCGCAAGGGCATCGAGGCGTTTGCAGAGCCGGTACCGATTTCACTTTTTGCTGCTCCCGACTTCGAGCCATTCAAGAGCTACCGATGCTGGGACGACTTCGAATCAGTGCCTTTGCATGGAACATTTCTCATTGATGCGGCAGGACGTGTCCGGTGGCAAGACATCGGTGCCGAGCCGTTCACGGATATCGAATTCCTGCTGGACGAATCGAAGCGATTGTTGTCACTGGCGGATTAGGACCATTTAGCCGACCTCCGCACCATCCCAGTCCGTAAAGTTCCAAACGGAATCATACGAATCGATCAGCTCGAAGTATTCAAACATTTCCGAATAGAATGGATTGCTTGCGAACGTCGCGCTATCGCCAATCACGATCAATCCTCGTCGAGCACGGGTAAGAGCCACGTTTGTTCGTCGCGTATCGCTTAAGAACCCGATTTCGCGACGGTCATTGCTCCGTACCAACGAGATAATGACGACCTCTTTTTCCCGGCCTTGAAAACCATCGACGGTATCGATCTCGATGCCCTCCAGGTTGAGGCGCGATCGCAACAACCGAACCTGTGCCGCGTAAGGAACAATCACGGCGATCTGTTCACCTTTAACACCGGATTCAACCAACTCTTTGACGATCCGAATGACCAAATTCGCTTCCCGCGAATTCAATTTACTCAGTCCATCCGGTTCGATCTCTTCGTCGTACTCGGCGCCAGCCGTGTCGATAAACTTTACCGGACGATCGGTGAATCGGTTAGATGAAATGTTGCGAAGATCGGTCAGCAAATGTGCGGCAACGGAAACGTCCGCGATCAATGAACCGTCGTAAAAGTGATCGGAAGAGAATTGCATGATTTCGTTATGCATCCGATATTGAACCGTAAGTCTTCGATAGATTTCAGGACCGATTTGGTTCACAAGCCGTTCCATCAGACTTTGCTTCATGCCTTCGCGAGAAGCAATGTCGGAAAGAACCGTCGGCGGAAGCTGGCAATGATCACCCGCAAAGATGACGCGTTCGGCCCTGGCGATGGCTTGCCAAACACTTGATTCGGTGCATTGACACGCTTCGTCGATCACAACCAAATCGAAACGCCGAGATCCCAGCAAGTCATCATCAATGGTGGTGGTCGTGCAAATGACGTCAGACGCATCAAGTACGTACTGGATCGCTTGCCTTTCAAGTGATCGTGCTTGGTTCTGAAGCATACGAGCTTCGCTTCGCATTTCGGTAGCGCGACGATAGCCCTCGCGTGACCGAACGGACTTTGCCGCTTGTCGCATCAACGATTCGCTCTCACGCATCAATTCACGCACCATGGCGGTTGATTCATGTTCGCGAACGAGTTCATCGAGCGTATGCTCACGAAGTGACTCGGTCACGCGTGCCGGGTGCCCGACTCTCACGACATGCGGAGTCGTGCGAACCAAGCGTTCGAGCAGATTGTCAACCGCAGTGTTGCTCGAAGCGCAGGCCAGCACTCGCTCGCCTCGCGCGACCGCTTGGCGAATGATTTCAACCAACGTCGTCGTTTTACCTGTGCCCGGTGGACCGTGGATTATTGCGAAATCTTTGGCCGACAGCGCGAATCGAACCGCATCCTCTTGAGGCGGATTCAGTTGATCAAAGATTTGGAACGGGCGTTCACGATCAAATCGTGGCTCAACGATTCCGAGCATCATGTCGCGAAGTTTTCCGGCTCGTCCGGTTGCATTGCGAGCCGCATTCATCGCACTTCGCTGTCGACGACGCGTCGTTTCGTCTGGTGAAAGGTCGATCCGAAACCGATCACCCGCGGGCCACTGTTCCAACGCTACCTCGATGACATGGTTGTTTCGACGACTTACGACCCCGGATGATCCTTCGTCCGAATGCTCGTCATTGTCCGAAACGATAACGGGTGAACCGACCTTCAAGCGATTCCACGGCAGCGAAAGGCCGTTGCGTCGTTTCGCAAAACTGAGCAAGTATCGACCACCAAGTCCTGTTTTATGATCGGACAAAGTGAGGTCGACAATTGTCTCGCCCGTCCGTTCGGCGTCACCGCCACTTGAAAGTTGACGGCGCTGCGCAAGCCGAGCCTTTTCCGATTCCGATTCCAGATTGAGCCAACGAAGCAGTGTGTCAAAGTAGTTGTCCGGCGTTAATCTTATCGTAGGAGTGATCGACGATTCCTTTATTTAGGCTCTGTTTGAAAAGCGGGACCGCGTAGCTTATCCAAAAATGATTGGGACGACACGGCGGTCGCTCGTGAAGTATGATGATTCGTCGAATCTGCATTTTTCCTCTTTTGCTGGCCCCTCCATGCAACGTCGAACATTTCTTACCAACGCAACCGGAAGCCTGATCGCAGCGACTGCCGCGAACGCGGTTGTCACGCGCCACGTAACCGGAGCTGAAGCGACTGCTTCAATCCCTTTTCCGGTAAATTTTTGTCTGAACACCAGTACCATTTCGGGCCAGAAACTCTCGTTGCCTGACCAGGTCAAGGTATGCGCCGAAGCCGGTTATAGCGGAATCGAGCCTTGGATCCGCGACTTACGGGCGTACTCAAGCGGTGGCGGGAGCCTGCCTGATCTGAAAAAACTGATCGATGACAAAGGATTGAAAGTGGAAAGCGCGATCGGATTTGCGAATTGGATCGTCGATGATGACGAACTTCGTAACGCGGGCTTGGAAGTAGCTCGCCAAGACATGGAATTGATCCGAGAGATCGGTGGAACTCGAATCGCGGCACCTCCCGTCGGCGCCCAGAATGCTCCCGGCCCTGCGCTGGATGTCATCGCAACTCGTTACCGAGCGTTGCTTGAAGTCGGCAAGCAAATTGGCGTTACGCCTCAATTGGAATTGTGGGGCTTCTCCAAGACGCTTAGTAAGCTGAGCGAGCTCGCGTTCGTTGCCGCCGGAGCGGAGCACGAGAATGCATGCGTACTGCCCGATTTTTATCACATCTATAAAGGCGGCAGCGCTTTCTCGGGACTAGGGATGATTGAAGCAAGCCGGATGCATGTCTTTCATATCAACGATTATCCCGCAGCGCCGCCTCTTGAAACGATCAATGATGCGGCACGAGTTTTTCCTGGCGACGGGATTTGTCCACTTGTGGAAACCATCGCAATGCTCATCCAAAACGGCTTTACCGGCACCTTCTCACTAGAACTGTTCAATCCGGAATATTGGAAACGAGACGCATTGGCGGTCGCGAAGGAAGGTTACGAAAAATCGCTGGCCGTCGTTCAAAAAGCCGTTGATTCGGTGTCTAAATCTTGACGTATATTTTTCTCCGGTGTAACCAAAATAGGATTAACCAAATGATGAGCAAGATAACGCTGCCCGTCAGCAGCGGCGCATAAGTTTCGCCAGTTAGAGACGGTGCCCAGCCCTCACCGAAATGAACGCCTAGATATCCCCGGATGAAACCGGGCATGAACCACTCCATCACATAGGCGACGATCGAATTCATGCCGAAGATGACCAGTGGGTAAGTCCATGCTCGATATCCGCCGACGTCACAGATCGCATGCAGCGAGCCGAGTACGAAGAAGCACCAGCCGCCGCTGACCATTACCCATGACGGCGTCCAGATCCGTTTCACGTTGGGGCAGATGCCAAATAGGTCAAGCGAGTAACCGAGAGTCCAACAGGCGATGGCTGCAATCGCAAATTTTAGGAGAGTTGTTTTGGCGGAGGTTTGCTCTCGCAGCCACCATCCCGCGACGAGCCCAAGCAACATGGTCGCAAGCGTCGGAATGAAGCTGAGTGTCGAGTAGCCACCGCCATTGTGTGTGAACGGTTCACTTCGCGGAAACAGATTTAAGAACCAAGTATCGAAGCTCCAAGCAAGATTGCTGTTGATATTCCAGTGGGCCGCAAACCCGTCTTGTAAATGCGGCCAAGACGGATCGACACCGACGGCTGCATAATCAAAATCACTCGGGGGAAGCGGATAGAACGCAAACGCCGACCAGTACCCGACCAAGATGACACCGATCGAAATCCAGGTAGCCGGTGGAGGTGCGATGGCGATGAGAACCAACGGTAGGTAGCCCAGCCCAATCTGTGACAACGTATCTTCAAATGTCCAGTTGGTTTGATCTTGTCCGAGCGAACGCAAGAAAACCCCAAGAAAAACAAGGACGAGGCTGCGCCACGCGGCATGGACAACAAGGTTGCGATCGCTCTGGCATCGCTTCCGCCGACTTGAAATTGAAAACGCCAGTGCCGTTCCGACAAGGAAGCTGAACCCGGGTTGAATCAAGTCGTGTAACGCCATGCCGCGCCATTCGACGTGGCTCCAATGAAAACACAGCCAACTCCAGAATCGACTCTCCGGTAACTGCTCCGATAGTTCGCAAAAACCGAGAACATGGGCGAGCATCATGAACATGATCCAGCCGCGAAACACATCGATCGAAAGGAGCCGCACAGGCTTTGGGGCATCGTTCAAGGGCAACGTCGTGGATTTGTCCTTCATATTCTCGCCGTTTATGGACGTGCAGAAATCGCGTGCCCGCCGCTAGGCACTTGAGGAGATGAATTCAACAACGGCGCCAGTACGCTGGCTAGCCCCATCAAGATCATGATACCGAGCGTCAATCGGCGAAGTCGCTCTCGCCCCAACCACGTTCCCGCCTTCAAGCCTAAGCCGGTGGCGATGAGCAACAACGGCGTCAACTTAGCCGCGAATAGCGATGGCTCAATGATACGATCGCCAAAGGTGACATAGAGCATCAGCATCATGGGCGCAACGCTGATCAAATACATCATGAACAAGAAGCCTCGGCTTTGTTGAGTGTCCCAGTCATGAGCTTGAACCCACAAAACCATGGCTGGGCCGCCCATGCCGACCAGCCCTTGCAAAAATCCCGAGATCGGGAACGCAAGCCAGGACCATCCCCAGTGCAATCGCTCGCGCGGTCGTGGACGAAATACGCAAATCGAAAACGTGATCACCAACATGATGCCACCAACGATTTGTTTGATGGTTACCATTGATAATGTTTCCATGGCGTGCAAGACGAACAGTCCGATGGGTAGCGACAAAACCCGAGCCGTCCCGGGCCAAGCGACTTGCTTGATCGAAATCGAATCGCGAAACTTCCACACACTCCATAGATTCTGTGGAATCGTGGCAACAATTAACGACGCTTGAGCTTCCGGTATCGGGTAGCCAAACCAAACCAACATCGAAACAATGAATAAGCCGGCTGCGAACCCAGATGCGGCCTGGGCGAAAATGCCAATGCAGAGGACAATGGCAAGCGGCAGCAAAGATAGCAGATCATTCATGAAGAGAGTGTACTTATGCGAACATTAATTCGCGGCGCCAACGTCGTGTTTCTTGACAAAGTTCGGCAGGTTGATGTTTTGTTTGATCATGATCGGATCCTCGATATCGATGCATCGAGCGCAACCCATGCCGATGAAGTGATCGACGCTGCGGGTCTGCATTTGATGCCAGGTATCGTGGATGACCAAGTCCACTTCCGCGATCCTGGCCTAACACATAAAGAAGATCTGGCCACCGCTTCGCGAGCCTGCGCGGCTGGCGGAGTCACGATGTTCCTGGAAATGCCGAACACAAAGCCACCGGCGATTACGGTGCAGGGCGTGCGAGAGAAAGAACAACTTGGTCGAGAAAAGTCGCTCGTCAATTTTGGTTTTTATATCGGCGCGACCATCGACAACGCCGATGAGCTGGCGAAGGCGACTGACATGCCGGGCATAAAAATTTTCATCGGTAGCAGCACGGGCAATATGCTGGTTGATGTCCAAGAGGCTCTCGAACGAATTTTTGGCGAAACGCACCTCCCCATTTGTGCTCATTGCGAGGACGAAACAACGGTACGCAAGAACGCAGAACGACTGGCAAGCTCTGTTGACGTTGCCGACCATTCGAACATTCGCGATCGTGCATCAGCGATCATCGCGACCAAGCGAGCAATCGATCTCGCACAGCGTCACAAGCATCGGTTTCACGTGCTGCATGTTTCCACCGCCGATGAGGTCCCGATCATCGCCGCAGCGGGTGAAATGATAACGGCCGAAGTCTGTCCTCATCACTTGTTCTTCAACATCGATGACTATGCCCGCCTGGGAACTCGCATCCAAATGAATCCGTCGATAAAGACGGCAGCCGACAATGCCGCGCTGTTTGAGGCGCTGCTCAAGGGTCATATTCAGGTGATGGCAACCGACCATGCCCCTCATACTTTGGAGGAAAAGGCACAACCCTATCCCAAGAGCCCGTCGGGATTGCCAGCGGTCGAGAACTTCCTTGCATTGATGCTTGATCAAGTCAACAAAGGCCGTTTTACACTTTCACAATTGGCATCGTGGATGAGCGACGCGCCCGCGCGGATCTGGGGGATCGTCGGTAAGGGCCGAATAGCGGTTGGGTATGACTCCGATTTGGTGCTGGTTGATCTCGCCGCATCACGAATGATTCGGGACGAGTTGCAGTACACCAAGACACGATGGAGTCCATGGCACGGCCAAACGCTAACCGGATGGCCCGTAACCACGTGGGTTGGCGGACGAAAAGTTTATGATCGTGGTCAGTTCGACGAACAAGTTCGTGGAAAAAAGCCAATTTTTGATCACGGACGGGGCGGATTTTGGAGGACTAAAGACGGAATCGGTACGGTTTGACGAAGGTGGCCGACAAATGGACTTCTAGGGCCAATAGGCATCAACAATAGTGACGTTTGCGAATACAATGGGCCAAACATGTTGATATTGAGTTCCGACCTGCGTCACTATCTTCACGGGCTAAAAGCCCGTGCCACGAATTTTACCCGCCGTTTAACTCACTGGAGCCGACCCAAATGCGTTGCTTTCTTGTCCCAGCACTTGCCTTGTTGACCTTCCATACGTCCTTCGCGGACTCACCTGCATCTGAGCCGATCGTGCTATTCAATGGTGAATCCCTGGAAGGCTGGCGTGGTCGAAGCGGTTTGTGGTCCGTCGTTGATGGTGCGATTGTAGGAACCACGACGGACTCGGATCCAATCAAAGGCAACACGTTTTTGATTTACAACGGTGAACTGCCTACCAACTTTGAGTTGACCGCTCAATTTTTGATCGAAGGTGGCAATTCGGGCATCCAATATCGAAGCAAAGTCGTTGATGAGAAGGGCTTTGTCCTTTCGGGCTACCAAGCAGACATCGACGTCGCGTTGAAGTTTGCTGGGATCAACTACGAAGAAAAGGGGCGCGGTATTTTGGCATTGCGGGGTGAGCGAACGACCATTGCCGAGGACGGTAAGAAAACCAAGGAAGTTTTCGGGGATGCGGCGAAGCTCGGCGAAGTGATCAAAGGTGGCCAATGGAATGAGTTCCGCGTGGTCGCCAACGGCAACCGACTACAGCATTTCATCAACGGTACGATGACATCGGAAGTGATCGATGGGGAGCCTGCCAAGGCTGCGACTCAAGGCGTCGTCGGACTGCAACTTCACGCTGGCCCTGCAATGGTCGTGAAGTACAAGGACTTGAAGATTCGTGAAATCAAACCGTGAAGTGGTTTACGGTTTGCTACGATGTATCACCCGGTGGAGTGAAGATTCGAAAGAAGTTATACTCGTTTTCTGATCCGTCCTAAGCAACGCTGAGTTCCCAAACGTATGCCGTCCCCTTCGAAATCGATATGGCCCGCCAGCGATCAAACCGATGAACTTCTGATAGCGGCCAAAAAAGGCGATAATCAGGCGGTCAATCGATTGCTGGAAAAACACCGAGGGCCGGTTCGTCGATTGGTCGAAATGCGGCTTGACCGGAAGGTACAACGACGTGTCGACGTCAGTGACGTGGTTCAAGAGGTGATGGCCGAAGCGAGCGGTCGGCTGGAAAAATACCTCGCCGACCCCGTGATGGCGTTCCATCTATGGCTCCGGCAGATCGCCTGGGATCACATTATCGACACCTATCGTCGACACCGAGTCAGCGCGAAGCGAAACATGGATCGCGAGCAACCGATGTCGGTACCAGCTGGCAATGACCAGTCGACTTCGGAACTGGCGATACAATTGTGTGATCCGGCGATGACCCCGGCAGCGGTGGCGATGCAACATGAAATCACCAAGCGAGTGGAGGCTGCCATTGAGCGTCTGAACGAACAAGATCGGGAAGTGATCATCATGCGTCACTACGAGCATCTGTCGAATCTCGAAATTGCGGAAGTCCTAAAGCTAAATCCGCCGGCCACCAGCATGCGATATCTGCGGGCGATCCGTCGGCTGCGCGAGCTTCTCGATGGCGAAGGTGCTCAAGAGGATGAGAAGTGAATCGCGATTCCTTGGAGATCGAAGGCATCGCCGCAGAAGAACTTTCGTCCTCGAATCACGATGAACGTCTCGCCGAAGTTCTTTCGCAGATGGCCGATGAGGTTGCGATTGGACGAAGCGTTGAATTCGATTTCATTTGCCAAACTTATCCAGACTTGGCGAGTGATCTGAGGCGACTATGGGGTGCGGTGCTCGTTACCGATGTTGCGGCCATCGCATCGGATCAAGTGCCTGTGGTCGATACTGATGATTCGATCATGCGTCACTGGCGTCGCTTGGACTTGCCGACAACCATCGGCGACTACGAATTGCTCGAAGAGATTGGACGCGGCGGCATGGGCGTCGTCTTTCGTGCTCGCCAGATAAGCTTGGATCGCGAAGTGGCGGTCAAGATGATCCTAAGAGGACGTCTGGCAAGCGATATCGATCATAGCCGTTTCTTGTCCGAAGCATCTTCCACCGCCCGCCTGCAACATCCCAACATTGTGCCGGTGTACGAAGTCGGCGATATCGAAGGCCGACCATTCTTCAGCATGAAGTTTATCGACGGTGAGACGCTGAGCGATAAGCTTGCAGGTGGACCGTTGCCAGAGCGAGAAGTGGCGAAGTTGATGGTCTCGATCAGTCGCGCCATCGGTTACGCGCATCGACAAGGCGTTCTTCATCGTGATTTGAAGCCCTCGAACATCTTGATCGATTCAGCCGGCACTCCGATGGTGTCCGATTTCGGGCTGGCAAAACGTTTTGGAGTCGAGAATGAGCTGACGCGCAGCGGCGTTGTTGTCGGTACGCCTTCTTACATGTCTCCCGAGCAAGCCAGTGGACGACGCGACACGATCGGTCCGGCAAGCGACATCTACAGTCTTGGCTGCGTTCTTTATCATGCGTTGACCGGTCGCCCACCGCTTGTCGCCGAGAGCGTCATGGAGCTGGTGCTGCTGGTGCTGGAGCAAGACCCAACCCCACCGCGAGCGCTGCGTCCACGGTTGGATCGCGATCTGGAAATGATCGTCATTCGGTGCCTTCAGAAACCGCCTGACTTGCGTTACGACACGGCCGATAAACTAGCCGATGACCTTGAGGCATTCTTGCGAGACGAACGCGTTGAAGCGAGCAGCGGCAGGTTTGCGCAGGTCGTATCGCGATTGTTTCGTGAAACACATCACGCAGCCGTTCTAGAGAATTGGGGCATCCTTTGGATGTGGCATTCGATGGTGCTTTTGATCGCTTCGCTCACGACCTGGAGTTTGGATATCAATGGCGTTACCAATCGATTCGCCTACGCCGGTGTTTGGATACTGGGGCTTGGCGCATGGGCAGCGGTCTTTTGGAAGCTACGACAACGCATTGGAACGGTGACGTTCGTTGAACGACAAGTGGCGCATGTCTGGGGCGCGAGCATGATCAGCATTGCGATGCTGTTTCCGCTCGAGTGGTGGTTGGGCTTAAAAGTGTTGTCCCTTTCGCCGCTGTTGCCTGTGATCAGTGCCAGCGTCTTCATTGTCAAGGCAGGCATGTTCAGCGGCGCGTTTTATATACAAGCCGCTGCACTGTTGTTGACCGCGTTTGCGATGGCAGCGTTGCCGAGGCACGCTCACCTGATCTTTGGATTTGTCGCGGCCGCCTGCTTCTTCATTCCTGGTTATCAATACCAACGACGGCGAAAGGATTTTTAGAGGTTGTCGCTTCTTTTGATATCGGCTAAAACTTCCGTTCTTACATGGATCTGCTTGTTTTGGAAAAACAGTTAGCAACGCGCGGAGGCTGATTTTCATGGCTAAAAATGGATTAAGTCGGCACAAAATTTTGCAGCTCGTCATGAAGGTGGCAGGCAGACAGAATGCGTCAAACCACGCACGTCGACCGGGAAACCCACCGTCGGAAACCGTTCGACAGACGTTGGCCGATCAGTGGTGTGAGCGATTTGATCGACTCCAGCACATGATGCCAGGCGCGGTCCGAGATGACCGGACATTTGCCCAAGCAAGGTTTGAGATCGAGCGGATTTACTCCGTCGGAGAGATCCAGGGAACCTGCTTTGACAGAGGAAATTCACACAAAGTCTATGCATTCTGTAGCGATGAGGTGTCTCAGGCAGGTTGCTCGTGCAGCGATTCCTCTGGCGAGCTTCCCTGTCGGCACGTCGATGCCTTCGTTGACCATCTGGTTGAAAAACTCGAGGATGGCGGTTCGAAACTCAGCCGTCAAATTAATGTAAAACAGTTCACCGCCGGTAAGCCCGATCGATCTCAATATAAGATCGATCGAGACTTGATTGAACTGGGGCGGCTCGATGATGTGATTCGCTCTTTGTCGACCAAGGATGCGAAGGCAAGCGATGATCTGCCGCCGATCGAAGTGGCAAGTCAACAACGCGTTGCCTGGAACTTTACCTTCGACGGGAGAAACTTGGGGCTTAATGCGATGATCCAGCAGCCGAAGAAACGCGGCGGCGGGTTTACCAAAGGCAAGCGGGTCGACTTTCAAAGGCTCAAGAATCGCAAAGATTTTTTGTGCTCATCCGCAGATGCGGCGACGATCGACGAGATCGATTTAGAGGAAGATCGCTACGGCTATCGATTTACGTGGCGATTGGACCCGTTGGTGGCTTTACGGCATCTGATTGGACAGCCCAACATACTGATGAATGACGAACCAGTCTTGGTTCACGCGGCTGATCTAGGAATCGAGCTGGTCCCGATTGGTACCAAATGGGGCTTCCGTTTCACCGGCGGCAGTTGTGATTTAAAGGGCCGCCACTTCGTAAATGGCGAAGACGCAATCGCTTCGTTTGATCTCAATTCCTCAGTGATAGGCTATAGCGAACTTTCAGAGATCGCTGTTCGGACCATCAAGACGCTGTTGCAGTTTCCGCCGGTTGCCGAAGATCACTTACACGCACTGGTTGAAAAAGGGCGTCACCTACAAAAAGTGATTAGCCTCACTCTCCCCGAGTCCGTTGCCGGTCCGATCCAAGACAGCCTTGCAGTGCCTTGTGTGGTGCTTCGTTCACGGGTCGATGGGACCCTCGATTTTGGACTTCGCGTGCGAGACTCCGCCGACACGCTGCTGAAGCCTGGAAAGCAACCGTCGATTCGCTCGACCGTCATCGACGGAAAGCCCGTGCAATTGCGTCGTGACCTAGTTCGCGAAGAAGCGACTGTCGCCGAGCTTGCTTCAAAAC
>Ga0105046_10007899_pt1 | contig 16710 bp, 15 predicted proteins | sample MAT03_FD_78385 | JGI IMG/M metagenome (GOLD analysis project Ga0105046, IMG submission 78385) | Freshwater microbial communities from Lake Fryxell liftoff mats and glacier meltwater in Antarctica - MAT-03 (megahit assembly) | ecosystem: Environmental > Aquatic > Freshwater > Ice > Liftoff...
GGGCGAATGGGGCGATCGCCCCTTCATGCTCATCGTTTGCCGTTGGGCGATCGCCGTTAGCTCCGATGCGTACGAATCCAGCCCCTCAAATCTCGCTTTGCCTGAGTTTCTCCTTTCTGGGCGCAATGATGCAAAAACTCATAAAGTCGCTCTTTGGGAACACCCGGAAAGGTTGGACTCCTCTCTACTTCTTGATAGCTGCCACTTTGAAGTGCATAAATCGTCAAAATTTTGCCGTTGTAGCGCCAGAACTCAGGCACGCCTAGGTTTGCGTAAAGGACATTTTTGTCGATATCAGTATGGGTGATGTCAACTTCTACAACCAAATCTGGCGGTGGATCAACGCTCAGATCGACGGTTTTACCCCGAACCAAGGGTTCATTGACAATGTAGTATCCCTGATCGGGTTCAGCTCCTGCTTTTAGCCCAGGTCGATCGAGGGTGGTTGATTCCATCGATTTAATGTTGAGATGCAACTCTTCGGTCAAAATCTCGATAAATTGCCCAATTAACCCACTAGAATTTTCGTGTGCTTCTAACGGAGTCATAATCTCCAAAATGCCGTTGTGGTAGGTCAGATGAGCAGCACGATTTTCACCCAAGGTTGCGCGGATCGTTTGGTAACCTTCCCAATCGACATGAAGAGACACACGCTTTTCTGGAAGCGATCGCTGTAATTGGGAGATGTCTGCTACGGAGGTGTGAACCATAGAGTCCAAAGGGGCGACAGGGTGCCTTAATCATACTGGGTCATAGATGCCTCTCAATGTCGCATCAGCCATTTTTGCCCCTCAATCGCCCAAAAGACCAGGGTGCTGATCCCTAAGCTGAAAGCTAGCTCGGATAGGGATAGGGCAGTGGTTTGAAACAGGGTTTGGCAGAGGGGGACATACAGAATTGCCAGATGCAGTCCCAACGTGAGGGCGATCGCGCCTAGCAGCGGTTTGTTGGAGAACAAGCCAATCTGAAACAGAGAGCGGTGTTCGGAGCGAACTGCCAGGGCAATTACGGTTTCTGAGAAAGTGAGAATGGTGAAGAGCATCGTTTGCCAGTGGGTGGCAGGACTGATCCGCCAGTAGGCGTATCCAGTGCCCAGGCTGACCAGCCCTGTCAGCAAGCCAATCCAGACGATGTCCCAACCCATGCCGCGACTAAAGATCTGCTCACTGGGGTCGTAAGGTGGGCGATTCATGGTGTCTTGCTCGGCGGGTTCCACAGTCAGCGCCAGGGCGGGCAAGCCATCTGACATCAAGTTAATCCAGAGAATCTGGATGGGTAAGAGAGGCAAGGGCATGCCCAAGACGGGAGCCAGGAGCATCACCCAAATTTCGCCAGAGTTGCCGCTCAAGAGGTATTTAATCGCTTTACGAATGTTGTCGTAAATCACGCGCCCTTCTTTCACCGCTGCCACGATCGTGGCAAAATTATCATCCAACAGCACCATATCAGCGGCTTCTTGGGCAACGTCCGTACCCGTTTTGCCCATCGCGATGCCAATATTGGCTTTACGCAAAGCTGGGGCATCATTAATCCCATCTCCGGTCATGGCAACAACCTGATGTCGCTGCTGGAATGCCTGCACAATGTTCAGTTTTTGCTCCGGTGACACTCGCGCATATACCGAGATCCTGTCCACTTTGTCTGCCAGTTCTGCCAGCGTTAACTGGTTGAGGTCATGCCCTGTGAGGAAGCGATCGTTGTCCGAAATACCCAAGGCTTGTGCCAGGTGCAGTGCCGTGAGAGGATGATCGCCCGTAATCATGATGGGGCGAATGCCCGCCATCTCACAGTGTTGCACTGCCTGTTTTACCTCCGGTCGCGCCGGATCATTCATGCCCACCCAGCCTAGCAAGACTAGATTTTGCTCCAGGGTGTCCTGCTGCATTGCGGCTGGCAGATCAGACAACAAGCGAAAGGCAACTCCCAAAACCCGTTTTCCCTGCTGGGCAAGGTTTTGGTTCGCCGCCAGGATGCGATCGCGCCATTCGGCATCTAAGGGTTGTATCGCATCCTTCACCCAAAGGTGGCTGGCAACGTCGAGCAGATTAGCCACGGCTCCTTTGGTGAAGGCAATGTAAGGAGACGGCTGGAGACCAGGCGGCAGCGCCAAACCATCAGCATCCCACTGATGGATTGTAGTCATCCGTTTGCGATCAGAAGCGAAAGGGATTTCGGCAATGCGCGGATAATGCTGGTCTAGCTCCGGCTTCGCGAAGCCGAAACGGGCAGCGGCAACCGCTAACGCTGCCTCGGTCGGATCGCCCAAAGGTGGGTCAGTGTATGGATGATCCGAGTCCGCCGTGTGCAGTGGCAGAATGGCATCGTTGCAGAGAGCACCCCCAATTAACAGAAGATTGAGCGCAGGGTTCAGTCGCGATGATTGCGGCTGTCCCAACTCTAGTTGCCCCAACTCTAAGCGCTGGTCTGCGACTTCCAGCACCGTGACCGTCATGCGATTTTCGGTCAGTGTCCCTGTCTTATCAGCGCAAATCACCGTGACCGAACCCAGCGTTTCGACCGCAGGAAGTCTGCGGATGAGGGCATGTTGTTGCAGCATGCGCTGAGAACCTAGCGCCAAAGAAATGGTGACGATCGCGGGTAATCCCTCCGGTATCAAGCCAACTGCAACGCTGACTGCCGTCAGAAACATCAACTGTAAGGGTTCACCCCGCCACATGCCCAGCGCAAAAATCGCTGCCACCAGCACCAAAATCGCCAGGACTAATTTTTGACTCAACTGATCCAGGCGTTGCTGCAATGGGGTTGGCTCCCGCCCGACTGTGTGCATCAGGTGAGCCACGGTGCCCAGTTCCGTGTTCATGCCCGTTTCGGTGACGATGGCTTGCCCTCTGCCGGACGTAACCGTGGTGCCCACGTACACCATATTGGGGCGAAAGTTCGATTCCTCAGTGGCATGTTCATCGGTCAGCGGCTGGCTGTCTTTCTCGACCGGAGCGGCTTCTCCCGTTAAAGCGGCTTCCTGAACTTGCAGATTTACACTTTCTAGCAGGCGACCATCGGCTGGAACCCAATTTCCTGCCTCTAGCCGCACTCTATCCCCCGGCACCAGATCACGGGCGGAAATTTCCTCCCACTGCCCTTCGCGCCATACCCTAACTTTGGGTATAGCCAGTTGCTTCAGCGCCACCAATGCCTTTTCAGCCCGATATTCCTGGCTCCAGCCCAGCAAAACCGTGAGTAGGACGATCGCAAGAATAGCGATCGCATCTTTGTAATCTTTGAGCCATGCCGAAGCCAGCGCTGCTAGTAGTAAGACGACAATGGTTGAAGCCGTTAATTGCTCCCACAAGATGAACCACGGGCTTTTAGTCGTGTGGTCTGCAAGCTCATTACTCCCCCACTCTGTCTGACGACGGCTCACCTCCTCACCACTCAGCCCACGGGATATATCCGTGCCCAGTTGTTGCAGAACCTCTGCTGCGTCTAGCTGATACCAGTGACTCAAGATAGTTGATCCTTTTGTGACCTATCTGCCGCACCACATCTCAAAATTTTACAAAATCAGCGGCTGTAAGCCGACTCGCCTTTAGTAGAAGCACTATTGAGAGTTGCAAACAATTTTGTAGTTCTGTTTGACTTCACCAAGGACGGACGCAAAAATCTTTGAACAAGACCGTTCGGTAACGCAGTTACCGAACGAGTAGTGGTATCCATTTTAACTATAAGTCTCTTTAGAAATAAGTAAAATTATGGTCTTATTATTCTTAGATTAGAAGCAGAAGTTGGGAAACTTATGAGGAAATAAATAGAAGATTCAAACACTAATCTCGCCAGATCTAATCTCGCCAGGTTTCGTTGAGCAGAGTGCCCTCAGCACTGACGAGCTGAACATGGAGCGGCATTTGTCCGGCGGCGTGAGTGGAACAACTCAGGCATGGATCAAACGCTCGGATTCCAGCTTCCACGCGATTCAGCATTCCTTCAGGAATGTCGGAGCCGTGGATGAAATGGCGGGCGATTTGGGCGACGGTGCGGTTCATTGCCAGGTTGTTTTGCCCCGTAGCAATTACTAAATTGACCTTCTGCATTAACCCATTTTCGTCTACTCGATAGTGATGAAACAAGGTGCCGCGTGGGGCTTCGCTAACTCCGATTCCTTCCAGTTGATTAATCCCTGCATCGGCTCTTAATCGAGTTGAAAGTAAGTCTGGATCATCCATCGTTTGTTCAATTTTCTCGATCGCCGCCAAAATTTCAATCAAGCGGGCATAGTGGTAGAAGAAGGAGGATGTGACAGTGCCGTTGCCGCGATCGCGAAATTCTCGCAATTCTTGATCGGCGAGCGGTGTGCCAATTTGGGTGCAAATATTCAGCCGTGCCAGCGGTCCAACTCGATAGATGCCGCTGTCTAATCGACAGTGATCACTCTGGTCGGGATAGCCTAACGGACGGTAGTAGGGAGACTTTAAATAGGAATCAGACTCAACCGCTTCGCCAATGAAGTCCTGGTAGCGGGTAGGATCGAGGCGATCGCTCACAATATTCCCAGCACTATCGACAAAGCGAAGGAATCCATCGTAATGCTCCCACAGCCCATCAGGGGTGACTAAGCCCATAAACAGCGAAGGAAAATTGCCAAAGGTCTGCGCTTCGCGTTCGTGAGTCTGAAGTAATTGCTTAAATTGACCCAAAGCATTCAGGGCAGTGGTGCGGGCTTCAGGAATGCGATCGCAAATACGGGTGCGTCCTTCCTCAGACAATGGCTCTCGCACCCCGCCGGGAACTGCCCAGGAGGGATGAATTTTTCGTCCGCCCAATCGTTCAATAATCTCCTGTCCAAACTGGCGCAGCCGGATTCCGCCCCGTGCGAGTTCGGGGGCTGCTGCCATCAGTCCAAAGACATTGCGCGTTTGCGGATCGCTGTCCATTCCCAGCAATAGATCGGGAGCACTGAGATAGAAAAAACTAAGCGCATGAGATTGGATGATCTGCGCCAAATTCATTAAGCGTCGTAGCCGGACGGCTGCTGGAGGAATGGTAACGGCAAGAATGCGATCGCCTGCCTTTGCCGATGCCAACAGGTGGCTAACTGGACAGATGCCGCAAATTCGCGACGTGATTCCCGGCATTTCCCACAGCGGTCGCCCCTCACAAAACTTCTCAAAACCGCGAAATTCCGTGACATGAAAGCGCGCATCAGTCACCTGTCCGGTATCATCCAGGTAAATTGTAATTTTGGCATGTCCTTCAATCCGCGTCACCGGATCGATCACAATTCGTTGAGCCATCACTACCACCCATTTATCCACTATAAAAAACATTCAGAGCATTAGGATCTTGGAACGGATCTCAATCACGTCGTAGTAACTTGTCTGGGCATAGTTTTCTCCTCAACCAAATTTGATCTGTTGCCCTTCTAGATGAGGTGTTTCACCGATTAATAGGGGTTCTAGAACTGCCCGAATTCGATCGGCAGGAGGTGGACACCCTGGTAAATAGATATCGACTGGAACAACCGCATGAACGGGGGTAACGCGCTTGAGTAAAGGTGGCACAATCCCTGGCGCTTGGGGAACTTGACCATGAAGATCCACCGCTTCAATATAACTTCGGTACAGGACAGATTCTTCACTACCCAAGGGATTGCGGAGCGCCGTTACGTTTCCTGTCACTGCACAATCCCCAAAGGAAATTAAAAGGCGCGATCGCGCCCGCACCTTGTGAATCATGTCCAGGTGGTCTTCATTGGCGATCGCCCCTTCCACCAGCACCACATCCACACCTTCTGGATAGGCTTTCACATCCATAAACGGACTGTAGACGAAATCGACCTGGGCTGCCAAATCAAACAGCCATTCGTCCAAATCCAGAAAGGACATATGGCAACCAGAACAGCCACCCAGCCAGACCGTTGCTAATTTCACACGCGCCATCTTTTCCTCCAGCGAACCTTGCTCAACGAATGTTCAGACCAATACTTCTATCCAATGGATCGAGAGACTTGGAGAAAAAATGTATCCACAACCTCCTTTATTTGACCCATGATTGCAATCGCTGGTTGCGGCAACAAAACGCCTTCTGCGACCAAGAGCAATAATGCTAGAACAAACCACAAAAGAATCCACAGATAAGTTTCAGGAACATGAGGGCGTAACATAAAAATACCTCCTTTAAAATTGCCATTGTTGCTTCTGGCGAGCAGTCGCGATAAATTCAATTCGAGCGCGATCGTGCACCATTTCGCCAATGCTTGACCCTTGATGAAAAATCGCACCTGTTGGGCAGGCTTCGACGCATTTACCGCAGGAGGTACAAGTTTGAGATGTCCCCCAGGGTTGGTTCAGATCGGTAATCACATGGGATTGAAACCCTCGACCTGCCATATCCCAAGTATGTGCTCCTTCCAGCTCATCACAGACGCGAACGCATCGGGTACACAGCACACAGCGATTATGATCCATGCCAAAGCGATCGTGGGAAAGATCAACGTTGCGATCGGGAAATTGATACTCTAGTCGCACATGATCCATCCCCATTTCGATCGCCAAATCTTGCAATTCACAATGCCCATTAGAAACACAAACGGAACACACATGATTGCCTTCTGCAAACAGCATTTCAACAATCGTACGGCGATAGTTTTGCAATCGTTCTGTGTTAGTTTTAATGTCCATTCCCTCTGCCACTTTGGTGACGCAGGCAGGTTGCAGTTTACCACTTCCAGCAACTTCCACCAGACAAAGCCGACACGCCCCCACTTCCGAAACTCCTTCTAGATAGCACAATGTTGGGATGTGAATACCCGCTTCTTTCGCCGCATCTAGAACCGTTTCTGCTTCGCGGGCACTGATTAGGCGATCGTCGATAGTTAGAGTTTTGACAGACATAGAATCTATTCCATTAAAGAAAGACGGAAACTCCAGTAATCCAAAATTAAAGGCTCAAGTGGTTTCTACATTCAAAACAGAACCCATCTTGCAGCCCTATCGCAGGGAACATCCTAAAGCACTTGATACATGGACGTGTTTGCGGGAACTCAGTTGTCTTTTGTTCTCTTTGTCTACATCCTGAGCACGTTCCGTTCATCAGTTCCCACGGGAGATATGAATTGAAGCATTTACTACAAAGTTGTAGTTTTGGCTCTTTGATTTTTTCTTCTTGCCGTTTACAGCCTAAACACACTCCATTCACCAGTTCCCATGGGAGATATGAATTGAAGCATTTACTACAAAGTTGTAGTTTTGGCTCTTTGATTTTTTCTTCTTGCCGTTTATAGCCTAAACACACCCCATTCACCAGTTCCCACGGGAGATATGAATTGAAGCATTTACTACAAAGTTGTATTTGAGGTTCTTTCGTTTTTTCTTCTTGCCGTTTACAGCCTAAACACACTCCATTCACCAGTTCCCACGGGAGATATGAATTGAAGCATTTACTACAAAGTTGTATTTGAGGTTCTTTCGTTTTTTCTTGTTGTTTGCACTGTGAACATACTCCATTCGCTAGCTGCCATAAAAGATACTCTCGGTGACAGTTGCTACATAGTTGTGTTTGTCTGAGCATTCTAATCACCTCATTTGTGAATGATTTTTAGTTGCAGAGCTTGTCTACGTGGCATTGCCACCAATTAATGCCTCATACTCGTTGCGAAAATAATGCAATGTACTTAAAACTGGATTAGGTGCAGATTGCCCCAAACCACACAGGCTGGTGTGTTTCACCATATCGCAGAGTTCTTCCAGCAACTCCAGGTCAGCCGAGGTTGCTTGACCGTCACGTATTTTTGTTAGAAGTTGGTGCAGTTGTACCGTGCCCACGCGACAGGGAATGCATTTGCCGCAAGATTCATCTCGACAAAACTCCATGAAGTAATGCGCCACATCCACCATGCTGGTGGTCTGATCCATGACAATCATGCCACCAGACCCCATGATGGAGCCGAGTTGAGCCAGCGATTCGTAGTCTACAGGCGTATCAAAGGCTGAGGCGGGAATACATCCGCCAGAAGGACCACCTGTCTGCACGGCTTTTACTGATCCGCCATCCGGTACGCCGCCGCCCATCTCCTCTACGATTTGCCGCAGGGAGGTTCCCATCGGCACTTCAATTAATCCGGTATTCTGAATTTTGCCTGCTAGGGCAAAGACTTTGGTACCTTTGCTTTTCTCGGTGCCAATGCTGGCAAACCAATCAGCCCCGTGGCGAATAATAGGTGCAAGGTTGGCAAAGGTTTCGACATTGTTGATCAACGTTGGCAATCCCCACAGCCCCCGTTCTGCGGGATAGGGAGGACGAGGGCTAGGCACGCCTCGTTTACCCTCGATCGATGCCATCAGTGCCGTTTCTTCACCACAGACATAGGCTCCCGCTCCCATTCGCAGATCAATCCGAAAGTCAAACGGTGAATCGAAGATTTGACTGCCCAAAAGCCCCAACCGCTGTGCCTGTCGAATGGCAATTTGGAGACGACTGATTGCCAAGGGATATTCTGCCCGGATGTAGATATAGCCTTGAGTGGCACCGATCGCATAGGCAGCGATCGCCATTCCTTCCAGCACCCGATGTGGATCGCTTTCTAGGACACTGCGATCCATAAACGCACCTGGATCGCCTTCATCCGCATTACAGATCACAAATTTACGCTCTGCGGTTTCCTTTGCCACCGTTGCCCATTTCAAACCCGTGGGATAGCCTCCCCCACCCCGTCCCCGCAACCCGCTACGGGTCACGGTTTGAATGACTTCGGTTGGACTCATCTCGCGCAAAACGTGACAAAGTGCTTGATAGCCCTCTGCGGCAATGTAAGCTTCAATCCGTTCTGGGTCAATTTTGCCGCTATTTTCTAACACGATCGCCCGTTGCTGGGTAAAAAATGGATGGGTGAGATTACCCTGCTGGAGAGGCGTTTCTGGATCGATAGAGGGTGATGATTGGCGGGATGCTGCGAACTGAGGAGTCAGCGTTTGTGCGATCGCAGGAACCTGATCGGGAGTGACTTTTTGATAAAGAATTCTGGGAAGATCAGATTCTGCGGGATGATCTACCTGAACCAACGGTCCCTGACAGCAGAGACGCAGACATCCCACCCCACATACCTGTGCAGTGTCTGCCAGCCCTGCTTCGGTAACTGCCTTTTCTAAGGCTTCTTTAACCGCCAGCGCATTGGAAGAGAGGCAACCCGCTGCGATACAGCACCGAATCTGTAACGCTTTTTGGGATTGGCGTTCCTTCTCAGCCATTTCCAGTAGTTCAGATAAATCCATAGTGGTTGATCACAGGTATGGTATTGATTTCCGGTTCCCTACTTCCCTTTGCCCAAATACTCTTTCAGCCGATCGCCAACTAACTCAGGGGTTTGATGACCACACACTGTCCCATCAAAGACAACAGCAGGGGCAATCCCACAGGCCCCCAAACAGCGGGCAATTGAAAGAGAAAGCTGATTATCAGAGGTTGTTTCACCCGCATGGATATTCGCAGATTGTTCAACCGCTGCTAGTAATGCCGCTGCACCTTTGACATAGCAAGCTGTTCCAGTACACACCACACACCGATGTACCCCTTTGGGTGCAAGGGAAAACAGATGATAAAACGTAGCGACTCCATAGACTCGACTAGGTGGTAGCTTCAGACTATGGGCAATGTAAAGTAAAAGATCGTTTTCTAAGTAGCCAAAAAGTTCTTGCGCCTTGTGTAGGATTTCAATTAGCGCATCTTGCTGATACTGATGACGCTTCATCGTCGCATCTAGCATCTTAAAGCGCTTATCTCCACTGGGGTGTTTTAGTGAAGCACCTCCTACACTCTTTTGCTGATGGATAATCATGGAGAGATGGGGGTTCTAGGATGCCATTGCAGCTTGCTTATCGTGGGAAACGTTCGCGCTCGATTGAGCTTGACCTTGTACGGTGAAAACCGAGCAGCGGGCATGATGAAGAACATAATTACTCACGCTGCCTAGAATTAACTCATTCCAGCCAGAAAGACCCCGACGCCCGATTACGATTAAGTCAGTCTCCCAAGTCTGCGCCATTGCACAGATCGCTCGACCGGCATTACCAGAATGTTGATTGAATTCAGCGTTCACCCCCGCAGCCGTTGCTTTATCTGTGTACGATCGCAACAACTCTAGACCTTGCTTTTCATAGGTCTGCCATCGCTGTTGATAATCCTCAAAAATTTTGTTGTCTACTAGACAGTATTCCATAGCCGTCATTGTGGGCATTTGAGGACACCCTTCTTCCTCGCTGGAGAGAACGTGCAATAGCATCAGATTGGCTTCCGTTGCTTTTGCCAACGCGATCGCTGCATCAAGGACTTTCTCGCCATCCTTCGATCGGTCCACCGCAACCAAAATTTTGTGAAACATAGCTTTGCCTTCTTTACGATTGCTGTAGATATCTGGCTTCTAGCACACCTAAGCAAACCAGCTATCTCTATATTGAAGTTAGAGAAAAAATATGAGGAACTTGTGAAGGAGAGATTCAAAGGTCTGAGAGTAAAGCGTTTCAATTCCTCACAGGTTCCTCAAAGCATTCTTTTATATGATTTACGTCAAACTAGGTTAAACATTTGTAAATTTGGGCTATCTCTCCTAGACATCTCTTCATAAGATCAGCCTGAAGCATTACTTACTCGCTGTTCTTGATTCTTTGGAAATCCGTCCCCAATGAAAATATTAGTAATCGAGGACGATGAGTTCATTGCTCATGCGCTGATGACGATCCTCACGGGTCAGAATTATGCAGTTGAAGTCGCCCGTAATGGTCAGTTAGGGTGGGAGCTAGTTGAAGCCTTTGACTATGATCTGCTGTTGTTGGATGTGGTGCTCCCTAAGCTAGATGGGATTAGCCTTTGTCGCCAGATTCGCGCCAAGGGTTTGCAGATGCCAATTTTGTTGGTGACGGGGCGAGATAACAGCCATGATAAGGCGATCGGGCTGGATGCGGGTGCCGATGATTACGTGGTAAAACCGTTTGACGCAGAAGAATTGGTGGCGCGAGTGCGGGCGTTGCTACGTCGCGGAGGCGCGATCGCTCAACCTGTTCTGGCATGGGGGGATTTGCGGCTTGACCCTAGTAGCTGTGAAGTTACCTATGCTAGCAAACCACTGTTGTTGACACCCAAGGAATATGCCCTGCTGGAACTTTTCTTGCGAAACAGTCGGCGGGTATTCAGTTGCGGCATGATTTTGGAGCATCTCTGGTCTTATGAAGAAATGCCTGGAGAGGATGCCGTTAGAACGCATATCAAAGGGTTGCGACACAAACTCAAAGCAGTTGGGCTGCCGAGTGATGTGGTTGAGACCGTTTACGGCATTGGGTATCGGCTGAAACCAAGGGAGTCGGGGGGGCAGGCAAAATCAAACATTAAACCTGCAAAATTCTCTGAGCCTGAACATCTGACACCTGTCACCCAACCCTCAACCCCCAACCTCGCCGATCAAAACTCGCTTTCCAAGATTGATGAGCCAACACAGCAACAAACGCTGGCAATCGTAAATCGCATTTGGCACCGATTTAAGCAGCGAGTGAGTGAACAGGTGGGCGTGCTGGAGCAGGCAGTCGAGGCTTTAGGACAACCGGAATTGGCTCAGGATTTGCGGCAACAAGCCAGACAGGAAGCCCATACCCTGGCAGGATCGCTGGGCACATTTGGGTTGCCAGAAGGATCGAAACTGGCTCGCCAAATCGAACGACTTTTTCAAGCTGAGCAGCCTTTGAGCCAAACTGAAACGGCGAACTTGCGGGATTGGGTGAGGTTATTACGTCAAGAGATTGAGCGTTCGCGGAGTATCTCTCCAGAAGAGTCGCAATCAGCCTCTGCTGAAGACGATCGCCCGGTGCTGCTGATTGTCGATCGCGATCGCCCCCTAGCTAACCAACTTGTCGCCGCCGCCGCCACCAGGGGATTTCGCGCAGAGATTGCGTCTAACCTGACCAGAGCCAGGGATAAGCTCCTGCTAGAATCGCCTGACGTGGTGCTCTTAGACCCCGCCATTTCTTCTGTAGCAACAGAAAGCCTATCATTCCTGACTGAACTGAATAAACAGGCTCCACCCATTCCCGTGATCATCTTTACGCAGCACAATGATTTAACAGAGCGGTTAGAAGCGACTCGTCTGGGTGAACGCACCTTTTTGCAGAAAGCAACGCTCCCTTCACAGGTACTAGATGTTGTGAATCAGGTGCTGCACCAGGCAGACCGGGCAAAATCTAGAGTGATGCTAGTGGATGACGATCTGACACTGCTGGCAATTGTGCGATCGCTTCTGGAACCCTGGGGGCTGAACGTAACGACTCTTGCCCACCCTCAGCAGTTCTGGGAGGTGTTAGAAGCCACCTCGCCAGACTTGTTGATTCTGGACATTGAAATGCCGCAGATCTGCGGCATTGAACTGTGCCAGATTGTGCGGAACGATCCCCGATGGAGTGGCTTACCCGTTTTGTTTCTCACGGCTCACACCGATGCCAACACGGTCAACCAAGTCTTTTCAGTAGGTGCAGATGACTTTGTCAGTAAGCCGATCGTGGGACCCGAACTAGTCACACGCATCATCAATCGGCTGGAGCGAATCCGGTTGCTACGGCATATCGCGAAAGCGACCCAATCCTCTCTAAGCACCCCAACGGATTGACTATGACCCGCTTGATTCCCCAAAAGCTCACCGCCGGATTCGCGATCGCGATCGCTGTCATTACAGCTAATGCTTGGATTTCATACCGCAACTTCAGTCAAATAAATGATACCCTGGCGTTCCTCTTCAGCCTGGGACTGCTAACTATCCTCTACTATCTGGTTCGACATGACATTTCTGCTCGCCAGCAAACCCAAGTTACCTTACAAGACCGTGAAAATCATTTGCGAGAGCGTGAAGAACGACTGCGGCTAGCCTTGGATGCTGCTCAGATGGGCATTTGGGATTGGAATACTTTAACCAACCACATCGTTTGGTCTAATGAGCATGAGCGGCTATTTGGTCTGGCTCCTGGCACCTTTGATGGAACTTATGCCACTTTTAATGCTTGCATTCACCCCGACGATCGGGAATCGATTACCCAAGCTGTGAACCATGTCCGTGAAAAGAAAACAGACTACAGCCATGAGTATCGGGTTGTTTGGGCTGATGGCAGCATTCACTGGATAGAAGGCAGGGGAAAGCTCTATTCCAACGGATCTGGCGAAGTGGTGCGAATCTTGGGCACAGTCAAAGACATTAACGTCCGCAAACAGACTGAAGAAGCATTACAAACTGAAAAGCGAAATTTAGAACTGAGAGTTGCAGAACGCACCGCCGAGCTACTCCAAATTAACCAACACCTGCAACATGAGCTAGATGAGCGGCAAAAAATTCAAGCCGATCTCCAGATCTCCCAAGCCCAGTTTGCTGGCATTCTCAACATCGCAGAAGATGCCATTATTTCGATCGACTCCCAACAGCAAATTACCCTATTTAATCAGGGAGCCGAGAAAATCTTTGGCTATCCTGCTCAAGCAGTGATGGGGCAACCACTCGATTTACTGCTACCATCGCGCTTCATTCAGGCGCATCGTCAACATGTGACGGAATTTAAAGGGTCTCCCGTTCAAGCCCGTCGCATGGGTGAACGGCGCGAGATTTATGGTCGGCGCAAGAATGGCTCCGAATTTCCCGCTGAGGCTTCCATTTCTAAATTGAATGTGGGTCAAGAAACCGTGTTCACAGTGTTTCTGCAAGACATTACAGAGCGGAAACAAATCGATCGGATGAAAGACGAATTTGTCTCCGTCGTCAGCCACGAACTTCGCACCCCGCTCACGTCGATTCATGGGTCATTGGGAATGCTAGCCAGCGGCTTGCTCAAACCGGATTCCGATCAAGGCAACCGGATGCTGCAAATTGCAGTAGACAGCACCGATCGCCTCGTCCGACTGATCAACGACATTCTTGACATCGAACGGATTGAATCGGGCAGAGTCAAGATGGAAAAAGAATTTTGTCAGGCGGATGATTTGATCACTGAAGCCTTAGACACCGTGCAGGCACTAGCTGACAAAGCCGGAGTGACATTATCGGTTGCCAGTGTACCGCTGCAAATTTGGACTGATCCCGATCAGATTGTGCAAACTCTGACTAATTTAATCAGCAACGCAATTAAATTTTCACCCCATGGCAATACCGTTTGGCTGACGGTGCAGCGGCAACCCGACCGCATCTTATTTACAGTCAAAGATCAGGGGCGTGGCATCCCAGCCGACAAACTCGACAGTATCTTTGAACGATTTCAACAAGTAGATTCTTCCGATTCTCGCAATCATGAAGGAACTGGGTTGGGCTTGGCGATTTGCCGCAGCATTGTGCAGCAGCATGATGGGGAAATTTGGGTGGAAAGTGCCCTAGGTCAAGGAAGCACGTTCTATTTCACGATTCCTCTATAGAGAAGGCTGCAATCATGGCAACAAAGCGAATTTTGGTGGTGGATAACGAGTCATATATTCAGGAAGTTGCCAAACTTTGCTTGGAAACCGTAGCGGGCTGGGACGTGCTGCTCGCCAGTTCTGGACAAGACTGTTTGCACCAAGCAGAGGCAGAACAACCCGATGCCATCTTGCTGGATGTGATGATGCCTGACATGGATGGGATGGCAACCTTTCAGAAGCTTCAGGAAAATCCAGCGACTCAACCCATTCCGGTCATTCTGTTGACGGCAAAGATCCAATCCTCGGATCGTCGTCGCTATGCTGAGATCGGTACGATCGCCGCGATCGCTAAGCCTTTCGACCCCCTCAAACTTGCTGGACAGGTCGCCGCTGCTTTGGGTTGGACATTAGGAACATAGCTTTCATCCCCTCACAAGTTCCTCAAATTGTTTGCCTACCATATGAGTGTGGGCAAACAGATTGCCCTGATGAATTTATAAGCTTGACAGACCTACAGGGAGGAAAATAATATGTCGCTCATGCGTTGGCAACCTCTTAAAGAACTGGATACCCTGCGTCATCAAATGAATCATTTGTTTGATGAATTGATGCATGGAGACCACGAGCTTGATCAATTTTCAGAACTTGAGAACGCACTGTGGGGACCAGCAATCGAACTCAAAGAAACCGACACAGACTTAGTTTTGAAAGCTGTAGTCCCTGGGATCGAAGCCAAAGAATTGGATGTTCAAGTCAGCGAAAATGCTGTTTCAATTACGGGAGAACATCGGGAAGAAAAACGCACAGAAGAGAAGGGCTACTTCCGTTCTGAATTGCAGTATGGTCAGTTTCAACGCACAGTCCCCCTACCAGTCTCTGTTAAACATGACCAGGTTCATTCTGAATTTAAAGATGGAGTGCTGACCCTGACCCTTCCCAAAGCTGAACCATCCCATCAGAACGTCACCAAAGTCGATCTAACGACACAAGAGAAAGCGCAGGAATCTGTTGCTCAATAGCACTAGCAAGATGAACATCCGTAAGAGGCTCTGCATCAGGGGGCAGCCGACGACATCGGTTTGTCAGTTGTCTACTGAAGGTCAGGTCGTCTACCTGAAGAGAAGTGCTTTAGCTATTAACAGGAGCTGACTATGAAAGCCCATGATGCTCATTTAACTTACCAAAGAACGATCGTGGGTGTTTCGCTACTCCTGTTAACACTAGGAGGAGCTTGGTGGACTTGGCAAGCATCAACGCCAACCGTTTTATATCAGCAAGCTGCTCCAACGCGAACAGAAAGAATCCCTACTGCTTTACAACCACAGAAAGCCCCTCCAAAATCGCAAGAAGCAGCGATTCCTAAACTCACCGAGCCACCAACCTCTCTGAACAGTCCAAACAGTCCACAAACAGAGGAACTGCAACCCGAGAGTTATTGGTTGAAGGTAGATGGACAACAGATTAGCCTGGTTCCTCAGCAGGTTGCACTCAACGCAGCCGCGTCTTCTGAACAAGCGCTCAGGGAGGGAGTCGTTAATCTTCTTGATAATCCCAGAACGAGTGGTCAAAGTAGCGCAATTCCACCAGGGACTCGCTTGCTGAGTTTGCGATCGACTCCAGAAGAGATCTACGTCGATCTATCTCACGAATTTGGTCAAGGTGGCGGTAGCAGTTCAATGGTGTATCGCGTTGCTCAAATCCTCTATACCGTCACCAGTCTTGATCCAACCGCAAATGTATATCTCTCTGTTGAAGGACAAGTTCTAGATGAAAATCATCCCCTGGGTGGTGAAGGGTTGATGTTGAGACAACCCCTCACACGGCAACAGTTTACTGAAGATTTCTCCCTTAACTGACTCCATTTTCATTCGTGTGTTTATCTACCGCTTTTGGAGCCTTTGCCCAATTCTAACTCATCACCGTGCAGTACAGATTTCCTTTCCGCTGTGGCAGTTTCTAACTCAGCTACTGTCCAGATCAACCCAGGTGATCTTGAATCCTTCCAGTTCCAATACCGTTATCACGTTCAGTTATTAGAGCGCTGCTGAGCAAAAGATAGTAAGTTAAAAAGCTCTTCTCACTAGTGCTTTTGGAGGAGCCGGATCTGCTGTTCGATCGATTTGTCAATGATCTGTACATCAAGGTTTTTACAAAAAAAGGAATCATTATGTCTACCGACAAAACACCACGGAATAGTGTTCAGGCGATTACAAGCCTTCCTCAGCGAGTCATCCACTATATTTCAAGTGCAGCAATGCGGATTTTTAGTCCAAGTGACGACAATTATCCAGCAACTGGTGTTCAACCGTATGAAGGCGACCCGGCAGACGAGAAGTCGCTCTGAGAGTA
>Ga0105046_10007900_pt1 | contig 16710 bp, 11 predicted proteins | sample MAT03_FD_78385 | JGI IMG/M metagenome (GOLD analysis project Ga0105046, IMG submission 78385) | Freshwater microbial communities from Lake Fryxell liftoff mats and glacier meltwater in Antarctica - MAT-03 (megahit assembly) | ecosystem: Environmental > Aquatic > Freshwater > Ice > Liftoff...
TACTATATTGACTTTTACCAAAGGCAATATAAATAGACATACAAGCCGGTAAAGGAACGGTGTCAAAATAACTTCCCAATTTGATGCCATTCTTTTGCCGTCATCCGTCCCATCTTTTTCGTTCAATAGCGCGGCTATTCGCCTCAAAAGATAGTTGGCTGACGCCAAAATAATTGGCCTGAAATTGGAAACTTATTTTGACACCGTTCCAAAGCGATTATTGGACGATGTTTTTTACAAGTTTAATGAAGAATACAAAAAGTGTAATATCAAAAACATCCCATCCAAATTTCCCCTCTGCACCGGCAAAGTAGAACCCGACACTACGACCTTTACCGTCGACCTGAAAACAGGCGTGGTCGTTGTCCGCCATGTTCCTGCCTGGGTAATGTACCCAATGCGGCGAAGACTGGATTGAAGACCCGGTGTCCGTAAAATTGGAAGAAATCGCGAACCACTTCAGGTTACAAAACACGCAGTTAGAAATGGCTTCTATGACATAAAACAGGCAGCGATAAGACCTGTGCTGAACCTTCTCATTTTTCTCTTGAAATTGTTTTTGGGGCGAAAAGGGAAAACCTCTCCTACCGCTCCTCCCCCACCATTGCCCGATATACGATCTCCTGCAACCTCGGCCTGTAATTCCCCGTGATCAATTTATTGTTCTCCATCGTCGGATACGTCCGGTTGGATAAAAAGATGACAATCAGGTCTTTATCCGGATCGGCCCAGACGCTGATGCCGGTAAAGCCGGTGTGTCCGAACGTATTGGGCCCGGCCAGCGCACTCATGTTCTGCGATTCCTTCGGATCAAGTTCCTTCAGGTCAAAGCCAATGCCCCGGCGGGTGCTTCCCGCATACCGGGTGGTCCACAGTCCGACCGTTTCCGGTTTCAGGTATTGTTTGCCGAAATAAGAACCCTTGTTCAGCAGCATCTGGAAAATTTTAGCCAGGTCGTTCGCATTGCTGAACAAACCGGCGTGGCCGCTAACGCCCCCGAGCATGGCCGCACCCATATCGTGTACATATCCCTGCAGGCGTTGCTGACGGAAATAGCGGTCTTCCTCGGTGGGGATGCAGCGATCCGCCCAGCCCAGTTTCCAAGGATTGAAGGTCATGGTCGCCAGGCCCATTGGACGATAGAACTGGTCGCGGGCAAATTCGTCGAGCGGCCGGCCCGACACGTTTTGAAGGGCCCGGGCAGTGAGGTACAAGCCCAGGTCTGAATACTTGTAATTTTTATCGGGCCGGAGCGGCGAGGCGTAAATCGTATTCCAGATGGTGTCCAGCCAGGCGTTGTCCATATACATATCCGGCGCCACGGGAATTTCGGAATCGGCATCTTTTTGCCTGTGGTAAATATGGGCGTCGGGAAAGCCTTTTTCCAGGGTTTTCAGGTAAAAAGGGATCCAGGGTTGTAGTCCGGCGTGGTGCGCAAGTATTTCACGGACGGTCAGCGCGCTTTTATTGGTGTTGCGCAATTCCGGCACATAGCGGCTCATCGGCGCGTCGAGTTCGATTTTGCCTTCATCCGCCAGTTTCATGGCGGAGAGTACCGTGGCGCCGATTTTGGTGACCGAGGCTAAGTCGTATAAATTATCGAGCGTAACGGGCGTCGTAGGCTCGTACGTGGCATACCCATAGGCCTTTTGCCATACAATTTTGTTGTTCCGGGCCACCAGCACCTGACAGCCGGGCGCAGCGCCGTCGTTAATAAGCTGCTGCACCAGATCGTCGATCAAAGCCAGGGTATCGCGATTCAGGCCCACGGCTTCCGGCAGGTCATATCCGAGGCGTTTTTCAGGGTATTGGATCTGCACACCCTGTCCATACACGGCTGCCGCCGAAACGGTGACCGGCAAACGCCCGCGCAGGTCCCTGGCCCCGAACAAGGCCTGGGCGGCCAGTTCCTGGGTCATGGGGTCCTCGTTGTAGGCTTCCAGCAACACGGGCGCCAGGTCGAAATAGCGCAGGCTGTAGGGGTTGCCGAAAACGGTGAGCGCCACAGTCGTTTGTTTGCCAAGCCGTTGGATAAAGTTCACCAAGCTGTCGTTCAGGCCGAAATTATCGGCCGCCCGCGAGCGCATGCCGTGCAAGCTGACCAGTACCGTATTGAACTGCCGCAAGGTGTCGAGCAGCTGCGCCTGTTGCAGGGAATCGAGGGTTTTGGGCGCGTTAAAATGGGCCATGGAGGTAAAAAAGCCGCAACTCGTTTGAAAAACCGTGCGGTTGGTATCGCCCAGGGCCAGGGTGGCGAAGCGGTATTTCTTCAGGTCTTTGAACCCCACAATGCCCGGAGTGTTGCGTACCAAAGTGAGTGCGTTTTCGATCAAATTGCGCTTCAGCATATACGCTTGCGGCGTGTTCAGGTCGCGCCGTATGTTGGCGACGTCCACCCGTTGCGGCTTGGTGAGGCCGATGCGGTATTTGGCCCTCATGATACGTTTTACGCTTTCATAAACCTGGGCTCGATCGAGGGTCCCCTCATCCAGCGCTTTTTGAATGGCTACGGCCGTGGCCAGCACGTTGCCCGGCAGCAGCACCACGTCGTTGCCGGCGCGCAAGGCTTCCACCTCGGCTTCACCGGGCAAAAAATATTTGGCCACGGCCTGCATTTCCATGGCATCGGTGAAGATAAGTCCTTCAAAATCAATTTTATCGCGCAGCAAATCATGGATCGCGCTCCGGCTCAGGGTGGTGGGCCGGTTGGGCCGGTCGTCCAGCGCCGGCACACTCAGGTGGGCCACCATGAAGGACCCGACGCCGTATTGCGACAACACCCGGAAGGGGAACAATTCCAGACTGTCGAGCCGGTGCATCGTTTGGGCGATGAGCGGCAGCTCGAAGTGCGAATCCACGTTGGTATCGCCGTGTCCGGGAAAGTGTTTGGCGCAGGCCAGGGTGCCGGCGTCCTGCATGCCCATCATATACTGGAAACATTTGGCCGCCACGTTGTGGCTGTCTTCACCGAACGAGCGGTCGTTGATAACCGGGTTGGCCGGGTTGTTGTTGATGTCGGCGACGGGCGCAAAATTGAGGTGCACGCCCAAACGGCGGCATTGGCGCCCCACCTCGCGGCCGAAGTCGTAGATAAGTTTGTTGTCGCTGATGGCGCCGAGCATCAATTGCCTCGGAAAAGAAATCGTGCTCTCGCGCATCCGCATGCCCAGGCCCCATTCGGCATCCATGGAGACCATGAGGGGCAACGAATCGCTCAGGGCCTGGTAGCGGTTGGTCAGTTCAGCCTGTCTTTCGGGTGTGCCCTGGAAAAAACACAATCCACCCACTTTGTACTGAACGATCTGATCGGCTACCATCTGCTCATACGTTGAATCCTTGTCCGAATGCGCCCGAATCATTAATAGCTGCCCGATTCGCGCTGTTTCGCTCATGGTATGGAACACAGAGTCCACCCAAACCGCTTCGCGCCGGTCAAGGGCATGGCCGTAGTTGTAGCGCAGGTTGCGGTTGGCGCTCATAGACAGGATGGTGGCTAAAATCAGCAGCAGCGCAGGGTGTTTCACAGTGTTTGGCACGTCGTAAAATATTGAAAATCAAGCGATGGAACGCTTTCTACATTTATAAAACCGGGTATAAAGACGGGTAAAGTTCGGAAAAATTGCGGAGCGCGGCTGTAACGTCTTTCAAAATGTAGGACCGGCGGAAAAAATGCGGGGAATTGCAGTATTGCCATAGCCGCGAATAACAGGGCTTAAACGTTATTTTAAAGAATAAAATAACGCCAAGGAACGGTGTCATCATGAAAAAGATTTTCCTGTTCCTCGCAATCGTCCAGCTCTCGGCTAATTTTCTCCCAGCCCAAATCCTGACCTTTCACCGCACCTACGGCGGCGAGCGCTACGACGATGCGCGTGGCCTCACGGCCACTCCCGACGGCGGATTCGTGTTCACCGGCCTCTGCAAAAGCGCAGCTGATTCGCTCGGCGACATGTACCTGAGTAAGGTGAACGCCGCCGGCGTCCTGCTTTGGACCCGCTACTTCGGCCGCCCTGCCGAAGACGGCGGCAACAGCCTGCTGGCCACCGCCGATGGCGGCTTTTTGCTGAGCGGGCACACCGCTTTTAGTTATGGGGAGGATTGCGACGGGTATCTTGTCAAAACCGACGCCAAGGGGCAGGAACAATGGCGCATCTTCCTCGGCGCCGCGCTCGACGACGTCAGCGACCAAAGCGTGGAAATGCCCGATGGTTCCTTTTTCACAGCGGGCAGGACAGAAGACGCCAAGACACATACGTTTCGGGTCTTATTGGCCAAACTCGACCGAAAAGGTAATGTTCGATTCGGCAGAATATTTTTTGTACAGAGAAGATATGAAAGCCGGAGCCTACTTGTTTTCGGTCACGGACCAGGCGGGGAAGGTGATCGTTTCGGATCGTTTGGTGGTGAAGGATAGATAAATCTGGTTTAGAGGGGGTTTAGGAGGTTTAGAGGGTTTAGAAGGTTTAGGGGAGCTTCGAGCCGGGTAATCGTATAGACCCGGCTCGAAGCTCCCCTAAACCTTCTAAACCCTCTAAACCTCTTTAAACTTTTTAAAACCCTACTTCCGCTTCGCGCTTTTCTTGATCGGCTTTTTATATTTCCGGTCCCGCGCCCGCTTCGTGGCATTCCCGATGTTAACCTTTTTGTTTTTCGCTTTTTTCTCATGGAATGCACCGACCCGGACAGACGGTAAATTGAGGTAATTCTTTTGTATTCCCGTAAAGCGTTCGTCTTCCGTCAGTTGGCCGGAAATTTCCAGGCCTTCCGGCAAAGGAAGTATGGGAATAGCCTGATCCATCAAGGCTTCGATGGCGGCCTGGGCCGCTGCTTCGGCCTCGGTGATAAAGGTAATGGCGATGCCGTCGCGGTCGGCGCGGCCGGTGCGGCCGATGCGGTGAATATAGGTCTCCGCCTCGGACGGCGTGTCCACATTGATCACGTGGGTCACATCGGTGACGTCGAGCCCACGCGCGAGGAGATCGGTGGCGATGAGGCCACGGATGTTGCCTTCTTCGAATTGTTTGACCGCATTGATCCGGAAATTCTGCGATTTATTGGAGTGAATGATCTCGAATTGCTCGGGGAACTTCTCTTCCAACTGCTTATGGATCACATCGGCCAGCCTTTTGGAGGGGCCGAAAATCAACACTTTCTGCATGGACGGATCGCCGGCCAGCAGTTGTTCCAGCAAGTTTATTTTTGTAAAAAAATTGGGTACGCGGTAAGCGCTCTGCACAATACGCTCCAATGGTGTGCCGATCCGGGTGGCTTCGATGAGCACGGGGCCGTTGAAAAACTCGTTGATCACTTCGTCCACCTCTTCGGTCATGGTCGCAGAAAACAGGAGGTTTTGCCGTTTGGCGGGCAACATGTCCAGGATATTGAACACCTGTGGACGGAAGCCGAGGCTGAGCATTTCGTCCATTTCATCGATAACGAACTGGCGGATGTATTTCAGGTTCAGCACGCGTGTCATGGCCAGGTCGACGAGCCGCCCGGGGGTAGCCACCAGGATATCTAAACCATTGGCAACCAATATTTTCTGGGTATTGATATTTGTACCGCCGTACACACCTTCCACTCGGCAAGTCATGTAGGGGGTCAATTTTTTGATCTCTCCCACCAATTGAATGACCAACTCGCGGGTAGGTACTATGATCAATACCCGCGGTTCTTTTTGTTTGGAAAAGGCCAGTTGCCGCAAAATTGGCAAAAGGTAGGCAAAGGTTTTTCCGGTGCCGGTTTGGGCAATCCCCACCGCATCGCGGCCCGACAGTACGACCGAAAAGGCTTTTTGCTGTATGGGCGTGGGCTGGGTAAAGCCCAGGTCCTTGAGGGCATTTAGGAGGGGGGTATTTAAATTCAACGCTTCAAAAGTCATAACGCTTGTCCTGATTGGGGGACAAAGGTAGCGAAAAAGGAGCGAAGCAGGCGATAATCGGCAATCTGCCCCTTGTATTTGAACCAAAAGTAGAAATGGAAATACTTCAATGCCGACAATAATATTTTTTTTCAAATTTTATTTGCCGGATATGTTAAATATGAAATATATTTGCACTCGATAAATGAAACCCACCAAACAAATATGAATTTCCAGAAACTCATTTCCGTGGCCATCCTATGTATTTTTTCCCATTTGGCCTTTTCTCAGACACCCTTCAATATCGATACCACCCGGCGCTGTCTTTACAGCGGAGTGAATTTCGTCGATCTGTATGCCTTTAGTGATGAGGATCCGTTTGTGGAGGACCTTGTACAGGATATTTGCCGGATCATGAAAAAAGATCGTGGTCAATTTACCCTGCGCAATGCCATCGTTCCGAACGTGGCCGCTGTTATCGATGGAAAAAACAAATATCTGTTATACAATCAGATATACTTTTACGACAATCGCTCCAATACCACCATCTGTAAGGCCATACTGGCCCATGAAATAGGCCACCTGTTTTCTTCAGATAAACTCGACGGTAGACATCGTGTGCGGGAGGAAACAGCAGCAGATGCCTTTATGGCCGAAGCGATCATGCGCTTAGACAGCACCTCCAAGGTAGAAAATGCGCTCGCCATCATTAAATCGGAGCCATTTTCCTATGCAAAACATGTGGAATGGGCGGACAGAGAAGAAGCCATTCGAAAAGGTTGGAAAACGGCTTCCGCGCTTATGACGGGGCCCGGGTTTGGGATCAATACAAGCAACGCAGAAGATTTCCCCTTACCCCGTTTTAACCTGAAGGGTTGCCCTAAAAGTTCGATTATATCTAATCCAAGGTTTTTAAACAAAAAACTGAGCGCGATTGACAATTGTTTAGTCACCGCATTAGCGTCCAAAGGCTACACAGAGCACAGTTATTTCTGCGTTAAAAACGGATTCGCTTTAGTGAGCGGCCTTGAAAGATTCTATGACAGCGGCGTATCCATTAGCGATGATACCCGGTTTCAGGACTGCCCGCACAAAGAGCGATTTACCGGCGTTTATGATTACATCCTCAAGTGCTTTTATCCCAAACCTACAAGGATGCGTATGTTTGTTTTTATTATAAACGATCAACCGAATCCGGAATATGAACCCGGATGCCTGAAGGGCGACGAACCCAAAGAATGGTTGCTAAAAGGAGGCGGCTGGCTACCGGAATCTATTGGCGAAAAGGTTTTCACTAAAAATTTTAAGGTGCGCGCAATGGTATTTGAATTCACAGTACCTGAAAGCAATAAAAAGCCAAGCGAACAATGTACCAAGCCATTAAAAGTTGAAATACACTTAGAGAAATCCGGCCTGCTGGCAGCAATAAACAAGAACATTTAAAATGGCCTGGATACTGCTTTCAGATACAAGGCGCAAATGCCTGTGGATATGGATGAGTATGACCGTCGTGGTCTCCCTGTGGACATTGATTCAAACTTTAACCGGCTTGTTGAGCGACATGGCTGTATCAGTAGGATGGTTATGGGTATTTCTGAATCTGTTCCCCGGACTCATTGCTTTGTTTGTCAGTTTATTGCAAAATCGTTACCCTGCTAAAATAATCCCACACGCGGTGCATAAGGGGCTATATTTAGGTGCGATGGCATACCTGGCCTTGGTTATGTTGACTTTAATTGCAGAGCCTCTGGCCACACAGGGAGCATGGAGTCTAATAACATATTTGGAAAAATCGTATCTATGGTTAGCGCCTTTTCACTTATTGTTATTGGCAGGATTTTCACTGACTTTTTACCGAAAGGAATTAATTTTTTTACCGAACGAAAAAATACTACAGGATTTAGCGTCTCAAAACGCTGAAAAATGGAAAAAGAAAGGCAATCTCCTCCGCAGCCGGTGTTTAGAGGCAATCGCTTCCGGTGATTTGGCTGCAGCCTTTGAATTGGTAAAGGAGCACCTGCCGATTGACGATAGCCGGCAAGTTGATGTAGTCATGCTACAAGGCGAATATACATTACTAAGGCAAAACATCGACCTCAATTTGGTGGCGCCGGATGAAGCTCAACGCCAACTCAACCGGATCACGATGGCGCTATTAAATATTATAGAACAACTATGATCCGACACCAGCTGTCCCTGCAAACAATCCCATAAGCATTCCACAATTGACCTGACATGAAAATACTCCCCATCTTCTTATTTTTCGTTTTTGTGTTTCCATTGATGCTGCATGCCCAGCAGCGAACCCCTTCCATCAATATTGAGTCTGTTACCAGTCCGGCAGAAAGAGCGCGGCTTATCGTAAAAAAAATTCTGGATGTCGACGGTCGTTCTTCCCTGGCCATCCAATTGAAGGAAGACCGCAATATTAAGAATGCATTGGCATGGATGGATGGTCAGACCCGGGTCATTAAGTACAATCCAGACTATCTGCTGAAATTCGAAAAAGACGCGCTTACGAAATCCGCCATGTTTTCGCTTTTTGCACATGAGTTAGGTCACTTTGTGCTGCCCAATCAGGATATCCAAGAAAAGGACTGTGCGCGCAAAAAAAATATGGAAATAGAGGCGGATCGCTACGCCGGAAGGATCATGAATATGCTGTGTTTCGACCTGAATACCGCAGTGCTCGCTTTTCAAAATATGGACCCCGATGTTGCTTCGGGATGTTATCCGAGACAACTCGTGCGGGAGGCTACGGTCAAAAAAGGCTGGATAGATCAGAACAGTTCCTACAACGAAAGCGGGCAGCGTCATCCCTGCGATGTACCACCTTTTGCCCTGAGCTTGCAAGAAAAAGATAAAAAAAATCATAGCCAGAATGTTCAGGGTAAAATCATTGGCGGGAATATCCTGGAGGTGAAGTATTTCCTGCCTCCAGATCATCAAAACTATAAAATCTTTTTCGCCGCGAACCCCTTAGCGCCCATCCGGCGGCCTTCGAAACCGAATATTGAGTGGTCTCCCAACCCGGAACAAACCGGCACAACGGTTACCATGAGATGGTATTTTGGAAAAGACGGTCTGTTGGTCGACGAAGTGCTCAATAAGACCCACTGGTTCGGTATCCTGGCAGTAAGACCACATCAAGCGCCCAAGCCACTGAAAAATGCGAAAAAAAGCCTTTTTATAGTTGCTATCGCGGCATCGGCGGCCAGCCTTGGCTACGGAGTGTACCTCAATAATAAGGCGATGGACAAGCATAAAATCTATTGCAATAACCGGGATCCGAACAATAAATCGGTATATGCTCAGCCTGAAGACCGCGACAAACTGTACCGGGAATCCAATTTGCAAAACAAGGTTTCCCTCGGCTTGATTGGCGTCGGCGGCGCCGGTACGACGATCTTTACCATCCTGTTCAAAAAAAGATACAACAAAGACAAACGATACAAGGCTATGTTTTTAATCGCCGCTCCTTAAACGCTTTCAATACGACAAATCACAAGGTCGGGTAGTACCCGAACCGAGTCTCTGCAAAAAAAATCAAGATCATGATAAAACCCAAATCAATCCTGTTTTTTGCCGCTACGGTCACACTGTGGGGGTATATGCTTTCCTGTAATTTGAAGGTGTGCGAACCGTGTGTGTTTAATGCGAATTTTCATATTACGAAGAACCTCAACAAAATCACGTTGACCGCCGACACGATTGACCCCGACTTCGATTATTCATGGGTACTCAGCAACGGAGAGCGCGCCAACAATTATCAGTTCAATCCTGCCGCCACAGAGGCCGGAAGTTACCTCGCAACACTAACCATCAGGGCTTTCGGATGCGAGGTGACGGATACGGCTTCCTATTTCATTGGCAATGGCCCGCAAGCAATTATTTTTGCCGCTGCCACGACCTGTGTTTTAGAGAGCGTTTGTACGATCGTTTTTGAAAATCGTTCGAAGAATGCGGTCAGCTATATCTGGAAGTTTGGCGATGGCAGTACCTCGCCGTCCGCCGATTCGATTATCTCTCATACCTACACGAAGCCGGATACGTTTCAGGTAATATTAATAGCTACCGGAATCCCCGGTACCACGCCTCATTCGGACACGTTGGACATTATCATCGAGCCGCAAACATTTATTCGAGCCATAGATGTTGCTCCTGGTAGCGATAAACAAAGGGTAGTATGTATAGAAGAAAAATCGGATAACAATTTCAATCTGGCGGTAAATACGGATAATTCACTGCTTTTAATGCAATGTTCTCGGCTTGGCGCCTTGCTACCAGGGCAGAACCCACTTACTTTAAGCGGACCGTATACGTTTCCCGAGGTCAATTATTGCCGCAAAGTGGGGCTTAAGCACGTTATGGTAGGCCGGGTTTTGCGAACCATAAGCGATACAGACGACATATATGGTGTTGCCTTAAAAGATGATTTTACGGCCCAAACGGCGCCCGCAGCATTTTTTGACCCGGGAAACGGTGGAGACGGCAACGAAGCGGGCAACTGCATTATCTCCATTCCCGGGGGCGGTTATCTGATTGCCGGAGAACGGGCGCCTACCGGCGGTCCAGTCTCGATTACCACAGGGATGTATTTCCAAAAACTTACTTCCAGTTTTACCACAGACGGAGGATCAATCATCCGACATCCGGGAGATTTGAATCGGGCATATCAAATAGCGTCCATTCCAACGGGTTACGTTGTTTTGGGAAATTTGGACGGCGACGGAACATTTATTCGGATGAACCAGTCGTTTGACGACGCTGTAGGTCCTATCCATTTACCCAACCTTTTCCCGACAGATCTGATTAAAATAAATGACAATTCGTTCATCGTCGTAGGAATCGATGGCCTTTCTTCCAGGGTATTTAAAATAGATTCGAATGGTAATAAAGTGACCGCTTTTCAGGAACAAATTTTTCCAAACACAGAACTCACGCGAGGACTTATTACCAGCGACGGCTATCTGGCTTTGATAGGCAATAAGTTCGAAAGCTCGATTTATAAACCATTTTTTTGTAAAATAAACCTCAATACCGGCGCCCAACAGCCTTCTCCTCAAATTTATACCGTAGGGAATACCAATTGCCAATTGCACTTTATCGCTGAAACAATGGACAATGGGTTTATTATCGGAGGTGAAGACAGTGCAAACAAAATAGTGCTGATCCGCACGAATAAATTAGGCGAGGTAAAAATGTAATCAGATCACTTCAACCTTTTGCATGATGAAAAACAAAATGAAAATCTCCGTTATTTTTAAACTACAGCGCGCCTTAAAAACAATCGTATTTATTTGTATTGTTTCGCTGAATTTGCCTGCCCAATCGCTCGATGTAACGCCTTTTTTCCCTGAAATGCCGGATGCCCGTGTTGGCTTTCCATACACTACTTTTGGCTTCAGACTGAGCGATGGGAGTAATCCAAACAGCTGGGGATGGGTGCCCATAGGTGCTCCGAATATCGCATTGACAAGGTTGCAAATCAATGTTAACACCGGGGTCGTTGAATTTCAGTTCGGTTTTACCCAGATTGGCGGAGCAGCCAATACGCTGTACAGGTTTACCGTCACTGCCCGGAATCTGGCGGGCGATCCTATCGCAAGCAAGCCGTATTCACTTTTTGTTCGCTCTAATCCTGTGACCATCTGTTCGCTGCGAAAGGAATATGCCATCGTCATCGACCTATCCGGCAGCATGAATATAGATACCGATCCGGGCGCGGCCATAGAAACCAGGTGGACTCAACTTCAGGAAGCGCTCACTGTATTTCTGCCCACACTCGACGACTTGTGCAGCGCCACCGACCGGTTCAAAGTAATTTATTTTAATGGAACTACCACGCATTCCCTGCCGGTTGCAGCGCCTTTCTATTACAACTTTGGCGGGCCGGGCGCTACCTACTGGAATAATTCGGTCAATATTCGAAATGATTTGCTCAGTGAAAGCCCGAGCGGATGGACGCCCTTAGGCGCCGGGGTCAGGGATCCCATCGATAACTTTTTCGATCCTGCTGCGAGTCGTACCATTGTGCTTTTTTCAGATGGCTGGCAGAATCAACTGCCCATGTACGACCCTGTTACAGAAATGATCCCTACCGAGCCGCCGGGAGGAACCGTCATCAATTTTTTAACTTCCCATGCCGGCATAAAAGTGTTTTCGATCGGCGTGGCCGGATGCGACAAAACCACCCTGCAGAAAATCGCCAGACCGGACGGATGGTTCGCACAGGCTGATATAATGACGACTATTGCCTTAAATACGGCTTTTACGGAAAGTATCGTCGAGTCTCAAAAGGATTGTAGTCCGCGTATCATCGACTATCGGGTAGGCAAAATGGGCGGCGATGCAGTTCCAGTTGAGCAAAGATTTCACCTCAATCGCCTGGTCGATCAATTGCTTGTCCGCGCCACCGCACTGGACGGTAGAATATTCGGCCAATCCTGGTCGCTGTATAAAGACAGCATATTGGTGCCGGTAGACCCCACTTTCGACGACCCCACCCTGCGTTACTCCATCTCGCTACCGTTCAGGATGCCCGACGGCACTTTCCTGGATGAGGGCGGCGAATGGAAACTGGTCTTCAAAGGATCGGAAAGCGCCGACTACGAATTTGTAGTCATTGCCGAAGATAAATACATACGCACCGATATGAACATTGCCGACGGGGCCTTGCTTTATGCCGGTGATGTCATACCAGTAGAAGTAAACGTCAGCCTGGCCGGAGCGCCCATCGACAGCGCCTCCGTGCTGGCGGTCCTGTTGCGGCCTGGGGATGACTTGGGCGATTTGGCCGCCAGAACAAACATCGACAGATCGGTCTCCGATCCAACAGATACGACCAATATAGGCGTAGCTAAAATCGATGCCTTATTGTCCGATTCAAGTTTTCTGGCAAAACTTAAAGCGGACAGCAATTTACTCGTTTTGACGAATGCAGGAAATGGCATTTACCGCGGAAATTTTACACAGAACAACCTTGCCGGCACCTATCGGGTAATAGCCCTGATCGATGGCAAAACACAGGGCCTCGGCCAATATGAAGGCTGGGAGACAAAATACGTGTTGCTGGACTTCAGTCGCCCGGAGGATATCCAACTGAATTCCAGTACGCCCGTATCGCTCAACAAAGACATAAAGAATAGGTATGCCCTGGTGATCAAACCAAGCAATAAATTTAACCGGCTGCTTGGGCCGGGTCAAAGTCATCGAGTCAGGATGAAAGGAAATATTACCGGAGTCAATGCCCAAATCATCGATCAGCTGGACGGTTCATATATGATCATTATTCCGGTAACCAGTGCCGGTGAAATCGTGACGCTCTGGGTAGGCGATCAAACCAAACCGGTTTATGTTGGTCAATTGAGCGAAATTTCCGGCAGGCGGGGCTTCGGTCTCAGCCTACACGCCGGCGTAAGTTTACCGCTTTCAAACCTAAGCCCGACTTACACCTCCGGTATTTATGGCGAAATAGACCTGAGTTACCGCTTCAACAGCCATTGGAGCATGGAAGCCATCGGCGGGTACTACGGATTCGGCAATAATTTCAATATCACAGGCGGCTCGCTCTTTGGAATATACACTGTACCGGGCTTGTTTGGAGGGAGATGGAACCTGCATTTCGCCGGCGGTTTAGGGGCTTTCAAACCTAAAAACCAAGACCTTACGTTTGGCTTTGGCCTGAAAACAGGTGTAGGTCTTCGAATCAATCAACACCTTGAAGCAGACCTCGAACTAGCATATCACGGGTTGCCAGGCCCGGGCTACGCCTTCGGTACGGCTGGAGTGGGTGTACATTATTTCTTTTGACAATTCGCAAATTTTCGGGTATTACGGGATGACCCGCATGCCAGGATTTGCAATGCACCCATCTGAAGGGCGAAATGAGCTTATCGCATAAGCGGTAAAACCATAACCACAAAGCACACAAAGTCACACAAAATTTATTTATAATAGATTGAATATCAATTTATTAAATTTTGTGTGATTTTGTATGACTTGTGGAGAATTAACTTTTTAGACGGCCACATTTTATCCGACCGATAACGAAATTGGGCAAAAAACAGGGTTGCCAAAGGGCGCGTTGTTCACTGGAAGCAGGATTTATCTATAATCCATACTGCCGGATCACATCCTCCGGCGGCCCGTCCCACTGATTGGGCGTATTGCCTTGATACCCAATGTCTTCAATGCCCATTTTGCTCGACCAAAAACCCGATGCGGTCAGGTTCCGCATCAGGCTAAAAAACGCCACGCCATGGCTCATCCCGGGTTTTTTACGCTCCGGATAAGCGATGTCTTCCACGATGGCGATGCGTTGCGCGTCAGCGAGGTCAACAAAATCTTTGTCGAAACGTCGCCGGGACTGATTGTCCATCCAGTGCAATCCGCCCCGCAGCGGCGTCTGCAACTCGGGCTTGTCTTTAGCCATGAATTCGATAAAATCCGGCACTCCGGCATCAGACGCGCTACCCGAGCGGGCGTCGCGGGGAATGATGATATCCACCAGAACCTTGATGGTTTTCATCTCGCGCGGGTTGAAAAACTGCTCCGCGAACAGTTTGGCGTCCCGTGTTTTTTCATAGTCCGTGCGGCCGAATTGCTCGAAACCGGGATCTTTCTTTTTTGCTCCGGGTACCGGAACCGGTTCGAATATTTCAGCGGCCTGTACCTGCGGGCTGAGCCCGACGAGCCCCAGAGAACCGAGGCTGATGCCTTTTAATAGCGTGCGACGTTTCATTTTTTTAAAAGTTTAGAAGGTTTAGAAGGGTTTAGAAGGTTTAGAAGGGTTTAGAGGGGTTTAGAGGGGTTGCTAAAGGTTATGCAGCGGCCCCAAGCCGCTGCACCTCTATCAGTATAGTGTCGGGGTGGCTTAAAGTCACCCCGACACTATACAAGGCACTGAAAATCAGCACTTTCCCCCAAGCCATTATTCGCGTAAGTTACAATTTTCCCGCTTTCCGCTCCTCCACAATATGCCGGGAAGCGCGCATGGAAAGCGCCAGAATGGTCCAGGTACAGTTTTTATCGCCTTGCGACACAAAGGGGCCGGCGTCTACGACGAATAAATTTTTAACATCGTGGGCCTGCTGCCATTTGTTCAAAGCCGAGGTTTTCGGGTCGCTGCCCATACGCACGGTACCCACCTCGTGGATGATCTCGCCGGGCTGATTGAGGCCATAATCCTGTTCGGCCGCGGGTTTTTTACCCAGCGGAATGCCGCCCATTTCGTGGATGATCTGTTCGAAGGTGTCGTGCATGTGTTTGGCCTGTAGGCGCTCGTGGTCCGACCAGGTATAGTGGAAACGCAGCACCGGAATTCCGAATTTATCCACTTTTTCAGGGTCAATTTCACAGTAATTGTCTTCCCGGGCGACGGCTTCTCCGCGTCCGGCCATGCCGATATACGCGCCGTAGAAGCGGCGATAATCGTCTTTAAGCCCTGCGCCGTACCCGCCGGCTTCGTGGGTATTGCCGTTGCGGTCGGGGAACAGGCCGTTGGTATTTTCGATGCCCCAACCGAAACCGTAGGCAGGCATGCCCATTCCGCCCCAGTATTCGATATGGTACCCGCGCGGAAAATCGAGTTTTTTGTTGTCGAGCCACCAAGGCGAGTACACGTGCAAGCCGCCCACCCCGTCTTCGTTGTAGCGTTTTCGGTCGAAGAGTTTGGGCACGATGGCCCCGCGCGAGGCGCCGGTCGAATCGTGCAGGTATTTACCGACGACGCCTGATGAATTCGCCAAACCTTCCGGGAATCGGGCCGATTTGGAGTTTAGCAGCAAACGCGCCGATTCGCAGGCACTGGCGGCCAGGACGACGATTTTACCGCGTACGGTTTTTTCTTCCAGCGTCTGCGTGTCCACGTAGGAGACGCCGGTGGCCAAACCTGTCTGCGTGTCGGTCAGCACTTCGCGGGCCATGGCGAAATAGATCGTATCCAGGTTTTTGGTTTTCGAAGCCGGTTTGCACAGGCAGGACGAGGAGGAAAAATCAGCGTAGGCCACGCAGGCGCGGTTGCATTGGTTGCAGTAAAAACAAACGCCCCGCTCGTCGTTGATAGGTTTTGTGAGAATGCTCAAACGCGACGGAATGGTGGTGATGCCGAGGTTTTTATTGTTTTTCAGCAGCATCATTTCGTGCAAGCGCGGTTTAGGCGCAGGCAAAAAGATAGAGTCGGGGTCGTTGGGCAGGTTTTCGTTGGAGCCGAATACGCCGATCAAACGATCCACCTCGTCGTAGAACGGGGCGACGTCCTCGTAGCCGATGGGCCAGTTTTCCCCGAGACCGTCGATGCTGCGGCGTTTGAAATCCTGCGGCCCGAAACGCAGGCTGATGCGGCCCCAGTGGTTGGTGCGCCCGCCGAGCATGCGCGAGCGGAACCAGCGAAATTTGGTATCCCCCTTGGTGGTGTAGGGTTCCCCCTCAATGTCCCAGCCGCCGTAGGCAGCGTCAAAATCGCCGAAAGGCCGGTAGCGGGTACCTGCGCCCCGGCGCGGCGACTGGTAAGGCCATTTCAGTTGGGTTATGTACTTGGGGTCGGCCGGATCGTAATGCTGCCCTGCCTCGAGCAGGCACACTTTTGCGCCGGCTTTGGTAAGCTCGTAGGCGGCCATTCCGCCGCCGGCGCCCGAGCCGATGATGATGACATCGTAGGTAGCCGGGGTTTCTTTGATCTGGAAGTCTGACATACAGCGTGAAGAAAATTTTGCGCGCTAAGGTAATTAGGAACGGTGTCAAAATAACTTCCCAATTTGATGCCATTCTTTTGCCGTCATCCATCCCATCTTTTTCGTTAAATAGCGCGGCTATTCGCCTCAAAAGATAGTTGGCTGACGCCAAAATAA
>Ga0105046_10007904_pt1 | contig 16708 bp, 10 predicted proteins | sample MAT03_FD_78385 | JGI IMG/M metagenome (GOLD analysis project Ga0105046, IMG submission 78385) | Freshwater microbial communities from Lake Fryxell liftoff mats and glacier meltwater in Antarctica - MAT-03 (megahit assembly) | ecosystem: Environmental > Aquatic > Freshwater > Ice > Liftoff...
GACCATTCACGCGTTGAGTGACCCAGCGATCAAAGCCGTCGCACCATCGCAGGGAGAAGACGAGCGGATCGACGATATACTTTTGCAGAATGGCATCGAGGTTTCCGCGGTGCAGGGCCAGCCGGTAGAGCCAGTTCCGCCAGCTGCGGGGCAGGGCGGAGGACCATCTCGGCGGCACAAAAGTGAGCCGGCCTCCAATGGCGTTCTCCAGCACCCGGTAGTCGTGCAGCAGTGTGGGAGCGCGGACAAACTGGAGTGTTCTCGCACACGCGTGTCCGAGAATGTGAATCAACGGAATGTAGAGCAGGGTCGGCTGAGCCCAGCGTTGGCCGAGCCAGGCCAGGAATCCGATCTCCGCCACGATGAACCCGACTTGCGTCAACGAGGCGAACGACAGTGCCGACTTGATGTCGGCTTGGACACGTCCCGTGAAAGCAGCGAACAACGCGGTCGACAACCCCAGTGCCACAACAAGGACGCAGAGTGCAGGAGACAAGGCCAAGATCGGGCTCGCGCGTAGAAGCAGGTAGGCTCCCAAATGGACGGAAAGGGCTCCATAGAAGACTGCACTCGATGGAGTCGGTCCTTCCATGGCGCGGGGCAGCCAGCCGGAAAACGGGATCAGCGCTGACTTCCCCGCGACTGCAATCAGTAGCAGCAAACCGACCGTGAAGGCTTGAGCTGCCGGAAGTGTGGCCACCCCTTCGGGCCATGCCCCCGCCCCCATCAAAGAGTCGAAATCCCCCTGTCCAGACAGATGATGGAGCAGCAGCGCTGCCATCAGCAATCCGCAGTCGGAAAGGCGGTACACGATCCAGACGCGGAGTCCATTTCGGCACGGGTTCTGTCGTTCTTGAAAGAATGCGACGAGCAGCGTCGAAGACAACCCGACCAGTTCCCAGCCTGTAAACAGCGTTTCAATCGTTCCCGCCAGTGAGGTCACGACCATCCCGAGAACGAAGATCGCATAGAGCATAAAAAAGCGGTTGTATCCGGCTTCGCGATGCATGTACTTTTCGGCGAAAGCCCCAATCGTTCCACACAGGATGAACGTCAAGATCACAAACGGAACTGAAAGACGGTCGAACTCGAACTTGAACGAGAAATGGAAGAGTGCATCGTGCGCATGATCCGCCCGAGTCAACTCAGAGGGACTCACGTCTCCATGATCCGAGAGTATGACCCAGTGCCCCATCTCAATCGGCACGCGACGGTCATCGTTGTCGAGCATCAAAGCGAGTACGCCAATCGAAGCGAGCAGCCCGGTGATCATTGCCGTCTGGACGAGGCGACTGATCCAGCGCTCCGACAGGGGGTGATCAATGATCGAGGAGATGCCCAGCACCGCGACTAGAATCGCGGGCGAGGCCACCGTAATCAGTCCGAGAATCGTAAACCAAGTCATAGGGAACCGTTGAGGGTTGAGGGTTGAGGGGCGGGATGTTCTGAGCCTAGGCTCTAGGCTCTAGGCCCTAGGCCCTAGGCCTCCGCCCTCCCCGATCTCCGCGAAGTCCATGTGCTCTCGCCAGCCTTGGAACCAGGCGACCGAACTCTTCGCGTGTGGGAGCTCTTGAATGCTGGGCGTGTAGGGCACGTATTCCCCATTCTGATACAGGCTCATCTGGGTCGTGTCGGGATCGAGCAAGGCCAGCTGGACCCAGCCATTGCGGAGGATGTTTCCGACGGTCGGGTTACGCTGCATGATCTTCTCGATCGCCTCGGGTTTCGCTTCGATGATGAACAGGCAGCGGACCGGCTCGTGAATCTCGACTCCCTGCCAGGGCAAGCCCGTGCGCAGGTCGCTCGCCGCTCCATCCATCACTCCCAGCAGCGAGGTAATGTTATGCGGCAGCTTGGTCCCGGCCCCCCACCCGGTGGAGTCGATGTACGAGAAGAAGTACTGCAAGTTGATCCCCGAGCAGACGATCACGACCGCCCCGAGGATCCGCCCGAGGATGGTGCTCTGGGCATCGTCCAGCGTTGGGTCGTACGAGACGAGGAAGGACCGGCGATCCAGGTACAGCCCACGCGTTCGTCCGCGCCGCCCAACAACGCACATCGCATTCGAAGCGTTGCCGAACTCGGGTCGAGTTTGAGCGAGATCCTCCGAGCGGGTCTCCACATGAAAGTGGGCATCGCTGGGCGTGATGTCGAGCGGAGCCGAGTAGAATCGTCGGCAGCGCTCCTGGGCATTGCGACGGCAGGCTTCCTCGAGATTGTCGCGAGCCGTCTCGAAGTCCAGATTGTGTGAATGCGGGAGTTGGTCGAGATCGTGGTAGGTCAACGTATCGGTGGCCGTATTATGCAGGCCGCCGATGAACATGGTGTCGTCGGGGATGGCGATCCCTCGACCCGCCAGAAGTTTTCGAACGCGGGTGTCATTGAGCATCGCCGCCAGGGCTCGCGCATTGGCCCCTCCCGCGCTCCCCGAACAGGCTCCACAGTCGTAGCAGGATTTATGAGGGTTGTTCAGGCAGAACGACCCATGTCCAAAGAAGAAGACTAAGCGAGCAAATCCCGACCGCAAGCCGGTCTCACTCAAAATGCGTTCTCCGACATCGGCCATTTCGGTCAACGAGTAGCCAATCGCGTCCCCCTCGGGCCCGGGTTGTTCGGTAAGACGTTCGATACGCAGGCGGGTGACACGCGGCGGCTCCACCACGCTGCCAATCGCCTTTCGAAGCCGCGATGTCGTGGCGGGGAACAGAACGCGGGCGACGAGTGGGATCGACGCGAACACTCCGAGTGTCGCGGTCAGTAGGGCCCCCCCCGTCAAGCTCCGCGAGCCGACATGGACTTGGTGCGAGGCAGTCGCCAAACGCTTGCGAGCTGAGGACCGGCGGCGGTTGGACTCGGCCAAGCTGAAGACGACCTCTTCGATCATGTAGTTCTTGGGGCGCACGACAATCGGACAGAGGGCTTGATAGTGCGCATCGGAGACCCCTTTGAAATACATGGCCACGCCGAAGAAGCCCGCGGCTCCAAAAGTCTCCGCTCGAGGGCAGGTCTCTTCCAGATGACGCCGAAAGGACTCCTCGCGCGTGTCAATGCAGTAGACCGATTGAAAGACCGGGGCTTCGACTTTTCTGGCGGGCTTTCCATGAGTGTGAACAGCAATCGCGTCCAGGGCCTGCACGCGGAAGCGGCGCTCAAAAGCCAAGTGAAACAGACGCCGCCGATGCGATTCATCGAACGCCTCGATCTCGCGCACCAGGACCGACCACTGCTCCCCGGTGATCTCCGACAGATCGGCTGCGGACCAGCCGAGGCTTTGTGCCAGCTGGAAAACCTGAATGGCCCGTTCCTCGATCGTCGTGACCGGAGCCGGAGGGATGCGGGTCTTCAAAGTCTGGCGGAGTTCTGCCAGCGGTCCCGCAGCGGGCAAATAGCGGCGGACTAAATAATCCAGCGCCACTCGTAGTAACACCAACCGGACAGCCATGTATTGCAGCAGTGTCCCGGCGGGCATCGGGTGTCCGAAGCGATCGCCTCGGTCCTCCGCCTGCCAGATCGTTCCCGCCCAGCCCCGCAAGGCCAAGAGTTCTCGCGTCAGGAACTCCGGCCCTTCCGCGTCCGTGACCCCCAATCGTTGTAAGGAGTCCGCGATGATTTCTGCGGGTTGGAGTGCCGCGACCCGTTTGATCTCTGCCGGCAAGTCTCGCAGCCAGACTTCGACCGCCCGGTCCTCGCCGTAGAGCTCCACGAACGTTGCCCAGAATCCGGCTTCGCGGTTCGGTAACTCCCAAGTCGCGAGTCCTTGGTCCGCGAATCGCGCACAGAAGGGGATCAGAACTTCGTTGAACAGTCGATCGCAATCCTCTCCGGTGGCCTCTTTCAAGAGATCGCGGTGTCGGATGAGAGTCGACTCCACGCGAAGGATCGGCTGGTCTTGAACTCCGTGTCGACAGACGGCCCACAGTGCCTGGAGCGAGAAAGCTGTCCACCGAGGGCGGGTCCACCTCTCAATGTCGGGGTCAGAGGCATTGGGGAGCAGCGGTTTCCAGTGATGCGAACTGTCTGTGCGGACTTCGCGCATGACCCATTGGCGAGTCCCCTCGGTCGCCCGTTCTGCGATTTCTACGGGGACTTCGGCTCGATATTGAGTCAGGGCCTGCGTCTCCGCGACGAACCAATTGAGTTCCTCTGCAGGGGCGATTCGAATCGGGGATGTCAACATCGCCATCCGCAGATCAAACAGGGTACCCGAAGGGCCCACGGTGAGGCTCGCTCGCACCCCGAGGTCCGCCTGCAGGGCGTCGACCAAGTCGACAGCCCGAATGCGCCCCTTGGCCATCTTCTGTCGATAACGATCTTCGGAGAGATAGATCTCACATCCGAAGAGTTCGCGTCCCCGTTCGAGCCCCTGCTCAAAGGGCAGATCTTCCAGAGCTTGCAGCGAGTTTAAGAAAACGAACGCGGTGATCGGTCCCTGGGCAGGCAAAAGCTTGGCCGCCTCGACCAAGTGCCGTTCAATCCAATCGAACTGTTTCACAACGCACTCCGTGTTCCAAACTCAGTCAGCCATCGGACTCGAGAAGTCAGGTGCAAGCGCAGTGCCAACCGGTATTGATCCGAGAAATCGAGTCGCCTCGACGAATTCAGATTTCCCGGTTCTCAGGACTTCAGAACAAAGTCCTTCACGGGGGAGGAGTGGTTGTTTGCGGGTCAGGCTGGTCGTCTTCGGACCAGATCGACCGCGAGATTTCGATGTTGAGGTTACGGATCTTGTTTCGCAAGCTACCACGCGTGATCCCCAGGATGCGAGCCGTCTGCACTTGGTTTCCGTCGGTGTGTCTCAAGACCCTCAGCAATAATTCGCGCTCCATCAGCTCCAACCCTTCCGCATAGAGGTTCTCGCTGCCGAGGGCGATCCGCCCGCTCACAAAGGCATTCCAATCCGTGGCCCCCGCGCTGCTTTCGGTGGCGGATGCCGATGGCGAAGCTTGCAGCCCCATCCGAACCCCTTCGGGCAGAAAATCGGTGAGCAGCACCGAGCCGTTGGCCTGTAAGAGAGACTGCTTGAGCACGCTTTGCAGTTCGCGAACGTTTCCTGGCCAAGAGTAGCCTTCGAGCATCGCCAGGGCGGTCTCATCGATCTGCGGGTCGGGTTTGCCCAAATCGGCTCCCAACCGGCGCAAGTAGTGTTCGATGATCAATCGAATATCAGCTCCACGCTCCCGGAGCGGCGGGAGATGAATCGAGTAGACGTTGAGCCGGAAATACAAGTCCTTACGAAACCGGCCATCCTCAGACATCGCTTCGAGGTCAGCATTGGTTGCTGAGATCAGCCGCACATCGGTCTGCACCGTCGTCGACCCACCGACCCGTTCAAAGCTCTGCTCCTGAATCAGCCGCAGGATCTTCGCTTGCGTCAGAGGGCTCATCTCCCCGATTTCATCCAGAAAAATCGTCCCGCCGTGGCACTGCTCAAAGCGACCGATGCGTTTGCGATCGGCCCCGGTGAAGGCTCCTCTTTCATGCCCAAACAGCTCACTTTCGAGCAGATTGTCCGGAATTGCCGCACAGTTGATCGCCATAAAGGGCTTGTCAGCACGCTTTGAGTGCTGGTAAATCGCCCGCGCCACCAGTTCTTTGCCCGTTCCGCTCTCTCCGCGAATGAGGACGGTGACATCTTGCTTGGCGACTCGGCCAATCGATTTATAGACTTCCTGCATCGACGCGCAACGACCAATCAAGGTGTCGCCCGCCACGGGCACCGGATCAATCTCCGGCAAGGCTGCGGGAACACGCATCAGCCGACTGGCGCGAATCGCCCGGTCGGTGACCGCTCGCAACTCGGCGAGATCGAGGGGCTTGAGCAAGTACTCAAACGCCCCTTCACTGATCGCCTGGATCGCCAAATCGGTCGTGCCGTGTCCCGTAATCAGGATGACTGGCACCCGCGCATCCAATTCCCTCAGTCGTTGATAGGTTTCCAATCCCGTCGCATCTGGTAGATGCACGTCGAGAACGACGACATCCGGAGCCACCTCGCGAAAGCGGCTGACGGCCTGGGCGGCACTGGCTGCCAATGTCACCTGCACACCTGAGTCTCGAAAGGCCCGCGTAAATGCATGCTGAATCGATGGTTCATCATCCACGACCAGCAACTGGGGAGTGGTCATGCAGGGGCTCCTGCGAACCGTGGCGTTCCCGCCGGGAGAGTGACCAGAAACTGAGCCCCTCCACTCGCAGCGGCCTCCACGGAGATTTTCCCCCCATGTGCCTCCACGATTCGGCGGGTGATCACCAATCCCAGTCCCAAACCCGTCTCCTTGTTAGTGGCAAACGGCTGGAACAGCCGGGGCAACATCTCCGGAGTAATTCCTGGTCCGGAATCCTCGACCATAAGTTCTGCGCTTTCACCGCAGCGTCGTGTGGTGAACGTCAAACGCCCCCGTAACGGCATCACGTCCAAGGCATTCAGAGCGAGATTCAACACGACTTGTTGCATCTGGTTCACATCCGCTGAGACCGGAACACCTCCATGTGGCGAGACCAGTTGCATCTCGACTCGCTGGTGCGACGCTCGAACCCGCACCAATCCCATCACGTTCTGAACGATCGTCTCCAAATCGATGCGTTTCTGTTCTGGCTCCGTCAGTCGGGCGTAATCGAGAAATGTCTGCAAAGAGCGTTCCATTCGCTGGACTTCGCTCTCGATGATCCGCAGATCCTCGGGAGCCATGCCCCCTCGGGTGCTGTGTTCCAGTTCGGCCTGCACGAGCAATTTGATGGAGGTCAGTGGGTTGCGGACTTCATGCGCCACTCCCGCAGCCAGTTGTCCCAGCGCGGCCAGTTGCTCGGCTCGCAGGACCTCGCGGTCACGCTGCTGGAGCATCGCGACGAAGCGTTCGATGCGAGCCGATAGAGAGTCCATCTCATCATGCAAGGCGACGACGTTCCCATCTCCGGTCAGCACGATCTCCGAAGCCGTCGGGTCGAGCTTGCCAGCGGCGTCGCGGACTTGGACCTGCAGGCGGCGAATCGAGCGCGAGACCCCCTGCGAGACCCCGAACCCAAACACCAGCCCGGCGATCCCGCCCAGTCCACCAACCCAGACCAGCCGCCAGGTCGTCCTCCGCAGCAGCTGGGAGTGCTCATCGGCAGATCGCTGGAGCTTCTGTGAGCAGGTGACCTCCAACTCGTGGCTGGGGTGCACCAGATCTCGCTCCAACCGTTGGACGAACTCCAAAATCACCGCCTCGTCAATCGCCAATTTGCTGGCCGGAAGGGCATCCCACGCTTTCACATGCTCCTGAAAAGCGGCGTTGATGTGATCCAACCGCTCTCGATTCGCAGGCTCGTTCAGTCGTCCCAAGGTCTCTTCCAGAAGGATTTGCGCACGAGCGTGAATCGCATTCACCGTCCGAACGCGGTCTTTAATTAAGGCAATCAGTTCCGTGAAGCACTCCTCCAATTCCGCCGCTGATCGGTGCTGGGCGACATCGACGCGCAGGTCCGCCGCCGCAACACGTTGCTCCCGGACCAGTCCGAGTGCCGCAACGATGCTGAAAACTGCGAGTAACAGGCTGAGCCCCACGAGGGGCCAAATGAGATGGAACCGCTGAGTCATACCGCTCCCCATTCCGACGAATGTTTCGTCAGAGGCTATATTCGAACAGTCTGGTCGCTGGGAAGCCAGTGTGGCCCTTCCGAGATCAGTTCGAGGAGTGGAGATCATGCGAGAAACTCACGGAGAGAGGAATCTCCAGAAGTTCCCGCAAGTCTCGGACCTCGGTACGCGAATTGCTTTTCTCGACCCCGACCCAGCCTGACTGGTGTTCGACGCATTCGATCTCCAGGAATGCGTCTCTGTCCCCGGAGTCATTCATGCGTCCGCAGTCCCCAGGAACCGCCGAGTTGCCCCCCGGAATCAACTATGGCAGGGATGCCTTTGCCGGCTTTCTTGTTTTCTTGATTGCTCTGCCTCTGTGTCTGGGGATCTCTCTGGCCAGTGGTTGCCCCGCTGTGGCGGGCGTCTTCACGGCGGTCGTCGGATCTTTGATTTGTGCGATGATCAGTAACTCGGAATTGACGATCAAGGGGCCAGCAGCTGGGCTGATCGCCATTGTCCTGGGAGCGGTCACTGAGTTCAAAGACTTAGGTTTCGCCGATCACGAGGCCTATCGGATGATGCTGGCGGTGGGGGTGGCTGCTGGTGTACTCCAGATCCTGTTTGGCCTCCTCAAAATCGGCATTCTCGCAGAGTTCTTCCCCTTGGCAGCTGTTCACGGACTGCTCGCTGCGATCGGTGTCATCATTATCTCCAAGCAGGTCCATGTGGCGCTGGGGGTGATGGGACTCAAGGGCGGTCCGCTGCACTTGCTCGCGGAAATTCCGCACTCTTTTCAAAACATGAATCCCGCCATCGCGATGATTGGAGGCATCAGCCTCTTGATCCTCTTCGGGATGCCATTCGTGAAGAACCCCATCGCCAAGCGGATCCCAGCACAGCTGATTGTGATTGCCATGGCGATCTCGATCGGCCTTTGGCTGAATATCTCACAGGAACACACCTACCAATTCTCCGGTAAGAGTTTCCCGCTCAGCGATAAGTTTCTGGTGAGCGTTCCGAAGAGCCTGATCAGTGCCATTACCACGCCCGACTTTTCCGCGCTAAAGCTCGGGGTCGCCTGGAAATGGGTCATCATGTTTGCCCTGATCGGTAGCCTGGAATCACTGATTAGCGCACAGGCAGTCGATTTGCTCGATCCGCTGAAGCGGAAAACGAACATGGATCGAGACCTGCTCGCGATTGGAATCGCCAACACTGCCGTAGCAGCCATCGGCGGCCTGCCGATGATTTCGGAGATCGTTCGCAGCAAAGCCAACATCGACAACGGAGCTCGCTCGCGGGTGTCGGGTGTCTGTCACGGGTTGTGCCTGCTCGCGTTTGTCGCCTTGCTCCCCGGATTGATTCACCAGATTCCGCTGGCGGCTTTGGCGGCGATGCTCGTGTTCACGGGGTTGCGACTTGCGTCGTACAAAGAGTTCGCCCATATGCAGCATATTGGCACAGAGCAGCTGATTGTCTTCCTCTCGACGCTGATCGGGGTGCTGGCGACCGACCTGCTGATTGGGATTGCGATGGGGATCGTCGTGAAGATTGTGCTTCACTTGTACCGCGGGGTTGCGATCGGCTCACTGTTCTCTTCGAAGCACGAGATTGAAGAACGCCCCGACGGCAAGATCATCATCCACGTTACGCGCTCAGCTGTCTTCAGTAACTGGATTGCTCTGCGAAAGAAGATCGTGCATCAGGGAATCACACTCGAAAAACCAGTCATCGTCGATCTGTCGCAGACCAAGCTGGTCGATCATACGGTGCTGAATAAGCTCAATGCCTTGCAGCGGGATTTTTCTGAGGCGGGTTTGAGCTTGCAGATTCGCGGGCTCGACTCACACGTTCCTCTGTCGCTGCACGAACTTGCGGCCCGTCGTCGACCGAATGACTAATCACTTTTTCCGTCCGTGGGATCGCTCTGTGCCGAGAATCGGCCACCCCATCGATGCCATCCGGGATGACTGGTCTTATCGAGTCCGACTGCCGCCAACGGTCGGTGGCTGCATCGCGGGTCTGGGCTTGGCCTCCACATGGGAGCACGACCGTCCGCACCATCTTTTGCTGCATGTGCTGGCCATGGTTCTGGGGGCGTGCGGAAGCGGAGTTCGCTTGTGGTCCTTGTCCATCCCCTCAAGACATAAGAGCGAAGGTGTCGTCGATGTGGGGCTCTATCCCATCACGCGGAATCCAACATATTGGGGGACGCTGCTGACCGTGCTGGCAAAGCGTGCAGTGCCGGGCAAAGCGTGTCGCTCGTTGTCATGTCACTCGTACCGGTGACGCTGTATCTTCACTTCGTCACTCCCGCGGAAGAACGGTTGTTGAGGTTGCGATACCGGGAAGTCTACATCAATTACCAGTCGCGAGTTCCCCATTGGTGGCCGCGCTGGTCCGCCGATACTCGCGACGCAGAATCGGCATTTCGGACAGCGGAGTATTGGAAAGAGGTCCTCATCGGCCTCTGTGCGATTGGGATCACAGCCGCCGCTTGCTGGTATTCCGCGATGACTCCATTCGCAAAGGAGTCGCGTGATTCCACTAAAATCGGACGCCGAAATATTAAGCGTTCACCATCCTCGCATTCAGCGAGGCCAGCGCTCACAAAATGCTCTTGTGGCAAACTCGATGGCGTGGGTACGATCCCGACCCGATTCACCGGCAGATTTTGCCGGGCGTGAAATGAACACCAGCTGGTGAGCAAGGATGCTGCCAGTGAGCCTGGGCTCGTCACAACTCGAATCGCAAGTCCTGGCACGGAGGCCCATTCGGATGAGCTCAAAAGCAGGCAGCACTTTCGTCACGTTTCTCATGTCGATTCCGTTCGCAGCTGTGGGGCTGATGGCGGTCTTCGGCGTGCCTCCGCTGTCGTCGGTCATCGCGGCATCGCGAGGGCTGAATGACAAGATTCAGGAGTTCAGCGAAGACGATCGCGGAAGCAAAAAATCGACGAGTCATGAGTTTGAAGACTGGGATTCTTCTTCTGACTCCGCGCCAGACTGGTCGGAAGAGGGAACAGACCTCTCCAAATCGGAGACCAAGGCGACGAAAAAATCTGGTGAGGTGGACAGTCTGGGATTCTCGAAGCTTCCCGGCGAGAAGACAGACAACAGCTCCCGCGATGGCCGAAATCGGCGTGCGGGCCTCAAGACGCGGGACGAGTCGGGCTACCTTGTGGATTCCATGAGGTCGGATCGAGACAAACCTTCGGACGTCCCCATCGATTTTAAGGACGACAAGCAGGCTCCGCCCGCTTCAATGAAAGAATCGCTCAAGAAGCTCAATGCCTTGGGGGTCAAGCACTATCACCTGGAGCGGGGAGCCGATCAGGATACTTGGCTGTTCGTCTGCTTATTCTCGCCAGGAGATGAGACTCGAGTCACGCATCGGTTTGAAGCCGAATCCGAAGACCCGGAAGGGGCCGTGTCAGAGACTCTCCAGCAGATCGACGTTTGGCTGCTCAAGCGGTTTCGCGACAAACAGCCGATCTCCCAGAATGCGTTGTAGCGCGGTCGCCAGACTGTCTTCGTGAGCGGCACGGCGCTAGCCGCCGGCTCCCCTGACCACACAGCAACCAGAGCCGGCGGCTAGCGCCCTGCCGCTCACTCGCTTCTGCGGCACGATGTTTCTTGCCTGACGGTACAGCAGTCCCCATGGACCAGTCACTCCCCAATCCGTTCGCTGGCCCCTCGCCCCTTCGCTGGGGCGAGGCGACTCTGCGTCCGGGGATGCTGTGGGCTTGGGAGGCTCGGCAGACCTCCGCTGTGGCGACCTCGATCAATGGTGCTCCAGCTCGTAACGACGATCAGCAGCGCTCCCCCGCTCTCCAACGATTGGAAGCCGCGCTCTTTGTCGCCGATGGTTCACTGACTGCACGCAAGCTAATGCAGTTCGCCGCCTTGCCGGAAGCCGCTGCCATTCCCGGGATGATCGACCAACTGAATCTCGCGTATGAGGCCAGCGGATCGGCGTTTCGCGTCGAACGGTTGGCGACTGGTTACCAACTGATGACCCGGCCGATCTTTGCCCGCTGGCTCGACAAAATTCACGAGCGGCAAGCCCGGCTGAAACTCTCGCCGGTCGCCATGGAGACGCTGACCATTATCGCCTACCGCCAACCGTTGACCCGCGCGGATCTGGAGGAGACCCGCGGAGTGCAGTCGACCGAAATCCTCAAACAGCTGATGGATCGCGGGCTGGTCAAGATTACCGGCGAGCACGACTCGCTCGGTCGCCCCTATCTTTATGGCACGACCCGTCTATTCCTGGAATCGTTCGGAGTACGATCGCTGGAAGAGATGCCCATGGCGAACGAGCTACGCAAACCTGCCAACGAGCCCTCTCCCGACAGCGAACAAGTTGCCTAACGCAGGACGGGCACATTTGCCCGGCCCGTCCGTCTCTGCTCGGTCCTCGCCACAATAAAAAAATACCGTGGGTCGGAGCCTTCTCACTCCCCACGGCACTCTAAATACTCAGCACGCCGGACGGGCAAATGTGCCCGTCCTACGAGACACTTCACTACGGATTCGAAGCCAGCTGGGGCTTCGGCTCGGCCTGAACGAGTGGCTCACGCAGGGACCGGTCGACTCGGACGACTCGCACAGCTGACATTGGAATCGCGATTCGAGACCGCTTCGTCGGCTCTAAGTAGCGGATGGCGATGTTGCGATCGGTGGGAGCAACTTGACCTTGCTCATTGATTCCCGGAGGTGGCCCGTCCTCTTCGACAGGTACTTCGAGCGTGTCGGGCAAGATGCTCCCGTTGTTCAACTTCCTCGCAGGCATCAACTCGTTTGATGGCATGGCTTCTCCGCCATTCACAGGTTCCTTTGACCCGGCACCAACACCTGCTCCGCCATTTCGCGTGGGACCGAAATTGTCCCCGGGCAGCCCCTTGGGCTTTCTGGTGTTCGGAACCGTGCTATCAATCGGGGTGGGATTTGCTGCGGGTTTGGCCGACTCGATCGAAGTTCCGCAATCGCCCGAGGAACATGGTACGCATGGATTGCAGCAGTTGCCGGAGTACGTCGTGTACGAAGGGCTGTAGCCGACCTCGTAGCTGTAGCCACCATAGCCGGAGTCGTAGTACCCCAGCGATGGACCATAATTCAATTTGTACTGGTCATCGGTCGGAGCGACCGGCACGGGGTTCGCCGGGACAGCGTTGCTCGGCGTGCTGTAAGACGGTGCGTAGGACGGAGTGCAGCAGGCTGGCGTCGAATACTGGGGGGCCGCGTACGACATTCCCGATCCATAGCTATACCCACCGTACCCACCACTGCCATACCCGCCGTAGCCAGCCGAATACGGCAGGCCGCCGCCGTAGCCGCCGCCATACCCTCCGCCGTAGCCACTGCCGCCCCACCCGTATCCGAAGATCGAGTCATAGAGCCACGGGATGACACCCGCCTCAGCGCGAGACATTGTGCCTAGACAAGGCACCAGGAACCCAACCAGCACACACAGTGATTTCATCGAGACAGTTCGCATGGAACCCTCCATTCCCGCCCCCACTCATGATCTTGAGACAAACCTCGATCACCGGTGCAGGCAGAACAACCCGTAGATATTCACATCACAGTTACCCACCGGAGAGGTCGGTTGTCAATGGGTTGTACTGATCTTGCAGTCTGAGCAGACCAACCAAGGGCGGATTGTAGCGAGTGTAACGGTTCCAATGCCTCGTACGCGGCTCAACTCCTCAACACTCGCGAAGGGACCGTGCTTCACTCGGTCCGCCACGATCTGCCGAGCCATGATCTCGCCCACGCCCGGCAGCTGCATCCACTCGACCCAGGTCGCGTGATTGATGTCGATCCGGAAGTCGTACTGCCGCTCGGGCAGCCGCTCGATCTCCACGAGTTCAACCCCTCGTGAACGCCAGCGAGCCCAGTGAATCCCGATACCGACAAAGACCAGCAGGGACAAAACGATCAACACTCGCTGGTCGCGATCGGACCAATCGAGCCAGGGTTTAGGCCGATGAGAGTCGTTGGAGTTGTCCGCTAACGCCGTGTCCGCAGATGGCGATACCGGAGACGCATCATCTGCCATGCTGCCCCTCATTCAAAATCGCAACCGCCCACAGAAAGCCGAGTGGGCCTGACCACTGGGCTCAAAAACTGAGAACTGACGACTGAAAACTTCCCCTACTTCCCCTTCAATATCTCATGCAGCAGCTTCGGCGGTGACATCGGCAATGTCCTCATCCGTACGCCGGTGGCCCGATAGATCGCGGCTCCGAGGGCTGCGGGCGGCGGGCAGATCGGGGCTTCGCCGACGCCGCGCACTCCATAGGGATGGGTCGGCTCGGGCACTTCCACCATAATCGTGTCGATGTTCGGAAGGTCGAAGCACGTCGGGATGCGGTAGTCGAGGTAGCTCGAATTTCGCATCGTCCCCTCGGTGTCGTAGAAGTACTCTTCGTTCAGAGCCCAGCCGATACCCTGCACCGCGCCGCCCTGCATCTGGCCCTCGACATAGGCCGGGTGAATCGCCGTCCCGACATCTTGTACTGCGGTGTATCGCAGGATCTGCGTCTTCCCCGTGTCCGGATCGACTTCCACATCGACCACATGCACCGCAAAGGCTCCCCCCGCCGAGTGCAGGTTGACACTGGCCGTGGCGGTGATCCCTTCGCCGCTCTCGTGCAGCTTCCCCGCCAGCTCAGAAAAGCTCATCGTCTTGTCCTGCGGTCCGTGAACGGCACCATCGGCATAGCGGACCTGAGTGGCATCGACCTCCCAAATCAAAGCTGCTCGATCAACCAGCTGATCGATGACCTTCAGCCCCGCTTCATAGACCGCCATGCCCGTCGCATAGGTCACGCGGCTCCCGCCCGTCACGTCGGTGTACCCGACCCCGTCTGTGTCAGCGACGAGGGGCACCACATCCTCAGCGGTGATCCCGAGCGTCTCGGCCAGCTGCATCGCCAGACCGGTGCGCGAGCCGCCGATATCGGTCGAGCCTTCGACCAGCGTGACCTTGCCGTCGATGTTGACCGAGACCGAGACCGAGGACTTCAAGCCCGCGTTGAACCAGTATCCCACGCCCAGCCCGCGACCGCGATTCGGCCCGGTGAGCGTCGACTTCCAGTGGTCGCTGTTCTTCGCTGCTTCCAGGCACTCGACCATCCCGATTCGAGGGTAGACCGGCCCGTCGACGCGGCGAACTCCTTCCTTGGCTGCGTTCTTCATTCGCAGTTCCAGCGAGCAGATGCCAAGCTGCTCCGCGACCTCTTCCAGAACCTGTTCAATAGCGAACGCCGCTTGCGTGGAACCGGGGGCGCGATAGGCATTCGAACGTGGCTTGTTCACGCACACGTCGTAGCCCGTGACCTTGGCGTTCGCGATGTCATAGCACGAGAAGATACACATGCACCCCGGATTGACCGGCGAGCCAGGGTACGCCCCCGCCTCGTAAGCCAAGTACGCCTCGCCCGCAACCAACTTGCCCGTCTTGTCGGCCCCCAGCTTGACCTTGATGTACGAACCGGGGGTCGGGCCCGTCCCTTGAAACACATCCGACCGGCTCATGGTCGCCTTCACAGGGCGACCGGTTTTCTTGGAGAGCAGGGCAGCCACGGGAGCCTCGTAAACCGTGATTTTCCCGCCAAATCCGCCGCCGATCTCCATCGGGATCACCCGCACCAGAGACTGCGGCATCTCCAGCAGCTCGGCCACCTGCTGTCGCACTGAGAACGAACCTTGCGTGCTGGTCCACACGGTCAATCGGCCATCCATGTGCCACTGGGCCGTCGAGGTATGCGGCTCGATATACCCCTGGTGAACGGTGGCGGTGTGGAACTCGCGTTCGACGACGACATGGGCCGTCTTGAACGCCGCGTCCGCGTCCCCTTGCTCATAGTAGAACTTCGAAGCGACATTGCTCGCCTTGTCCGAAATCGGAGTCCCCATCTCCTTCGTGAAGATGTCGTCATGCAGCAGCGGAGCCCCCGGCAGCATGGCCGCTCGCACATCGAGGACCGGCGGCAAGACTTCGTACTCGACCACAATCTTGCGGATCGCCTCAGCCGCAATGTCCGCACTATCCGCTGCGACGCCCGCGACCGCATGGCCGCGATAGAGGACCTTGCCATCGGCCAAGACATTCGTGGCCAGATGCCGCATGTTGACGGAGCCCTCGCCGAGTTCAACGATGCGGTCACCCGGCTCGGGGATGTCCTTCCCCGTCACCACGGCATGGACACCGGGAGTCGCCAGCGCCGCCGAGACATCCATCGACTTGATGTTCGCGTGAGCGTGGGGACTCCGCAGAATCGCCGCATGCAGCATCCCGGTCAGCCGAACATCCGACCCATACTTGGCGCTGCCCGTGACTTTGTCGGCACCATCATGACGAATCGGTCGAGTCCCAATGACCTTGTACTTTTTCTTCGGCGAGGCATTTCCGGTCGACATCAATGAACTCCCTGGGGCGGCACGAACTCGTCACACAGATCGTTGTAAACCGATCTGTGCGCGAGGGCAAGGGAGAAGGGGCGTGAGGGACGGTGCAACAGTGTGCGGAGGGGAAGAGGTTTTCAGTCGTCAGTTCTCAGTTTTCAGTCAGCAGCCAACGCTTCAAAGGGAAACAGTGCGCTCCCGACAGCATGATGGACCCAGGCCTGTGTGCATATCAAAAGTCAGTGATCGCTGGCTGCTGCTCCCGCTCCCCCACTGGCGACATGGCCTTCGAAGACGACTCCACTGTGGGTCAGAGGGCCGGGGTGAGGGGGCCTCCGTGAGCGGCCAGCCGCTCACAACCCCATGCGAAAACCATTCCCCCCAGCTGTGGCCCCCTCTCCCCCGCAACCACGTCAACCACGCCAACCTCGGCAACGACCCGCCGTACCTCCAGAAACATGGCCTGTACTTCAGCCAAAGCATCGTCTGGGACAAGCCACATCCCGTCCTCAGCCTTAAAGATTTCATGGGTGCTTTCAAGCTCGCGTTCTAAGGCTGCAAGGAAGGGGCCGCCCATGTTTATGTTGGCCCCAACAACGCCTAAGACCAGTAGCATGTGAAACAGGTCAACCCACAAAGCATGGTCCGCCTCACTGAACAGCCCGTCGAACTCGCCATCCGATCCCTGCAGTACTCCTCCCGCCCCCACGAAAACATCCTCGACCTCTGCGGCGGC
>Ga0105046_10007905_pt1 | contig 16708 bp, 13 predicted proteins | sample MAT03_FD_78385 | JGI IMG/M metagenome (GOLD analysis project Ga0105046, IMG submission 78385) | Freshwater microbial communities from Lake Fryxell liftoff mats and glacier meltwater in Antarctica - MAT-03 (megahit assembly) | ecosystem: Environmental > Aquatic > Freshwater > Ice > Liftoff...
GGCAAACCGCCTCTCGGCTTCTTTGCGTCGTTCGACTCGTTCTTCTACTGACCAGCCGCGCCGAATGCGGCTTACTCTTTCAAAAATTTCTCTGTCTGATAAGACGGTCGCTGTTTGAGAGGCTGCATCAAAATCTGCCTCTTCATTTTCGTAGTTTGCAATCATTAACATTTGTGAATTCCTCCTGAGTACACCACTTGTTTCAACCAAACCCGTCAAACACGGCTGGCTTTCTCTGCGTTTTGCATCAGCCATTGTCAGACTGACGCATCGAACAGGAGAGATTGCAAGGAACGTGCCAATTGCACCGTTAGATGCGAATATAACGAATTTAGTTCGCTGATTACCGCAAAATAATCGTGAAACAAGATGAAAACCGCTAACCGGCGCGGATTCAGGCTGGTCAAGCCCAAGTCATTTTTTCAAACGTTTGCAAATCGTACAAACCACCGTCGGGCAAATTCACTACGTTCCCAACACTTGGATCGAGCAAAAAAATACCAATCAGCGTTTCCCAAATCGTTTTTGGGCAGCATCCTTTTAGGTCGACGTACTGAATGCGATCATCGAGGTCGTAGATCATGCCATCGAGCTGCCACCCGTCACCCACCCACACGAAGGAACCGTCAAGTTCCATATGAAGCCGCTGAGTAAGGTTCAGTTGGCGAGCAACCGCAGTGAAGGAGGTCCGCAGGTCCGCACCGTCTTTGGCAATAAGTTGGATATGAAATGTACTCAACCCCCAGATTCCTCGGCAGTGGCTTCGGACCCAGTAAACTGGGACGCAGTGAATTCGGACCCGGGCGTAACCGAAGCAATAACCCAGTCTCGATAAGGGTCGCTTGTCTGAAACGCTTGGACAACAACCCACTGAGGTAAGTCATAAGGGTGTGTGGCGAGCACGATTGACGCCAATCGATCGAGCGAAGAGTCCGCTGTCTTCATCGTGAGACGCCATTCTGTTTCCTGGCATATCTTGCCTTGCCAAGCGTAGTGGCTTTCGAACGGCCCATCAATTTGCGCACACGCGGCGGCGCGAGCCGAGATGACGCGTTTGGCCATCTCGGCAGCCTGCGTTTTGTCGGCGAAAGTCGTCGTCGCGACAATAATTTCCGTTACTGACATCCGGATTGATCTCGAAGTGGATTAGGATCGTTTTCACAGATTATAACGAACTGGCGATGCCTTGCGATTTTGGTACAGAAGATGTCACCTGTGAAAGTGAGCCTCTTTCTGCTTCAATCGCGGCTTGAAATTGAAAAAACCTTTAGCGACGAGCGAAATTGATGAGTTACGACGTGTTCGGAGTGGGCAATGCTTTGGTCGACATTCAGGCACGGGTCGACGACGCTTTCTTGGAAGCTTTGGTTCTCGACAAAGGGATCATGACGCTGGTTGATGATGATCAACAGGCAGAGGTGCTGGGCCGATTGCGCGGCCAATCGCTCCACCGGTGCGCGGGCGGTTCGGCAGCCAACACCATTGTCGGCGTCGCTGAACTTGGCGGCTCAACGGCCTTCGTCGGCAAAATCGCCGACGACACGATCGGCTCGTTCTTTTTGGAAGACATGAAAAAGTTGGGCGTCGATTTTCGTGTAAAGAAATCGCCTCAGGGGCAAACCGGTACTTGTGCTGTACTGATCACGCCCGACGCACAACGCACCATGTTGACGAACCTCGCGGTTTCAACAACGCTCAGTGAATCGGATATCGATGAGGAGCTTATCGGCAAAGCCAAATACGTCTATATCGAAGGCTACCTGCTCACGGGCGCAACGACAAAGCAAGCTGCATACAAAGCGATGGATGCGGCAAAAAGGCAAGGTGTTAAAGTTGCCTTCAGCGCTTCGGATCCATTTCTCATCAATATGCTCCGCGACGAAATTTGGGATTTAATCACAGGCCCCGTCGATCTTTTCTTTTGCAACGAAGAAGAAGCCAAGAGCCTGACCGGCTGCGATGATCCTGTTGCCTGTGCATCCGCAATTCACAAGCACGCGGAGAATGTTGCATTGACCCTCGGACCTAATGGCTCCATTTTAATGAATGGCGGCAGGACGATTCCCATCGAAGGCGTCTCGGTCAAAGCAATCGATACGACCGGTGCTGGAGACATGTACGCGGGTGCTTTGCTTTATGGGATCACGTCAGGCATGACATGGAAGCAAGCTGGGCACCTCGCCTCGCACGCTTCGGCGCGAGTTGTCGCGCAACTTGGTGCAAGGCTAGAAAGAAAGTTCACACCCAGTGAAGTTGCGGGCTTGATCGCTGGCGTTTGACTGTCGTGTCGTCCTTACCGATGGACGTTTACAGTCTTCGCTTTGTTGAAAAGGACGATAATCTAACCAAATGGAAAATCAATCGAACATGGCTTCAGCTTCTCCACACCTTTATGCCATTCATGATGATCCGAAAGACGCAAGTCGCTATCTAGCGAGAGAGATCGCTACCTTGATCAAGGCACGTGGAGAGCAAGGTCGGAAATGCGTGTTGGGTTTGGCAACAGGCTCGACACCGGTGAATGTCTATGCCGAGCTGGTTCGAATCCATCGCGAGGAAGAGCTTTCTTTCGCGAATGTCATCACGTTCAATCTCGACGAATACTTCCCGATGCGACCAGATAGCGTGCAAAGCTATGCCCGTTTCATGCGTGAGCATTTGTTCGACCATGTCGATATTCCCTCAAACCAAATCCATATTCCCGACGGGACGATCGCGATTGATCAGGTCGCTGACTATTGTTCACACTACGAACAAACCATTATTGATGCAGGCGGGATTGATATTCAGTTGCTTGGAATCGGCAGGACTGGCCACATTGGATTTAACGAGCCGGGTTCTAAAACCGAATCTCGAACGCGGCTGATTACTCTGGACAGCTCAACGCGAATTGACGCGGCGAGCGATTTCTTTGGGATCGAGAATGTTCCGCGCCGGGCGATCACGATGGGGGTTGCAACTATCCTTCAGGCACGAAGGTTGCTGGTTCTTGCATTTGGTGAAGGCAAGTCAAAAATCGTTGCGCGTGCCATCGAAGGTGAAGTCTCCGCTTCCGTTCCTGCAACTTTTCTTCAGATGCATCCCAACGCGAAGTTCATCTTGGATGGTGCCGCTGCGGCAATGCTTGCTGAGGTTCGCACGCCCTGGATTGGAAGCACTGTTGCGTGGGACGATAAGATGCTTCGCAAAGCAGTCGTCTGGCTTTCGCAACTGCGTGACAAGCCAATCCTGACCCTTACCAATAGCGACTACAACGAGAATCACCTGCAAGATCTGCTTGCCGAGTTTGGGTCTGCCTACGAAATCAACCTGCGTACCTTTCGGTATTTGCAGGATACGATTACCGGCTGGCCAGCCGGAAAGCCGGGACGGCCTGGCTGTATATTCCCAAAGCGAATTATCCTGTTCTCACCGCACCCCGACGATGACGTGATTTCGATGGGCGGGACTCTGATCCGCTTGGCAACGCAAGGACACGAAGTCCATATCGCCTACCAAACGTCCGGGAACATCGCTGTCTTCGATGACGACACGATCCGGTTTGCCAAGTTTGCTGCCGACTTCAGCGAAATGTTCGGAACTCAATCGGAACCGCTTCGGCAAGCAACTCGCAAGATATCCGATTTCATTCGCACGAAAGGCGCGGGAGAATCGGATATCCCCGAAGTAAAACAATTGAAGGGTCTAATTCGTCGAGGCGAGGCTAGCGGCGGGGCGGAAGTATGCGGCGTACCTGAACAGCGACTTCATTTTCTTGACCTGCCATTCTATGAGACTGGCACCGTTCGAAAAAAGGCGATCGGTGACGAGGATATCCGAATCACGGTTGACCTCCTTCGTAAAGTTCAGCCTCATCAAATCTACGCCGCAGGTGATCTCAGCGATCCGCATGGCACGCATCGAACCTGTCTTGACGTCTTGATGCGAGCGCTCGAGGAATGCGCGTCGGATGCATGGATCAAGGAGTGTGAAATGCTGCTGTATCGTGGTGCATGGCAGGAATGGCCAGCCTATGAAATCGAAGTCGCCGTGCCGCTAAGCCCTCAAGAGGTTGATCGAAAACGCGAAGCCATCTTTAGGCATGAATCACAAAAAGACCGAGCGATGTTCCCAGGATCGGATGCTCGTGAGTTTTGGCAACGAGCCGAAGAGCGAAATGCCGGAACGGCAAGAATGTTTGACAAGTTAGGCTTGGCACAATATCAAGCGATCGAGGGCTTCGTGAAGTGGAAGATTGCCTTCCCTTTTATCGCCGAATAGGCACTCCATTTAAACAACCGTCAATCGAGTAAATGTCATGAGCAAAGTTATGAAGGGGGCGATGATCGGCCTCGGATTCGGTTCCGAGTTCATTCCGATCTACGCAGCCTATCCAGGCGTGGAAATCGTGGCACTTTGCCGCCGCGATGAAGCCGCGTTGAACAAGTCCGCCGATAAGTTTGGAATCGAAAAGCGATACACGGACTATGACGCACTTTTGGCTGATCCCGATATTGACTTCGTTCACATCAACAGCCCGATCCCGGATCACGCGTGGATGTCGCTCAAGGCGCTCGATGCAGGCAAGCACGTAATGTGTACGGTGCCGATGGCGACAACCATCGATGAATGCAAGCAGATCGTCGATAAAGTTAAATCGACCGGATTGAAATACATGATGGCAGAGACGGTGGTGTACAGTCGCGAGTTCCTGTTCATCAAAGACATGTACGAAAAGGGTGAGCTTGGAAAGATCCAGCACCTCGCTGCATCCCATCCACAAGACATGGATGGTTGGCCGAGTTACTGGGAAGCGATGATCCCGATGCATTACGCGACGCATGTGGTCAGTCCGTGCTTGGGGCTCATGAACTCACTTGCCGAGGCCGTCAGTTGCTTCGGTTCGGGAACCGTTCGCGAAGAAGTTGCTCGCAAGTCAGGCAGCAAGTTCGCTGTCGAAAGTTGTCATATCAAGTTGAAAGACAGTGACGTGTCGGCACACATCTGGCGTTTCCTCCATGACGTCGCTCGGCAGTATCGCGAAAGCTTTGACGTTTACGGTACTGAGAAGAGTTTTGAATGGACATTGGTCGAAAATGAACCTCATGTGATCCACACCGCGAAGAAACAAGAGCACGAGATCCCGGAGAAAGTCGAGGTTCCTGATTTTGCTCATTTGCTTCCCGAGCCGATTCGCCGATTCACTTTACCCGCCGAGATTCACGACTCGCAACACTTGTCATTCATTCAAGGCGGCGGACATGGTGGTTCGCACCCTCACTTGGTTCACGAGTTTGTTTCCGCACTGCACGAAGATCGCGATCCCTGGCCCAATGCGGTAACCAGCGCGAATTGGACCTGCACCGGTATCTGCGCTCACCAGTCGGCAACCAAAGGCGGCGAATTGGTAAAACTGCCTAATTTCACGCAAGGCTAGCGATACAATAAGCGTTGCAAGCCTCCCGCAACCCCGCTTCCTTTCGACTTTTAATGCCTATCATGATTCGAATCCTATTATTGCTTGTGACCTCACTGGCTGTCGGTGGTTTCGCATCTGCGACCGAAACCAAATTGCGGCTTTTGTTCTTGGGTGACCAGAAGAGCCATCGGCCTTCCACTCGGTTCGAAATCCTCTCCCCAGTGATGGCGCAAGAAGGGATCGAGCTTGTTTACACGGAGAACGTAACGGATCTGAACGCGAAGACGCTTTCAAATTTTGATGGGTTGGTGCTTTATGCAAACATCGACACGATCTCGCCCGACCAAGCCAAGGCACTGCTGGAATACGTCGCTTCAGGAAAAGGATTCGTTCCGATTCATTGCGCATCGTTTTGTTTTCGCAATTCGCCGGAAGTCGTTGCATTGATCGGGGCTCAGTTCCAACGGCACGGGACCGGTGAGATGACCACTCGATCCGCGAACGCTGGTCATCCCCTCTTGAACGGTTACGAAACATTCACGAGCTGGGACGAGACTTACGTACATCACCTTCACAACGAAGCCGACCGAACGGTGCTGGAGTATCGGGACGGCGGCATGCAAGCGAATGGGAATGCGCGCGAACCGTGGACTTGGATTCGCACTCACGGCAAAGGTCGCGTCTTCTATACGGCCTGGGGACACGACGAGCGAACTTGGAATCAACCACACTTCCACGATCTGATCGAACGAGGTATTCGCTGGGCCTGCGGTCTTGGTGAAGCCATGGTAACGGAAAATCCGTCGACTGCTGTTGCCAGCTTGCCAAAAATGCAAACGCTGCCAAATAACCTAAAGCCGTTTGACTACGTCGATGTTGGCCCCAAGATCCCGAACTACGCTGCCGGGCGAGGGAAGACGCTGAACTTGATGCAGCAGCCTGCTACGGCTGAAGAATCGATAAAGCATATCGTCACTCCGGAAGGTTTTCATGTCGAACTGTACGCTGACGAAGCGATGCTTGGCGGCAAGATTTTCCAGGGGAAACCAATCGCCATGAATTGGGACGACCAAGGTCGTTTGTGGATTTGTGAAACTCTGGATTACCCCAACGAGTTGCAGCCCAGAGGCCGAGGACGGGATCGCATTCGCATCTTGACCGACACCGACGGCGATGGGCTCGCGGATGAATCGAGCATCTTTGCCGAGGACCTCAGTATTCCGACCGCTATCGCATTCCACCGTGGCGGCGCGGTTGTACAAAACGGTATCGAAACGCTGTACCTGAAGGACACCGATGGTGACGGCAAAGCCGATGTCCGCGACGTACTGATTTCAAATTGGACGCTCGGTGACACCCACGGTGGTGTCAGCAACTTCCGCAACGGATTGGACAATTGGATTTGGGCGATGCAGGGGTACAACGACTCGGCACCGATCATCAACGGTGAAAAGCAGTCATCGTTTCGAATGGGATTTTTTCGCTTCAAATTGTCTCAAGACGATTCACCCAAAGTAGAAAAATTGGAGTTCATCCGTTCGACAACGAATAACACCTGGGGACTGGGGATTTCCGAAGAAGGCTTGATCTTTGGATCAACGGCCAATCGTGCCCCAAGTTTCTTTATGCCAATCGCAAATCGCTACTACGAACGAGTCAAAGGTTGGGCCCCCGCGACGCTGACAATGATTTGCGACGATCATTTGTTCAACCCAATCACAGACAAGATTCGCCAAGTTGATCACCACGGCGGGTATACGGCCGCGGCCGGTCACGCGATCTACACCGCACGTGCGTATCCGGAAGCTTTCTGGAATCGCACCGCGTTTGTTTGTGGTCCAACAGGAAAACTCGTTGGGACCTTTGAACTGACCAAGGACGGGGCAGGGATGAAATCAAAAAGCCCGATCAATCTGTTCGCGAGCAATGACGAGTGGACGGCTCCGATCATGGCGGAAGTTGGCCCCGATGGAAACGTTTGGGTGCTGGATTGGTACAACTACATTGTCCAGCACAACCCAACGCCTCAAGGTTTTGAAACGGGCAAGGGGATGGCCTACGAAACCGATTTGCGGGACAAAAAATACGGGCGCATCTACCGCGTCGTTTACGGTGATAGCAAGAAGCAGCTACCCCTCGCGAAAAGTGACGATGCCCAGGGTCTTGTTGCTCAGTTGAAGCATCCCACCATGCAGGTGCGTTTGTCGGCTCAACGTTTACTCGTAGAACGAGGCAACACTGACATCGTTCCATCGCTCGTGTCGTTGATTGACGATCAAACCGCTGACTCGGTCGGATTGAACGTCGGAGCGATTCACTCGCTCAACGTGCTTCATGGACTCGGCTTGATGGACGCCCGCGTTACCGCTTGCATCGCTGCCGCAACGCGAGCCCTCTCGCATCCCTCAGCGGGCGTGCGGCTCAATGCAGTTCGCGTTCTTCCCGATGACCGAATGACTGTTGACGCGATCAAAAATGCGGGCGGAGTTGCCGATCAAGATCATCAAGTCATTCTGGCCTCGCTATTGAAAATATCTGACATTAGTGAGGCGACTGCAGGCGACCCCGTGGCGCGGGCTGCCGCGAATCCGATCGTCAGTGCCGACCCATGGCTTGTCGACGGCATCGTGACCGCTGGCGCGATGCACGCAAATGAGTTCTTGAGCTCAGTCCTCGCCAAAGGCGATGAGCTTGCTCCCGCCTCACTTGCTGCCGTCACTCAGGTTAGTGAACACTTTGCACGAACGAAACCGAGCCAACAAGCAACGTCGGATTTACTCGCCAAGATGACGGTGACGACTGGAAATGCGTTGGAATCGATCGTTGCAGGCCTAAGCCGTGGGTGGCCGAAAGATCATGTGCTTTCGCTCGATGGAGAACATGAAAAGATGCTCGCGACACTTTTCAAAGATGCATCACCGCAAGCCAAGGGGATGCTGGCGAGACTGGCGGTTTTGTTCTCTAGTCGTTCGCTCGAGTCGGCAATCGCCCCCATGATCGAATCCATGCTCCAGACGGTTGCGGATACGAAACAGTCCATTGCCGATCGAGTCGCTGGTGCAACGCAGGTGATTGAGTTAGCACCGCAGCGAGAGGAGTCTGTCAACGCGATTGTCGAGTTGATCGGTCCACAATCCCCGACACCGCTTTCGATCGGACTGATCCAAGCGATTAGCAAGTCGACGGTCCCTGGACTAACCGATCGATTGCTCGAAATCGGCAGTTCAGCAACGCCTACGATCCGCGATTCTGTGATGCAGCTAATGTTGTCGCGCACGGAGTTGACCGAGTCGCTCCTAGTTTCAATCCAAGCTGGCAACCAGCGAATTTCTGATTTGTCAGCGCAACAGCTTGCTGGCCTGCAGAACCATCCGTCGATGTCCATTCGACGATTGACTTCCGATTTATTGAAGGCAGGCGGGGTGGTCACCAATAGCGACCGACAATCGTTAGTCACTACAAAAACAGCGCTCACGAGTCGAATCGGAAATGTTGATCTCGGAAAAGCAGTCTTTACAAAGAACTGTGCGACCTGCCACGTGTTCAAAGGCGAAGGGAACATCGTGGGTCCGAACCTGAACGGTATGTCGGTTCATCCCAAAATCGAATTGTTGACACACATCTTAGATCCGAATCGAAGCGTCGAAGCAAACTATCGGCTGTATAACGTGTTGACGGTTGACGGGGTCGTGGTAAGCGGTCTGCTGAGCGGTGAGACGCTGACTTCGATCGAAATGGTTGATTCGCAAGGCAAACGCCAGACGATATTGCGAGAAGATATCGAAGAGCTTAACGCGTCAAAAAATTCAGCCATGCCCGAAGGTTTGGAGCAGGCGATTGACAATGATGGCCTTGTCAACTTGCTCGAGTATCTCACTCAAAGCGAGCCCTTCATCCATTTGGGTTTGGAAAGTGTCGTGAATGTTACAACGACCCAAGGGATGTTTTTCCAACGCGAAAGCAAAGTCGAAAGATTGGCACTGGAAAAATATGGCTTGCAACTGATCCAGCGTGTACCGTTTCAACTGATCGATCCGACGTTAACGGGAGCCAAAAACGCGATCATGTTGAATGGGCCACTTGGACCGTTTGCTCCCGAGATGCCAAAAATCGTCGCCGTTCGATGCAAGGTCGCTGGCAAGAAAATCCACTTCCTTGGTGGCGTGGCAGGCTGGGCCGCGAAGTCCGCAGGCAACGAGGGCGTCAGCATGATCGTGCGGCTGAGATATACAGACGGTCAAACCGAAGATCATCCTTTGATTAGCGGTCAACACATCGCCGACTACATCGGATTGTTTGACGTCCCGCAATCCTTGGCGGCATTGAAGACCATCGACGGGGGACAGGTGCGTTATCTGGCGATTGAGCCCAAACGCAAAGACGTCATCGAAACGATCGAGTTGGTTAAGCCAGATCACCAGACGGCTCCGGTTGTGATGGCGATCACGATCGAAAGAACGGAAACGCACGATACTCCTCACAACGCAACTGCGAGCCCACCTCATAGCGAGGAAAGATCAAAACCATAACCAATACCATGCGAGCTTGATTTACTGACGCTTACAACGCTCGGGATCGGCAAGGCGATTTTGATCGACGGAAAACGGAGAGGTGACGGTACCGACCTGAAGGCTGCTGGGATGTCGTCGGCACTTGGTCTAAGATAAGAGGCGAAGCGTGTGCTCAAACGCTTGACGTTTTTGATCGCATTTGAACCCGAGTGTTTATGGTTATCAGGTTTGTTTCACTTCTCGTTGTTCCCGTTCTCGTGTTTTGCGGATGTGCGAAGCGAGAAGATTTAGCAACTCGATTGGCAGAGGAACGACGGGTCGTCGAAGCCAAAGTGCCTCCGTCACCGGTCGAGTTTCGGGAGGCCGCAATGCATGGTGATGCGGCAACAGTTCTTCAAATGATCCAACGCGGTGTTGATGTCAATGCACTTGATGAGAGAGGGCGATCGGCGTTGCAATTGTCGTCGTTTGACGGATTCGATGAGGTCGTAAAGTTACTCCTGGACGCAGGTGCTGATACGAAACACGTTGATACTCAGGGCAGAACGGCGTTGATGTTCGCCGCGACTGGACCACATCTTGACGCAGTGAAGTTATTGATCGACGCTGGATCGCCGATCGATGCGGTCGATAAAGAAGAACAGTTTACGGCACTTATGTTTGCGGCTGCCGAAGGCCAATTGGAAGTGGTTGAGGCGTTGCTTCGCGCTGACGCGAATCCGAATACTCGTGATGTTGATGGAGAGTCGGCTTTGGATTTCGCGGCGTCCAACGGGCACCAATCGGTCGTATCGCTGCTCGAAACGGTTGTTGAGCAAAAACCATAGTCTCGCAGAATCGTTAACGCTCGCGAAGCCACAAGAATCTCCTTCGATGAGCAGTTATACTACGCCAAATCGTATTTGCACTTCACCCTAGATCTTTTGAGCTCACTATGCACTCTTCGCGAATCAACCTTGCCGGCGCGACAACGTTCGCAGCCCTCGTTCTGGCAATGAATTCTGCATCGGCTCAGTTTGAGGGCATGTTAGCGAGAGTGCCTCTTGATTCGAACACGCTGATTCTAGTCGATGCCGAAAAGATGTTCGGTTCACCCATCGCAGATAAAGGACGCTGGGATGCAAAACGCAAAGCTGCATTTGACGCGGGTGTTTCCGCGTTGCCTCCAGACGCTTCCTCGGTGGTAATGGCCGCACGCACCGACTTCGAATCGGGAAGAAACAACTGGGAACTGTCGTTGGTCAAGTTCCCTGGTGGCCACGACGTATCCTCGGTCGCTAAACGGTTTGGCGGATCCATTGATACGATCTCTGGCCGAATGGCTGCGCGCCTTCCCAACGATCAATATGTCATCCAAATTTCGCCTGATTTGCTCGGCTCGCACACGCCCGCGAGGCGTCAGGACGTCTCACGTTGGTTAGCCGCGACCGACACGACTAGCGCAGCAAACTCAATTCCTCCCTATCTAATGCAGGCCTATGGGTACGCAACCAAAGTCGGTACGCCGATCGTGATGGCAATTGATCTATCGGGGGTCCTTTCGTCGACGGAAGCTGCCGCGCGCCTTGACGAGTTCGAGTCGCTCGCGGGGAAACAGGACCTAGCTGACGCGCTCGCGAAACTTGCCGGCAATGTACAAGGCGCAACGCTTGGTATAACGGTTGGCGAAGGCGTTGTCGGTGCCATTCGCGTGGATTTTTCTGAGGCAACGGGACTTGGAGCCGAAGTTCTTAAGCCGATTGTACTTGAAGTCATCAAGCGACACGGCGCAATGATCGACGACTTTGAGAGCTGGCAGCCAAGCGTGCAGGGAAACACATTGATGTTAGGTCCGCAAGTGAGCTATGGCGGCTATTCGAATAGCAATTATGGTTATGGTGGCTACGGTTACAGCTACTTCAACATGCGAAGCGGTGATCGTGTGCAAGATAGCGCCAATGCTGCCATCCGAATGCAGGAAAGGGTCAGCGGAGCTTCAACAGTTCAAACGATTTGGAAGAATATCGACGAAGCGACTGCGATGATTCGTCGAGACATGACACAGAAGTATGAGATTGAGTTTTAATCACTGATGTCGCTCGCAAAGACGTTCGAATGTTCAGCGCCGGTGGCACTTGTCACCGGCAGCGCGGCGCCTCGAGTCGGGCGCGCGATCGCTTTGCGATTGGCGGCTTCTGGTTGTCGGATCGCGATCCATGCTAGAAACAGTATTGATGAAGGAAACCGCTTGGCGGAGCAGTTGATCGCCCAGGGTACCGAGGCCATCGTCCATCAAGCCGAGATGCAAGACAGCGATTCGGTCGAAGCGATGATAGCTTCGGTAGTGAAGAATTTCGGTCGGTTGGATATCCTGGTTAATTCGGCCGCCATTTGGAATCCGATGCGTCTCGAGGACGTTACGGCTGACGAGGTAAGACGCAACCTCGAAGTCAATGCCGTTGGTTGTTTTGTCGCGGCGAAGGCGGCTGGCTTGCAAATGGTGAGGCAGGCATCAGGCGGCGCGATCGTTAACATCAGCGACTGGGCTACGTCGCGACCGTACCTCGATCACGCCGCTTACTTCCCCAGCAAGGGAGCCGTCGAAGCGATGACACGTTCTCTTGCCGTAGAACTTGCGATTCGCAACCCGAAAGTTCGCGTCAACTGCGTTCAGCCGGGCCCAGTTTTGCTTGGAGATAACGTTGACGAAGTCGTTCGCCGACAACTTGAAGACGCCGTGCTTCTCAAGCGAATCGGAACGGCAGAGGAAGTCGCTCACGCTGTCGAATTTCTCTGCGAAAATCAATTCATCACGGGAGTCATGCTTCCCGTCGATGGTGGCAAAAGTATTTATGCCAACGACGGGTTACAAAGTGGGCTAAACACGGGATAACACCGACCGTTATGCGAATTCTTGGTGATTGTCAGTTGCTCGCAACATTTTCAGCCGACTCTTGGCCGCAAAGGGACCCAAGTCTGATTTAGGAAAAACGATTAACTCAGGCCGTTTTGCCTCACCAAAACCGCTCCATACAGCCTCCAGCGAAGTTGGATACTATGCGGGGCAGTCAAGAAATCCATTGACTCAGGAGCCGACGAAATGGCGTCGAAAGATGAAGAACGCGGCACCGAGCAAACAAAGCCCAGCCCAGAGGTAGTCGAGCGTTATCTTTTCTTTCATATAGAAAACCGCGAACGGAACAAATACGGTGAGTGTGATCACCTCTTGCAGGATTTTTAGCTGCGCCAGTGACATCACTTGATTGCCGATTCGGTTGGCGGGCACTTGCATGAGATACTCGAACAAGGCAATTCCCCAGCTGACCAGAGCCGCGTAGACCCACGGTTTGCTCGACATGTTCTTCAGGTGGCCGTACCAAGCGAACGTCATGAACACGTTGCTAAAGCAAAGCAGAATGATCGTAAGTACGTAGGGACGCACGGTTGACCTCGAGGAGTCGAAGCTGAATTCAATTCGCGAAACGGATAAGGATACCGCGAAAATCGCCCTGCCCAATACCGACCTAAGAAACGACGATTCGACATAAAAATGCGAATCCATCAATTTTCAAAAATTTCTGCATCCAGTTGCCTCCTCCTAGCGAAACCCATCTCGAACCGATAAGCATGTCGCTTATCGGGCAACTCATCGGCCGCCTCGAATGTGGTGCCGATTGCCCCTGAACGACAAAAGATGATAAGAATGAAAAAACTGAAGACACTTTGCCTGACACTCGCGGTTGCCGCAACAACGATCACCACCGCAAGCGCTGCCGACATCGTCGATACTGCGGTATCCGCAGGATCGTTTAACACTCTCGTAGCTGCGGTGAAAGCTGCTGGGCTAGTCGAAACGCTGAAAGGTAAGGGGCCATTCACGGTCTTTGCACCCACGGACGAAGCGTTCTCGAAACTCCCGGCCGGTACGGTAGAGACGCTTCTGAAGCCTGAAAACAAGGCGAAGCTGGCTTCGATCCTGACCTATCACGTTGTGCCTAGTAAAGTAATGGCCGCCGACGTGGTCAAACTAACCGGTGCAAAAACGGTGCAAGGCCAACAGGTTGATGTGAAAGTCGATGGGCCGACCGTGATGGTTGATGGTGCGACGGTGACGGCTGTCGATATTGCATGCGACAATGGCGTGATTCATGTGATCGATTCGGTGATCCTTCCCGCAGACACCACGATCGTTGAAACGGCCGTCTCTGCTGGAACTTTCAAGACATTGGTCGCCGCAGTGAAGGCAGCCGGTCTGGCCGAAACGCTATCGGGTGAAGGTCCATTTACTGTGTTCGCTCCGACTGACGATGCGTTTGCCAAACTTCCGGCCGGGACCGTCGAGAGTCTCCTAAAGCCCGAGAACAAAGCGAAGTTGGTCAGTATCCTGACATACCACGTCGTCGCAGGCCGTGTTTACTCGGGTGACGCAGTTGCAGCGAAGAAAGCATCGACCTTGGAAGGCTCGCCAATCGAAATTAGCGTTACCGCTTCGGGAGCAAGGGTCAACGAAGCCAAATTGGTAGCAACCGACTTGGATGGATCCAATGGTGTGATTCACGTGATCGATTCGGTGTTGATGCCGCCGGCCAAAGGTGCCAACGCTCAGCAAAAGATTCGAGAAGCGATCGTCAAAGGGTCTTCGCTTTACAACGCCGGACATCACAGCGAATGCGCCAGCTTGTACCATGCGACGATGGAAGGTCTGATGTCGAGCGATGTTGACGCTTCAGTCCAGCACCACGTGTCATCCGTGCTTCAGACTGCGAACTCACAGACCTGCCAGACCACCCGCGCGTGGACGCTACGCCGGGGCATGGACCAGGCCTATGCCCAGCTCCAATCGAACTAGCTAAGATTGATATGTCAGATCTTGGGGCAAGCCGTCGTCAAAGGTTGCGATGGCTTAGTCCCTTGCTTTCATTTCCCGCCGGACAAATTTTCTGGTGAACGACTCGATATTACAACGAATTGCAGCCGGCGATCAACTCGCCGTCGATGACTGTTTAAATCGCTACGGCGGTTTGGTTTGGTCGCTCGCAAAACGTTGGATCGCGAATCCGGCAGATGCAGAGGATCTGACTCAAGAGATTTTTGTTGAGCTTTGGCAGCAGGCAGGACGATTCGATCCGGCCGTCGCCGGAGAGGCTACGTTTGTTGCCATGATCGCACGACGCCGGTTGATCGATCGAGTGCGAAAGGATTCACGAAGGCCAACAGCCGACGCCATCGTTTCCGATTTGGTTGACAAATCGACTGAGAAAGAAAACCAGGCCGCAGAATGGGCGGACGAAATCGCCAAAGCGAAGCGATGTCTGACGAGACTGTCGAATGAACAACAGGAAATCCTTCATTTAGTGGTTCATTATGGTGTTTCTCACGCAGCCATTTCAGAACGCCTTTCGATGCCACTAGGAACGGTGAAGTCTTACGCGCGCCGTGGCTTGATCCAGCTTCGAGATTGCATGAAGTTGAGCGCGGACATGCCAGCCATGTCCAATGCGTCCGCATCCTTTCAAACCTTAAACACTAACGGAAGTCGATGATGAGCCAATCCGATTCATACTTCCGGCCCGACCTCATCGAGTTACTCGCAGGTGATGCACTGGGTGAGTTAGACACGACTGAACAGCAGCGACTGCTCCAATCGCTGAGCGAAACGGACCAGCAGAACGCTGACGAATTGCACGTCGCTGCCGCTGCGTTGCAACTTGTTCTTGCGGAACCAGATTCTACCTCAATGCCCGTTGATCTGCGAAGTAGGATTGCTGCGGAAGCGTTCAGTTATCTTTCGACGCATCCCTCGGACGCCCAGGTCCAATTGGTTGTTCGTGGTGAAACGACAGAAGCTTTGTCTTGGCGAGAGCGATTGGCGTGGCTTACCGCAGCAGCGTCATTGATTTTAGCACTGGGGTTTTGGGCTTTGTCGAGGCCAGTCGACGAGAACGCGAAAATCGCATTGAGTCCTGCTCAAGCTCGTGCAGACTTGATGGCTCAAGTCAATGATGGCGTCGAAGTCGCTTGGACCGCAGGTACGACGCCTTTCGATGTATCCGTGTTCGGCGATGTTGTTTGGAGCAATTCTCGCCAGCAAGGCTTTCTTCGCTTTGTTGGAATGCCGATCAATGATCCCAGTTCCGAGCAGTATCAGTTGTGGATCATCGATCCCATGCGAGACGACGAACCGATCGATGGTGGTGTCTTTGACTGCACAGGCGAGGGTGAGGTGATCATTCCGATTGACGCTAAATTGCTCGTCATCAATCCGGCCGCATTTGCAGTCACCATTGAAAAACCAGGTGGCGTCGTTGTTTCCGATCAGAAGCGTTTGCCTCTACTAGCCAAAGTCCTGACCCCGAAGGGCTGATATCTCATTCAGCCGACGGTTCAACTGCAGACGTGAGCGACGGCGACGTCATTTGGGTCCCATACAGCCCCAGTTTTTTTGGGCCTAGTCGTGTATTGCAATATCGGGCATACACTCAAATCGTACCTGCCTTTGTGTTGTATGCTGACGACGAGACTCGTACTATGTACGAATTAATACTCGTGGTACTGACAACCTGCTTGGCAGAGAACGTCTGATTCAGGGCTGACTAACAACAAAGAATTAAAACAAAGCGATGGAGCCAAGTGGCGACATCGCCTCGATTTACGCTTTTGTGACAAAGCCGTTTTTGTCGGCGTCGGCACGAGTGCACAATGCGGCCAGCCGCCCACCCATCTCATCGGCGATTAATTGACCGTCGCCATCCTTGTCCATCGCCATTAAACGCAAGGACACCGCTTGACCATTCGAAGCGTTTCCTCCGGGACCGCCGCC
>Ga0105046_10007908_pt1 | contig 16706 bp, 17 predicted proteins | sample MAT03_FD_78385 | JGI IMG/M metagenome (GOLD analysis project Ga0105046, IMG submission 78385) | Freshwater microbial communities from Lake Fryxell liftoff mats and glacier meltwater in Antarctica - MAT-03 (megahit assembly) | ecosystem: Environmental > Aquatic > Freshwater > Ice > Liftoff...
ATGGAAGGTTTCGATCCAGATGGTCTGGATGAATTGCTTGAATTAAAAAAGCAAGGTTTAAGAAGTACGGCGATTCTTGCACTCGGATATCGGGATGAAAAAACAGATTGGCTGGTAAAACTTGAAAAAGTGAGAGACCCAATGAATGAGTTTGTGACAATAATAAAATAATGAAATCAACCAAAGCACAAACCTCTGTCCGTGTTCTACTTGGCCTCTTCCTTGCTTTCGCTGGCATAAGTCACCTTACTTTTCAGCGAATAGAATTTTTAGCCCAGGTACCCGATTGGGTGCCAATGGATGCAGATTTGGTTGTTATTTTATCGGGAATAGTGGAGATAGTTTTGGGGGCTTCCTTGCTTCTTTTTCAATCTCAAAGGGTTACAGTTGGCTGGATTGTTGCTTTCTTTTTTGTGGCTGTTTTTCCGGGAAATATTGCTCAACTCGTCAACCATAAAGATGCTTTTGGCTTAAACTCAGATTTGCTTCGCTGGATACGGTTGCCGTTTCAACCACTTTTAATAGGATTGGTTCTTTGGAGTACAGGGGCCTGGTCAAATGGAGGAATACAACGAAAGAGAATTGACGAAACAACTGGATGAAAAACCTAGCTTACTTTCAATGATTTAACCCGAATATGCTTTTTAAACTAATTTTCAGCTTGGGCTCCCGTACTGCGATATTATTTAAATTGTAAAGGACCATAAATTCGAAAACCCAGAATCTAAGCGTGAATGAATAACTTAAATTGATCAAAAATGAAAAAGAAATTTCTTCTAAAAGCAACAGTATTTGCAATTGGTTTTTTATGCATCACATCATTTGCGAATGCTCAGGCATACTTGGATGTTGAGTCTGGTGTAGTTTTTACAGGATATAACAATGTGCGAATTCCAGGTAACACAGGAACCTCATTTTCTTTAAAAACTGATTTGAATGCCAAACCGAACGCATTTATCCGAATAAGAGCGGGATATACTATAAAATCCAGGCATACTATATCTCTTTTATATGCGCCATTAACAGTGAAATCAGATGGATCAACCAATAAGCAAATTAATTTTGAAGGTGCAACTTTCCAAGCCAACACTGCACTAAATGCCAGCTATACGTTTAATTCTTATAGGATAACATATAGATATGACATTGTAAAAAGGTCAAAATTTGAATTTGGTTTAGGCTTTACTGCAAAAATAAGAGATGCCGAAATAGCGCTGAATAGTCCAGGATTGGCTGCTTCTAAAAAAAATGTAGGGTTTGTGCCGATCATAAATTTCAGGCTCAATTGGAAAATAAATGACAAAATTGGTGTCCTCTTCGAAGGCGATGCCCTGGCAGCTCCACAAGGGCGGGCGGAGGATATTCAGCTTGCAGGAACCTATAAATTTTCAGACCAATTCATGCTTCGTTTGGGCTATCGGATTCTTGAAGGAGGTGCAAGTAACGATGAAGTCTATAACTTTGCCCTGATTCATTATGCTTCTGTTGGAGTAACTTACACTTTTAAAAACAAATAGAAATCTGATTGGTATAAAAATACTAAATATGGATAGGACCAAACTTTTCAAACTTTTAGTTTCACTTATACTTCCTTTGGGCCTTGGTTTTACGGCAGGCCTACTCACCGCAAAAGCAATACCTGAATGGTTTGCTACTTTGAATAAACCCTCATTCAATCCACCAGCGTATTTATTTGGGCCTGTTTGGACAGCTTTGTATTTGCTCATGGGCGTGTCCATGTTTTTAATCTGGAACACAGCTAAAACGGAACGGCGACAAAAAGCACTGATAGTTTTTGGCGTTCAACTGTTTTTTAACTTCTGGTGGAGCATCTTATTTTTCTCCTTTCACGCAATTTTCCTTTCAATAATAGACATTTTGCTGATGTGGTTTTTAATTCTCTATATGATTTTCCTTTTCAAAAAGATAAAACCAATAGCAGCGTATCTCCAAATCCCGTATTTGCTTTGGGTCACATTTGCGACAATATTAAACATAACTATCTACTTTTTAAATAGTTAAGAAAGGCATAACCACAGACAAGAACATGAGCGAAACAACAAAAAAGAAAGTAATCGTAGTAGGCGGTGGTTTTGCAGGGATTGAGTTCATAAAAACATTGGATGAAAACCTGTTTGATGTTTTATTGATCGATAAAATCAATCACCACCAATTTCAACCTTTGTTTTATCAGGTGGCTACCTCGCAGCTTGAGCCATCCAGCATTTCGTTCCCGCTTCGCAACATTTTCAAAAGCCAAAACAATGTTCAAATTCGCCTGGCAAGTGTTTTGACTATTGATAAAACTCAGAATACAATCTCAACCAGCATTGGAGATTTTGATTATGATTATTTGGTAATAGCCATTGGTTGCACCACCAATTTCTTTGGAAATGACATCATTCAGCAAAACGCACTTACCTTAAAATCAACATATGATGCAATCACTGTGCGCAATCATATATTGCAAACATTCGAAAATATAACTTCAGCCAGCGAAGCAGAAAAGGAAAGCTTATTCAACTTTGTTATTGTAGGCGCAGGACCAACCGGAGTTGAAATGGCAGGCGCATTTGCTGAAATCAAGAAAGATGTTTTACCCAAAGATTACCGTGGAATTGATTTTTCAAGATTAAATATTTTGATAGTGGAGGGAAGCAAAAATACGCTCAACTCTATGAGCGAAACGGCACAATTGGCTTCAAGAAAATATCTGGAAGAAATGGGTGTGAAAATCTATTCCGAAACCTTTGTCAAAAATTATGACGGAAATGAACTCACGCTCAGCTCTGGCGAAACTATAAAAACCAAAACCGTGATTTGGGCGGCTGGTGTGACAGGCAATACAATTGAAGGTTTCGCCCCCGAGGCAATCACCCCCGGAAAGCGACTGAAAGTAAACCGGATTAACCTGGTGAATGAGAGCGAAAACATTTTTGCCATTGGCGACATTGCCTTTATGGAAACTCCGCTTTATCCAAAAGGGCATCCACAAGTTGCCAATGTGGCCATCAACCAGGCAAAATTATTGGCCAGAAATTTAAAGCAATTGGTACTCAACAAACCCACCAAAAACTTTGAATACAAAGACCTGGGTTCTATGGCGACCATTGGCAGAAACAAGGCCGTTGTTGATTTACCTTTCCTTCATTTCAAAGGATATTTTGCCTGGTTAACGTGGATATTTGTTCACTTAATGCTGATACTCAGTGTTAAAAACAAACTCATCATTTTCATCAACTGGGCCTGGGCATATTTCACTAAAGACACCTCATTGGGATTAATCCTTTCACCCCGAAAAAATAAATCAACATGAAAATCGCTTTACGCCATTTCTGGGGTCTTCACCAGTCTTATAAAAACCAAAAAGTGTCTGGTTAGGAAACCAGCCACGGTTCAGCTTAATCCTTTCACCCCGAAAAAATAAATCAACATGAAAATCGCTTTAATTCTACTCCTCATCGTTTCGATTCTCATAATTTCATCTCAAGTATATTTCGCCATGGCACAAACAGAAACCCAAGCATATAAAATCATCAAAACTGAAAAGGATTTTGAGGTTCGGCTTTATCCTCCGGCTACGATGGCAAGCGTTTCGATGGCGGCAAACACCTACAAAGAATTGTCATCTTCAGGATTCAGAAAATTGGCCTCTTATATTTTTGGTGGAAATGATGCTGATAAAAACATAGCCATGACAACGCCAGTGCACATGGACATCAATGATTCACTTTCGTCCATGAGTTTTGTGATGCCTTCAAAGTACAGCAAGGACAAGCTCCCAAAACCAAAGGATTCAGGAATAACGATAGAAACCACCGCCGAAGAATATGTGGCAGCCATTCGGTTTGGGGGTTATGCCAATGACGAAGACATTAAAAAGTATGCTACCAAATTGAAAACTGCATTGAAAGAAAATAGTATTGAATACTTTGGCAACTTCCGCTTTTTGGGCTACAACGCTCCTTATCAGTTTTGGGGAAGAAGGAATGAAATTATTGTGAGCGTTCGGTGGTTAGAAAACAACAAGTAGGAATATTCTCAACCTCTTGTCTTTAGATATATTGGATCGCCATCTTCCATTTCAACATGCTGAAGCATATGAGACAAAATCGGGGCGCATTTTTCTTTGCAGGCGGCATAGAATTGACCGTGCTTCCAAAAGTCAGATTTTGGTGATTGGCCCCACCAGAATTCTGCAATGGCTATCGGATTCATTTTATGCTGAAATGCGTACTGCAAAAGTTTAGGCGCTGTGCATTCTCCACTCCCACTCGCAGGTTTGTTGTACAATGGCTTTCTGAAAATATCCAGTAGGCTTTTTTCTTCTCCAACACTGTTAAGAAATTGGTAATGCTCAAATAATTTTTGTTGTAAGGCAATTGAGTTTTCCTTTCTCAATTGTTTTAGCGATTCACATTTTTCCACACTTTCTTTGGAATTTTCTTTAATCAGCGTTTTGATTTCCAGATTGATACGACTTAATTCTTTCATCCCCAGATTTAGAAAACCGCCTTCTTGCAAGCCATCAAAAACAGGAGGAACGAATTTTGCGTGGTGGTAAGTCCCCGCCAATTTCCCTGAAAAAGCAGCTAAATAACCGAGCTCATATTGTGCATTTCTAACAACCAGAACGCCAAACATTTTTCCGATTATCGGTCCCTCAGCACCTGCAATCAATCCAAAATTATGCCTCCATTTTGACTGACTAATCAAATGGTTCTGAACACTTTTAATGGCCATTAAGCATATCGGATGTGGCTTGTTGTTAAAAGGATTTGTGAACTTTTTTGGCAAATCAAATCCAGCTACAGATTCGTCAAATGGGGTAAAAAATTCATTTTCAGCTGGCATTTTGATTCTAAGTTTCTGAGATAAAGCTTAGTAGAAAAGGAATATTGAATTCGAAATACATTAATCTTTCAAAAACCGCTTTGTGATTTTCATTTTCGTTATTTCATCTGTCAGTTCTAGAAAGTAAACGCCCTTTGGCAATGCGTTTATTTCCAATCCATGCCTGAGTTCTGGCCTAGGCAGGATGTAAAACATCTTTCCTATTGGATTGAAAATCCGGATGTAATAGGCTTTGGATTCAGATTCAATGAATGAAAAATAGATTTTATTGCGTACTGGATTTGGGAACAAAACGAAATCTGAAGGACCTTTCATACTGACTTTTGTGGTTGACAAAGAGGGCTTTACAACAAACTGAGCCATCATCCCATCGTCTTCATGGGTTAGTAAATGACAGTGAAACATATAAGGCATGGTGGTGTCGGCATAATTTGAAAACTGGGCAATGATCCTCATTTCTTCGTTGGGATAAACATTGACCACATCCTTCAGACCTCTTTCTTCCGGGCCAACTGCTGCACCGTATCGATCCAAAACCAGAAATTCAAATCCATGTAAATGAAATGGGTGAGCAATCGGTGTTTGGTTGCGAATGGTCCAGACTTCAATGTTGTTGACAGGAATTTTCAAATCCACTCTGCGCAGGTTAAAAACACTGTCGTTTATAAAATAAACACCAGAATAAGCCCCTGGGACTTTGGGGGAAAATCGAATTGTTCGCTGTTCAACAGCCTGGTCTTCAGTCAAAATGGTTTGAACCGCCAAACTATCGGGCAATGGCCCCGATGGATTTCCATTTGGAGGGGCGATTCTGAGTTCCAAAATTTCAAAATCTGCTCCATTCAAAGCACTTTTCATAGGAATAGTTCCAAAAGGCAATTCTGGCAAGGGTCCACCCTGCGTTCCGGTTGGAATTTCTGAACCAAAGCTTTTAAGCAAAATTATCTCACTCTGAAGTCCTTGAAAATCTACAACTACCTCTGCCCGCTCACCTGGTGCCAGTTTTACACGACTCACAGCCAGCGGTTTTCCCAACAAACTGCCGTCGTTGGCGATTAAATAAAAAGGAATATTCCGGGAAAATCCAAGGTTGAAATTTCTGGCATTCGATGCATTTAAAAGTCGAAGCCTAACCTTTTGGGCTGGCACTTGAAGAAAAGGATTCAAAGTTCCGTTTACCAAAATGGTGCTGTCCTGAAATCCGTTTGGAATGATCTGGTTGTCCACTCCCATTTGTAAAGATTGGATTACCAATGGGTAATCATCAACTCCATATTTTCTGGGCAGGCTAAGATTCTGCTCTTCTTCATCTCTTACAATAATCAACCCAGCAGCGCCTTTCAAAGTGTGTTCAGCAGTTTTTTCGTGAAAATGTGGGTGATACCAATATGTAGCTGCTTTGTTGTTTACTTTCCAATATGGTTTCCAAATCGTTCCAACGGGAATGATTTGATGTGGCCCACCATCCATAATTGCCGGTAAATGAATGCCATGCCAATGCAATGTGGTAGGTTCATTCATCTTATTTTTGACGTTGAATCGAACCGTATCACCTTGTTTAAAAATCAGGGTTGGGCCTAAAAATTTGTTGTTTACTCCAACTGTAATGGTCTGTTGCCCAGGCCTGATTTGAGAGAAAGTATCAACAATGGATAAGCTAAAATTTGGGCCAGCCAGCGTATCAGGAATCCAAAGTGCCTGGTGCTGTCCCATCGATGCCAAATGCATAAAAATGAAAATAGTAAGCGTTAAGAACCTATTTCTCATTGAACAAATTTTTGGATGATTGCTACGCAGCTAAACTAAAACTTTGGCTTCAATAATCTGAAATACAACCCTTTTGTTTAAAATCAACAACCGATGAAATTGAAGCAAGATTTACTTTCCGGCCTACATTCTGGCCATTTTAAATAAAGCCAGATCTTTAAATTTCATATTGAGCCTTCTGGCTACATTCTTTTGGGTCAATGCGCCTTTGTAACAATAGACACCTTTCATGAACCACTCTTTTGTAAAAATCATATCCTCAATACCGCCAAGCTCTGCTGCTCGCAAAAGCATGGGCGTTAGAATGTTACTCAATGCAGTGGTAGCCGTATGCGCCACTCTCGAGGCAATATTGGGCACTCCATAATGAATAACCCCATATTTTTTAAACACAGGATCGGTATGGCTCGTCAATCGGGAAGTTTCAAAACAGCCACCCTGGTCTATGCTTACATCGATAATAATAGAATCGGGCTTCATGGAAGAAACCATTTCGTCGGTAACAACGCATGGCGTTAGACCTTCTTCCGCCCTTATCGCACCAATAACCACATCTGCTCTTTTGAGCGCATCGCTCAGATTTGCAAAATCTATCGTGGACGTAAAAAGTTGATTGCCAAGTCGCTGCTTCATGCGTCTCAGTTTGTAAAGGTGGTTGTCAAAAACTTTGACTTCCGCCCCCAATCCCAAAGCGGTTCTGGCAGCATATTCGCCCACCGTTCCTGCTCCGATAATTACAATTTTTGTAGGCGGAACCCCCGTAACGCCACCCATAATAATGCCACGACCGTTGTTTCTGCTATTCAAATATTCTGCTGCAATGAGCAAAACTGTGTTGCCAGCTATTTCGCTCATTGCCCGTACAATTGGCATTGATCCAACCACATCTTCAAGCATTTCGAACGCAATCGCTGTCATCTTTTTCTTGTTGATGGCATTGAAATATTCTGCATTCAACTGGGACAAATGCAATGCAGAAATTAAGGTTGTGCCCGGCTGCATGAGTTCAATTTCTTCCAGCGTTGGCGGCGTCACCTTCATCACCACATCGCCACTTTTGTATAGTTCTTCTTTGGAATAGCAAATTTGAGCACCTGCTTCAGAGTACAAATTGTCATGAAATTTGGCTCCATTTCCGGCAGAGGCTTCTACAAAAACCTCATGCCCATTGTTGACAAGTAGTGCGGTTGCTTCGGGAGTGAGCGCAAGTCGGTTTTCTTGCATTTGCTCTTCTTTAGGTACCAGAACGGCAAAACCTTTTTTTCGGGTACTGACTTCTAATAACTGCTCTTTTGGTTTCAATGATGCCTCATTGGTGAGGGCTTTCACTTCTTTCGAAATTTCAATTTTCATGAATGATCACACGCAAGTGGCGATTAATTTGATTCAAATGCTTGATTTCAATTAGAATATAAGGCTCAGCCGGTTTGAATTCAATGGCGGAGGCCCATTCTATAAGACAAAAATAGCCAGAATCTACCAATTCGAACAGGCCTATTTCAAGAGCATCTTCTAAAGTACGAAGGCGATATAAATCCAAATGAAATACCTTGCCTAAACTGCTTGATTTATATTCATTGACCAATGAAAATGTTGGGCTGTTGACTTCTTCTTCAATGTTCAAACACTTTGCAATTTTCTGAATCAAAGTGGTTTTGCCTGCGCCAAGTTCTCCTTCAAAAAGCCATAGTTTGATGTGTTCAAAACTTTTAACCAACTCGGATGCCAAGGATTCCACATCGCTCAATGCGTAATTTCTTTCGAATCCTGAAGCAGAAACTTTCATTTTAAGAATGCGAAAGTCAATTTTCAAACTTCGTCTTTCTTAAAATCAAGACTTACTGAATTGATGCAATAGCGCATTCCGGTTGGATTGGGCCCATCATCAAAAACATGACCAAGATGACCTCCACATTTGGCACAAGTCACTTCTACTCTGGTCATAAAATGGGTGGTATCTGTATGCAATTCAACGGCTTCCGGATTTATCACATCAAAAAAACTAGGCCAGCCAGATCCGGAATTGTATTTGGTATTGGATTTAAAAAGTGGATTCCCGCAGCCTGCACATGCGTAAGTTCCATTGTCTTTCAAACGTTCATACTTTCCGGAAAAGGCAAATTCAGTTCCTTTATTTCTAAGTATTCTGAATTGTTCCGGATCAAGAATTGACTTCCACTCCTCTTCGCTTTTACTGAGCTTTTCCATTTCTAAAAATTTATCCTTTTAAAAAGAACGTGTTATCGCATAACTGATGATGTTGGCTCCCATCTGTAAGGCTTGCTGACGAATATTTTCAGGATCGTTGTACACAGCCTGGTCTTCCCAGCCATTTCCAAGATCACATTCGAAAGAATAAAAACAAATGAGCCGTCCATTGTGAATCAAACCAAAACCCTGAGCTGGTTTTCCATCATGTTGGTGCACCTTTGGTAGTCCTTTTTCAAAGTTAAACTTTTGATGGTAAATGGGATGCGAAAATGGAAGCTCAACAAAATCCAATTCAGGGAATACTTTTTTCATTTCCCTTCGGATAAATTTATCCATACCAAAATTATCATCCAGGTGTAAAAATCCTCCTGAAAGCATGTATTTTCTTAAATTTTGAACTTCGTCGTTGCTAAAAACAACATTGCCATGCCCTGTAAGGTGCACAAAAGGATATTGGAAAATCTCTACACTACCAGGTTCAACAACAGCCTCTTCCGGAGAAATATTTAGCCTCAGACTTCGGTTGCAAAACTCAATTAAGTTTGGAAGTGAGGTTTTGTTGGCATACCAATCTCCGCCACCGCCATATTTCATTTTGGCGATTTGATAACTCGATGAGGAAGCGCTTTGGGCGTTGGCAAACCCAAAAAAACCAATATAAATTCCCAAAAGGAGTTTGAATTTCATTTGGCAAAGATCAAAAAAAATGTGGTGCTGGCGTACAAATTTAGACTTCTATTCATCTGGAAATCATTTGGTCAAAACTTGGAAGGATAGGTTCCTGAATGCTTTGCCCATCTTTAGCTATGGACAACACTCTATGAGACAAGCCATTGGTCAGCCAAACAAATTGCGCATTGATCTTCGCATTGTATTGCAAAGCTTGTCGTGCAGTTTCAGCGTCAATCAACTCGTAGGCAGCTTTGCATTCAACCAGCAAAAGGGCATTTCCAGTTCTACCAAAACCCAGAATATCAGCTCTTTTCAAAGATTGGGCAGAAAAAGCCCGCTCAATGGAAAGAAGACCGGCAGGAAAACCCGCCTTTTCAATTAACCAGAAAATGGCGTGTTGCCTTACCCATTCTTCGGGTGTCAATTTCAGCCACGTCTTACGAATTGCATCCTTTACCCAAAATCCATCATTTCTTCTATCTAATTCCAGATTAGGTTTTAACAAATCCAAAACAGGATAATCGTTCTCATGCAGGTCAATATCAAGCATTTATAACTTAAACAAAAGCAACTTTTGCTGGCCAATCCGCCACGGCTCTACAAAATTGTCGTAAAAATGTGACGATGGATTTCCAGATTGACCGCCAGGGTAAATGCCCATGGCCCTAGGTTTTGGCCCTAATTCAACGATCATTTTCCAGGATTGTCCATTTGTTGGCCCTGTTGCATTTACGATTCCCTTGCCACCACCGGTAAAAAGGACTTCCGTTCCAAGACCATCCATCATGCCCAGATGTCCGATTTTGGTGCCTTTATAATTACCCCATTTATATGCCTCCTTGGATTTTGCAAACGGCCCAAAGCGTCTCTGCAAAGAATCCACAGTTGCTTGGAATGCAAGTGAAACCAACTTTGAACCTGTTTCAAGCTCCTTGGTTTTGGAATTATCAAACCAATCTGAATTGTCTTTTTCCAACAAAATCTGCCAGGTTATGTGCTTGTCTGGAAAAGGAAGTCCATACTTGAAATTGTCGCTCCAAACCAAACGCATCCAGGTTTCAAACCAAGCCTCAAAAAGAGTTGGGCCAAGTTCTTGAGGATCATTATTTAAGTTCCATTTGGAAAGTAAATCTATTGCCCAGGAATGCTGTTTTTTGGATTGATTTTTCACCAATTGAAGCATTTTTGGCAATACCTTTTCGGCCCATAGATTCCTGCTGTCGTTTTGAAGCCGTAAAGTTGAAATCATACTAAAAGCAGAGTCGGAAGCCAAAACCTGATTGATTCTTTTGCCTCTTTCTATTGCATAATAGTCCCACCCAAGATAATAAGGATAGGTTGTATCGGTTGGAATTTGATTGGCAGAACTCACAAAACCACAGGCTGGATTGATAATTTTTGGTAGCTGATCTTTGGGAATAAAACCCGCCCAATGGTGATCTGTCGAGCCTGCAAGCATCAGAAATTTGCCTTGCTCCTTCCATCTTAGTGGGATCTTTCCATGTTGGGCAAACATCCCAATATTGCCTTTCTGATCGGCCACAACAAAGTTTTGGGCCGGGCACATAAAGGTCGAAAGTGCGGAAGAAACCTGGCTGACCTCAGAGGTATGGTTCAGCCTTAAAAATGCGAGAAGTTCATTGCCTGGATCATGGGCTACCCATCGCAGCGCATATCCAACAGGCACATTGGCTCGGTTTGGAGTTTCGCCTTTCTTATACACAAGGGGTCCCAATTCTGTCCAATAAATGGTATCAGATATTTCATCACCACCTCGAACCTGATACTTTTCTACTGTTTTCCTTGTAGGTTTCCATGCGCCACTTTCCCAATAAAAGTTTCGTGAATTGTCCTTAAATACCACTCTGAACCAATCTGTTACGTCAGGATAGCCGTTGGTAAGTCCCCATGAAAAATTTTCATTAAATCCCGATATGATTCCCGGCGCCCCAGGTAAGGTTGCCCCCATACAATGATATCCAGGCGCTTTCAATTCTGCGACATACCAGGTTGCCGGCAGCTTCATAGAAAGGTGTGGGTCGTTGGCTAGAATAGGAAAGCCGGAAATGGTTCTTTTTCCAGAAACTGCCCAGTTGTTTGAGCCAATTTCAATTTGGTCATCGTCTTTCAACTTTGGCCCTTTGTCTGGAATAGATGCATCTGTGGTATCCGTCCAACCCAATGAAAGTGGCACCTTTGGAATTGGCAAGGGCTTGAAATTCCAAGGCGTTCCTTTTGGTATAATTGGCTCAGCATCAAACAAAACATTTGGGAAAAGCTGATCAACCACCGATTTTCCAAAAGCATCCATGATGGCATTCATCGCCTTGTCATCCGAATTCCCTGACAATGTAAAAGCCATTCGCTTCAAAAGAAGGCCGGTATTTTCTGGCTTCCATTGTTCCGGTTTATAATCGAGAATTTTGAATTCCAAAGGGAGCCGCCTCGCAGGCCAGTCTTCAATTGCTTGATTAATACCCTGAGTATAAGCTTCCAAAGCATTTCTTGTCGTTGGATTTCTCATCATCTCAGCTCCTGATCGTCTGGCAGCATCGGGAATCCCGAATCGCCGTTGAAATTTATCCAATTCCAATGTTTTGTTTCCAATTACCCCAGACAATCTCCCAGCTGCGGCAAGATTTTGAAAATCCATTTGCCAAAGCCGATGTTTTGCAGTTATAAAACCTTGACCCAAAAAGAGATCCGATTCTGTTTCTGCTGAAATGTGAGGAATTAAATTTTCATCCAGTTCAATCCGAATTTGACCCGAATTCCCCTGAATGGTGTACACACCAGGTTGCTGATAGTCTTGCAAAGTGATTTGAAATGCACCTTCAAATGGGCTTAAAAACCGAGCCAATGGCGGAGTTAGTCCAAATCGGAAATTCAATCCAAATACTGAAACCAGCAGAATGATCATCCAAAAAAGCCATGCCCAGGACCTTGATTTTTTTTCTCTTATTGGATGAAAGCTACCAAATTTAGCCATTTATTAATCTATTGAATTTCAAGCACAAAACAGGAAATAATGCTTGTTTTCTGAAACTGCAATTACGCCAATTTTAAATAATTCAGCATCGTTTGGCAAATTAACTTTGCTGCATTTCCATCCCCATAAAAGCCAGAAGCATCTGGATATTCTCTTTGCTTGTAATGGCTTATTGCAGCAAGCAATTTATCAGAATCTGCATCAACTAGAATGGCGGCACCAGATTCAACCAACTCTACCCACTCCGTTTCGGGTCGAAGCACAATGCAAGGCTTTTTATAAAAATAGGCTTCCTTTTGGACTCCACCAGAATCGGTGATTACCATAGAACACTCAATTTCAAGCAATACCATTTGCAAATAAGAAACCGGCGGAATGATTTGAAGGCCTGAATTTCCCAATTCAGCAAAAAAAGAATCCTCCAAAGCAAATTGCTGAATCATCTTCTGTGTTCTGGGATGAAGTGGTAGAATTGTCTTGCAGCCATATTTCTGAGACGCATCTATCAATCCACCCAAAATCGATTTTAATCTTTCATGATCATCCGTATTTGCATTGCGGTGAATGGTTGCCAGAAAGAAATTACCACTTTCAATTTCTAATGATTTAAACCAAATTCCGAACGCTTCTTTTGCCAGGTCTTTGAAAAAGAGCGCATTGTCATACATAATATCGCCACAATGCAAGACCAAAGGATGGTTTCGATCGGGCGATTTATTCTCGTTTACATCAAATCCTTCTTTTGCTAAATTAGCCATCCCACTCAGGGTTGGGGTAAACAAAAGTGTGGACACATGATCTGTCAAAATCCGGTTGATTTCCTCGGGCATCGCTTTGTTGAAACTCCGAAGGCCAGCTTCAACATGCACGACTGGAATGTGAACTTTAGCAGCGGCCAAGGCACCAGCCAATGTAGAATTGGTATCGCCATATACCAAAACAAGATCAGGATTTTCAGTAAGAAGCAGGTTTTCTATGCCTTGCAACATGGTTCCGGTCTGCTCACCATGCTTGCCAGAACCTACGTGTAAATGAAATGAGGGTTTTGGTATTTGAAGTTCTTCAAAAAAAACATCACTCATTTCGGCATCATAATGCTGGCCGGTGTGCACAATAAATTCTTCGAGCTCAGCTGAAAAATGAAGCCGGATTGCCCTGCTAATTGCAGCCGCTTTGATAAATTGAGGTCTTGCGCCTACTATGGTAAAAATTCTATATTTCAACGCTTTATAAATTATTGGCTTATTCTAAGATTTGGCAAGCGCCCAGGCCAGTGCCTTTTCAGCAGCGGCTTGCTCAGCCTTTTTTTTGCTAAGTCCTTTGCCTGAACCTGCGAGCTCACCATCAATTTTGACTTCTGCCAAAAACTCTTTGTAGTGGCTTGCGCCCTTCTCATCAACAATATCAAATGTGATTTTGCGGTTGTTTCTTTGGGTCCATTCAATCAATTGGCTTTTGAAATTGATATTCTGCTCCACAATGGCATCCAGATCACAATGTGGAACCACCAATTTTTGCAAAATGAACGCTTTACATTTCAAAAAACCATGATCCAGAAAAACTGCCGCTACCAAGGCTTCCATCGCATCTCCATGCATAGAGGATCGACTTAATTGCCCTCCTTTTTGTCGCTTGTCATGTTCAATGATTGCCGAAAGTCCTATTTTTCTTGCAAGGCTGGATAAATGCTCGCCATTCACAATTCTGGATCTGATTTCAGTAAGAAAGCCTTCGTCTTTGAAGGGAAATCTTTTAAATAAAAACTCAGCGATTACGGCTCCAAGAACTGCATCGCCCAGATATTCAAGCCTTTCGTTGTGATCTTTGACTTTGTTGGCCGCAGATGAATGCTTTGTAGCCAGCCTATAAAGCTCAATATTTTTGGGTTCATAACCCGTTAGGTTACGAATGGTAGATTGAAAAGCCACCTCAGCATCGGATCTGAAGGGGATAAGCTTCTTAAGAATTTGGGAAAAAGACCCGATCACTTCAATCCATCTTTTTAAAGATGACAGCTGCATTGTGACCACCAAATCCAAATCCATTGCTCATTGCATATTGGATGGGCCTTTTTTGAGCCACATTTGGTGTAAGATTGAATCTGGGATCAATGCTTGCATCCAAATTTTCAAGATTAATTGTTGGTGGAGCAATCTGATGCTCAATGGCTTTGATACAAGCTGCAGCTTCAATGGCTCCAGCAGCGCCCAATAAATGACCATGCATAGATTTGCTTGAAGAGATATTCATCTTGAATGCATGATCTCCAAATACCTCGTGAATGGCATTCAACTCCAATGGGTCGCCAAGCGGAGTTGAGGTACCATGTGTATTGACATAATCAATCTGAGACGGTTCAAGTTCTGCATCTCGCAATGCATCTTTTAGCATCAAAATAAATCCCAATCCTTCCGGATGTGGAGCGGTGATATGGTGGGCATCTGATGACATTCCACCTCCGACTACTTCACAATAGATTTTAGCACCTCTTTTTACCGCATGTTCGTACTCTTCAAGAACAATGGCCGCACTTCCTTCTCCCAACACAAAACCATCCCGGTCTTTGTCATAGGGTCTGGAAGCTTTTTCAGGGGCATCGTTTCTTTCAGACATGGCTTTGAGCGAATTAAAACCGCCAACACCCGCAATTGTAACTGCGGCCTCAGAACCACCTGTAATACAAACTTCCATCCTTCCTGTTCTTAGATAGGTGAAAGCATCTATCAAAGCGTTGTTGGATGAAGCACAGGCAGATACGGTGCAATAATTTGGGCCCCGAAATCCATGACGCATGGATATTAGTCCAGCCGCTGAGTCAGCTATCATTTTCGGAATAAAAAACGGATTGAATCTTGGAGTTCCGTCGCCAGATCCGAAATTCAAAACCTCTTCCTGAAATGTAAGCAAACCTCCTATTCCAGAACCCCAAATAACACCAACCCGATTAAAATTAACTTTTTCTGAATTCAAACCTGCATCAGCTACAGCCTCATCTGTAGAAGCAATTGCGTAATGCACAAAAGGATCCATTTTTCTTGCCTCCTTTCTGTCAAGATATTGGCCTACGTCAAAATTTTTGACTTCACATGCGAATTTAGTCCTGAATTTACTTGCGTCAAATCTGGTTATAGGGCCAGCGCCGCTGACACCTGCAACCAGATTTTTCCAATATTCATCAGCACTGTTTCCAAGAGGAGTAACAGCTCCTAAGCCGGTTACAACAACTCTTTTCAATTGCATATTGTGTGGAAGAAAGTGATTAATTTAATAGTTGAAGACGGCGAAAAATTACTTCGCGTTTGCCTCAAGGTAGCTAACTGCCTGTCCTACTGTTAATATGTTTTCTGCTTGATCATCTGGAATGGAAATTCCGAATTCTTTTTCAAATTCCATAATCAATTCTACTGTGTCTAGAGAATCTGCTCCAAGGTCATTTGTGAAGCTAGCCTCGCTCACAACTTCTGATTCTTCAACGCCTAATTTCTCAATGATGATGGCTTTTACTTTACTAGCAATTTCTGACATGATATTTTTTGCTTTTTTGATAAGGGCGCAAAGAAATAGGTTTCATCTTAATTATTTCAAAAAATTACTTGGTAGCTATAAAAATCAAATGCGTTTAGGGGATTTTTATTGTGATAAATCCCTCCGATATTTTGGAAAGAAAAGTCCAAATCGCATACTTACCTGGTTGATTTTAAATTGATTGCACAAATTAAATGAAAACCTAAGTGTCGATTTTCAGATTTAAGTTGATGCCATTTTGAATCCATTTATTCATGATTCAAATAAAATTCACTGGAACAGAGAAAGCCTAAGACTGCCCTGATTTTTTAATTGTCCTAAAAACTGCAAGCACAAGGGCCAAAGCAACGCCAGTCAACATCCGGTTTTGAAAAAAGTGAATGAAATCCCACTTTTCAGGTCCTTCCTGGCTGAAATAAGTGAGCAAAATCTGGATAACTGCGTATAAACCAAGCAGAACTAAAAATTCCCAAACGAATATTCTGATCAGAAATTTATTACCCATTGTTTTAAACAGGTATGGTTTGATCTTCTGGAGCAAGTTCCAAAACATCCCAGGTATGGTCTGCCAGCAATTTGAGTTTGGCAATGAAACTCATCTTACTTTTTTGTGATCGACCCCATTCGGTGGGTGCGATCAAGGAAAGCATGTCTTTTCCTTCTTTTGAGTAGAGATAATAAATATGTG
>Ga0105046_10007909_pt1 | contig 16703 bp, 12 predicted proteins | sample MAT03_FD_78385 | JGI IMG/M metagenome (GOLD analysis project Ga0105046, IMG submission 78385) | Freshwater microbial communities from Lake Fryxell liftoff mats and glacier meltwater in Antarctica - MAT-03 (megahit assembly) | ecosystem: Environmental > Aquatic > Freshwater > Ice > Liftoff...
CCGACACGACAACCGCCGCAACCGCCACGGCCGCGTCCGGCGACTCGGGGGCGTTGGTCGTGCCGCTCGAGCTCGACGAGTGCCTGGTCGGCACCTGGACGGTGTCGCTCGAGACGATCAGCTCGCTGATCGCCGCGGCCGTGCTGCCGGTGCCCGACCTCACGGTGCCCACTGGCGACTTCACCGTCACTCTCAACGACGATGGCACGGTGCTCGGCGACGCCGACTTCACCGGAGCGTTCACGCTCGGCGACACACCGTCGGAAGCCGATGTGCGCTGGACCAGCGCCGGTTCGTGGGGCACGGCCGACGGTGCGGTCATGCTCTCGCTCGACGAGCAGGAGGGCGGCCTGACCGAGGTGCGGATCGGTGGGAACGCACAGCCCGGCAGCGCCCTCGACGCCGACCTCCCCATCTCTGGCGGCCCGTACACGTGCACGCCCGACCGTCTCGAGGTCTCGGCATCCACCTCCAGCACCACCATCCCCCTGGTCTTCGAACGCTGATCTCACCCAGATCGGCGGGATCGCCGCAGGTCGTTCGGCCGGCTCGAGGATCTTTCGGGAGAATCTCGGTCGGGCCCGGAACTCGCGTGGACGTGGGTGCATCGGTACGGGTGTCAGCAACGACACCGACCGGCCCGATGGGCCACGAACCAAGGAGATCCCCATGACCGACTTCAACAGCTTCGACACCGACGCCAGCAGCTGGACCGATGCCAGCAACGCCATCTTCGACCTCTCGCTCCAGCAGTGGGACGTGTCGATGGACCTGTCGCAGGTCGCCGACAACTACTGGGTCGAGGGCAACTACGACATGTACCACCAGTACTACGACATGGCCGAGAACGCCGAGTGGTCCTCGAACCAGCTGTACGACGCCTCGTGGGATGCCTTCTACGGCCCCATCAACAGCGAGGGCTACACGGCCTACGACGCCTCGATGGGCTACACATCCACCGATACGAGCTTCATCGAGCCCGCCAGCGCTGCCGGCAGCACCTCGATGATCAGCGACTACAACGCCACCAGCACCCTCTGACGGCGCCCGAGGATCTGCCTCGCCGTCACCATCGCTGCACCTGTCGACGACGACGCCCCAACTCCGGGGCGTCGTCGTCGTGTCGGCGCGCACCGGCACACGGAACTCGAGGAATCTCTCGGCGGCGCGGAACTCGCGTGGCGTCCCCTGCATCGGTCACGACGTCCGGACATCGCCGGACCGACCCGACAGGAGCCACCAATGTCCACCTTCGCCACCAACCAGTCCGCCACCCGCACCCGTCTCGTCACTGGGGCGCTCGTCGTCGGCGTGTCGCTGCTCGGGCTCACCGCCTGCGAGCTCCCGACATCGAGCACCGTCGTTCGCAGCTCCTCGGCGACCCCCGTCGACAAGAACACGACCACGACATCCGTCCCGGCCACCAGCACCACGGCCCCGGCGCCCGCCAGTTCGGCGCCACCGATCTTGCTGCCGATGCCGACGACAGCACCCGCCCCCGCTACGACACTGCCAGCACCGCTGCCCGCCGCCGTGCCGCCGGTGGAGGTCCCCGCTGGATCGCTCGACCTGGGCAACGGTGTCTTCGTGCCCGTCAGCGTCGGCTGGACCGGCACCCTCTCGAACGGCATCGTCGAGCTCAGCGACGGCAACGTGGATGTTCTCCTGCAGGTGCTCCGCCGTCAGCCCGGTGAGGATCCCAAGGTCGTCGTCGACGAGTACGTCGCCTCGGCCATCGATCCGGTCGGCACCGTCAGCTCGGGCCCGGTGACGATGCGCTGGTCGACCGAAACGCCCCGCCCTGCCATGGAGTACGGCTTTTTCTACACCTCGTTCGATCCCGCCGCAGCCGACGGCAAGGGCATCGCCGGTGGCGTCTCGGTCTTCATCCGTGACGACGGCCTCACGCTCATCTACGACGTGTGGGCCCCGGCTGCGGTCGAGGGTGCGCTGGCCGGCGACTCGTTCAACGCCATGATCGACAGCTTCCTCTTCGCACCAGAGGCGGCGGTACCCGCCGCACTGGCCGTGGTGCCCGACTTCCGGGTCGCCACGGCGAGCGACACAGCCCTCGTCGGGCCGCTCAGCGGTTTCACCGCCGCACCCGGGTTCGTGGTGCAGGCAGAGGAGCCCGAGTACGCACTCGCCGCCTCGGCGACCGCTGAGCTCGCCGTCGTGCGCTCGACCGGCCGCACCGACGAGGTCGATGCGTTGGCGAACGGGATGGCGATCGTGCTCGGCGTTCTCCCGGAGGCGCAGTTCGGCGACGACGAGACCTTCGACGACCCCGACGGCCTCGGCATCGCCCGCAGCTCGATCACCTTCGCCGCCGGTGCCCGCAGCGGATGGGTGGCGGTCTTCTTCGACACGACCACCGGCAACGCCTACAGCATCGTGGCGGTGTGGGATGGCGTGCCGGGAGCGGCACCGGACGTCGCTGCGGCCTCGTTCATGTTGCACTCGATGGCGAACTCGTTCACGACCATCGTCTGACCGCCGGAACGGTCCCGCACGGTCAGGTCGGGTCGGGTCAGGGCGGGTCGGGTCAGGTCGCGGTGAAGGAGAGTTCGGTGACTGATGGGTTTCCGGCGCCGTCGAACCCGGTGAGGCGCAGCACATACGACTCGACCGGCAGCGCCGCCTGGAACCCGTCGCCAGGCACCCACTGGTCGCCGTTGAGCGGGACCGGACCGGCCGAGTCGAACAGCTCCCAGGTCCCCCGCACGACGCCGGACCACGAGACCTCCCACCACCGGCCTGCCGTGTCCGACGGGATCGTGGCGGGGCCGGTGATGAGCACGAACGGAGCGGGTGCTGCCGTGGTGGGTGCGGCGGTGACCACCACCGGGGCCGTGGTCGTGACCGTCGTACTGGTAGGAGAGATCGTCGTGGCAGGCGCAGCGGTCGTGGTGGCGGCCGACAGGGTGGCGGAGGGTGACGCTGAGCTCGTCACGGTCGTGCGACCGGCCTCCTTGTCGCCGTCGGAGCGTGTTACCACCCACACGCCAGCGGCACCGAGCAGCACGAGGCCCCCGACGGCGGCCGCGAGCAGCCGGCTCCGCGCCGCGGCACCGCCGGCGGCCGGCAGGTCGAGCGGCTCGGGTACGGGCACCGGGACCGGCACCGGCACCTTTGGAGTCGAGGGAACGGGGAAGCCTCCTTGCAACGCGAGCCCCGCATCGACCGCTGCCTGCCACGCCTCGATCGTCTGGGGGCGATGGTCGGGATCTTCGTCGAGACCTTGCTCGAGCGCCGAGCGGAACGATCCGGTGATGCGGTCGGGGAGCGGTCGTCCGCTCATCAGCGCGCCCTGGGTGAAGCGGCGCAGCGGATCGGGCGGCTCGCCCGACGCGACGAGGGCCATCAGCGCACTCGCGGCGTAGATGTCGGTGCGAGTGTCGATCTTCGCGCCGAGCTCGGCCTGCTCGGGCGACATGTACCCGGCCGTCCCGACGCCCACGGTGATGCCGCTGTCGAGGCGCAGGTCCTTGGCCAACCCGAGATCGCCGAGCATCAGCCGCTCTCCTGGCCGGAGCAGGCCGTCGACGGTGCGATGCGCGTGCGCCGCACCGGGCGCCACGTCGTCGCTGGTGATGAGGATGTTCGAGGGCTTGATGTCGCGGTGTGCGATCCGGCGGGCGTGCAGGAACCCGAGCGCTGCGGTCAGCTGAGCGGCGAACTCGCGTAGCTCGGCCGGTGTCGCCCCGACCCCGGCGTGAGCCCGTTCGGTCAATCGCGACTCGAGCGTGCCCTCGGTGGCGTAGTCCATCACGATGAACGGGCGGCCGTCATCGGTCTCGGCGATGTCGCGGATCTGTACGACGTGCCGGTCGTTGAGCGACCGAAGGATGCGTGCCTCCTGCACGAATCGACCGCGCACCTCGGGTTCCCACGACCATCGGTCGCTCAGCAGCTTCACCGCGACCGACACGTCGAGGCGCTCGTCGAAGGCCTGGTACACGGTGGCGAAGTTTCCGGCACCAAGCCGACGCTGCACCACGTAGCGACCGTTGCCGAACGAACGCGGCTCGCCCGGTCCCAGCTGGTCGGAGCGTGCGGCGGCGACGTCATCGTCGGCCTGCTCGTTCGTCGCGTCGTCGCCCATCGATCGGAACCGTGATGTCAGGCGAGCGAACCGCCGCTGCGGAACTGCTCCTGGATGCGGTCGACGATGTACTGCCGACCTCGGCTGATGCGGGTACGGATCGTGTTGATCGGGATGCCCAGCCGCTCGGCGATGGTGGCGTAGTCGAGGCCCTCGACGTCGCACATCATCACCGGTTCGCGGAACTTGGGGTCGAGCTCGTCGAGCGCCTGGCGGATCATCGCCCGGCTCGCCACGATCGAGCTCATGTGGCGCACCTGCTCGGTGAGTTCGGACAGGTCGGCGCCGTCAGGGATGGTGACCCGCTTGTTCTTGCGCAGCACCTGCAACGCCTCGCGCTCGGCGATCCGGTACAGCCATGTGGTGAACCGGCTCTGGCGTTCGAACGACCCGATGCCGCGGGTGACCGACATCAGCGTGTTCTGCAGCGCGTCCTCGACGTCGCCTTCGTCGATGAGCATCTTGCGCACGGGCGCTGCGGCGAGTCGATGCCGATCGATCATCCGCAGCAGGAACGACAGCGCGTCGGTGTCGCCGGCCGCGGCCGCGTCGACCACCTCCGTCAACGCATCGTCGATCGCGAGGAAGTCGTTACGGGCTCTCGCCGCTGCCACCTCACGATCGAGCGAACTCTGTACACCGGGCTCGATCGCCATGCATCGGTAACCTACCCGGTGCCGGGATGGCCGGCGGAAGGGAAGCGGCGTGTCCGACTGGTTCATCGGCATCGATTTCGGCACGACGCGCAGCGCCGGCGCCATGGCCGAGGTGCCCGGGTCCGCCGCGATCGGCGCTGCAGGCAGCAGCGGCAGCGTCCGTGTGTCGTCGCTCGAGGTGGAAGGCAACCGCTGGATCCCGTCGACGGTCGTGCTGTCGCCAGCAGGCGAACTGCTGGTCGGTGCCGCCGCTGAGCAGCTCGCCGGTGCGCATCCCGACCGGCTCGAACGCGCCCCCAAGTCAGCTCTCGGCCTCCCGGCACCGCTGCTCCTCGGCGGCACACCCGTCGATGCCCGCGATGCCGTCGCCGCGGTGCTCGGCACCCTCGTCGCAGAAGGGACCCTGCGCTCGAACGGGCGTCCTCCCGCTGCTGCGGTGCTCGCCCACCCCGTGCGATGGGCCGACTCCCGCCGGGACGCGCTCGCCGACGCGGCGCGGCGCGCCGGCCTCACCGGGGTCTCGCTCGTCGAGGAGCCGGTCGCGGCGGCGGTGCACTACGCGGCCGCCGACCTCGCCCACGGCAGCCACGTCGCCGTGTACGACCTCGGTGGTGGCACGTTCGACACGGCGATCCTGCAGCGCACCGACGACGGGTTCGAGGTCGTCGGCGTGCCCGGCGGCGACGAGGGCATCGGTGGCGAACGGTTCGACCACCTGTTGTTCTCCTGGTTCGGCGAACACCTTGCCGAGAGCGCGCCTGACGTGTGGGACCAGCTGCGGGTCAGCGATGAACGCCCGTGGCGCCACGCAGCGTTCGACCTGCGCGCTCAGGCTCGTCGAGCGAAAGAGGCGCTCTCGTCGTACACGTCGACCCAGGTGTTCGTGCCGTCCGCCGACGTCGAGATCCTCGTCAACCGAAGCCAGTTCGAGGCGATGATCGTCGACGACGTCGAGCGCACCGTCGAGGTGCTCGCTGACACCATCGCCACAGCTGGGCTGCGGCCGGCCGACCTCGCCGCGGTGTACCTGGTCGGCGGGTCGTCGCGGATACCCCTCGTCGTGCAGCTCGTCGCCGAGCACGTCGGCGCTGCGCGGGTCACCACCCGTGACGAACCGAAGTCGGTCGTGTCGCTCGGCGCCGCACGGCTCGCGGCGTCCCGAGGTCGGGCGACGTCGCCGGGCGCCTCGCCGCCGCCGATCGACACGACGCCGTCGGTCGCTGCGTCGCCAGCGCCGACGATCGCAGCTCCGGGCCTGGCATCGCTGCGGCCGCCCACACTCCTCGTTCGGCCACCGCTCGCCGCCCCGACGCCCGCAGCGCCCGCCGCTGCGACGATGCCGGTGGTCCCACAGGTGAACGTGGCGTGGCGCACCCCGGTCCCGGCCGGCACGGGACAGATGGGCAGCGACCGCCACGGTGTGGTGATCGGCGACCGCGACGGCGTGCTGCGTGGCATCGACGGCGCCACCGGCGGGGTGCGCTGGCAGACGCGCATCGGCACTGCCGTGTGGGCGCCACCGGCTCTCATCGACGATGTCGTCGTCGCTGGCGGTCTCGACGGACGGGTCGTCGTCGTCGACCGTGCGACCGGCGCGATCCGGTGGAGCGCCGTCACCGGCGCACCGATCGGCGCCTCGCCCGCGATCACTGCGACGACGGTGATGGTGGGCAACGACGCCGGCACCGTGTTCGGCTTCGACCGCGCCTCGGGTGTGCTCCGCTGGCAGCTGCCGGTCGGGGCTGCCGTGCGAGCGGGCCTCGTCTCCACCGGCTCCGGAGCGGTGGTGGCCACCGTCACGGGGCAGGTGTTCCACGTCGACGGTGCCTCGGGCACCTGTCGCTGGGGCTACGTGATGGCGTCGGCAGCGCTGGCCGCGCCTGCCGTGGTGGCCGGGCGAGTACTCGTCCCGTCAGACGGTGGCATCGTCTACGGCCTCTCGCTTGCGGATGGCACTGCGATCTACGGCGTGCGCTGCACCGGCCGGTGCGTCACCGGGATCGCGTCGTCGCAGACGGCGTTCGCACTCGTCGACGAGGGCGGGGTCCTGCGGGTGCATCGTGGCGACACCGGCCAGGTGATCTCGGAGATCTCGCTGGCCGGTGCCTTGTCGGCGGGCGTGTCGGCGGGCGTGTCGGCGGGCGTGGTGCTTGCTCCCTCTGCCTCGCCGCGCACCGCCGTCGCCGACCTCGGTGGCGAGCTCGTCGCCGTCGATCTCGCCGCCGGCAGCGCACGATTCTCGGTGCCCACAGGTGCCGGCAACCGCAGCGCCCCCGTGATCACGGGTGGCCTGGTGGTCACCTGCACCACCTTCGGCCAGCTGCTGGGCATCGTTGTGCCGTAGCAGCCGCGACCGAAGTCCGTCGGCCTTTGGCCGGTGGAGTCAGGACACGACGAGGCGCAGGGGCAGCAGCACCAGGTCGATCAGGCTGAGCTCGGTCGCCCGGTCGCTCGCTCCTGCCTCGCCGCCTGCCGTGGAGCCGCCGGCGGCGCCTTCCACGGCCGCGCTGGCAGCGGGCGTTTCGTCGCCCTCGCCGCTGTTGCCGCCGTCGGCGCCGACATCGGTGTCGGCGTCGACGACGATCATCGAGTTGTCACCGTCGATCCATGCATCCTCGAAGTCCTCGATCGGCACGGCGATGCCAGCGCCGTCGGGGAAGCCGGGGTCGTTGATGTAGACGAGCCCGGCCTCGTCATCGATGCCGGTGATCACGACCGCGTGACCCATTGCGAAGTCGTCGGCGAACGGCTGGTCACCCAGGCCGTACAGGTCGTCGGCATCGAGGCCGATGATCACCGGCGTGCCGTTGGCGAGCAGCGTGCGCAGATCGTCCATCGACCCTGACTGCACCTCGGCATCGAGACCGTAGTGCTCGAGCAGCGTCACACCGCCCTCGAGCGACATGCCGTCGGGGCCGAGCAGTTCGAGTTCGTTGGCCAGGTCGACCAGGGCGCCTTGGGGCACGTCGAGTCCGAGCACCTCGGTCGCGACCATCGCCACCGACGTGGGCAGGCAGTCGTTGTCGCTCACTTGGGCCTGGTGGTACGGGATTTCGGCCATCGGGTCGCCATGCACGTCCTCGTCGACGACTGCTGTCGGATCGATCGTCATCGGGTCGACCGTCGAGCCCGGGTCGACACCGGGGTCCTCGGCCGGGTCGAAGGGCAGCGCAGGGGTGATCGTCTCGCCGGTGGCCGGGTCGAGCAAGGTGTCGAACTCACCGTCACCGTCTGTGTCGGCGACGGCCATGTCGAGCATGCCGTCGGCATCGGTGTCGAACGCGATCACCTGGCCGCCGGTGGAGGGATCGAGCCAGTCGTACATGTCGGCGACGCCGTCACCGTTCAGGTCGCTGACGATGGTCTCGGACCAGCCGTCACCGTCGATGTCGATCGACATCGACATCGCGGCCGACATCGACGCGTCGGTCATGTCATCGTAGGAATCGGGCAGGGTGTTGATGCAGTCGTTCATCGGGGTGTCTCCTCGTTACAGCCCCATCGGGGCGGGTTGGTGACACGTCCGATGCGGGCTCGACCGCCGGAGTTCCGCGGTCAGCGAGAAAAGGTCGGCGGTGCCGCGAGCCGGGTCGCGACCGCCCGTTCGAGCGGCTCGATCTCCGCGAGCACCTTGTCGATCTCGTCGAGTCGGCGCCGGGCAGCCTGTTCGACCTCGTGCCGCTTGCCTGCCTCGGCGCGCAGCAGCGACTGCAGCTCGCGCTGCTCGCCGTCGAGCTGGCGCTTGCGCTCGACGAGGCGCTCCTCGACGTAGCGCTCCACCTGCTCGCGCAGGTCGAGGATCCGCAACGAGAGCTCGGTGGCGAACTCCTTGGCGACGCCCTCGTTGCCGAAGAGAAGCTCGGCGACGTAGCGCTGGTGTTCGGCCTTGGCCCGTTGCTTCTCGCGCTGTTGACGACGCATCCGGCCGATGGGATAGGCGACGGCGGCACCGATGCCGTACGCCACGAGGCCGAGACCGCCGGTCGCGAGACCGAGCGCTCCCGCCGCGGCGTTGGCGATGTTGGCGAAGGTGAAGGTCTGCAGCGCGAGCGGCAGGCCGTCCTCGAGCAGCGTGTTGTCGCCACCCGATGCGGCGCGGGCGCCCTCGAGGGTGCGCAGCGCCTCTGGCATGTCCATCCGGCCGAGCACGGCGTCCATCCCAGCCGCGCCGAATTCGCTGAGCACCGTGCCGAGCGTGTGCTGGAAGTCGCGGTTGATCGCGTCCATCAGCTCGTTCCACGCGCCGTGAAGCGACCGCTCGAGATCGCCGGGCAGCGACGCGCTGAGCAGCTGTACATCGGTTGCCGCATCGATGACGCCGCGATAGTGGTCCTTCACGCGGTTGAGCTCGTGGGTCACCTGGCGCGACGCATGGGTCTGGAGCCGAACGATGCTCGTGTTGAGGGTGGTGCGCCAGCGCGCCGAGGTGGAACCGAACTCCTCCATCGCTCGTTGCAGCTGTTGCACCTCGTCACCCACCGCAGCGTCGCCGGTGCTGGCGCGCAGCCGAGTGTGCTGTTCCCGTGCCGCCTCGGCCAGCAGTGTGCGCAACAGCGACAGCAGGTTGGCCACGCGGATGTCTTCGCGCTGGCCCGCGCTGTGCTCGAGGAAGCCGCGCAGCTGTGCGAGGCCGCTGCGCAGGAACAGACGGTCGGCCTGCTCGTCGCGACCGGCGACCCGACGTGCTCGTGCCTGCGTTGCGAGGTAGCTGCTGGTGAGCAACATCGGCGCGGCCGCCACCTTGGCCACCCGCGTGGCCGCAGCGATGCCATCGGCACCCTGTTCACGTAGCTGTTGGGCGTAGGTACTGATCTTCGACCGGTGCTCGTCGAGCATCTCGGCGTTCACCTCGTCGGTGTTGACGTCGGACTTCGTGACCACCATCAGCAGCCGGTCGGTGCGGTCGGTGGCCTCGACGAGAAAGGCCAGCTCGGACTTCGCGACCGGCTCTTGCGCCGACACAGCGAACAGCAGGACGTCGGCGCGTGAGAGCGCGGCGAGTGCGAGGTCGCGGTGGCCGCGGCTCATACCGCCGACCCCCGGCGTGTCGATGAGCACGACACCACCTTCGAGCAGTGGGTGGTCGAGCTCGATGTGCACGCTCACCACACCCTCACGACGCGTTGCGTCGCCGCGCATCGAGGCGACGTCGACGAGGTCGTCGATGTCCACCTGTTCGGTCTGCGGCTCGCCGTCATCGCCGAGGCGGGTGACCGTGATCGCGGTGGTCGTGCCGTGGGTGACGACGAGGTGCACGCTCGTGGCCACGTCGGCATCGACGGGCAGTAGTTCGTCGCGGTCGAGGAGCGCGTTGATGAGCGAGCTCTTACCTCGCTTGATGTCGCCGCATGCGACCACCATCAGCTGCTGGCGTCCCCAGTCGGCGGCTTCGGCACCGATGCGCTGGCCGAGCTCGGCTCGGCCCCAGGCGCGCAACGACTCGTGCACCCGATTGGCGAGTCGCAGGCTCTGTGTGGTGAGTGGGTTGCGCGCCGGCTGGCCCTCGGATGTGGGGCCCTCGGATGTGGGGCCCTCGGACTGCGGCGGGTCCGTGTCACCCGGTGAGGATTCGTCGGTCATCACTCGCCCCCCTCCCAGCGCAGCTCGAACGCCGTCTTGATCACCCGTGCGTGTCTCGCCTCATCGGGGCTTCGTCGAGGATCCGAACCCCACTTGCCCCATCTCGCTGCCCCGGCAACTGCGGCCGCCCGCGAGAGCGTCTGGTCGTCGCCGGCGCCGAGTGTGGCCATGTCGTCGATCAGCTCCGGCGGCAGGACGATGGTGCCGGCAGCCACGGCGGTGCCGACCTGCAACACCCGCAGCCGATGCATCGAGCCGTCGAGCTCGACGCGTTCGAGCGGCGTGCGCAACCCGCGCAGCACGGCGGCGTTGTCGGCGCCGTCGCGCAGGTACGACGCGCGACGCAGATCGTTCAGCGCGGCATGTGCCTTGAACACGTCGGCCTGACCGGCGAAACGCCCGATCACCGCACGGCGCAGCGCCTCGAAACCGCTTCTGCGCTCGAACACCCGCAGCATCGCTCCGGCCGAACGGGCACCGGCGTCGACGGCAGCCACCGCCACCTGCAGCCCGAACAGGTCGAGCATCGATAGCAGTCGACGGCGGACGGCGGACTCGAGGTCGATGAGGTCGGTGCGCAGGAAGTCCTCCGGCGACAGGAACATGTCCTCCCGGTCGAACGGATCGGTGACTGCGGCGACCTCGAGCAGCGCTCGTGCGTCGGACTCGGTGAACACGGCGGCACGCGCCGTCTCGGCGAGTAGGCCGACGACGGGCACCACGTCGCTCACGACACCCCGCAGTTCGGTTGCCATCCGTCGGGCGATGGGCAGTGCGGCCGTCACCGGGTCGGCGGAGCGGTCGAGCCGATCGGCCTTGCTCAGCACCGCCACCGACGATGCAGACGACAGGCTCGATCCGCCGAGCAGCGACGCGAATCCGCGCAGGACCTCTGCGTCGGCCTGGCGCAGCACTGGCAGCAGGAACACGAGGGCCTCTGCCCGCCCAACCGCCGTCGCGGTCTGCTCGCCCTCGCGGCCGGCGATGCCGAGGAACCGCGCTGAGGTCGCCTCGTTCGCCTCGGTGACGGTGTTGAGGCCGGGCGTGTCGACGACGGCAAGTTCGCGCAACAGCGCGTTCGACAGGTGCACGACCACCCGCTCGACCTCGTCGACCGGGCGACCGAGGTGGTCGGGCATCCGGCCGCGGTCGAGCGGGATCACTGCGATGGACCCGTCGATCCCCACGACCTCTGCACGTTCGTGCACGCCGAACCGGAACTCGGTGACGACCCTGGTGCACTCGCCGGCATCGACCGCCGCGATGCGTTGGCCGAGCAGGGCGTTCACGAGTGTCGACTTGCCCGAGCTGACCCCGCCCGCCACCGTGACGGTGAGCGGTGCCTCCAGCTTCGAGCGCACCCGCTCGACCATGTCGCGTCCGGGCCCGGGTGCGAGACGTACAAGCGTGTCGTCACAGAGGTCGCCCAATCGACGCGCCAACGGACCGCCCTCGCGTCGATCGTCGCCCACCTCCGACTGGCTCACGCCCGGTTCCTCCATCGGTCGCCCGGTGCCGTCCCGGCGCGAGGCGAGCCTAGCCACCGTCCCCGGACCGGATTCCGGGTCGCGGGCCCTCGATCACTGTGCCCAGCATGTGGTCGCCCGGATTTGTTGCCGTGCGCGGAACTCCCCCGGGCGGCGGTGCATCCGATGTGATGACCGGACGGACCGGTCCACGCATCGACCGAGGAGCATCACCATGTCGACCATCGCACCCCACCAACTGCCCACCCCGTCCCAGATCCCCGCACCGGGGGCTGCACCCGCCGCTCCCGACGCTGCCGGCGCTGCCGGCGCTGCCGGTCGCTCGACGTCGGCGCTGGTGCGGCGGATCACCCTGGGCGGGGTCGCCGGCCTGGTGGTGATCGCCATCTGCGCCGCCGGTCTCGGCCTCGCCGGTCGCGGCGCTTCGGCCGATGACCGTTCCTCTGCCGAGCGAGCCGAGCGAGCCGAACAGGAGGAGCGGGAGGCGGAGGAGGAACGACACGAGGCCGTGCCCGGCGGTGATGTGCCGGTGTCGAACCCGTTCGACCCGACGGCCGACCCGACCGCAAAGACGCCAGCGGCCGGCAATGCGAACGTCGACGTCGAAGCGGCCTACGCCGCTCTGTTCGGGGTCAGCCCGGCTGCGTCGACCGTCGGGTGCATCGAGTCGGCCGCTCAACCGGTGATCTCCGACGTGCAGGCCGTCATCGACGGCACCGCCACCTCGATGGACCAGGTGACGTCGGGCCTGACGCCCTTCGCCTCGTGCGTGGCGATCGACGACTTCGACGCTGCCATGATCACGAAGGCGTCGGGCCTGGTGTCGCCCAGCCGGCTCGACGAGGTGTGTGCGTTCTCGGCGCTCGCCACCTTCACTGCAGCCGATCGGCTCGATGTGCTGGTCACGGCCATCGTCGATCCGGCAGAGTACGACCAGCGAATGTTCACCACCTTCAGCGGCTGCGCCGCCTGAGTCCCACCCGCCCTCGACCCGACCATCGAACACGAACCGGAGCACCTCATGTGCACACCGTCCACGATCAACTCCCGGTGCCGACGATTGCAGCTCCTGGCCTCGATGTCGATGCTCGTTGCGTTCGGTGCCGCGGGCTGCGGCGACTCGGGCCCCAACTGGGTGACGGCCAATCGGTCGTCGAGCCAGTCGACGGATGTCCCGGTGCCGACCACCGACTCACCGGGGGTGGTGCTGCCCTCGCTGCCACCCGTCGTGGCGCCGCCAGGCGCGACATTCCCTGCCCCGGAGCCGATCGCTCCGGTGGTGCCCGACCAGCAGGCACCTGTCCCCGTGGCAGCATCCACCGGCGTCCGGCTCTCGCCGGTCACCGTCATCGACCCGGCGAGCGGCGGGGTGAACGCGTTCTCCGTGCTCGTGCCTGCCGGTTGGCAGGCGTTCGGCGAGGTGCAGTGGCTGCCGTTCTGGGCGCGGCTCGCCTTCCTGCAGACCCGGGTGTTCGACCCGGCGACGGGCCTCACCATCGACTGGTTGCCGATCCAGAACTTCATGTACTTCACGCCGCTGGCCGGGTTCGAGGTACCGATCGGAGGTAACTATCAGGGCAAGGAGTTCCGGCCGCCGATCTTCGACCCGACCCAATTCGTGGCGGAGTACTGGATGCCCAACACCCTGTCGCACCTCCAGGGAGCGACCATCGTGGCGATCGAGGAGGTGCCCGCCCTCGCCCAGGCCTTCCTCGCTGGCTTCGGGGCTCCGGGTGATGCTGGTGCGTGGCGGATCCGCTACGAGTACGTGTACCAGGGCACGGTGTGGGAGCAGGACGTCACCTTCTCACTCCTGTGGTCGGGCAACGAACCGATGTCGTGGTTCGTGAACTTCGCTACCACCGCCGGCGCCCCGAAGGGTGAGCTCGACCGCCAGCAGGGCCTCGTGTCGGCCGTCATCGCGAGTCGGGCCACCACCATCGAGTGGGAGGCGAACCACCGCATCGTCACCCAGCTCTTCTACCAGGGGATCCAGCAGCAGATGGCCGACACAGTGCGCTTCGGTGAGCTGCTCGCCCAGTACCGGGCGGAAAGCCAGGCGCTGCAGCAGCAGGTGTTCGACGAGCGCATGGCCTCGCTCGACCGTCAGAACCAGCTGTTCCGTGAGACGCTCGGTGGGGTGCAGGGCTACAACGACCCGGTGAACGGTGGCGTGGTGCAGTTGCCGCTGGGCTGGGACACCTACTGGGTGAACCAGCAGGGCGAGTACATCGCCGTCTCCGACCCGAACTTCGACCCGAACGATCTGAACGACGGTTCGTGGCAGCAGCTCCAGCCCCGCGCCTGACCGTCGCCAGTTCTGGTTGACATGACGAGGCAGCCTCGCCAGTCGGTGCTGCGCCGTTTCCCAGCTGGATCGCGGGTCGGGCGTCATGGATCGATGACATGTCGATGGCACGATCATCCCCATGCGCCGCTTCCACGTCACCGCCGCTCTCGTCCTCGTCGCGCTCACGACTGCGTGTCGCGGTGCTGATGGCGGAGTGGCGGTCGTCAGCTCGGTGACCGAGCCTGCGCCCGACACGACCGAGCCTGTGCCCGACACGACCGAACTCGCGCCTGCAACGGCCGAGCCTGTGCCCGACACGACCGAGCCTGTGCCCGACACGACCGAGCCTGTGCCCGACACGACCGCGCCAGCACCCGACACGACCTCGCCAGCACCCGACACGACCGAGTCGGTGCGCCACGAGGTGGCGACGCTCGAGGGTGCCATCACCGATCCGGCGCGCGACCGGCTGATCCCGTATCTCGTCTACGCCCCGATGGGCATCGATGGTGAGGTACCGCTGATCCTCGTCAGTCACGGCGGTACCGGCAACGCCCGTGGCCATCTGTCGGCGCCGCACCTCGGCACCACGTTCGCAATGGGCGGCTTCGTCGCGATCCATGTGGGCCACCTCCCGTCCGACACGGCGGCGGGACAGCTCAGCGATCGTCCCGCCGACATCACGTTCGTGCTCGACCAACTCGAGGCCGGCGCGATCGAGTTGGCGCCAGGGTTCATCGGGACGGTCGACCTGACCAGGGCGGGGCACACCGGCCACTCCTTCGGGGCGTACACGAGCCACGCCGTCGGCGGGGCGACCTACGCCAACACCAGCGGCACGTCTCGCGACGATCGCATCGATGCGATCGCGCCGATCTCACCCCAAGGTCCGGACCAGATGGGCGGGTTCGACCGGGGACCCGAGGACAACACCTGGACGACCGTCACGATCCCCTCGTACAACCTCATCGGCGGAGCCGAGGTCGACTCGAACGCCGTCGACTCGATCCGGCGACCGGGATGGCGCCTCGCACCGTTCGACCGATACCCCGACGTGAGCGACACCTTCCGTTCGATCATCGCCGACCAGATCCACAGCGACATGTGGCGCACTGGCCGTCCCGAGGTGCAGCAGTTCATCGCCGGCGAGATCCTCGAATTCATGCGGGTCTACGTCGCCGGCGACGCCGACGCCGACCCGTGCAGCATCGGGGTCGGAGGGCTCGCCACGGTCTCGCTGGAACGGCATCCGGCCGCCACGGGCAGCCTGATCAGCACCTGCGGTTGACCACACCGTCGTGCCAGACCGAAGACCGGCGCCGTCGCCACCAGGCTGCGCGTCGACCACCGTTCGGTCGCCGCCCGACGCGGCTCAGTCGTTGTCGAACTTGTCGAGGAGGTGGTGGACGCCCCCGGCGAGCTTGCCCTTCAGACCGCCCTCCTCGGCGATCTCCTCGAGCCTGGCATCGACCACACCGAGCCGGGCTCGCTCGCTCTCGATGAGCGAGATCTTCCCGTCGTGGTCGAGATCGAAGGCCTCGAGCTCCTCTGCGGGCCGCTCGTCAGCGGCGTCGGAGCCAGCGTCGGGAGGGCGGGAGATGTCATCGGCATCGGTCACGAACCCAGTATTACCCGGGATACGGTTCGCCCATCAGCGAATCGGTTGCACACTGCTCGCCCGGCTGCTCGCCCGGGCCGTCCCACCTGCCCGCGTCGATCGACGGCCCGATCGGCTGAGTCGCTGCATGCGTGTCCACTTCCACCCGCACTACTGCGCCACCGACGTCGCATTCGACACCACCCGCAAGGCCGCTGCCATTGCACGCTCGCTGGTGGAGCGACCGATCGCTGGCGTCGAACTGGTGGAGCCCGAGCCCCTCACCCGCGAGCAGCTCCTCACGGTGCACAGCGAGGCATACGTCGACGCCGTGCTCACCGGTGAGCCACGGGAACTCGCGCTCACCAACGAGTTGCCGGGGTGGGACGCAGGCCTGGCCCGAGCCGTCTCGGCATCGAACGGTGGCGTACTCGCCGCTGCCCGATACGCCGTCGCTCAGCGGACGATCGCCGGTTCACTGTCGAGCGGACTGCACCACGCCCGGCGCGAAGCGGGTGCGGGCTACTGCACGTTCAACGGTCTGGCCATCGCAGCAGTCGATGCCATCGCGCGTGGCGCGCGGCGCGTCCTCGTGCTCGATGTCGACGCCCATTGCGGCGGCGGCACCGCCAGCATCATCGGCGGCACAGCAGGCATCATCGGCGGCATCGAACAGCTCGACGTGTCTGTCGATCCGTTCGACACCTACGAACCCCCGCCGAACGTGCGTCTCGTGATGTCCGACGCCGATCACCTCCTGGCCACCGTGCGTGCCGAGCTCGCCAGGGTGGAGTTGCCATCGACGATCGACCTCGTGCTGCACAACGCTGGGATGGACCCGCACCACGGCTGCGAGGGCGGACGTCCCGGGATCGATGCCGCAGTGCTGGGCGAGCGTGAACGGATCGTGTTCGAGTGGATTGCTGCCCACCGGCTGCCGGCCGCGTGGGTGCTCGCCGGCGGATACACGAACCGGATCTCGATGGGC
>Ga0105046_10007910_pt1 | contig 16703 bp, 10 predicted proteins | sample MAT03_FD_78385 | JGI IMG/M metagenome (GOLD analysis project Ga0105046, IMG submission 78385) | Freshwater microbial communities from Lake Fryxell liftoff mats and glacier meltwater in Antarctica - MAT-03 (megahit assembly) | ecosystem: Environmental > Aquatic > Freshwater > Ice > Liftoff...
CGTCGTGGCTCTCGGTGGTGTCTTTGACGACCTTCCCCCGGCGCAGTTCCTGACGATGGCGATCCATCCGCACGACCTGGGCGACGCTCGGCAGGCCGAGGGTCTGCGGGTCGGTGTCCACCATCAGGTTCAGGTCCGGCAGCGCCGCGGCGACCAGTTGCTCCTTCAACGTTCCGTCTTCACCCGGTCAACCGCCCTGGCCCCACAGGCGGTTGGGACTTGGGCCTGTTCAGCCTTGCCCGGCCTCGTCACTGCCAGCCACCTTTCGGAATGAAGCCCTTCCACTGGCTTTCAACGTTTGCCCTGCTCCTTGCCACCGCGCTGGCGCCCGTGTTCGCGGACGACAAAAAGGACGCCGACTGGGACACCTGGTTCGCCGAGCATTACACCAAGTACGAGCACCGCATTCCCATGCGCGATGGTGTGCGGCTCTTCACGCGGGTTTTCGTGCCCAAGGACGACACGACCCACTACCCGATCGTCATCACCCGCACGCCCTATGGGCTCAAACCCTACGGCACCAGCAACCACGGCCACCCTTCCGCCTCTCTCCTCGCCCTTGCCAAGGACAAGTTCATCCTCGTCACCCAGGATGTGCGCGGACGACACGGGTCGGAGGGCGCCTTCCAACACATGCGTCCTTTCATCCCAGGCAAGGATCCCGCCCAAACCGACGAAAGCTCCGACGCCTGGGACACCATCGATTGGCTCGTCAAGTACACCCCATCCAACAACGGCAATGTCGGCATGTTCGGCATCTCGTATCCGGGCTTTTACACGTCCATGGGCATGATCGACTCCCATCCCGCCCTCAAGGCAGCGTCACCCCAGGCTCCGATCTCCGATTGGTTCATGGGCGACGATCTGCGCCACAACGGCGCGTTCTTCCTCTCCCAGAATTTCGGGTTCTTCTATTGGTTCGAGAAGCCATCCGAGGACCCGCTCCACGACTCGGGTAAACAGTTCGTTTTCCGCAATCCGGACGGCTACGACTTTTACCGGCGCATGGGTTCCCTGGGGAACAGCGATCGCCTTTTCAAGGGCGAAGTCCGTGCCTGGACCGAGTTCCTCGATCACCCGAACTACGACGCCTACTGGCAGGCACGGAACATCCGCCCCCACCTGAACAACGTCCGCTGTGCCGTGCTGACGGTGGGTGGATGGTTCGATGGGGAGGACCTCTTTGGCGCCCTGGAAACCTACCGTTCCACGGAACTCCAGAATCCCGGCATCACCAACCTGCTGGTGATGGGGCCGTGGTCCCACGGCCAATGGGAGCACGATGACGGTGACAACCTCGGCGACGTGAAGTTCCTGGCCAAGACGGGCGTGCATTTCCGTGAAAAGATTGAGCTCCCCTTCTTCCGTTACTTCCTCAAGGGCGACACCAACTACACGCCCACCGAAGCTCAGATGTTCGAGACCGGCACCCATCAGTGGCGCCGGTTCGACGTCTGGCCCCCCAAGAACGCCCAAACCCGCCAACTCTTCTTTCATCCCAAAGGCAAACTCGCCTTCTCCCCGCCGGCGGAAGGTGCGGATGCCTTCGACGAATACGTCAGCGACCCGGCCAAACCTGTTCCGTTCACCCTCGAAGTCACCACCGACTACCCCAGGAGTTACCCGGTTCACGATCAACGGTTCGCCGCGTCCCGCACCGATGTCCTGGTCTACGAAACCGACCCGCTCGAAGAGGATTTGACCCTCGCGGGCCCGTTGGAGGTCGCCTTGCATGTGTCGACCACCGGAACCGACTCGGATTGGGTGGTGAAGCTCGTCGACGTCTATGAACCGGACTTCCCCAAGCCAGAACCCAATCCCGCCCACCTGGTGATGGGCGGTTATCAGCAACTCGTCCGGGGCGACGTCATGCGCGCGCGTTTCCGCAAGAGCTTTGAGCACCCCGAGCCCCTGGAACCCGGCAGGGTCACCCCCATCGCATTCACCATGCCCGATGTGTTGCACACGTTCCGTCGAGGCCATCGGGTCATGGTCCAGGTGCAGAGTTCCTGGTTCCCCCTCGTCGATCGCAACCCGCAAACGTATGTGCCCAACATCGCCTACGCCAAACCCGAGGATTTCCGCAAAGCCACCCAACGGGTCTTTCGCGCCGTCGACGCCCCATCGTCCCTCACCGTTCAGGTCCTGCCGCCACCCAAACCCTGATGGGTCAGCGCGACGGACCCGGGTCGACGGCATCTGCGTCACTCAGCGCCATCTGCGGTTCACCGACCCCCCGTCGTGGCGATTACGTTCCAATCGATGGATCTGACGCCAAGACCTCGGAAAGGAGCCCCTTCTCACCCCGCCCCTCTCGTCACGCCGAATCGCTAACCGTGGGGGAAGCGTCCGGTCGGGCATCGCATCCAGGACCAGGTCGCTGCTCAGGCTGTAGGGTGGATCGGTGCTGTCCCAACTGCGGAACCGCGTCATGAGGCCCACGGCGGCGGCGTAGGTGAACTCGGTGACGGATTGGTTTCCAGCCGAGGCGACCAGGATGACGCTGGAACCTTGGGCCACCACCTTCAGGGTGGCGCCAGTGATGGGGTCGGTATCCAGGACGGTCTCCGGCATCAACCGCTCGAGCGCCTGCGGATCGATAAACAGGGTGCCACCACCCACCAGAGTGGCGACTTCGACAGTGGGCGGCAGGCCGTTGAGGCTCGAGAGGCTGGTGGTCTGGCGGTAAAGGAACCAACTCTCATCCACCTGCTGGATCTCAATCCCTGCTCGAAGCGGCAGGGAGAACGGAAACTTACCTTCGACGCGGGCGGTGTAGGTGCCCCGGTAATTCAGCTGGACCCCGGACATCAACCAGAGCGGAAGCAGATTGCCCTGGCCCACGAAAGGCAACGGGCGGGAGACCTTGTAAAAGATCTGGCTGACGAACGTGGTGTCGCCCGTCAAGACGGCGGCGTTCTTGAACAGGAGCAGCCCAGTGTTGAGGTCGTAAACCGAGGCATGCCGGCTCTCCGGCAGGGTTCGCTGGATCCGGATGGCCGGATGATGGATTCCGTCCAGCACTTGGGTCACCCGGACAACCGCGAAATCGTCGGTTTGGGTCTCCTGCTATTGCCCGAGAACCTGGGGATGCACCCACCCTCGACGCCCGCGACGCGCACGCCCGTGCGCGCAGAGGTGCTCAGAGGGCGCGTCCAGCCACATCGGTGAAGGGGCTCGGCCACACACTCACTCGCCAGCCGTCGCCGTTTCCAAGCCCGCCAGACGACCAGCCCGAGCGGGATCACCGCACTCAGCAGAATCACCCAGAAGATGTGCTGGAAGAAGAAGCCCACCGGCTCGATGAACCACTGAGACCCAAACCACGCCTTCGCCGCGACGGTGTTCGCCTCGGCAGCGCGAATCGGAGCAATCGCCACACCGCAAAACGCCAACAGAGGACTGATCGCCAAATCCCCTCCAGCAATCCACGCCCGCGCGGTCCGACTCCGGTGCGAACCCGCATCCAAACCACCACAGGCGAACGCCACGAGCGGAAGCCCCAAAAACCTCCAGCGAGACTCGTAGTTCACCCCTCGGTCCATCGTCAGACCCTGGCGGTCCAATTTCGTCGCGTCGACCGGGTCGTCGGTTCCGCTTCACCCAAGGCACGAACCGCCGCCAGAGCCACCCACTCGTCCTCATCCTGTGTGGCACGAATCAGCGCCCGAAGCGCGTCAGGCGATTGCGGAATCAGGACACCCAGCGTCGCCAAGACTTCGCGTCGAACGCCACCCGACTCGAAAGGTCTGTTCAACACACCCAGGAGGGCGGCCACGCTCTCCGCCGGAAGCGGGCGCCTCAGCCTCAGTGCCAAAACCGCCAACTCCCGGACTACATCCCGTTCGTCACGCAACGTCTCCACCGTCCGGGGAAGTGCCCGGGTGTTGCCCGGGTCGACCACCGACAACGCCAAGGCGGCCAGGATCCCCGGCTCACCCGCGTTGTTTTCGGAACGATGCACCAACCCCGGTACGGCAGGCTCTCCGATGCGAGCCAACGCTGAACCGACTGACTTCGAGTATCCCATCCCCGAAGTGTCCGCGATTCGCTCGAGCAATTCCGGAACGGCGTCCTCCGCCCCAGGTCCAATCTTTCCAAGTGCCTCCGTGGCCCGGACGCGGGCCCAAAAGTCATTGCCCTTCAGCACCCGTGCCTTTCTGCGCTCCGCAACCCGGGACTGATTGGGCGTCCGATTCCTGCGGAATCATTTCGGCACGAGCGCCTTGAGTCGTTCGACTTCGCTCTCCAGGGCCCGCAGTCGATGAATCAGTTCGGGCAGTTGTTGCACGGCGATCATCTGACGCTTGGCCTGCCGATCCGGAGCCGCCGGGATTCCAAGCACCCTCCCGCCATCCGGGATGTCCCGCATGACCCCGGATTTGGCTCCGATGACCGCCTGGCGGCCGATGGTCAGGTGTCCCGCGATGCCGGACTGGGAGGCGACCACACTGTAATCTCCGACCCGCGTGCCTCCCGCGAAACCAACCTGCCCCATCACCAGGCAATGTCGTCCGAGCACGACGTTGTGCGCCACGTGGACGAGGTTGTCGATCTTGGTGCCTTCGCCGATCACAGTCGCACCAAGGGCTCCGCGGTCGATGGCGGCATTCGCTCCGATCTCGACATCGTCGTGGAGGATCACCTGACCGACTTGCAGCACCTTCCTATGGCGGCCTTGGTCCAGCACATAGCCGTATCCGTCCGAACCAATGACAGCACCGGCGTGAATGATGACGCGCTGTCCGATCTGCGAGCGCGGATAGACGACGACGTTGGGATACAGGCAGGTGTCGTCCCCGATCCGTGTGTCGTGGCCCACCTGATTCCCCCCCATCAGGACGACGCGGGTCCCGAGCTCCACTCGTGCACCGACAACGCAGCCCGGCCCCAGGTGTGCTGAGGGATGAACTCGGGCCGTGGCATGGATCGTGGCGTCGGGATGAATGCCTGAGGCGTGCTCGTCCGGAGGGAAGAAGGTAGGCAACGCCACCGCCACCGCGACCCGGGTGTTGGCGACGCGGATGATGACCTTGGTCGTCGAGGCAAACGGCCCTGCCACGAGAATTGCAGACGCACCGCTTTTTTCCGCGGCGGCGAAATAGGCTTCGTTGTCGGCAAAAGTCAGATCCCCGGGCCCCGCCTGATCGGCGGGAGCCAATCCGGTGAGAAGGACTGATCCGTCGCCAAAGATTTCTCCGTCGAGCTGTTTCGCAATCTGGCTAGCGGTGATGGTCATGAGATGGGTGGCGCCGAGGCTCCTTCACTCGCCCGACAAAGTGAACTGAAGGAGTGCTGGGACCCTATCTGCGGCTTGTGGGCGAGCCGCCGTGAAAACCAGCTGGAACCTAAGAGGCCGGCACGGCTTGGAAGACTCACTGAAGCCCGCCGCGTTGGGAATTGAATTCAAGGTCGTGATCAACTGCGGGCCCCAGTCTCCGTGCGTTGCTTCGCCCACCCTCGATTCGCAGCAATCCCAACTTCACTGCAACCTCGACAGCCTCCATCCGCGTCTGGAATCTCCAAAGCCGCCCTTGTGGCCGCACCCAACTGCATCCAACAGTAAGCACGCAGATGGAAGCACCGCTCGCCCGGACGCCCCGGCGGCCCGCCCAAACCCGGCGGTTCCGCGTCGCACTTGCATCATCCGCAGGTGCCCTGATCGCCATCCTTAGTCTCCTGTGCGTCTTCCAGCCCCACGCCTCGGGTGCCGAGCTCGCCACCGCCCGCACGCGACTCGCCAAGGGCGACTACGCGGCCGCTGCTGGGAGCATCCGTGAAGCCCTCGACGAACGCCCGCGCGGTGACGACTGGCACATCGTGTTGATCCAGGCCCTCATGGCCCAAGGGCTCTATCCTGACGCACAATCCGTCCTTACCAACGCCCTCGCCCGTTCCACCCGCAGCCTCCCCCTCTACTGGCTTGCCCGCGACGTCTTCCGCGCCAATGGCCGACCCGATCGCGCCGCCGAAATGGTCGAGGAAATCCCCAAACTCGTCTCCCAGCGACCTTGGTCCTTCCGCGACGCCGAGAATCTGATCCCCTTCGGCCGTGCCATGCTGACCCTGGGCGCGGACCCCAAGGAGGTGCTCGACAAGGTTTTTGCCACCGCCAAGCGGGCCTCGCCCAATTTGCTCGATCTTTACCTGGCCTCCGGCGAACTCGCCCTGGAGAAGAACGATTTTGCCCTCGCGGCAAAGCACTTCGACGAAGGCCTCAAGCATCACGCCAAGAACGCGGACCTGCTTCAAGGCCGCGCCCGCGCCTTCGCAGGCAGCGATCGCGAGGAAGCCGCCAAAATGCTCCAGGCGGCCCTCACCGAAAACCCTCGCCATGCACCCACCTTACTGCTCCTGGCCGACCACCGGATCGATTCCGAGGATTACCCGGGCGCCATCGAGGTCTTGAGGGAGATCCGAAAGACCAACCCCTGGAATTCCGAAGCCTGGTCCTACTCGGCCGTCATTGCCCATCTTCAGAACGACCCCCCGGCCGAACAGGAGGCGCGGACCGCCGCTCGACGCTACTGGACCAACAATCCCAACGTCCCCCACCTCATCGGCCGGAAGTTGTCCCAGAAGTATCGATTCACGGAAGGCGCCGAACTCCAGCGGGAAGCCCTTCGGTTCGATCCTGGCTTCATCCCAGCCAAGGCCCAACTTGCCACCGATCTGCTTCGTCTCGGCGAAAACGACGAAGGCTGGTCGCTTGCCCAGGAAGTCCACGAAGCCGATGCCTACGACATCGCCGCCTACAACCTGGTCACCTTAAAGGACACCATGGCGTCCTTCATCACCCTGACCAACGAGCATTTCATCGTCCGCATGAGCACCAACGAGGCGGCCATTTACGGCGGCCGGGTGCTGCATCTGCTCGACCGAGCCCGCACCACGCTTGTTCCCAAATACGGTCTCGAACTCACCACCCCCACCACGGTTGAGATCTTCCCTGAGCAGAAGGATTTTGGGGTTCGCACGTTCGGCATGCCGGACAACCCCGGCTACCTGGGCGTCTGTTTCGGCAAGGTCATCACCGCCAACAGCCCCGCCTCGAGTCGCGGCAACCCGGTCAACTGGGAGGCGGTGCTCTGGCACGAGTACTGCCACGTCGTGACCCTCCAGCTCACGGCCAACAAAATGCCGCGCTGGCTCAGCGAAGGCATTTCCGTCTACGAGGAACGCGAAGCCGACCCCGCCTGGGGCGAACAGCTCATCCCCAAATACCGCGAGATGATCCTCGACGGCGAATTGACACCGGTCTCCCGACTCAGCGCCGCATTTCTCATCCCCAAGACGCCCCAGCACCTTCAATTCGCTTACTACCAGTCGTCGTTGGTGATCGAGTTCCTCATCCAACGCCATGGCATCGATGCCATCCGCAAGATTCTCGCCGACCTCAAGACCGGCACCTTCATCAACGACGCGCTCGCCCGCCACACCACGGCGATGGATGCGCTGGAGAAGGAATTCGCCACCTTCGCCAAAACCAAGGCGGAATCCCTCGGCCCCGGACTCGACTGGGAAAAACCGGTTCTCGAAGGCGTGCCGGCGGCCCTCGGCGAGCTCGCCCGGCGCGTGACCGCCTCATCCAACACCCCGGGCAAGACGAACTACTGGCTCTTGCTCCAGTCCGCCAGTCGCCACGTCGAAGCCAAGAACTGGGCCGACGCCAAAACGCCGCTTCAGCAGTTGGTCACGCTTCACCCGACCGACATCGGTCCCGCCAGCGCCTACGCCTTGCTCGCCCGGGCCCATCGCGAACTCGGCGAGGCTGCCGAGGAACGCGACATACTGTCCCGCTGGGCCACGATCGACGCCGAGGCCCTCGAGGCCTATCTCCGCCTCATGGAAATCGCCACCGCCGCAGCCGATTGGCCCGAGGTCCGGCGCAACGCCGAACGTTACCTGTCCGTGAATCCCTTGGTCGCCGCCCCCTATCGCCGGCTCGCCGAGGCCAGTGAAGCGGCCCAGGACCTCCCCACCGCCATCGCCAGTTACCAGACCTTGCTCCGACTGGACCCGCCCAATCCACCCGAGATCCACTACCCACTCGCTCGATTGCTGTACGCGTCCGGCGATCCCGGTGCGCGCCGCCATGTTCTCCAGGCGCTCGAAGACGCCCCGCGCCACCGCGCCGCACTCCAGTTGCTCCTCCAAATGGGCGATGCACCCGCGAAACCCAAGCCCCCCAACCCCGCGGGATTTGAATAGGGACCACGGCTTCGCCCATGCCAATCGCTCCCGGTCATCCCCCCGGTCCGACCTCCGAATGCGACGGAGCGAATTCTCCCTCTCCCGTTTCCCAGGAGAAAACAGGGGTATGGCCTACCGAAGCCCCACGAACGCGGGTGGGGGTCTGTGCTCCCAGGATGCTCCTCACCGTCCTCCTCCTCTTCACCACCATCGCCGTCTTCGCCCAACGCCGTTGGCGGGGGGGTTGGGGTGAAAGCACTGTCCACGAAGGCGCTCGCACGGCGCGCGAAATCGAGTCGCACAGCACCGGCACCCCCACCTGGACCAACGTGAACGGCTTCGACCACGACGTCTTCACCTTCACCCGCGTCCGCTACGAGCATAACGGCAAGTACGGCCGCGGCGGCTGGACCACCGACGTCCCGGATAGCGATCTCAACCTCTCCTACCGGCTCCAACAAATGACGTCCATGCGGGTCGATCCCAACGGACGCCTGCTTCAACTCACCGATCCCGAGCTGCCGAACTACCCGTTCCTCTACATCGTCGAACCCGGCGCGCTGAGCCTCGACGACCACGAAACTGGCTTGCTCCGTCAATACCTGCTCAACGGCGGCTTTCTCATGTTCGATGACTTCTGGGGCGAGCGTGAATGGAACAACGTTGAACAGGTCATGGGCAAGGTTCTGCCCGGTCGCCCCTTCCAGGAACTCAGCCTCGACCACGACCTCTACAAGCGCCCGTTCGTCATCCGCGCCAAAGGTCAGGTCCCCAACATGCGCCTTGGCATCGACAGCCAGTTCCATGGCGTCACCGCGGAACGCGAGGACGCCGAAAAAGTCCACCACCGGGCCATCGTCGACGACAACGGCCGCATCGTGGTCCTCGCCACCCACAACACCGACAACGGCGACGGCTGGGAACGTGAGGGCGAGAATGACTACTATTTCCACAATTTCTCCGAGAAGATCTCTTACCCCCTCGGCATCAACATCATCTTCTACGTCATGACCCACTGATGAGCTTCTCCAACCCTCCCCCTCTGGACCCATCGGCGTCGTCGCCCCCGGCCATGCCGGCTCTCACCCCCACGCCCATCCCCCTGCCGGATTCCGCCCTGACCCCGGTTCCGCCCCCGATCCTCCCAACCTCCCGTCCGGTGCCCACGACTCCCGCAACCGCTCCGCCGCCACCTCCCAAGGCCGAGAATCCCGTCGATACGGAACGGAAGACCGTGGAACGTCTCGTCAAAGGCCGGGTCCAGATCGAGGCGGAACTCGGCAAGGCCATCGTCGGTCAACGCGACGTCATCGAACAGATTCTCATCGCCCTCGTCGCAGGCGGCCATTGCCTCATCACCGGTGCCCCAGGTCTGGCCAAGACGCTGCTCGTCAAGTCGATCGCCCAGGTCTTCGACCTCCGCTTCCAGCGCATCCAGTTCACCCCGGACCTCATGCCCGCCGACATCACTGGCACTGAGATCCTTCAGGACAGCGGTTCCGAGCGCCGCATGGTGTTTGTTCCCGGCCCCATCTTCGCCAACATCATTCTCGCCGACGAAATCAACCGGACACCGCCGAAGACCCAGGCCGCCCTACTCGAGTCCATGCAGGAACACCAGGTCACCGCCGCCGGGGTCCGGCACGTTCTGGCGCCGCCCTTCTTTGTCCTCGCCACGCAGAACCCGATCGAAATGGAGGGCACCTATCCCCTACCCGAAGCCCAACTCGACCGGTTCATGTTCAACGTCATGATGGATTACCTGCCGGAAGCCGACGAAGTGCAGGTCGTCCGCCGGACCACGGGCGGCCCGCCCCAATCCATCAGTTCGCTTTTCAACGGCGACGATGTGCTCCGATTCCATCAACTGGTTCGCAGCGTCCCGGTCGCCGAGGAACTTATCCGGTACGCCGTCCAACTCGCCGCCATCTCACGCCCACGTCAGCCGGCTTCCCCGTCGTTTGTCCAGGATTGGGTCAGCTGGGGCGCCGGCACCCGTGCCGCCCAATTCCTGATTCTCGGCGCCAAAGCCCGCGCCCTACTCGCCGGCCGCGCCCACGTGACCGTCGAGGATATCCGCATCCTCGCCCTCCCCACGCTCCGGCACCGCATCCTTCTCAACTACCGCGCCGAAGCCGAAGGCGTCCGCATTGAAAATGTCGTCACCCGCATTCTCGAGACCGTGAAAGCTCCTGTGCCCGCATGAGCCAGGTACCGCCCATCGCCGCCAGCAACGGCAACCGATCGTTCGTCGATTCCAAGGCCATCATGAGCCTGCGGAGCCTCGAACTCCGCGCCCGCGTCGTCGTCGAAGGCTTCTGGTCCGGTCTCCATCGCAGTCCCTACCACGGTTTCTCCGTCGAGTTCACCGAGTACCGCCAATACGTCCCCGGCGATGACCCGCGTTACCTGGACTGGCGGGTCTACGGCCGCAGCGACCGCTATTACATCAAGAAATTCGAGGACGAGACGAACCTCCGCTGCCACCTCATCGTCGATCAGAGCCGGTCGATGACCTTTCGCTCCATCGGCCATTCCAAAGCCGAATACGCCACCACCCTCGCCGCTACCCTCGCCTATTTCCTGCATCGCCAAGGCGATGCCATCGGATTGCTCGCCTTCGACGACCGCGTCCGCGACTACCTCCCCGCCCGGCATCGCGCCAGCCATCTTCGCCAACTCTTGCTCGCGCTCGAACGGCCCGCCAGCGGCAAGACCACCGATCTCATCTCGCCCCTGCGGCACCTCGCCGAAATCGTTCACAAACGAGGGCTCATGGTGCTCATCTCGGACTTCCTCGCCCCCATCGACGCCCTCGATCGCAGCCTCGCCGCCCTGGTTGCCGGCGGCCATGAAGTGGTCGTCTTCCAGGTCCTCGACCCCGCTGAAGTCGACTTCGGATTCGAACGCGAATCGGTGTTCGAAGACCTCGAAACCGGACAAACCCTGTTCATCGATCCGGCGGTCGCCCGGCGCGACTACGTTCCCCGCTTCGAAGCGCACAACGAGGAACTCCGCCGCCGCTGCCAGACCCACGGCGTCGCCGTGCACCGACTGCTCTCGAGCGAACCGCTTGATTACGCTCTGCTCGCGTTTCTCCAGGAACGCGCCCGGCAAGGCCGTCAGGTCCGACACCGGACCGCTTCCGGAGGATTCGTCAGCGCATGAACTTCCTCGCGCCTCTGTTCCTCGCCGGCGCCGCAGCCATTGCGCTGCCCATCTTCTTTCATCTCATCCGGCGCACCACCCGCGACCGACTCCCCTTCAGTTCGCTCCGTTTCCTGAGGGCCTCCCCGCCGCGCATGAGCCAGCGCAGCCGGCTGGAAAACCTTTTTCTCCTCCTCCTCCGCTGCGCCGCACTCGCCCTGCTCGCGGCCGGCTTCGCCCGACCCTTCCTGCGCCGCGACACCACCACCGACACCCCCCTCAACCCCAACCGCCGCATCACGGTCCTAGTCGACACCTCCGCCAGCATGCGACGCCCCGGCGTCTGGGAGGACGCCCGCGCCAAGGCCGCCGCCCTCCTCCGCCAAGCCCAGCCCGCCGACGAATTCGCAGTTTTCACCTTCGACCGCTCCACCATCCCCCGGTTCTCCTTCGACGAATGGGCCCGCACCCCCGCCGGGGAACGTTCCGCCCTCGCCATCGCCCGCCTCGACGACAGCCAACCTGGCTGGTCCGCCACTCACCTCGGCGATGCCCTCATCGCCGCCGCAGAATCGCTCCAGGACCAGGGCGACACCGCGTTTACAGGCCGCAAGGAAATCGTGCTGATCACCGATCTCCAGGAAGGCGGCCGCCTCGATCGCGTTCAAGGTTACGATTGGCCCAAGGACATCGCTCTCCGGGTCGAAATCGCTAGGCCTGCGGTTCCCGGCAATGCCGGTCTCCAAATCATCAACGACCCCCACGGCACCGTCGCCTCCACCAGCACCGTGGTCCGGGTCCGCGTCACCAACGCCGCCGATTCTCGCCAGGAACAGTTCACCGTCGCCTGGGCCCGCTCCGGCTCCGATGTCCCGGTGGGAACACCTCAGGAAATTTACGTTCCCCCCGGCCAGTCCCGAACGGTCTCCCTGCCCGCCCCCACCAACGCCGCCCCTGACCGCATCATGCTCCAGGGTGACAGCGAACCGTTCGACAACATCGTCTATGTCTTTCCTCCAGAACCCGTCCAATTGCCGATCGTCTTCGTCGGCGAAGACACCCAGGAGGATACCAAACAACCGCTTTTCTTCCTGCGCCGCGCCCTTCCCTCCACCCCCGGCCTCGCAGTTCACCTGACCGTCGCCTCTCCCGCCGCTCCCGCAGCTCCCGGAGTGCTCGACTCCGCTGCCCTGATCGTCGCCATCGGAACGCTCGACGCCCCGGCCGCCGACGCCGTCCGAAGCGCGGTCCAATCCGGCAAAACCCTCCTCTTCGCCCCGCGACGTGCCGAGGACTTCGCCACACTCGCCCGATTGCTAGGGCTCCCGACAATCGTCGCCGAGGAAAAAAAGCCTGCCACCTACGTCATGCTCGGCGACCTGGATTTCCGCCACCCGTTGCTGACGGCCTTCGCCGACCCGCGATTCAGCGACTTCACCCGCATTCATTTTTGGAAGTACCGACGGATCGACCCCCAGGCGATCCCGAATGCCCGAAAGGTCGCATCCTTCGACACCGGCGATCCGGCATGGCTCGAAGTCCCGCTGCAAAAGGGGCGCATCATCGTCTTGACCAGCGGCTGGCATCCCGAGGACAGCCAGTTCGCGCTCTCCACCAAGTTCGTTCCCCTGTTATTCTCCATGATCGAATCGGGCGGTGCCTCCCTACGCCCCATGACGGCCGTCCAACTCGTCGATGCTCCCATCCTGCTTCCCGAAAACCCGGGCGCCTCCGTAGCCGTCCGCCCCCCCGGCGCCGAACCCGTCCCCCTGCCGGACGGCACCACCCGTTTCACCGAAGCCAGGGCGCCGGGCATTTACGAATTCACCGCGGGCAACACCACCCGCAAGATCGCCGTCAATCTCGACCCGTCCGAGTCCCTCACGGCACCCCGGAATCCAGACGACCTCGAACGCGTCGGAGCTCCTGTCGCCGATCCCACCGCCAAACCAGCCCTTTCCCCCGTTCGTGCCGCCCAATTGGCCGCCGCCGAGGCTGAAGGCCGCCAGAAACTCTGGCGCTGGTTCCTCATCGCTACCCTCGTTGTGCTCCTCACCGAAACCGCCGTCGCCGGCTGGTCCCTTCGCAAACGGACTCCGGCAGGAGAAATCGCCGCATGAATCATGTCCTCCTCGCCTCCCGTCTCCAACCGGTTTCCCGACGCCGCCAACGCCTTGGACTATGGCGGCGTCTCTCGGTGATCTGGGCTGTCGCCGCCATCGTCGGGGGCGCCCTGCTGCTGGTGCGGGAAGCATCCGGCGCCTCGCCGCCCCTCGCTCTACCCGTGGTCGCCATCGCCGCTGCCATCGCCGCCCTCATCGTCACGATCCGGCATCTCTCCCGGCCACCCGCCATCGGTATCCTCGCCGAAGCCGTCGAACAGGCGCATCCAGACCTGAAGGGTCTCTTGCTGACGGCCGTTGAGCAACAGCCCCCCAAAGGCGGGCGGCTCACGTATTTCCAGGATCGCATCCTCCGTGAAGCCGTCGCCCACAGTCATCGACAGGACTGGCGTGCTGCCGTCCCAGGCTTCCACATTGGCCTCGCCCAACTCGGCCACCTCGCCGCCCTCGCCCTCTTCATCTTCGTCCTGATCCAGCTCCGCTCCCCCCTCAGCGCCACTGGAAGCGGGTTTTTGGCCAGTCTCACCGGCCTGAGCGTTACTCCGGGCGATACGGACCTCGAACGCGGCACTGACCTCGTGGTTCTTGCCCGCTTCGGCTCCGCTCCCCCCAGCGCCACCCTCATCATCGGCAACACCCCGACCACCGAACGCCGATACCCTCTCACCCGTTCGCTCTCCGACCCGGTCTACGGCGGTTCGTTCCCCGGAATTACCAACAGCACCTCCTACCGCATCGAATACGACGGCAAACTCTCGCGCGCGTACCGCGTGAATGTGTTCGAGTTCCCCCGCCTCGAGCGTGCCGACGCCGACCTTAACTACCCGGAATACACCGCCCTCCCCCCCAAACGCATCGAGGACACCCGCCGCATCACCGCCGTCGAAGGCACCCGCCTCGACCTGGCGCTCCAGTTCAACAAGCCTGTCGCCTCGGCAAAATTCGTCGCCCGTGAAGCGGGCGCAACCGATCTCCCACTGACCCTCGCCACCCACGGCGCCACCGCCCAACTTCTCGCCCACCCGCTCCTGACCAAGGCCGCCTACGACCTCCTCCTTGTCGACGACGAAGGCCGCACCAACAAGGTCCCAACCCAGTTCACGTTTGACGTCGTTCCCAATCGCACCCCCGAACTCAAACTCGCCACCCCGCGCGGCGATCAACGCCCCTCCGCCCTTGAGGAACTGTCCTTCACCGGAACCGCGTGGGATGACTTCGGCATGCCCTCGTACGGGCTCGGCTTCAACCTGGTCGGACAGGACACCCGCTTCGTCGAACTCGGCACCAACGCCCCCGCTGGCGAAAAGCGCCCCTTCCAAAGCCTGCTCAGGCTCGAAGACTTCGGCCTACAACCCGACGATCTTGTCTCGTGGTTTGTCTGGGCCGATGACATCGGACCCGACGGCCAGATCCGACGTACCTCCGGCGATCTGTTCTTCGGTGAGATCCGCCCCTTTGAAGAGGTCTTTCGGGAAGCCTCCAATTCCAGCGGCCAACAGCAGCAGGAAGGGGAACAGGGCGGCCAAGGCAGCCCCACCACCCAGCTCGCCGAACTCCAGAAGCAAATCGTCAATGCCACCTGGAAACTCCGTCGCACTTACACCAATGCAGTTCCGGCCTATGCCAAGGACGCCTCCGTCGTTCGCGACTCCCAGGCCCAAGCCCGCGCCCGCGCCCAGTCTCAGCGCGATGAGACCGAGGATCCCCGCGCCGAGGTGCTGTGGGACAATGTGCTGAAGGAGATGGACGGGGCTCTTGCCCGCCTCTCGGAGGCGGAAACTGCCACCGCCGCGCTCGCAGGAGCGCTTTCCGCCGAACAAGCCGCCTACCAAGCCTTGCTGAAACTCCAGGCCCGCGAAACCAACGTCGCTCGCGGACGCCAAAGCGGACAAGGCCAGGCCGGCCAGGCGCGCAATCAACGCCAGCTCGACGAACTCGAACTCGCCGAAGCCGAGAACCGTTACGAAACCCAGCGCGACGCCCAATCCGCCAACCAAAACCCCGAACGCCGTGAACAGCTTCAGATCGTCAACCGGCTCCAGGAACTCGCCCGCCGCCAGGAAGACGTCAACGAACAACTCAAGGAACTCCAAACCGCCCTCCAGGAGGCCAATACCGAGGCCGATCGCGAGGAGATCCGCCGGCGACTGAAACGCCTGCAGGAGGAACAGCAACGCATGCTCGCGGACATGGACGAACTCCAGCAGCGCATGCAACGCCCGGAGAACCAGTCGCGCACCGGCGAACAACAGCGGCAACTCGACCAGGCCCGCCAGGACATGCAGAGGTCCTCCGAGGCCACCGGCCAGGGCTCCGTCTCTCAAGCCCTCGCCGCCGGCTCCCGCGCCGAACAGCAACTTGAACAAACCCGCGACCAGCTCCGACGCGAGTCCGCCGGCGAGTTCGCCGAGGATCTCCGCGACATGCGCGCTCAAGCCCGCGAACTCGCCCGGCAACAGGAAGCACTCCAACGCGAAATCACTGCTCCCGCTCAGCCCGCCCGCCCTTCCCTCTCCACCCCCACCGCCAACGAGGACCTCGCCGAGCGCGTCGCCGATCAGAAAAATCGGTTCACCAACCTCGTCAACCGCGCCACTCAACTTTCCCAGGCCGCCGAAAGTTCCGAGCCCCTGGTGTCCCGGCAACTCTATGACACCCTCCGCGACCTCGCCCAAAACGAGGCCCAGGCCGCCCCGGAACTGCAAACCGACCTCGTCCGCCGCGGCCTCATGACGCCCAGGCTCTACGAACGCATGCAGCAGCTTTCCACGTCCGAACAGGAACGCGCCAAATCCCTCGAACTCACCGCCGAGATGCTCCGCCAAGGCTACGAAGCCCAGGCCGGACAGGCCGGCAACCGCGCCCGCACCTCCATCGAGCGTCTTCGCAAAGGCGTCGAGCGCGCCGCGGAGAATGTGCTCGGCGACGACACCGAAGCGCTTCGCCTCGCCCAATCCGAACTCCAGTCGCTCGTCGACCAGGTCGAGCGGGAGATCGCCAGCGCCGCCGGCACCAACCTCGCCGCCAGCGGCGCCGCCGGATCACCCTCCAATCCACAGGAAACCGGCGCCGGCCAGAATCCCTCGCCATCGCCCGGTCAAGGACAGGAATCCGCCCAGGGCCAGGGCCAGCAAGGTCAGTCAGGTCAGGACCAACCCGGTCAGGGCCAGGGCCAGGGCCAAGCACAGAGCCAAGGCCAGGCCCCCGGTCAAGGTCAGGGACAAGGTCAGGGACAAGGTC
>Ga0105046_10007912_pt1 | contig 16700 bp, 21 predicted proteins | sample MAT03_FD_78385 | JGI IMG/M metagenome (GOLD analysis project Ga0105046, IMG submission 78385) | Freshwater microbial communities from Lake Fryxell liftoff mats and glacier meltwater in Antarctica - MAT-03 (megahit assembly) | ecosystem: Environmental > Aquatic > Freshwater > Ice > Liftoff...
CGGTACGCTCGGGAATTCCGGCCACGCTCGAGCGGAATGCGATCGGCTGATCCTTGAGTCCACGAACCAGCGGCAAGTCCGCCTCAAACAAGTCCGCCTGTACCCATACGGCCGAGAGGTCCGCAATCACGAACATCTGATTCAGTGGACCGACCCTCTCGGACCGGACGGCGTGCTTCTCCACGACTGTCCCTCCAAACGGGGACTTCACAGCCAAGTGAGATGTGGCCGCACCTTCGGCTATCGGGTCGAGCTTTTCGACGGCCTCGGCCGACATTCCGAACAGGAGTAACTTGGCTTTGGCCACGTCGAAGGTTGTCTCTGCATCCTTGAGCTTCAACTCCGCCTGACGCACCTGGTTCTTGACCTGGAATCGCAGTTCCTCGACCAGAGCGGTGTACGTGGCTCCTGCAGCTTCGGACTCGGCTTCCGTCTTGCGGAGGTTCGCCTCCGATACGGCACCGCCAGACGACTGTTGGGAAGCAAGTTGATTACGCAGTTGATTCCGCCGCGTGTACGCCCCAAGCAATTGTTGACGCCAGTCGCCGATGGGCTTGTCGGCCAGTCGCTTCTCAATGTCGGCCAGTGGTGTCTCGGCTGTCAGGAGCTTGAGTAATTCGGCCGCGTTTGTCATCGTCATGCGGGTGCGGGTGGCCAATTCCAACTCCGCCGCCAGGGCGATCCGAGCTTTGTAGGCTTCCAACTTCGCCTGCCCGAGTTCACGGCTATCGAGAATCGCCAATACGTCGCCGGCAGCAACGGTTTGCCCAAGCCGAACGGACACCTCGCGGATCACTCCCTCTGCTGGCGGACAGATGTGCGCAATTCGGTCGTCGTTCAATGCCACGCGACCCGTTCGCCAGACTCGCGAGACGAGCGGTTCGGGCTTGATGGCAACGGCTTCAATTCCGGCCGCCGCTTGCCTCTCGGGGGAGAAAGTCAGTTGGTCGTTGGCCGTCTCCACTGGCTTCTCGGCGGACCCCGTCGGCTTTTCTCCCGGCGCGGAGCTTCCCATAAATTGGCGAGTGCCAAGGACACCGGCCACGATCCCGGCAAGGAGAAGCACGAGTCCGGTCCGGTTGAGGCCCCATCGTCGAGGCGGGGAAGGTTGTGCCGGTGGCGAGGCGTGGACGGACTCTATCACCGGTTGGGCAAAAGGTAGTTCAGTCACAGGATGCACCCTCACGGATGAAAATGGAGTGTTCGAGAGACGTTTTCATCCGGAAGCACCGGATGAACAGACAGCACGATTGGGATTGAAAGAAGAGAAATGGCTCAGACGCGGAGAACGCCTGTCAATGCGCGACGAGCAAACGCGGACAAGGGGACTGTCGAGGTAAATGGGATCTGGCTGGCTGCTGGCTGGTTGGACCAGAGAGCAAGCGAACCGAAGTCGGGGTTGAGGTTACTCTCGGGTGGCTGAGGCAGATCGCAATTCAGGTTCTCGGCGGCATCGCAAGGCGTGACGCTGGTGGTCACGTGAGAGGTTTCCAGTGCGGTTTCGCCCGGTAATTCCACGCCAAGGAGAATCACATGGCGATGCCAGTCGCAAGGGCCGTTGGAGTGACCTGCTGGGATCCGTGGGCTTGCAGAAAGATCCCACCCTAAGCCGTGTACGTGCGGAGTACCACCCCAAGTGTGAGCGTGGTGGAACGACACTCCCAAGCCGATCACTGTCATCCAGACAGCGAGCAGCCCAGCCAATCGGGGTCGAAACTCGTGAAGGCATGGTCTCACAGCAGTTATTATTACGCGTTGCACTCCATGGTTACAAGGCACGGCCTCGAAATAGGCTTAGTGTCACATTCCACGAAATCGGGTCAAACTGCGCATCCCCTGTAAATCCGTCTCAAGGTTGTTCTCTCTACCGGCCGATGTAACACGGGCTTCCCATCTGGGTCGAGGGGTACACATGCTGCGGGCTGCGCGAAAATTCCGGGGAAGGGCTGTCGTACTCGGCTGTCTCGGGTTGACGGCGGGCTGTGCCACGGAGCGTGTAGACGTCGCCGATGGCAGATTGCCCCCGCCAGGTGGACTTGCCGACTCCCGAACTGCGGCCGTACTGGCGACGACTCTCCTGCCAACAACGAACCTAACAGAGCCACCCAAGGCCAAGGCCGTTCTTTCTGTCTCGGAGGGAAAAACCTCGCCATTCGATCTGCCCTCTGCCATACCCGGGTCGGCCGCGCCGCCCGTGCAGGTTCCACGATTCGGCAAAGATGCAACAGCAGCCGATCGAGATTCCGAGATCCGAAAAATTTATCCCGAAGTATCGCCTGTGGTCCACACGGTCCCGACGCCGTCGAGTGGTTCGTCACAACTCTCCCTTGGCGACTTGCAGCAAATGGCCCTTGCGAACAGTCCGCGAATTCGAAAAGCACAGGCTGAGGCAGATGTTGCGTATGGCCAAGTGATTCAGGCAGGTCTACATCCGAACCCCACGGTCGGCTATCAGGTCGATCAGTGGCAACCCAATTTGGATGTGCCTGCCGAAAGCAAAGGAAATAACTCGGGTCAACAGGGTGGATTCATCAACCTGCTTATCAAGACCGCAGGTAAGCTTTCGCTGGCCCAGCAAGTTGCCAGTTACGACCACATTAACGCGTTAGTGGCTGTTCGTAAGGCTCAGGTCGACGTCGCCGCTCAAGTACGGACAGCGTACTTCGCGGCACTGGTCGCCCAGCAGAGTTCAGAGATCAATACGGCCCTTGCGAATCTGGCCGATGAAGTCTATCGGCTCCAGCTCAAGCGGGTGGCGGCGGGCGTAGCGAGCGGGCACGAGCCATTTCAGTTTCACGCTCAGGCCGTCCAGGCACGGAATGCCCTCACTCAGGCCGAGGCCGGCTATCAAGCAGCCTGGAAGCAACTGGCTGCCGCCATCGGCCAACCGGACCTGCCGGTCTCGACACTGGCGGGTCGAGCCGACACGCCGGCTCCAACACTCGATCCTGTCGTCGTCAGGGCAAGATTGATCGAGCAACATACCGAACTACTCACCGCTCGGAATCAGCTTGCACAAGCCCAAACGAACCTGATCCTGCAAAAGCGTCAACCGATCCCCGATCTGCAAACGAATACGTATCAACAGTACGACAACCTTGCCCGGACGTACCAGTTTGGTGTCCAGATCGGTATCCAACTGCCAATTTCCGACCACAACCAAGGGAACATCCACTCGGCAAAATCCAAGATCGCGGCCACAGGCGAGGCTCTTCGCACCACCGAGAATGACCTGCTCGGCCGATTGGGAGAGGCGTTCGGTCGTTACGAGGCAAACGTGAAAATCGCCCGCAACTACCGAGAACAAATGTTGCCCGATCTCACCCATGCCTATCGAGGTGTCGTCCGCCAGTACCAGGTCGAACCGGAAAAGGTTGGGTTCAACGATATCGTGGTCGCCCAGCAAAACCTGGGTCAGGCACTCCAAAGTTACCTCGCTGCGATTGATGCTCAATGGAAAGCGGTGGTTGATCTGGCCGCACTCGGTCAACTCGATGAACTCTATCCCGAAGTAGCCTTGCCGAAGTGATGAGGAAATAGGTGTCAGGTCGACCTGACACCGTACGAGAGACCGAAGCCTTCAAGGGGCGGCATACTTCGCCGTTCGGCAGTCCAGAACTTCCGTCACAGGAAAATTAAAGGGGCCAGGTCTATTTGATCAAACAATGAGACCTGACCCCTTTCATTTTCCCGTGACCACTTTCGATGACGAAGATCTGATCCTCATTAGAAACGCTTGGTTTGGCTTTCCCGATCCACCGGAATGGGGATTAGCATCGCGTCCCACCGTGAACGCAGAAGCAAAATGGAAGATGTGGGGACACTTCCGTGATTTGCCTGCTGCTTGGCTGATTCCCGACGCGGTTTAACGCCAAGGGCTCGGCGAAGCCCGCAGTGTACAACTATCTCGCAAGCAATGAGAAATGGGTGTACAATGGGCACACAGCCAATGAGGTAGTCACATGGCAAAGAACAACTCCATTTCCACGACCAAGGAAAGCCGCCTGAGCATCCGCGTCGATCCGATGCGGAAGGCGGTGATCGCTCGTGCTGCGAAACAGCACGGGCACACGATCAGTGACTTCGTCCTGGAGAACGCCTATCAGATGGCGACCGAGTTGATGGCCGATGAGGGGAGGGTCGTGCTCAGCAAGAAACAGGTGGCCCACATTTTTGAAGTGCTGGATCACCCGCCCGCCAAGAGTCTAGCAGCCGTTCGCAAGCTACTGACCGAGCGGTCGATCCTGGATGGCTGAATCGAAATTCTCTGCTGTTGCACCTCTCGATGTGGGGCACGCTGGCACGCCTGGCGGTGGATCATCGCGAACAGGGTAACGGTCTCGGTAAGGCACTCCTCAAGGATGCGATTTTGCGCACGATGCAGGCTGCCGAAATCGCGGGTCTGAAATTTCTGCTCGTACATGCCAAGGATGAAGCCGCGGCCGACTTTTACCGAAAGCACGGGTTCGAGCCAGTAGTCGATGATCCATTGAAGCTGTTTCTGCCTGTGCCGCTGTCTTCCGGATGAATCGCCGCGGCGACTCGACCGGCAATCGAGAACCGCCAAACACCATAAAGTAGGCGACAACCATAAAGAAGACGAAGAATACCTCGAAGGAAAGAAAAGGAGCCTCCCCCTCTCAACCGATCAACGCGATACTCGACCCTGTGCATCATTGGCGCACTGACATGCTCTGTCGGGTCCGAACGCTCATCCAGCAGGCCGATCCGGAAGTGGTTGAGGAAGTGAAGTGGCGAAAGCCATCGAACAACATGGTGGGCGTTCCGGTGTGGTCGCACGACGGGATCATTTGCACCGGCGAGACGTACAAGAACGTGGTGAAGATGATCTTCGCCAAGGGTGCCTCGCTTCCGGACCTTTCGGGTCTCTTCAACTCCAGCCTCGAAGGAAATACCAGGCGTGCGATCGATTTTCATGAGGACGACATGATTGATGAAAAAGCGTTGATGGCGCTCATTCGAGCTGCCGTGGCACTGAACACGTCGGTGGGCGCTACCGCTCGCTCTTAGAAGAGACCAAAAAACGCTTGATCCGCAATGGAGAAAAGTCAGTTCCAACCGGGAGACTGATTCGATCAAGGCGCAGGATACTTCGGCCTCCGCCCTTCCAAGACTTCCAGCACATCGCGAACGACCCAGCTCATGTTCTCGACTGCCGTGTAGGTGCGTGCGGCCATGTGGGGAGTGAGCAGGACGTTGTCGAAGCCGAGCAAGGGATAGTCGGCCTTGGGCGGTTCCGGGTGAAAAACGTCGATGGCGGCACCGGCAATTTTCTTCTCGCGTATTGCGGTCGCGAGTGCCGCATCGTCCAGAACTTCCCCGCGACAGGTGTTGATCAGGATCGCTGTCGGCTTCATCAACGAAAGCAGCGGCGTACTCACCATGTGTTCGTTCCCGGGCTTCATGTCCACGTGCAGCGTGACGATGTCGGCTTCTCGGAAGAGTGTCGGCTTATCGACTGGCGTCGCCGGGAATTTGAGTTGCGATTGCACGTCGAGCAGGTCGTTGTAAATCACCCGCATGCCGAAACCATTCGCGGCGATATGCCCAACCCGGCGGCCAACGCGGCCCAGGCCCACGATGCCCATCGTCAATTCGTTCATCTGGACGCCGCGAAGCGTGTCGCGCACATGCCTGAACTCCTTCGGCTCGTACACGCGTTCCTTGAATAACGCCCACGGTCGTAACAGTTGCAATGCAAAGCCAATGACAAAATCACCGACGGCAAGGCTGTTGGCATCTGGTGTGTAGACGACTTCGACGCCGCGAGCGCGGCAGGCCTTCACGTCGATGTTCTCGATGCCGACGCCGCCTCGGCCGACAACTTTCAGCTTCGGACACCGGGCGAGCAGCGCGTCGTTCACCTTGGTGTAGGTGCGGACAACCATTCCAACGATGTTCGGCAACGCGGCATTAAACCCGGGGGAATCCGGAGGAGCTTCGATGACATGGGCTCGCTCTTTCAACCAAGCAAGCGGCTTCGCATCCGTGTCTTCGGTAAGTAGGACCAGCGGCAGTTCAGGCATGAGGGCCGTTATAGCGAAAAGAGGATTTGCGAACTATTGCTTCCGCGACGTTCGGGTAGTCTCGAAGTTGGAGAAATCTAAGGGGCCAGGTCTCATCGACTGAGTCAAAGAGCGCCGACCCATTTGATCTTTCGGCACAAGGTTCGTGCCCAGGCTCGAAGTCACGCGATCAGTTGCTAACAAGATGGAATGCAATTGCGACTCGCATACCTTGTCATCGCCATCCTGATCGCAGGCCTAGTAGCCTCGACCGTGATCCTGTTCATACAGGGTCGGGTGATACCTGGCGTGATTGGCACCGCGGTCTTCCTGGGCCTGGTGCTCTGCGCGGCGCGAGCCTCGCGAAACCGGCAAGTGAGTGATCCCGCAACGATCGCTCCCGCCACCCTGAAGCCAGCGAACGCGCCGCCCGATGGGCATGTCCGTTTCACGCTCGTCGTTGAGGGCCTCGAGCCGGAGCGCATCGCCGAGGTGTGGGCCGACCTGTGCCGGCCGGACCGCGAGCCATCGGAGGAGTTTCGTCTCTTGTTTCGGAACTTCACGGTCGTGGAGGGGAAGCGTTTCCGTTTTCAGAAAGGCGATCCGATTTCGACGGCCGCGTTGCTGAAGAGCGTGCTGGGAGTCGCCGCGGGCGTTCCGGTTCGGACCACTCTCGAACCCGCCGCCGAACGGACGGCGCCTTGGAGTTGAGGGCGGTGCAATTAGCCCGTGCTTGCCTTGGGGCACAACGATCCGGAAAGCATCAACCGCTAATCTGTCTAACCTTCGTCACATTTCGAATCCAATCGTAAACTGTCTCCATGAGACGCTCTCTCGTTCGATTGATTGCTGCCCGTGAGATTCGCGATTTGCTTCGCGATCGCCGCACCTTACTCATCATTCTCGTGCTTCCCGCCTTGCTCTATCCAGCGTTTGTGATTGTGGGTTTGGCGTTCGCCGTCAGCATGTTGGAACAGAAAACGGTCATCGGCATCGTTGGTGCCGAGCATCTGCCGGCAGCCAAGCAACATCCGGAAGCCCTGTTGGCCGGCGGCATGCTCGCCGTCGAGGCGGAACGTCGCTGGGATGATCCGCCTCTCCTTGAAGGTGGCAAATTTTTGCCTCGCTACCACCGGACCGAATCACTTTCGGGCCAGATGGAGTTGCGACTGCTGGAGACCGACGATCGCGGTCCGCTCGATTCGCGCGAAGTGGATGCCATCCTGATTATCCCCCCCAACGTGATGGGCGAAATCGAGAGCGGCAAGCGACCCGAGATGCACATTTTGGGTCGCGATGGGGACGAGACTTCCAAGCTGGCCGTGGCCCGCGTGGGGGGCGTGGTCGCACGCTGGCGCGATCAGGTGAAGGAAGTTCGTTTCGCCCGGCGTGGCCTGCCCGCCAACTTCGACGAACCGGTGGCCATCGTCGATCCGCAAGCGTCCAAGCCGGTCGAAATTCGCACGGCCGACGAACTTCGCGATGTGCTCGTGAAGTTTCTGCCGTTTCTGCTCGTGATGTGGACGATGGCCGGGGCACTCCACCCGGCGATCGATCTGACGGCCGGCGAGAAAGAGCGTGGCACGATGGAGACCTTGCTTATCTGCCCGGCCGGGCGAACAGAAATCGTGGCCGGGAAGTTCCTGGCCGTGTTCGTGTTCAGCTACATGTCCGCCCTGTGGAACCTGCTGTGGATGGCGGCGGGTGCGATTTTGCTGGGCTTCTTTCTGCCAACGCCGATTCTGTCGTTTTCGGGCTTGGGCTGGGCCACGTTGCTCGCGGCACCACTGGCCGCGTTGTTCAGTTCGCTCGCACTGGGCCTGGGTGCGTTCGCGCGCTCCACCAAGGAAGGGCAGTACTACTTGCTGCCGCTGATGATGTTGACTCTGCCACTCAGCATGTTCGCGTTGACCCCCGGCCTGAAGCTGACGCCGTTCTTGAGCGCGATCCCGGTGTCGGGCCTGTCGTTGATATTGCAAAACTTGCTGGCCATTTCGGGCGAACCGATTTCCGTCTGGAGTTGGCTGTTGGGAGTTGGCTCGCTCGTTGCTTGTGTCGGGCTGACATTGACCTGGGCCTCCTGGCAATTTCGCCGCGAGGCGGTGCTGTTCCGTGGCGAAGAAGGGCCCAGCTTGCGAGCCTGGCTGCGCATCATGACGGAACGAGGAACGTGATCATGAAAATCGGCGTCGTGTTGGAATCGATGGGCTTGCCGCTGCGACAGGGTTTGCCCCAGGCGGCAAAGCTTGGCGTGGGCGGCGTGCAGTTCGACGCGATCGGAGATTTTTCCCCCGAGCGGCTTGCAGATACGGCCCGGAGGGAATTGAAGAATCTGCTCAAGACGTTCGACCAGCAAATCACGGCTTTGAACTGCCCGCTTCGGCACGCGTTGGACGAAGCATTGAATCAGCAGCCACGAATTGAGTATGTCCGCAACGTCATGACTTTGGCTTTCGAGTTCGGAGCGAGAATCGTGATTGTACCGTTCCCGAAATTGCCCGGCGAAAACGAGCCGGAACGGGCACGATTATTGCGCGAAGCCCTCACGGACCTAGGCCGGCACGGTGACCGCGTGGGCAGCGTGCTCGCCCTGGAAATCGGTTTCGATCCGCCGGAAGCGGTTCGCGACTACCTGGCGACATTCGACGTCGGAAGTTTGAAAGTGAATTACGATCCCGCGAACATGCTCGCGAACGGCTTCGACCCGGTGAAGGGAATTGTCCCTTTGCATCGATTGATCGCGCACACACATGCCCGAGATGCCCGGAAGGTCAGCGTCAGTCGAGGAGTTCAAGAAGTGACTTTAGGCGCGGGGGATGTCGATTGGCTCGCCTACGTGGCAACGATGGCCTCCGTGGAATATCGCGGTTGGCTCACGATCGAACGCGAGCGCACGGATGATGCCATCAAGGAAATGGAACGAGCGGTTGGGTTCTTGAGGAGGATGGTTGTGCCAGGGTGATCTTATTGATCGGCGGAAAGGAGAAGGGTTATGGCGACACCCGCCTCGGAGGACGCACGCCTTTTCTATCGCTGCGCCTATCAGCGATTCGAGGAAGCAAAAGTCTTGCTGAATGCTGCTTACACGACGGGAGCAGTCTACCTTGCGGGCTACGGTGTGGAGTGTATCCTAAAGGCGTTGGTACTCGCTGCCGTGAGTTCGAAAGACCGACCAGAAACATTGAAGTCGTTTCGAGGCGGCAAGGCCCACGAGTATGAATGGCTGAGGGGGATCTACCTGATGAACAGTGGGGCAAGATTCCCGAAGAACATCACGCATGATTTCACCTTCGTCAATGACTGGTCGACCGATCTGCGATACACGCCGCGTACCGTTCGTGCTAATGACGCGGAGAAGTTTTTGAATTCGGCATCGAATATTATTCTTTGGGCCGATGGGAGGCTTTGAAATGGCGATTTCTATACCTCGCGGCCAGTCCGACGAAACAATTGAAAAAATTGTAGGTGGACTGCGCACGTACGAAGCGAACCATCCTAAGGCAAAGATCGACCTGTATCGTCAGAATCCGGTATCTGTTCGCGTGAGAATTGTGGATCCACATTTTGCTGGAAAAAGTAAATCCGAGCGAAGCCAGGAAGCCTGGAAATACCTTGATAACGTGCCGGATGAAGCACATAGCGATATCAGCACGCTGATATTACTGACACCCGACGAACTCACGAAATCCTTCGCCAACATGGATTTCGAGGATCCCATTCCCTCGGATCTCTAGCCATCGCTTAAAATTCATCCCGCTTCAACTGCCACCCGGCATACCGAGTCGATGATCTCGCGCAGGCCGTGTTCTTCGATTCGGTCCATCGCCTCCATCGGATCGACCCACTCTCGTTTGCGCACGTCCCGTTCCGGCCAGTCGTTGGCCATCTCGGTCACGTTCATCGCATAAACCAGCACGTGGTGCGTTCGGCCATATTTGTCGTAGAGGTAGCTGCCTGCAGGCTCGTGGCTGAGGACGCCGACTAAGCCGGCTTCTTCCCATGCTTCATTCAATGCAGCCTCGCCTGCCGAGTGTCCCGCGTCGATCATCCCTTTCGGCATGACCCAACGCTTGCCACTCGACGACGTCACCATGCAGACGCGACCGTCTGCCATCGGTATGACCGCTGCTTGACGCAGAACCTGATTCATGGCATCCCTTGCCTCAGCTGACACATCTGTACTCAATTCCATGAAGTATTGTCCCTGCTAGCTCGAACGTCAAGTCCGGTTAGCGTTTAGATGCGGATCGAATGAAAATACCGTAACCCTTCGTCAAGCGCACTTCGATCGTTCACTTTTTCTTCATCCGGCCCAAGTGTACGTTGGCCACGTCCCACATGTAGTGGCCGATCTTGTACTTCTCGACCGCGGCCGTCATGTGCTCCTTGCATTTCTCGGCATTACCGTCGGCCTCGTAGTACAGTCCGACGTACAGATGGCCGTAAAACATGGCCTCGTTCTTGTCCTCGGCATCGAGCTTTGCCTTGTCCGCGGCCTCGATCACTTCGTCCGGCTTCGCCTTGCCTTCGAGCATCTCGTAGATTTTCATCATCGGAATGCGGCGATCCGGGCCATCGAGCTTGAGCAATCCTTCGCGGGCCTTCTTGACGCCCTCCTTGCGGGCATTGCAAAGGAAGTGGAAGAAGGCGTTCTCCACATCTGCACCGAAAACCATGCGGCCATCGTAGAACTGCTTGGCACCTTCCGCATATTTTCCCACGTAGTAGAAGGAGATTCCTCGTCGCCAGTGGCCAGGTTCTTCCTTGGGGTACACCTTCAGGAACGCATCGAAGTCGACAATCGATTCCTCAATCTTCCCGAGTTTGAATTGCTCGCCACCCCGTTGATTGATGGCCGCCAGGAGGGTCTTGTCGAGAGCGAATGCCGCATTAAAATCCTTGATCGCTTCGACATGTTTCCTCTGGGCGGCATATGCCTCACCACGCAGGAAGAATCCCATGGCGTTCTTGGCATCCAGCCCGATCGCCTGGTTTGCTGCTTTCATGGCGGCGGCCGCGTCCCCCTTCTTCAAGGCCGCACGGGCTTCCTTGATGAAGTCATCCGCGTCGGCGGCAGTCACAATCGGAACGCAAGCAAACAGGATCAGGAAAGAAAGGAAGAAACGCATAGGTGGCTCCGGTGGAGGGCAGGAGGGTGCATCTTATTCGGTGTGGAAATCGAGCCAAGAACCATTTCGTTGTGTATCCTAATTTGTAACGCCCATCATTGGAGTTCGAATTGGTTACCACAGCAAGCGGTTTGCAATACGAGGACACCGTTGTCGGCACTGGCGTTGAAGCCGTGTCTGGCAAAGGCGTCGAAGTTCATTACACCGGCACTCTGGCCGATGGCACCAAGTTCGACAGCAGCCACGACCGCAAGAAGCCGTTCTCGTTTCGGCTGGGCGCCAAGCAAGTGATTGCCGGCTGGGACGAAGGAGTAGCGGGAATGAAAGTCGGCGGCACGCGGAAACTTGTAATACCGGGCAACCTGGCTTACGGCCCACGCGGCGCTGGGACGATCCCTCCGAACGCGGAATTGACATTCGTTGTTGAGTTACTTCGAGTCCTGTAATCCAACCTCATTCATGGGAGATCATAATGTCGACGAAGGTTTTTCTGATGACTAGTCTCAGCATCGTTCTTGTGGCAGGGATTTCGGTCGCAATTCTTGCCGCCGTTTTTGGCGATGTGAACGCCGCACCGAATACCAAAGAAGAGAAGAAGGACGGAAAGGTCATCACGACCAAGTCCGGCCTGAAGTACGAGGAACTGAAAGTCGGCGATGGCAAGGAAGCGAAGGAAGGCTCCCAGGTTATTGTCCATTACACCGGCACGTTGGAGAATGGCAAGAAGTTCGACAGCAGTGTCGATCGCGGCAAGCCGTTCGGCCCGATTGAACTGGGTGCAGGTATGGTTATCAAGGGCTGGGACGAAGGTCTGCAAGGCATGAAAGTCGGCGGCAAGCGCAAGCTGATTATCCCTGCCAAGCTGGGCTACGGCGATCGCGGAGCCGGAGAAGCCATCCCGCCCGGGGCGACATTGATCTTTGAAGTTGAACTGATTGAAATCAAGTAGCGAATTGCTCTCCCCCTTCCCTCGCACGGGAAGGGGGAAAAGCCATTAACCCACTTCACCCTTGCCCGCCTTGTACAGATTTAACGACAAATGTGCTTGCCCTTGATGATGGGCTTCGTGCCAGGCCAGCACCTGAAACCACGTTCCATAATCCCACGGGGCCGCGTCGTTGGGCTTCTTCGATAAGTCTGCGTCTGTGAGCGTCCCGATATGGTCCAGCATCGCAGCCCGGCGTTCGCCGAGATAGCGACGAATCTCATCGACGCTCGGAATGTTATCATCGGGCGTACTGCCACCCGCGAAACGCCGGACATTCTCGGCATCCGCGAGTTCGCCCCCCTTCATGCGCACCGTGAGATGCCGGTCGTCCGTGGCGGCAACGTGCATGAGTTGCCAGGCGATGTGGGCTCGACCGGGGCCGGGCCGATACGCCAGCACGGCCGCGGCATCGGGCCGCTTGGCGATAGCCTCCAGCGTATCGAGCGTCTTCTTGCGGGAGAATTCCAAAAACTGTTTGGCAGCAGCGATGCTCATGCTTCGAATCCTTGGTTGAGAGATATGGCCTGTCCTACGGTTGCATCGGCCGTTGGCTAGCGGTGCCTCGCGACCGTAGGGTGGGTGAAGGCTTTGCGGAACCCACCGAGGGCGCTTGGTGGGTTGCGCAAAGCCTTCACCCACCCTACCAAACGTTAGCGATGCCGAATGCGATACAGCGAGCCTGTGATGCGAAAGCCGCCCGGTTCGCCCGCCCGGGCGATGACCTGATCGTAATGCAGACTTGCATAGCCGAGCTGTTCGCGAAGGAGTGGGGCCGGCGTGCGATCCTGATCGGTCAACAGGCAAATGCCGCCGGGCACGAGCACTTGCTTGATGAGTTTCACGAGCGGATCGATGTTGCGTGTCTCGTAGGTGAGATCGGCACACAGGATCACCGGCACACGCAGATCGGCCGGCGGAAAACGCCAATCGAGTGGGATGGCCTTGAAGTCGAACAGTTTGTTTCGGCGAGCATTGGCGGCCGCGAATTTGACGGCCGCCAAATCGTAATCGGTGAAGGTGACACGCAGGCCACAGGCGAGCGCCGTCAAGCCGGGAACGCCCAGACCGCAGCCGAGTTCCAGGCATTCCAACTTGTCGCCGGTTCGCGGATACTTGGACCAGTCTTCCTTCGCCACCGCTTTCGCGAGCATTCGGGAAGCGGGCCACAGATCGGCCCAGTAGGGCATGTATTCATCGCGTTTGTGCGCGTCGAGCACGACTGGATCGTCGAGCAAGGAGTACGTATCGGCCGGCCGTTCGATATCGAACTGAAAGCGATCGATGATGACGCGCTCGACCTGACGATCCTCAATCGCGGAAGGGGGCGTCTCGACAAACTCGGGCTGTTCGGAATTCATTCTCTGCCATCTTAACGGGGAAAACATGCATAACACTAATCTGCACTAATCCGCGCTAATAAATCCGAAGACCGGGAACAGGGTTTTTGGATTAGCGCAGATTAGTGAAGATTAGCGTTCCATTGTCTTTTCGCATGCCATCTACTCGCCGTTCGCCTCGCTAAGTTCCCGCAAGTAATCGATCGCCTCGTCCACGGTGCCGACGGTTACGCCTTGTTCTCGGCCCGCGTTATCGAGTTCTCGCAGCAGCATCAGGTCTTCGAAATCGGGCGAGGCCTCCAGCCGGGTTCGTTGTCGATGGCCGAGCGTGCCAGCCTTGAGTTCCTGGGCAAGCATGTGGTTCTCGATCAGGAATTGCGTTCGCTCAGTGATCAGTCCGTCGAGAGCTTCGAGAGCCGCCCCGACGTGATCGAACGGATCGAGGCCCTTGCCGACATCATGCAGCAGGGCGGCTTGCAAGAACTCTTCGTCGTAAGGCCGGGCATCCTTCGCGAGCTTAAACACTTGCAGGAGATGATAGAGGACATCTCCTTCCGGATGGTACTTGGCCGACTGCTTGACCTTTTCCAGCGGGGTCAGCAAGAGTTGAAACATCTGGTACGGATCGATGTTTTCGTCCAGTTCTTCAAGGGATTCATCGAGATTCAAGTCCGGGTATTCTCGCTCAATAAGTTCTTCGAGTTCACGGATCGAAGCCCGTTCGATCGCCTTGCCCGTGATCGAACTCTTGAAGACGAAGTGGGCCTTGTCCTCGGCATAAACGGTCAACTCGAAGTTGAAGCGATCCTGCACGTGGATGTGCGTGAATACTCGCGATTCCCCGTGCTTGGTGACCTGTTTGCGTTCGACGTCGAAATGGTAGCCTTCGTTTTCGAGCAGCCCCTCGATCAACTCGACGCCATTGCAGAAGACGTGGATGTCGATATCGGAGCCTTTGCGAACGTGGCCGGTCATGACGCTGCCGATGAGCCGGGGCCGAAAGCGCAGCAGAAGCCGCATGAGCTTGAGTGCTTCAAGACGCATGGCCTTCAAGTTGGCGGTTCGCGTTTCACCCTCGTGAACGCGGGCGAACGACTGAACGAGTTCGCGAATCTCGGAGTTGGACGGCAGATCGGCGGGTTTGAAATCGCCGCGACAGAGACGTTTGGCGGCCTTGCGTTTGGCGGTGAAGTACTCGGACTCAACGCGATCGTACATCAAACGGGCCGCTTCAAAAGCAATGGCATGACGGAGACGTGTATCGGACATTTCAGGGTTTGCGCTGATATTGGAAGCCCATTTCAAGCAGCGCGGGGCTTGAGAGTGACTGTAGCAGATGCGGAAAGGTTCGGGAAGGTGAAAGACACGCGTGGCATATGATTCCGATCTTGTGCGCTGATTCGACAAGATCGGAATCTCGTCGCCACGCTTGACCGAACTCACTTGGCCCAGTTCTCGATGTTCAACGTGCCGACTCGAGCAAAATCGCTATCGCTCGTTATGACAGTACAGTTCGGAATGGTAATTGCGGTCGCGGCAATCATCCGGTCGATCACTTGCATTTGAATGCCTGTACGACGCAGTTCCGAGTAGATTCGACCGTACTCATGGGCGGCGGCAATGTCGAAAGCCCACACTTTGAGTTGCTTCAGGATTTGTTCGACGCGTGGCAGGTTTACTTCGCTGGTCTGGCTGTACCTGGTGCCGCCGAGAATTTCAGCGACGACGGGTGTACAGGTGCCGATGATTGCTCCTTGCTTCCGCGTCTCGATTGCTCGCTCATAAACGCCCGAGCGGCGAAAGACGAACTGGTTGAGAGCGTTGCTGTCCAGAAGGTAACGCCTCATTCCAACGCTCCGAAAAGCTTGGATTCGCGATCCTTGGCCCGAACGAACTCCCACTCGCGATCTTCCTTCCGCCGAGTGTTCCACGAGGCCCATTCTTCGTCGGTCATCACTGGGGCGGGAATGGTTTCGAGTGCCGCGATCCATCGTTCGATTGCTTCGGGGGAAGTGTCTTGTTCCTCCTCCGTCATTCCAAAATCGGTGAACTCGGAGACTGTAGGGCGTAATGTCACCTCGACCTGCGACCCATCAGGTAGGTCGGAAGGCTCATCGAACTTGATTCGCCCGGCTCGCACCGTCGTCATGTGGGTTGTCATTCGCCGTACCTCCTTTTCTCGAATCTTACACCTTCCCCAACACCAAATCCACCACCCAGCAGCCCCGTACATGCGGCCCGTCGCCGCGACAATGGCCGATGATCTGCTCGTCTTCGCAACCGGCATCCATCAACGCATCGGCAAGGATTGGCATTCGCTCGAAGGCTTTGTTTTCGTAGATGCCGCGAGCCATATCGACGACGTCGGAGGTTCGCAAACGGGGGTCGAAGGTGACGGGGCGGAAGGGGTTAAGGAATCAGGTCGGCGACACTTACGCTCGCCTGCGGTGCGGCCAAGGGGCTCACGCTTTGCTCTCTCGAAAGCGAATGGACCGTTGCGTAGGCGCCGCCAAATGGATTGGTCGGGTGCGGTCGAGGATCGCGATGCACGATCAGAAGTCGATTATTGAGGTCAATAACCCAGTAATCCAAAATGCCCGCTGCCGCATAGAGTTGTGCCTTCGCACCGGTGTCCATGTAGAGCGATGTGTCGGCCACTTCAACGACGAGTTCGGCCGTCGTGGGATGAGTCGGATAATCGCGTGGGCTGCCAACAACGAGGGCAATGTCGGGCACAGGATCAGAGCGCTGACCGAGAACCAGGGGCATCTGCACGCGAACAACAAATCCAGCAGCAAAGATCGACTTGAGAGCATAGTCGGCGAGCGAGGTTGCCATGTTGTGCGCTGGGCCGGGCGTCGCCATTTCGAAGACCTCGCCGTTGATGAGCATCGGCTTGCAATCATCGAACAGCCCCGATTCCCACATCTGATGGAATTCGGCGACCGAGTAGCGCTTCGGCGTTGGTGCCGCAGCAACGCTCCGTTTCGGCGCGGAAATTGTCAGCACGGACATGACTACCCTCCTCTGAGGACATTCTATCACGTATCGCGTCGGGATTCACTCCTTCCCCAACACCAAATCCACAACCCAGCACCCCCGCACATGCGGCACCTCTCCGCGACAATGGCCGATGATCTGCTCGTCTTCGCAACCCGCATCCATCAACGCATCGGCAAGAATCGGCATTCGCTCGAAGGCTTTGTCTTCGTAGATGCCA
>Ga0105046_10007913_pt1 | contig 16698 bp, 19 predicted proteins | sample MAT03_FD_78385 | JGI IMG/M metagenome (GOLD analysis project Ga0105046, IMG submission 78385) | Freshwater microbial communities from Lake Fryxell liftoff mats and glacier meltwater in Antarctica - MAT-03 (megahit assembly) | ecosystem: Environmental > Aquatic > Freshwater > Ice > Liftoff...
CCCGACTACCTGAGCGTGCGCCGGCGCGCCGACCTGCTGCCGCCGGGCGAAGACGATGCAGCCGCGCCGCTGGTGGTGCTGGGTGCCGCCAGGCTGGGCAGCACGCGCCTGATCGACAACCTGGAGATTTGAGACCTATCTGGTTGGACCGGTGGTATTCAGGTTACTCCTGATTTAATAGCAGCTTGCGCCCGCCCGATAAGGGCTGGAGGCATATTTCTTTCATAAAATGCCGCCGCGAACCCTCAACGTCTAAAAACAAGTGGTTTTTTTATCCTTGCAAATCATGGAATCAAACTCCATAATTGCACGGATGTTTCCACGCCGCCTGCTCCCCCAGCTTGCTGAAGAACTCCAGCACGCACCTGCTGTAGCCCTGCTCGGCCCGCGTCAGGCAGGCAAAACCACGTTGGCGCTGGAGGCGGCCCAAGCCATTCCAAGCCTGTACCTCGACCTGGAATCTGAACGCGACCGCGCCAAGTTGGCCCAGCCCGAGTTGTACCTTGCAGACCACCTCGACAAACTGGTCATCCTCGACGAAGTACACCGCGCGCCTGGCCTGTTTCCAGTTTTGCGCGGGCTGATCGATCAGGCGCGACGGGGCGGCAAGCGTGCCGGCCAGTACCTGCTGCTGGGTTCGGCTTCGTTCGACTTGCTCCAGCAGTCGGGCGAAACCCTGGCCGGGCGCATTGCCTACCTCGAACTCGCGCCACTCAACATCCTGGAAACCGGCACAGACCGGGCCGACGCCCTTTGGCTGCGCGGCGGCTTTCCCGAAAGCCTGACCGCGCCCAGCGACCCGCGCAGCCTGCGCTGGCGGCAAAACTTCATACGTACCTACCTGGAGCGCGATATCCCGCAGTTCGGGCCGCGCATTGCAGCCGAAACCTTGCGCCGCTTCTGGACCATGCTGGCGCACCACCAGAGCGGCCTGCTCAATGTGGCCCAACTTGCACGCAACATCGGCGTCGATGTGAAAACGGCCCAAAGCTACATTGACCTGCTCTGCGCCCTGCTGCTGGTACGCCGCCTGCCACCCTGGCACGTCAACATCGGCAAACGTCTGGTCAAGTCCCCCAAGGTTTACGTGCGCGACAGCGGGCTGGTGCACGCACTGCTGGACATCGAGACCAAAGAAACCCTGCTCTCCCACCCGGTCGTCGGCGCCAGTTGGGAAGGTTTTGTGATTGAAAACATCCTGAGCTGCGCGCCCGCCCATGTGCAGGGCTTTTTCTACCGCACCAGCGGCGGGGCCGAAGTCGATTTGCTGCTGGCCTGGCCCGGCGGTGAGCTGTGGGCGATTGAGGTCAAGCGCAGCCTGAGCCCCAAGGTCGAGCGCGGCTTTCACGCCGCCTGTGATGACTTGAAGCCAGCGCGCAAACTGGTGGTCTATCCCGGCAGCGAATCGTTTCCGCTGGGCAATGATGTCCATGCGGTATCGCTGGAAGCGTTGTGCCAGGAGCTGTCCAAAAAAGGCTCTCAATGAGTCATTTATTTCAAGCGTTATCGGCGCGCGCAGACGCTTGGCGGGAAGCACGCTACGTTTGCCCGGAAGGTCAGGATTTCACCGCCATCCGCGAAATTCTGGATTTCGCGCTGGAAGACTTTGCCACTGGTGAATTGCGCTACCTGCGGCGTGCGCAGTTCCGGGCGCTGGCAGCAGCTCAACCCCGATCGGCTGAGCTACCGCGTCATGTTTGCCGACACCACCCTGCACGAAGAGGGCAAAAAGACCGCGCGCGATTTCATTCTGGGTCGCGCAAGCGGATAGACAACCTTGCTTTGCCGAGGGACGAATTTGGTGCTAAATTTATACCCAACTGCAATCCGACCGCCCCAAGGAGTCGATGTGAAGTACGCGAACAACATCAGGTCTATTTCCTACTTGAAAAATAATGCCGCCAAAATTTCTGAGGAACTGGAAGGCAATAGCAGCCCGTTTTTCATTACCCAAAATGGATCGGCCACCATGGTGATTGAAAGCGTTCAGGACTATGAAGACAAGGAAGAACTGCTGGCGCTGTTGAAGATTCTGGCGCTGGGGAAAAAGGATGCCCTTGCGGGAAAAGGGCTTGGCGCAGATGATTTCCTGAAAGAACTTGACGCCATGGATGAACCTCATAGCCGGGCAGCGGCGTAAATGGCGATCCTCATTCTTCCAGACGCCCAGGAAGATGTAAAAGCCCTCCGGCGGTACATGGTCAAGAAGTGGAATCTCCCCATGTGGGTGGATGCCAAACGCGAGATGTTTGCCCGGTTTGAAGCTATTCAATCTGGAAAACTGAATGATTTTCAAATACCCGAACTAGCAAGCCTTGGGATCACACCTACCAGCAAACGTTAACCTCCCACCACAGAATCGTCTATGAAAAAGAACACCATAAGCTGGTTGTTTCCATGGTGGCGGGGCAGCAGCAGGACTTCAAATCCCTTCTGCACAGGCGAATATTAAATAGATCGGTTTGAAGAGTCCACTGGCTTCGCCAGACCGTTCAGGCCCGGCCGGAAAAGTCGGTGAAAGCTCGGTTGTTCTACCGACAAGCCGGGGCGAGACCCGGCTTGTTGGAAGACCCACTGCAGCGCAAGCCTGTACAGGCTTCGACCCTTCGACGCCTTCGACAAAGCTCAGGACAGGACAGGCTCGCCCCAAACGGCGCGGTAGAGGAACGCGGGCATGGATCCCGGATCAAGTCCGGGATGACAAATGGGGAAGAGATTTTGCTATGAATTAAATAGCTGCTTACGCCCACCGCACAAGGGCCAGATCCCGGAATCGCGACAAAGCCCAAGCCCAGCCCAGGCGGCGGCAGCCTAGGAACCTGGGCGGCAGAAGGAACGTCGGCTACAACGCGACCGCGACGGTCCATTTTTCACCGGCTTTTTGTCCCATGGCTACGGCTATGGGCCTGCAAATCCGGCAAAAACTGTCCTCGCCGGGGCCGCTTTTCGCTTCGACGCCTTCTGCCGCCCAGACCCCTAGCGCAGCTCGGCCGCCGGGTCCCGCCCCATCAATGCGGCCACTGCGGTGGCCGGCTGAACCCGTCCGTCCAGCAAAGCCACCACCGCTTCGGAAATCGGCATTTCCACGCCCAGCCCGCGCGCGCGATGCACCACCGTGCGGGCGCAGTACACACCCTCGGCAACATGGCCCAGCGATTGCACCGCCTGGGCCAGCGACTGGCCTTGCGCCAGCAGCAGGCCGACCTGGCGGTTGCGGCTGAGGTCGCCGGTGGCCGTCAGCACCAGGTCGCCCAGGCCCGACAGGCCGGTGAAGGTTTCGGCCCGGGCGCCCAGCGCCAGTCCCAGCCGGGTCATCTCGGCGAGGCCACGGGTAATCAGGGCCGCCCGGGCGTTGAGCCCGAGGTTCAGGCCGTCGCACAGGCCGGTCGCGATGGCCAGCACGTTCTTGACCGCGCCGCCGACCTCCACGCCGACGATGTCGTCGTTGGCGTACACGCGCAAGGCGGGTCCGTGAAAAGCCGCCACCAGCGCGTCGCGCACTTCGGCGTGTTCGCTGGCGGCCACCAGCGCGGTCGGCTGGCCGCGCGCGACCTCCTGCGCAAAACTTGGACCACTGAGCGCACCCGCTCTTAAATTGATAGCTGCCTGCGCCCGTACCTCGTGGGCCAGCAGCCCAAAAGGCTTGGAAGATGGGGCGGAAGCGGCACCTGCGGCCTCAAAGCCCTTGCACAGCCAAGCCACCGGCACGGCGACACCTTGCAGGCGCTGCAGCATCTCACGCAGCCCTGCAATCGGGGTGGCGATGACCAGCAGGTCCTGCCCGGCCAGCAGCGCTTCGAGCGAAGCGTCGGACCCACCGGCCAGCACCAGGGCATCGGGCAATGCCATGCCCGGCAGGTAGCGGGCGTTGACGCGTTGCGCCTGCATATCCGCCAGCTGCGCCCCATCACGCGACCACAGGCTGACCTGGTGCTGCGGCGTGGAAGAACCCGCCGCGCCGGCAGCACTGATGGCCAGGGCGGTGCCCCAGGCACCGGCGCCGAAGACGGCAATTTTCATGGCGGTCGGGAAGCGGTGGCCGCCGGGCTTAAACGATGATTTGTGGTGCTTCCTGCGCCGCCGAGGCGGCTGCAGCCTGCTGCTGCTCGAACATGGCCTGGAAGTTGATCTCGGCCAGATTGACCGGCGGGAAGCCGCCGCGCTGGATCACGTCGGCCACATTGCCGCGCAGGTAGGGGTACACAATTTGCGGGCAGGCAATGCCCAGAACGGCACTAAGCTGCTCGGCGGGCATGTTGCGGATTTCAAAAATACCGGCCTGCTTGGCCTCGACCATGAACACGGTCTTGTCCTCGATCTTGGTGTGTACCGTGGCGGTCACGCTGACTTCGTAGAGGCCGTCGGTGATGGGCGTGGCTTCCACACCCAGCTGGATATCGACCGCTGGCTGCTCCTGGTTGAGCAGGATTTCAGGCGAATTGGGCTGCTCCAGCGAAATGTCCTTGAGGTAAACGCGCTGGATCTGGAACACGGGATCAAGGTTGGCTTCGGCCATGATGAATCTTTCGGATTGCTGTAAAAATAAAACCTGCTGCGCACGCAGCAGGCACGGCGCATTATCTCAGGTGTGCCCCCTGCCACCGCGCGGGCTAAGGCTTTGCGGGCGGCTCAGCTGTTGAGCAGCGGCAACAGGCCGCCCCGGCCGTCCAGCGCGACCAGGTCGTCGCAGCCGCCCACATGGGTGTCGCCGATGAAAATCTGCGGCACGGTCCGGCGGCCGGTGATTTCCATCATTTTCTGGCGCTCGGCGACCTGCATGTCCACACGTATTTCCTCGATCACGTCCACGCCGCGCTGTTTGAGCAGCTGTTTGGCTTGAATGCAGTAAGGACAGCTGGCGGTCAGGTACATCTTCACGGGTTGCATCAATCTCTCCGGGGTCGGGTTTTAGGGGCCTGTCGGCTTGGGGCGTCGAAAGCGAAAATCGGCCCTGGCTCCAAGGGAGGCGCAGCGCGCGAATCAGGTCTTTTCCAGGGGAAGGTTAGCCTCTTTCCACGATTTCAGCCCACCTGCCAGGCATTGGGCCTGCTCGTAGCCGAGTTTCTTGGCGATACCCAGTGCACGGTTGGCGCGGGCGCCGCTAGGGCACACCAGGATCAGCGGCAAAGCCTTGTTTTTCACGGTCGCGGGCAGCTTTTCGTCGAGTTGGCCCAAGGGAATGTTTTTGGCGCCGCCCACATGGCCGGTGGCGAACTCCTCCACTTCGCTGACATCAATCACCACTGCTTTCTCGCGGTTGATCAGTTGCACGGCCCCGCTGGCGCTGAGCGAGCCGGCCACCATCCCGCTGGAAATCAGGGGCCACAGCAGCATGCCGCCAGATGCCAGCGCAATGCTGATCAGCATCCAGTTATCGATGAGAAATTTCACTTTAAGTCCTTCAGGGTTTTGCAGTTAAGCGGTGATTTTAGAATGCAGGGGTGAACACGGCTGCGCGCGCCCTGCCGCTAGCCTGGTTTTGCACGATCAATGCCCTCCGTTTCCCCCTGCCCAATTACCCCTTCAACTGCGTCACCCATGTACAAACTTGTGCTTATCCGCCACGGCGAATCCACCTGGAACCTTGAAAACCGCTTCACCGGCTGGGCCGATGTGGACCTCACGCCCACCGGTGTTGCCCAGGCCATCGCCGCCGGCCGGCTGCTCAAAAGCGAAGGCTACGATTTCGATGTGGCCTACACCAGCGTGCTCAAGCGCGCGACCCGCACGCTCTGGCACACGCTGGACGAAATGGACCGCACCTGGCTGCCGGTGGTGCACAGCTGGCGCCTCAATGAGCGGCATTACGGCGCGCTGCAGGGGCTGAACAAGCTGGAGACCGCCAAAAAATACGGCGACGAGCAGGTGCTGGTCTGGCGTCGCAGCTACGACACGCCGCCGCCAGCCCTGGCGCCTGACGACGAGCGTTACGAGGGGTCGGATCGCCGTTATGCGAAATTGAAAGCGGGAGAGGCGCCCCTGACCGAATGCCTGAAAGACACAGTCGAACGTGTTTTGCCGTTCTGGAACGAATCCATGGCCCCGGCCATCAAAGCCGGCAAACGCATCGTGGTGGCGGCGCACGGCAACTCCATCCGCGCGCTCGTCAAGTACCTCGACAAGGTGTCCGACCAGGAGATCGTGGGTCTGAACATCCCCAACGGGATTCCGCTGGTGTATGAGCTCGATGCCGATCTGCAGCCGTTGCGCCACTACTACCTGGGCGACAGCGAGGCAATTGCCAAAGCCGCGGCGGCGGTGGCTGCCCAGGGCAAGTCCTGATCCCGTCCCGCGCCATGTGAAGCGCGGGTAAAGCAGGCCGTATTTGACCCATTTGTCGGCCGCGTGGCCTATGGCACGGGAACTGCAAGCCGGGGGCTTTCTCCAAGGTGTATATTGGTGAAAATTCTGTGGCAATCTGCTTAAATCTAGGCGAACAAAGGTGTTTATGCGTCAGAAACTCAAAATAGCAGGCTGGATATCCATCGGTGCCGTGGCCGGTGCGCTGACCACCGTGCAGTTGCAGGCCGTCGCACGGGGCGGGCTCAGCCCGCTTCCGCTCGAAGAGTTGCAGCAGTTGGCCGCTGTTTTCGGCATGGTCAAGACTGACTATGTCGAGCCTGTGGACGAGAAAAAGCTCATCTCCGATGCGATCTCCGGCATGGTCGCCAGCCTGGACCCGCATTCGGTTTATTTCGACAAGAAGTCCTTCAAGGAATTTCGCGAAGGCACGAGCGGCCGTTTTGTCGGCGTCGGCATCGAAATCGCGCAGGAAGACGGCCTGGTCAAGGTGGTCTCGCCGATTGAAGGCTCGCCGGCCGACCGCGCCGGGCTCAAGCCCAACGACCTGATCACCAAAATCGACGATACGGTTGTCAAGGGCCTGACGCTCAACGAAGCGGTCAAGAAGATGCGCGGCGAGCCAAAAACCAAAGTCATGCTGATGATCTTCCGCAAGGACGAAAACCGCACCTTCCCGGTGACCATCACGCGCGAGGAAATCCGTACCCAATCGGTGCGCAGCAAGATGATCGAGCCGGGCTATGCCTGGATCCGCCTGAGCCAGTTCCAGGAACGCACGGTCGAGGACTTCGTCACCAAGCTTGAACAGATTTACAAGCAGGACCCCAACCTCAAGGGGCTGGTGCTGGATCTGCGCAACGACCCGGGCGGTCTGCTGGATGCTGCGGTTGCGGTGTCAGCCGCCTTTTTGCCGGAAAACGTCACAGTGGTGTCCACCAACGGCCAGTTGCCGGAAAGCAAGTTCACCTACAAGGCGTCGCCCGAGTTTTACCAGCGCCGCAACGCCCCAGACCCGCTCAAGCGCCTGCCGGCAGCCATCAAAACTGTACCCCTGGTGGTGCTGGTCAACGAAGGCTCGGCATCGGCCAGTGAAATCGTCGCCGGTGCGCTGCAGGATTACAAACGCGCCACCATCATGGGCAACCAGACCTTCGGCAAGGGCTCGGTGCAGACCGTGCGTCCGCTCGGTCCTGACACCGGTCTGAAGCTAACCACAGCGCGTTACTTCACGCCCAGCGGCAAGTCCATCCAGGCCAGAGGCATCGTGCCCGATGTACTGGTTGACGACACTGCAGAAGGCAGCCCGTTTGCGGCCCTGCGCACCCGCGAAGCCGACCTGGGAAAACACCTTTCCAGCGGCCAGGGTGCCCAAGTCAAGGACCCGGCTCGTGAAAAAGCCCGCGAAGAAGCCCTCAAGCGCCTGGAAGAAGAGTCGCGCAAGAGCCCCGAGCAGCGTCGCCCGCCCGAATTTGGCAGCGACAAGGACTTCCAGCTCGCGCAGGCCCTGAACCAGCTCAAGGGTCGCCCGGTGCTGGTCAGCAAGACCTTCGTAGAGCGCAAGGAAGACAAGAAGGAAAACTGAGCTCCGGCCAGCGCGCTGGCCGCAAGCCGGCGCAGGCGTTTTCCCAGAACATCTTGCGCCCGTCCGGGCCCGCCCGCTCCATGAACGATAGCCAGCTGCTGCGGTATTCCCGCCACATCCTGCTCGATGAAGTCGGAGTCGAGGGCCAGAATGCCTTGCTGGCCTCACACGCGCTGATCGTGGGTGCCGGCGGCTTGGGGTCGCCCGTCGCGCTTTATTTGGGCAGTGCCGGCGTCGGGTGCATCACCGTGGTCGACCATGACCGCGTGGACAGCACCAACCTGCAGCGCCAGATTGCCCACACCCTGGCCCGCGTCGGGCAGTTCAAAGCGGAGTCGGTCCGACAGGCCATCGCGGCGATCAACCCCGATGTGCAGGTCACGCCGGTCACGACGCGCGCCGACGAGGCCTTGCTCGATGACTTGCTGCCCCAGGTGGACGTGGTGCTTGACTGCTGCGACAACTTTGCCACGCGCCAGGCCATCAACCGCGCCTGTGTCCGGCACGGCAAGCCACTGGTATCGGGCGCCGCCATCCGGTTTGACGGCCAGGTCTCGGTCTACGACCCGCGCCAGCAAGCCTCACCGTGTTACGCCTGCGTGTTTCCGCCTTCGGAGGCGGTCGAGGAAGCCCAGTGCGCCACCATGGGCGTGTTTGCGCCGCTGGTGGGCATGGTGGGGACCGTGCAGGCCACTGAGGCGCTCAAGCTGCTCTGCGGCATAGGCCGGCCCCTGACCGGGCGCCTGATGATGATCGATGGCCGCAACATGGAGTGGAACGAGGTGCGCATTGCGCGCCATCCCGGCTGCCCGGTGTGCGGCCAGCCGTCGCCCGCCGCACCGGCCTGACCGGCGCCGGCAGCTTGACCAACCTTACTTCACTGCCGTTGGCGCGCCTGGTTTTTCCGGCGGTTTGACCGGGCTGGCCAGCGCCAGCACACGTTCGCAGTCAGCGTCCTTGCCTGGGCCGGTTTCCACCGTGGCCGCGAGGGCCAGCAGCGGATTGATCGCGCCCAGCAACAAGGCCACCGCGGCCCGGCCGGCCAGCGCGCCCGTATCGGCAGACACCGACGGCTGGCGAAAAGTGCCGGTGATTTTCAGCGGCGAGCGCAGGCTCAGGATGCTGTAGTCCTTGGGTTGCGGGTAAAGCACCAGGTCCAGGGTTTCGTTGGCAAGACTGATCCGGCCCTTGCCATTGATGAGCGTATCGGAGGTGTCCAGCACGATGGCACGGCTGCTCATCAGGCCCTGCTTCACATCAAACGCCGCAGCAGCACAACGCAAGCGGACGTTTTTGTCGCCGCTTGCCAGGAATTTGATGATCTCGCCGCCATCCAGGCCCATGAACTCGAGCAGGATATTGCTGATCTGGCCTTTTCCCATCAGCAAGGCCATGCTGCCCGAGGACGTCCCAAGCACCTGCGCTATCGCGTTGCCCCTGCCGGTGAGGTCGATCCGCCCATTGAGCTTGCCCAGGCTGCCCTCGGTGCGCGGGATGCGCGGAAACAGCTGGTTAAGCTGCAGCAGGCGGGCGTCAAGTTTGGCCTGCACCACGGCGGGTTTCGCGTTGGCATCGATCCGCAGCATGCCGGTCATCCGGCCGCCGGCCACACCCAGGTCCAGCGGGTCGAGTTGCAGCACTCCCTGCTTCAGCAGGATTTGCGCGTCAATCCGATCAAGCGGAAGGCCCTTGGCATTTTTGACCTCGGTGACCTTGTAATGAACATCCGCGTTCATGGTGTTCAGACGTTCCAGGTCCAGCTTCGCTGTCGGCAGCGCCTTGCCGGCTGCCTGAACCTGTTTCTTGGCCGTCGACGAGCCCGTTTTTGCGACCGTTTTGGTGGTTTTTCCCGAAGCATCGGCAGGTACGCCCACCAGCGGACCGAGGTCCTCGAAATCAAGCGCTTTGGACGCGACGCTGCCAGACAGAAACGGCAGCGAACCACTGCGGTCATAGGCCAGGTTGCCGGAAATATCCGACTGACCCAGCCGCCCCTGAATGGCGGCCACTTTCCAGACCGCGCCCTGCTTGGCCAGCCGTCCGCGCACCGCGTAGGGCCGCGTGTCGGGAAGAACCACACCCAGCAGGTTGTAAAGGTCTGCCAATGTTTGGCCCTTCAGGTCGAAGCTGGCGTCCAGCCCATCGAGGGCGCCCAGGTTGCCGATGCTGCCCTTGGCCTGCAGACTGGTCCTGCCGGCCGTGGCCTTGATTTCCACCGGAAACGGATTGGCTTTGGTCTCGCTGAGTTGAAGCACGCTGCCGGTGCGGCCCTCGGCGACAAACGCCTCCTTTTTCCAGGTGCCGCGCGCCTTGTAACTCAGCGGCAGCTCGGCCTGACCGGCCACGCCGGGAGGCGCGCTCTGGCTTGGGGCGGGGTTGGCGCCGGCGATTGCAAAGTCGGTCTTGATGTCGGTGCCTTGCGCCGTAGCCAGGTAATGGAGCGCTCCCTGGTCCACCACCAGCGCATCGATCACCGGCACCGTCGCGGTGTCTCCGGTGTCCTTGCCCAGAGCCCAGGTACGCCGCCCGTCCGGCTCGATTTGCAGGCCAAAAAACGGTTGGCGCAGGCTGACCAGCGGCAACTCGACAGCGCCTCGCAGCAACGGCCACAGCCGGATGTGAAACTCGGCTGACTCGGCTTTGACCAGGTAGGGATCACGCGCCCAGTCGGGGTTGGCGAACTCAATGCCGTCAGCGATGACGCGGGTGGTCCGGCCCAGCTTCACATCGAGCTGACGTGTGATTTCGAAATGCCGTCCGGTCCGCTCGCTGACATAGCGGTTCACCGGCCCGCGCAGCCAGTCCCACGGAAAAAACACCACCAGCAGCAGCACCGCGACCAGGAGCACCAGCAACCCTGCCACAATCCTGGCCCACAAAGCGTCGCGAAGCCGGGGTGCGGCATGGGCAGAGGTGTTCATAGAATGTGCATACGATGCTTGTTCGTGAAAGCCATGGAAACCGGGACCCGGATCCCGACGCCGCGATGTTTGAACGCGCCGTCAGGGAAACGTCTTCAAAGGCCCAGCATCTGTTGCGATTGGAAGATAAACCATCGGTTACAGTCACGGCCCGCTGTCAGCGCTTGCCTACAGAGGGAGACTGTAGGCAACATCCTACAAACAAGCCTGCCTCACCCTGTCAGAATCGGTCAGCAACATAGATACATTAGTTAACAAATCTATTGACAAGCCGATGGAAGATCCGTGGGACTAAAAACTTATATCGTCGAAGACAACGCCACGATCCGCGACAACCTCATCGCCACGCTTGAAGAGCTGGTTGGTATTGAAGCCGTTGGTACGGCAGAGACGGAAAACGCTGCCAAAGAATGGCTCAGGACAACTGCGCAGGAATGGGACCTGGCGATTATTGATCTCTTCCTGAAACAGGGCAGCGGGCTGGGTGTGCTGGAAGCCTGCCGCAACCGCAAGCCTCATCAAAAAGTGATTGTCCTGAGCAACTACGCCACGGCAGACATCCGCAAGCGCTGCGCCCTTCTGGGCGTGGATGCGGTTTTTGACAAGTCCAACGAAATCGACGCGCTGGTGGACTATTGCCTTGCGCAATAGCCGGTCAGCACCGACCGGTTCTCAGTCAATCAACTTGTTCTTCAGCGCGTAGTAGGTGAGGTCGCTGTTGGACGCCAGGCTCATTTTTTCCATCACCCGGGTCCGGTAGGTGCTGACCGTTTTCACGCTCAGCGACAGGGCCTTGGCAATATCGCCAGCGGTTTCACCCTTGGCCAGCTTCAGGAAAACCTGAAACTCACGCTCGGAGAGTTGCTCATGGGGAGTCGCGTCATTTTTGCGGTTGAGCTGCTGGGCCAGCAGCTCTGCCACCGCCGGCGTGATGTAGCGCTTGCCCAGGGAGATCACGCGAATCGCGTTGACGATCTCCATCGGATCACACTCCTTGTTCAGGTAACCGCTGGCGCCCTGGCGGATCAGGTTCACCGCGTAATGCTCCTCAGGGTAGCCACTGAGAATCAGGATGCCGACATCGGGTGCCTTGGCGCGGATCATGGCCAGGGCATCAATGCCGCTTTGGCCGGGCATGGACAGGTCCATGACCAGGATGTCGAGCTCTACATTGCGCACCAGGTCGATGGCTTCACGGCCGCTGGCCGCTTCTCCCACCACACGCAGGTCCACCTGGTCGGAAAAGAACTGTTTGAGCCCCGAACGCACAATGGCATGGTCATCAACAATTCCAATTTTGATCATTTCATTTCCTTTTGAAGGTCTGCGTTTCGGCGCGGCACAATGCTTTCATACAGCGTCGTCATAATTACAGCGGGCTTTTAGGCTGACAAGCGATTATTCACGAATTATCGATTGAAATACGGACCGGAGATCACGATGCGATGGTTTGCAATACCCAAAATGGCGATCAGCCTGCCTTTGGCAGTGGTTGCGGCCGCTGGTTTGATTGCCATCAGCGAAGCCGGGTTTCGCCTGTCCACCCAGGCCGTCGCCAGCATGGAAGAAGCCCAGGGAACGCGCAGAACTGTCTACAAGCTGTTCCAGCAGGTGCTTGACGCGGAGACCGGACAACGGGGCTACCTGCTGACGGGCGATGCCAAATACCTTCAACCCTATGACACGGCGGCGGCGGACATCAACCAGACCATGGACACCTTGCGACGGTTTTACGCGCCCCAACCGGACGTGTTGTCGGAATTTGCCATTTTGTCGCGCAATGTGTCGCGCAAACTGGCGGAGATGGACCTGAGCGTGCGCATGCGCAAGCAGGGCAACGAGGAAGCCTGGAAGTTTGTGCTGACCACCGACGTCGGCATGGAGCACATGGAGACCATCCGCATCCAGGTCGAAAAGCTGGTTCAGTTCAGTAACACCCAAATGCGGTCAGCCCAGGGCCAGATCACATACTCCCTGCAGCTCGCGCGCGTGGGCATTGCGCTGATGGCGCTGACCGGCTTGCTGGCGTTTTACATGTATTTGCGGCAAACGCAGTTCTTGCTCGACGCGGGCAAGCGCGAGAAGGAGTCCCTGCAGCGCGAACGCGACCAGCTTGACCGTGAGGTGCGGGACCGCACCGCCACACTCTCCGAATTGGCCACCCATCTGCAAACGGTACGCGAGGACGAGCGCGGCCACCTGGCGCGGGAGCTGCACGACGAACTCGGCGCCCTGCTGACAGCGGCCAAGCTGGATGTGGCCCGCATCAAGTCGCGGCTGGGAGTGATCTCCCCCGAAGCCACTGAACGCATCCAGCACCTGATCGAAACGCTCAACAGCGGCATCGCGCTCAAGCGCCGCATTGTCGAGGACTTGCGGCCGTCGTCCCTGTCGCACCTGGGCCTGGTCCCGTCACTGGAAATACTGGCACGCGAATTCGAGGACCGATCCGGACTGAGCATCACCACCGACCTTGAAATGGTGGAGCTGGGCGGGGCGGCGCAGCTGACGGTCTACCGTCTCGTGCAGGAGTCGCTGACCAACATGGGCAAATATGCCGAGGCCCGGCAGGCAGAGATCGGCCTGCATAACTTTGACAACTACATCGCTGTCGAGGTCAAGGACGATGGCAAAGGTTTCGACAGCATGAAGGTCAGCGCTGGCACCCACGGACTGGCAGGCATGCGGCACCGGGTGGAAGCAGCGGGTGGCCGGCTCACCGTCACCTCCACGCCCGGCCAGGGCACACACATTTCCGCCGTGCTGCCCAAGACAGCGCCAGTAGGCTGAATCGGTGAGGTCGCTGGCAATCCTTGCGAAGGCTGGCCGCCTTCGCAAGGATTGCAGCGCCGCGATGGGTGCGAAGACACGCTTTCATGTTTCGATATTTTCGGGGCGCAGTACCAGTGTCCTGAGCCCCGGAAGCGCCAGCGCGAGCTTGTTTCAGCAGGCAGTCAAGAGATCGGTGCCGTCCTACACCGCCTCATCGTGCCGCCCGACAGGGCTAGCCGTCCCTCACCGATGACTGATTTGACAGCCGCCACCTAAGCTTGAAGCAGGTGTTTCGATTGTGAGCGCCGCAACCCCAGGGCACCGCCCGCAAGGAGATTGACATGCTGCACTATTCCGTTGTCTTCCTGGTGATTGCATTGATTGCAGCCGTATTCGGCTTTGGCGGCATCGCTGCCGGCGCAGTCGAAATTGCCAAGATTCTGTTCTTCATCTTCGCGATCTTCGCGGTGGTCACCTTCGTGGTTGGCCTGATGAAAAGAAACTGACGCCCCTTTCTTCTTGCTGCCTGCGCCCATGCCTCGTGGGCGCATCTCCCCCTCAACCCAATCAACGAAATCAACCAAAGGATTCCCGACATGAAAACCCAAACGTACGACACGCCATCGACTCACGAGACCCTGGCCGGTGCCCGCCATCTCTCCGAGCAAATGCTCCAGGGTGCCGAGCATGCCGTCGCGGCCAGCCGCAGTCTGGCCAACAACACGCTGGACCAGGCCGAAAGCAAAGTGCGCCAACTGCGCGGCAGCATTGACCCGATGGTGGACAAGCTGGCCACTCAGGCGCAAAAACTCGCTCGCCAGAGCATGGACATGGCCGCCGAAGCGAGTGAACGTGCGCAGCGGTCCATGCACCGCTATGCCGATGCCACCACACGTTATGTCGCCAACGAGCCGGTCAAAGCCGTGCTGATTGCCGCAGCGGTGGGTGCCGCCGTAGCGCTGCTTGTTGCAGCCGCGCGGAATCGCCATACACGCTGAATCTCGGACGACCTCGACCATTAAAGCACCGGCTAAAGCACGCGCTGGCACCCGCTAAAGCACCCCCATGCTGCACCCTTTTATCTCGACCCTGATCCGACGCCCCAATCTTTTGATTGATCATCTGGGGGCTTATGCCGAGTTGATCCAGGAAGAAGCCTCAGAAGCTGGCACTGACCTGCTTGAGCGCATCGTCGCCTGGCTGGTGGTGGGTATTTGCACCATGGTGTTTTTGATCCTGGCGGGGGTTGCGCTGATGCTGGGCCTGGTCTTGAACCAGTTTCATTGGGTGCTGGTGGCGGTGCCGGCAGCCGTGCTGGCCTTGTTGCTGGCCGCCGTCCTGAAGGCCCGTAAACCGGTGCTGCAGGATCGGTTCGCCGAAGTCCGGGCGCAGGTTGACCGCGATGCCCAGGCATTGCGCTCGGCTGCATAAAAAAAACCGCCTATGACCCGCTCCATCCTTTCAGCACAACAGCGGCTTGCCGCCAGCCGCCAGGCGATTGTTCGCGACATGCATCGCAAAGGTGCCGAAGCAGATACACCGGTCCCTGGTGGTGCTGACGACAATACCCACATCAGTGAAACCGGCATGGACACCTCGTCCAGTTCGTGGGATCTGGTTCAGCAGGTCGCGCGGTCGTGGTGGCAGTCTCACCCCGCGCACCTGGCACTGGATGTTGCCAGACCCATGATGCAAAACTACGCCCAGGACCAGCCCGTGAAATTGCTGGGCATTGCGGCCGCCACAGGTGCCGCATTCGTGGTGCTGCGGCCCTGGCGTCTGGTTTCGCTGACGGGTGTGGCGTTGACCCTGCTCAAGTCAACCCAGGTGTCAGGCGTCGTGCGGTCTTTCCTGCATGGTGATCGTCCGCAGGACCGGCGATGAATCCTCTTCGCAAACCGACCGGCGTGGTGCCGTCAGTCGGCCAGCTTTTCAACTCACCGCACCGAAACAAATCTATAAACCTCAAGGAAAAACCATGAAATACGCTCGCGCCATTGCTTTCGCCGCCCTCGCCGGCATCACCATCATCAGCACCGGTTGCGCCGTCGGGCGAGGTCAGCAGACAGCTGGCTCGTTTGTAGACGACGCCGCCATCACCACCGCGGTAAAAGCCAAGTACGCTGCCGACAAGACGGTTGCCATGACCTCCATCGGCGTGGAAACCCTCAACGGTACCGTGCAGCTGACCGGTTTTGCCAAGTCAGCCACCGAAAAATCACACGCCGAGACCATTGCGCGCGCCACCAAAAATGTCCGTGCTGTGCGCAACGACATCGTCGTTCGTCCTTGATCCCAGCGCACGCTGAATCAGCAGGCTGGCGCTAACGCCAGCCGCCCCGGCAGGGCCCGGCTTTATCGCCAGGCTCTGCCTTGCCTTGTGCGTAGCCCACGCACACACGCGGGACCGGCAGCACCCACCGCTGGCGCAGACAGGCATTTCACACGATCAAAAGCCGATGCGGCTGATCTGGCGAATGATGAAAAAGCAGACAAAAAAAGGCCACTGGTCATACCCAAAGGTACGCCCAGTGGCGAGGGGGAGACAAAAGGATAAAGAGAGAAGAACGGCGGGGTTCAACCGGCGGTGATCACGAGCTGGTTGTTCACCGACGATACGCCCTTGACCTGCTTGGCCAAATCGGCGGCCTTGTCCTTGGCTGCGGCCGTCGGGGCCGGGCCGTTGAGCGTCACGACGCCGTCCTTGGTGTCCACGTTGATCCTGATGGCGCTCAGATCGGGGTCTTTTGCCAGGCTGGCATTGACCGAGGTGGTGATGGTGGCGTCCTCAATTTTTTCGCCCAGCGTGCTGCTGGCCTGGCTGCCCGAAGCGCTGGCATCCTTGCCGGCTTCTTTCATCGCGTTGCCGGCGTCCCTGGCAGCCTGTTCGGTCTTGGCAATGCCCGAGTCAATCGACTGTCCGACGGTTTTGCCGTCGTTGGTCTGGTTGCAGGCAGTCAGCGCGAGCAACACGGCAATGGAGCATACGGCTGCTGCCAGGGGACGGCGTGTGGTGGCTGTTGGGCTGGACAGGTTTGTCATGTTGATCTCCTTCAGGTAGTTGTTCAAGTGGTTGTTCATGTGGCTGAGAGGCCATCGGTTCAGAGCTTGTCGATGGCC
>Ga0105046_10007914_pt1 | contig 16696 bp, 15 predicted proteins | sample MAT03_FD_78385 | JGI IMG/M metagenome (GOLD analysis project Ga0105046, IMG submission 78385) | Freshwater microbial communities from Lake Fryxell liftoff mats and glacier meltwater in Antarctica - MAT-03 (megahit assembly) | ecosystem: Environmental > Aquatic > Freshwater > Ice > Liftoff...
CGAAGACGACAACGCCGAAATGCAGTCCGCACAGGCCGCCGCCATCGCCAGGAAGCACAGTGGCATCGTCGTCGGCTTCAAGACCGCGCACTATGCCGGCGAAGGCTGGCCCTCCATTGATGGCGCAATCGCCGCCGCCAAAGCCACTGACCGGCCGATCATGGTCGACTTCGGCTACATGAGCCTTGACCGCAACTTGCGAACCCTTCTCGGTGACAAAATGCGCCCCGGCGATATCTACACTCACTGTTACTCCGGGCACCGCGGCGAACTCGGCGAGGATGGCAAGGTCAATACGGCATTTGTCACCGGCCGCAAACGCGGCGTCATCTTCGACGTCGGCCATGGCGGCGGCAGTTTCTACTGGAACATCGCCTCTCCGCTCACTGAGCAAGGCTTCTGGCCCGACTCCATCTCCACCGATCTCCACACGGGCTCCATGAACGCCGGCATGAAGGACATGACCAACGTTATGTCCAAAATGCTCACCCTCGGCGCATCCCTCGAAGACGTCATCAAGATGAGCACATGGAATCCAGCAAAGCAGATCAAGCGTCCCGAGTTAGGCAACCTCGACGAAGGCGCCGAAGCCGACATCACCGTTCTCAAACTCGAACAGGGACAATTCGGCTATATTGACTCCGCCGGAGCATCCCGTACCGGTGATAAAAAACTCACCGCAGAACTGACTATCCGCTCTGGAAGAGTCCTCTGGGATCTAAACGGCCGCGCCGCCACTGATTGGAAGTCATTCAAATATCAGAAGCGCGCCGCCCTACCCTAGAAGGCTTCTAATACCGGCTTTCCCTGATCCGTAATCGGCACCGGCCTGTCGCCGGCATAAAGATTTTTGTGCGGATCAATGCTCAGCGCGCAGTGTATCGTCGCGTGAAAATCGGGCACCGTCACCGGCCGTTCGACAATGGCCTTCGACAAATCATCCGTCGCCCCAATCGCCTGCCCGGTCTTCAATCCGCCGCCCGCCAGCACCATCGAGTAGGCCTCCGCCTGATGCCCGCGCCCCCCGCCTGCATCGAACTCCGGTGGCCGTCCGAACTCCGTCGCAATCACCACCAGCGTCGAATCCAACATTTTGTTCTTTTCCAGATCCTGCAACAGCGTCGCAAAGGACTGGTCCAAATCCTGAATCAGTAAGTGTTGCTTCAACTGGCCTTCGTTATGAGTATCCCAGCCGCTACCATTCAAAAAATTCAAATTGTAGGAAACCTCCACAAACCGCACACCCGATTGCACCAGCCTCCGCGCCAACAAACAGCGCTGTCCAAATTCGCTGCCATACGCCTGCCGCAGCGTTGCGCTCTCCCGGTTCAAATCGAACACGTTCATGAACCGCGGCCCCGCCAATCGGAACGCCTGCCGCGAAACATCCGCCTGCGCCTGCACCACCGGGTCATTCGGATACCGTTTCTGCTGCCCCTCCCGCATTCCCGACAGCAACGTTTCGCGCCGGTCCTGCCTCGTCGAATCCACATCCGGCGGCCGCACTAACCCATTCGGTCCAATATCCACCTGCGTCAAATACACATACCCGTACTTAGCACCCAGAAACCCGGGGTCCCGCGTAATATTCGGATACCCCATCACCACATATCTCGGCACCTCATCGGTCTTCGCGCCCAACTGATGCGCAACCACCGAACCAATGGAAGGATACTGCAATGTCCCGCTCGGCATCCGCCCCGTATGCACCAGGTTCGCCGCCGCCGCATGCTCACTAACTATCGAATGCGTAATGGACCGCATCACTATACAACGGTCCAGCAGCGGCGCCGTCTTCGGCATATGCTCGCTCAGCTTAACGCCGCGAACCGCGGTGTCGATCGAGTCATAGTATGACCCCGCCACCTTCTTCCCATCACCCTTCCGCTTCGGGTCAAATGTATCCATCTGCGCCGCGCCGCCGCCCAGCCACAGGAAAATACAGGCATCCGCCTTGCCCTTCGGCAGCGCCGTCGCCGCCATCGCGGCCGCGCTCGATTGCATAAAACCGCGTCGGCTGATACTCATGGCGCCATCGCAAATTCCGGCGAGTTCATCAACGCCCACAGCATATCCTCATAACGCTCCCGGAACGCCTTCGTCAGTCGCGCCGTCGGCTGATCCCCGAACCGCAACTTTCGCTCCTCCTCCATACGAATCAGGCTCGCCTCCGCGCTCAAATGGTTTGACCACGACACCCGCCCGTCGCTCTCCCGCTTCGTCGCCCGAGCCTTCGCGCCCGCCACCACCCGGTCTCCATACACCGGCTCCAGCAACCGTGTAAACGTCGCTCGCTCCCCCGCCTCCGGTGGCCGCGACAATAACCGCATAAACGTCTCTCCAACCAAATCCGCAACCGGCAACTCACCCAGCGCCGTCTCCGTAAACCACGAATCATCCGACAGCCGCGCCATCCGCGTACCCAAAACACCATTCGCCAGAATCAGCGTCTGCATCGCCGATGCCGCATCATCCCGGTCCGTCGCCGGACTCTGCCGCGACTGCCTCCATCCAAACGTCGTCATCACATCCACGATCGATTGCGCGATTGGCAGCGCCAACGCCGGCCGGTCCCGCTCATTCGAGAGCGCCGTCATCTGCCAACCCCTTGCCGGATTGCCCAAATTTAGAAACTGCTTCGCCGTCCGATCCCCTGCGGGATTCAAATTCATCTCTTCACAATCAAACGTCTTCCCCGCCGCGAAATGCAGCGAGTCCACCAACTGCTCCGCCGTCAGATTCCGATGCGCCGGCCCCGCGAAAAACCGCTTCGAAGAACTCAGTTGATCCGCCGGCAACCCCGCCGCCTTCCGCTGATAAGCCCTCGAATTCAGCACCATCTTCGCCAAATGCTTCATGTCATAGCCCGAAGCCATGAACTCCCGGCCCAAATACGTCAGCAACTCCGGATGCGACGCCCGCCCCCGCGACCAGTCATCGGCCGGCTCCACAATTCCCACACCCATATATCGTTTCCAAACCCGGTTCGCCACCACCTGCGCAAAGCGCTCGTTCTCCGGGGAAATAATGTACGAGGCGAGTTCGCGCCGCGTCTCGACACTCCCAGCCGCCGGCAACGCGCCCGCCTCCGCATGCGCCACCAGCTTCGCAAACGGCCACTCCGGCGCAATCATTTCACCGGGCTTCAACGCCGACACCACCGCCGGCTTCCGTCCACCCTCACCCTGCGGCACTGTGCTCGTAACGGGTAGCTTCACTGGCTTACCATTCAGCATCGCCGCCATCGCGAACAGGTCCTTCTGTTTGAACGGATGGAACGGCGCGTCATGGCATCTCGCACAGCTCATCTTCTGCCCTAAAAACGCCTGGCCCAGAATATCGGCCTTAGCCGCCATCGGCGCATCGTTCAGTGTCGCCAATGCAAACGACGCCGGCCCGCCCAGCGACGCCGATCCCTCCATCTGCACCAAATCCGCCACAAACCGGTCGAACGAAATGTTGTCCGAAAACGATTGATGCATCCACCACCGGAACGGCCCCGTGTTGTTCAAGTCAGGCTTCAATATCCCCGGATTCTCCGCCAGCACATCCTGCCAATAGCCCACCCAATGGTCCGCCCACGATGGATCGTTCACCAATCGGTCAACAGCCTTCCGCCGTCGCGTGGCCGCATCATCCTTCAAGAAAGCGCGCACCTGCTCCGGTGAAGGAATCAGCCCCGTGGCATCCAAAGTAACTCGCCGTAAAAACTCTAAATCCGTCAAATCCCCCGTCGGCTTCACTCCGGCGCCGCTCAACTTCGCGTCGATAAACCCATCCACCGTCTGCCCCGACGGCAGCGCACCCAACTTCGCTCGCAGCGCTTTATGCCGCTCCGCCCATGCCGCCGTCACTTCCCGGCTCACCGCCCGCCGCCGCGCTGTATCGGACTCATAATGCCGCGCAAACGAAGCCGCCACATAGTCCGCCCACGCCGCGTCCGTCAACAACGGCGAACCCTCCGGTCCCAACAAATGGTCCACTTCGCCATTCCGCGAAACGCCCACCGCCAGTTCACCAGTCGACGGATACAGCCCCTTGCCGCCCACCACCGCAATCAGTTCAAACGCATGCTCGCCGGCAGTCAAATCCAACTTCAACACTGCATCCTGATGCGGATAAACCACGGGCCGCAACGGCGTATTCCCGCGCTCAATCGGCGGAGGAACCGGATCGTCGCTCGACGTATTCGGCTTCTGCGCCTTGGTCGTCGCCACTAATTTCCCATCCACAAACAGCCGCGCCGCCCCGCGCGCCCGCAAGCGCAACTGATGTGTACCGCCGGCGAAACTCTTCTTATACAACGCCCGCAAATAGTAAGGTGTCGAACGATCCAGCGGAATCGCATTCGCCGCAAACTTCGTCGGCGTATGCACAAACGCGAATGCCGGCTCCGTATACCGGTCCACCGCCGTCAGCCCCGCCAGATCGAATTCCTTCCCCGCCGCAATATCCTCGTAGATCTCCACCTGCACCGCACCGCCTGCGGGAAGTGGCGGAGCGGGGGCCGCGATCAATCCAACAACAACAGTGAATGGTAGGAGTATGCGCACGGTAACCTGTGCCTTAATTTATCAGTTACTCCCACTCAAACTCAACCAGTGCCAGTTTCCCCGGCCGCTCCACTTCGAACACCACGGCATCACCGGGTTGAAAACTCGCCATCGCCGCCCGGAAGGAAGTCAGGTCCGGAATCAACTTCCCGTTGATCGCATAAACCACATCGCCCTGCTGCAGCAGCGTCTGCTGGCTCGATACGGAAGGCGCCCGCGCCGCGACAATCACACCATACGGCCGCCGCAAACCCGGCAGCATTTTCATCGTCGTCTCATCCACATCCACGCACAGCAGCCCGATCTGCGGCACCAGGTTCGCCTCCGCGCTCACCTTCTTCGCCAACTGCCCCGCCCCATCCGCCTTCGCCAGCACCGCGCTGCGAATCTGCATCTCCTTCCCATTCCGCACCACGCCTAACTCAACCGTCTCCCCTGCCCGATGCCGGAAGATCCCCATCGCAAACTGCGTCGCATTCTCCACCGGTGCGCCATCCAGCGAAACAATAATGTCCTTCGCCTGCAATCCCGCCGCCTCCGCCGCGCTCTTCTCCCCGATATCGGTGACAATTGCCCCCCAGGTCTGCCCCATCCCCAAACCGGCCGCCAGCCCCGGTGTCATGTTTTGCAACGACGCGCCGATCTCTCCTCGCTGCACCCGCCCGTTTGCCTTCAACTGCTCATAAATCCCCGCCGCCATATTGCTCGGAATCGCAAATCCCAATCCTTCACTCCCGCCCGATTGCGTCATGATGAACGTGTTGATCCCGATCAACCTGCCGTCAAGATCCACCAGCGGCCCGCCGCTGTTCCCCGGATTGATCGTCGCATCGGTCTGCAAATAGGTCATCGGGTCTTCCTCCCGCAACTGCCGCCGCGCCGAGCTCAACACCCCCATCGTCATCGAATTTTTCAGCCCCATCGGGCTCCCCAGCGCCACCACCATTTGTCCCTGCTTCAGCGCATCGGAGTTCCCGAACGGCAGCGCCGCCAGCCCCTCCCGCTCCACCTTCAGCAGCGCCAGATCCGTCTCCTCATCCTGGCCGATTATCTTCGCGTCTACCCACGCCGCGCCCCGCCCGCCGCCAATCGAAACCCGCACCCGCTGCGTATTCGCCACCACATGCGCGTTCGTCAGGATGTAGCCGTCCGCCCCCACAATCACGCCCGACCCCGTACTGCGCCGCCGCCCCACAACCGACACCTTCGTCGGCCCGCCCTCCTGCAGCGGTCCATAGCCTGACGCCGCCACTTCCACTACCGACGGCAACACCGTCTCCGACAATATTTCCAATCCCGCGCTCAATCCACGCAACTCAGCGCCGATCCCCACCGGGGCAACCAGCAAAATCAACACACTCAGTACACTTCGCATGTCTCTTCTGATGCGCCGCGCACCATTCTCGTTTGTAACGAAACGTAAAGTCCTACTGGGTAACCGCGCAGTGTAGCGCCGCCCGCACATGTGTGGCGCCGGGGCACGTACCTTGGATGAAAACGCCCGCAAAAAACGCCGCCGCCATCACAATCGCCAGTGGAATCCACGTCTTCCATAACAATCGCCCGGCCCATCCCGCCGTCGGCTCTTTCAACTGCTTCACCAGTCCCGCGCCCACCGCGCACTCCAAAGCCACTTCCGGCAGTATCTCCGGCGCCATCCAAATCAGATACCCACCCGCGCCACAGATCACCGCCACCAAAATGGCCAGCACCACCAGAATCCAAATGTCCTCATCGATCTCGATACCCAGGTCGAAGCCGCCACCACCCCCGCCACCGCCCGTTGAAACTATTGGTCCGTCGAACAAATCCGACGCGCCACCCCCGCCCGCATCGCCCCCGCGAAAACCCGAAAAGCCGACGTTCCCGCCACCGCCGCCACGCCCTCCGCCGGGTATCAAATCCAACCCATCGCTCACATCCACATCCCGCGGAAGACTAAACTGAACCGCCACCCCCGCCGCGTACCACACCCACATCCGCACCAGCAGAAAAAACATCCCATAAGCGCCCAAAACCGACAGCGCATACCGCAAACCCATCTCGCCAAATCCGAAAAACAAAAACGTCTTATCAATCAACAGGCCCGAAGCGATCGTCGCCGCCAGAATCGCGCTCATATGCCAGCGCACGAAATACCGCTTCAGCAATCGGTCTTTGAACGATTTCCCAATCTGCTTAAGGCTTGCCACGGTTAAGTCAGTTCCCCATCGCCGCGGTCTGGAAGGCCAACCGCACCGGAGAATCGTCGGAGTTCCGGAAGTTAGTCCGTTGGACCATCAGGATCAGCGCCACCCCGCCCTGCGGATCAATCCACGCCTGCGTGCCATACGCGCCGCCATGTCCGAACGTGCCCGGCTTCAACGTCGCCGTCTGCCCCTGCGGCTCCTTCACCACACCCACGCCCAACCCCCAGCCATGCCCCGGAATGAATCCCGCCTTCAGCGTTCCTGTCTGTATCGTCGTCATCAACTGAAACGATTTCTCAGTTAAATAACGCTTCCCGTCCAATTCCCCGCCCCGCAGCAGCATCCTTGCAAAGCGAGCATAGTCCGGCCCGGTGGAAAACAGTCCGCCATTCGCCGCCGGAAACCGGTCGCGCGCCGTCGGGGCCTTCCCCGCCAGCAACCCGATCGGAGCCTCCACCAATTTCTCTCCATCCTTCCGCGCCGGCGTCACCCATCGCTTCATCTGCTTCTCCGTCAAATAGAACGTCGTATCCTTCATCCCCAACGGCTTGAAAATCCGCTGCGCAAAGAACTGTTCCAGCGGCATACCCGACACTACTTCCACTACCCGGCCCAGCATGTTGATTCCCGTCTGGCAGTACCGCCATTGGCTCCCTGGCGCAAACCCCGAAGGCTTCCTGGCATAAATCGGAACCATGTCCGCCAGCGTCTTCGCCGCAGCCAACTCCGCCGGCGTTGCTTCACCCATCCCCGACGTATGCGTCAGCATGTGCCGCAGCGTCACGCCGCTCCCAGCGAACTCCGGAATGTACTTCGCCACCGGATCCTCTATGGAGAGCTTCCCCTCATCCTGCATCATCATCACTGCGACCGCCGTGACCGGCTTCGTCATCGACGCAATCCAAAATATCGAGTCCTTCCGCAACGGCCGCGACTTCGCTGCATCGCCATGCCCAAGGACACCCAAGTGCGAGACTCCCTCGCGAGTCGCCACCACCGTCACCGCGCCCGGAACTTCATTCTGCGCGATCATCTCCCGCATCTTCGCGGCAATCGCCGCATCCCGATCCCCGGCAAACACGCAGCACGCCGCGGCAAGCGCAAGAAGTTTCATGCAGACAGTCTATATCGCCGCCGGCCATGTCACCGCAAGGGAAGGCTCACGATTCGGTCCACCCACTCCTCGCCATCGGAGGCTGCCCAGATCAACACCAGTTCTTCAATGACGTCGCCGATGTCTTCGTCTTGGCTAATCACAAATACGCCGGGGCAGGTCCGGGCAGCCATCAAAAACTTCCCAAAATGCCGTGGCATGGTCTTTTTGTCGTGAGTGACAAGAATGCGATTCTGATCACTGGCGATTGCCAAAACCTCAGGATCTAGGACGCCTTCCAATCCTGCCTCATTTGCGGAAAGAAAGTCCATTGCCGGCTCCACCCGCCGGCATCCCTTCACGATGGCGAAATTGAAGTCCGCGTCCGCCAGGAATCGAATCATTCCTCAGCCACGCCGCGCCAACATCTGCCGGCGCATGCGTTCAAACTTCTCCAAAATATCCGGTGGCGTGGGATTCGCCGCAAAATATGCTTCTTCCGCCCGCTTGCGTTCCGCAATCACCTGATCCACTTCGTCCTTATGTTCCAGATAGAAGCCAATCGCCCCATTCACCTGATCCAGGGTCAAAGTCGGATAGTGGGCCTGCGTCGTTTCCGGCTCCTCACCGTTCCAATACTCCCAAACTACTCGGTCAATCGGCACACGGCTTCCAATCAAATAGAAGCCCTCCGGCCGGCGTTCGACAAATTCGCGAGGCATAGTCTGGTCTAATCTCAGCTTAACCGAACCTGAACCCCGTCCGCTAATGATCCGCGATCCCGCCATCCGGGAACCGCAACTGCTGCCTAGTATGCGGCTGATAAGGCCGCAGTGCCGCCACCTTCTCATCCAGATTCACACCCAGCCCGGGCTTGTCAGGCGGCATGGCAAATCCGCCCTGATACGAAGGCCCGTCGCCATAAAACAGATCCTTCCAATACTGCTCATTCCCGCGATGCGTAATCTCCTGAATCGCAAAATTCGGCGTCGAAAAGTCGACGTGCAGGGACGCCATCGTACTCACTTCGCTCTGCGGATTATGGGGCGCCAATTCGATGCGATACGCCTCCGCAATCGTCGCAATCTTCTTCATCTCCAAAATCCCGCCGCAATGCACGACATCGGGCTGCACAAAGTCCACCAGATGCCGCTGGCACAACGGCGCAAACCCATACTTCGTGAACAACCGCTCACCCGTAGCCAATGGAATCCGCGTCGACGACCGCAAATGCGCCAACTCCTCCAGGTCCTCAATCTGCGTCGCCTCTTCCACAAAGTAAGGCCGGAACTCCTCCGCCCGCCGGCAGAAATCGATAGCCATCGTCGGCGTCGTCTTCCCGTGCAAATCGATACAAATCTTGAAGTCATCCCCAACCGCCGCCCGAACCGCCTTCAGATTCGCGATACCTTCGCTCACCGAACGCATCGGTTCAATCACATCCCCTTGCGTCGTGATAAACGCAGCCTTGCAACCCGTCCAGCCCTCCTGCTTCGCCTGCAGCCACGACTGCGCATAGGCCTGCGGCGACTTTCCGCTGGCATGAACATACATCTGCACGCGGTCTCGCGCCTTCCCGCCGAGCAACTTCCAAATCGGCTGCCCCAGCGCCTGACCCAAAATATCCCAAAGCGCAATCTCCACCGCGCTGATCGCCGAATTCAAAATCGGCCCCCCGCGCCAACGGGGCCAGCGATACATCGCCTGCCAGTGCATCTCAATATCCGCCGGATCCCGCCCCACCAGATAGCGTTTATGCTCCTCAATCGCCGCCGCGACCGTCGCTTCCTTGCTCGTCACCGACCCCTCGCCCAGCCCCGTCAAACCCTGATTCGTGTAAATCTTCACGAATACATAGTTGTTCGAGTTCGTCCCGCCGCGATTCACGATGAACGTCTTCAAGTCCGTGATCTTCAGGTTCAACGGCTTCGCCTGAGCCCGCGCCTGCGCCAGCAGGCCCTCCGCCGAACAGAGTGCGGCAACGCCAGCCGCGGCTGTGCGATTGGCGTGATAAAGAAAATCCCGACGAGTCATAGCGGGTATTCTACACGCCTTAGAAGCGCGATGCCTTCAAACTCAGCCAGCGCATCGGTCATCGAAACCGTGTAGCCATTCGGCAGGGTTCTCTCCGGGCGTCGAATTTTCACAAGCGGCGCCGACGTATACGATTTCAGAATCCAAAAACTGCTTGGACGGTCCTTTCGGTGAAGCTCCTCTCCTAGCGCTCCAGGCACGGAAACTCTCCCGCTGACCGCCTGGCCGTATAGGAACGACCATCCGCCCACGGGTATTTGCGTTCTGCTATCCCGGAACGAAAAATTCGACATCGCAGGGAACGAGCGCGACGGGTAAGTTTTCGAGTAACCCCGCAGGTCTATATCAAAGTGAGTTGCACCGGGGTGAATCGCACCGCGACGGCAAATCCCGGCCATCGCTTCCACATGGAGTAACATGCGATGAAGATGGTGCTGAAAAAGGAAATCGGGGGGATGGCTTGCGTCATCCCCCCGATTTGGTCTTACACGAAAACTTCGAACCGAAAACAATCACTTACTACGGTGACAGCCAACGACAGAAATGCGCGAAGTTAAACGAACATTACACTAACAAAAGACCGGGCAGTAATTTACTACTTAGCGAACAACGGATCAGTGGCCGAAGGCGCCACCTGTAACTCTGTCGTTGGAATGCCGGAAGAATTGGACAGTTTTACCTCCTGCGTATTGGATGTTAGAAACTCGAAAAGCGAGTCAATCATGACAAAACGATCAACGAACAAGTCGTAGCAGCCGACCAGCGATTGGCACTCAGGAACAACTTCGAACAGACACTCGGTAACACGAACCAGGACTGGAGCTTCCAGCTACAGATTGAAACCCCGCTTGTCCCTCTGAATTCACTAACTACGAAACGAAGGACTATCGAACGGGAGGCCACTTGGCGCCTCCATTGGGCTGATCGACGTGCTGACTTTTTAAATTTAACCCATTCGCTTCTTTCCACGCAAGTGATTTTTCGACATGCAAAGATATTTTTTTTCAACACCGATCGGCGCAGTGAAGTTCTTCCATGACGACATCGCGCACGTCGGCAATCATTGCGTTACAGAAGTCACTCAGGCCGTCGTTGAGCCGGCTCGCGAGACATTGGGGATTGGCGATGCCTAAGGCAGGTCCGTATCACGCCGCACAGCCTGGCGCCCATCAGCCCCCGCTGTGCCGCCACGGTTCCCCCTAACCGCGCAGCCGCTCCATGCAGATCCACAAATAGGTCCTCACCCAACCACAAACAAGAGCTAGCGACGGCCTCCCTTAACCCGCCGGCGCCGTAGTTTAGGCCCCATCGGCGGACCGCTACTGTGCAATCGAACGGGCGCAGTCGTCCCGGTCTTCGACTTCATATTCAACATCTCCACCAGCACTGAGAACGCCATCGCGAAGTAGATATACCCCTTCGGAATATGCTGATCCATTCCCTCCGCCACCAGCGTAATGCCGATCAGCAGCAGGAAACTCAGCGCGAGCATCTTAACGGTCGGATGCCGCTCCACGAAACTACTAATCGCCCCCGCAAACCCCATCATGAAAGCCACCGCCGCCACCACCGCCGCCACCATGATTCCGATATCGTCCACCATTCCTACCGCCGTAATCACCGAGTCCAGCGAAAACACGACGTCCAGCAGCAGTACCTGAATAATCACGCTGGCAAAGCTCGCCGCCGGTCCGGCCTCCGTACCCTCTTCCCCCTCCAACCGGTCATGAATTTCTCGCGTAGCCTTCGCCAGCAGGAACAGGCCACCGATAATCAGGATCAAATCGCGCCCGGAGATCACCTCGTGATATATGGTAAACAGCGGTTCCGTCAATCGCATGATCCACGTCAGCGAAAACAAAAGCAAAAGCCGCGACAGCAGCGCCACAGCCAACCCCACCATGCGCGCCTTGGCCTGCTCCGCCGGCGGCAGTTTCGCCGCAAGGATCGAAATGAAGATGACGTTGTCGATCCCGAGCACCGTCTCCAGCAACAGCAGCGTCGCAAACGCAACCCAAGCCTGCGGATCGCTTACCCAATCCATAACATTCGTCCCCCAATCTTAGAGCATAGCCCCGGGCGTTGCGTTTCTCCGAATCAGACCAGTTCGGCCCGAAGCGCAAGGCCCTGCGCGATAGACGTGAACTCATCGCCGGACTGAATTTTCGCCGAGCCAAAACGGTCCGTAAAGATCCTCCGCACCGCCGGAACGAAGGATGTACCGCCGGTGAGAAACACGCGGTCAATGGCGGCCGGATCCACTCCGGTCTGCGTGAGCAAGGACAAAACCGCGCCCTCGATCGCTTCCAGATCCGGCGCAATCCAGCCTTCAAATTCAGCACGGCGGATAGTCGCGCTAACATCCACACTGCCGTCCTGAAAATGAAAATCCGCTTCCTCGCCAGCCGAAAGAAGGCGCTTCGTGTGCTGCACGGATTCGTGAAGACGATAGCCGAGATCGTCGCGGACCAGACGGTACAGCGCTTCCAGTTTTTCCGGCTCCTCGGCTTCCCCTGGCAGCGAGCGGAGCAGATGAAGCGTCTTGTTCGTTTGCAGGAACGACAAATAGTGCCACCGCTCCAGGTTGGAGTACAGCCAGACCGGCACCGGCAGTCGCTTCCCGCCGGACCGAAGCCACGTACCCAAGCCCAGAGCGGGAGAGACGACGTGGCGAATCAGGCGGGAATCAAACGCATCGCCGGCGATGCCGACTCCCGAATTCCCCAGCAGTTCTCGTTTCCCGAGGCCAACCCGCAGCAGGGAAAAATCGCTGGTGCCGCCGCCAAAATCCCCGACGAGCAACAACTCCTCCTGCTGGAGTTGAGAAGCGTGAAACCAAGCCGCGGCAACCGGCTCCATTTCAAACTCGACGGCCTCGAACCCGGCCAGGTGAAAAGACTCGCGCAGCCGCGCAGCCGCGAACGCGTCGTCATCAGCAGTCTCCGCGCCAACGAAGCGGACAGGACGCCCCGCTGTCACGCGGCGAATCGGCTGGCCGAAATAGGCTTCAGCCTGGCTCCGAAGGTCGCGAAGGAATACGGCAATCAGTTCTTCCACCCGATATTGGCGTCCAAAAACCTCCGTACTCTTCAGACTGCGGCTCGCCAGGAACGATTTCAACGACTGGATCAGCCGCCCCTTCGCATCGGCGTCCAAATACTGGGCGATCGCGTCCGGGCCGGCAAACCAGCGGGTACGGTAGCCTGCGCCGGATTCGGCATAAAGGATCGACCGGAAAGCCTCCGCGCCCCCGCTAAACTGCGCGAGCGTAACCGTGCCGCCGCGGGCGAGCGCCACAGAGCTATTGGAGGTACCAAAATCGATGCCGAAGCCAGGTTCGATGTGCTTCTTGAGGGGCAATCTTACAGGATCGCATAGCTGCTGGGAAGCAACCGTCAATCCCAGCCGCGTTTTTGCTTTTCCCGAGCCATTAGCGTCTCATGCAGCAGCGACTTAATATACGTCTGGTAGGGAAGGCCTTTCCGCTCCGCCTGTTTCCGGGCCAAAGCCAGATCGTCTTCCGGAATGCGGAGCGCAACAACCGGGGCCGCTCGCTTCGCCGGGCGCTCCGCCGCGCGTTCCTTGGTCGAGGCGGCAATTCGCTCCAGGAGTTTGTCTCGTGTTAGGAGACGCGCCTCGCCGTGTTCAACGGCGGTCGCAAGTTGGCTCCCGTGTTTCTCCTGGTTCTCGTACCACCACGCAGCCTCTTCGGCCTCCGTGGCGAATGCGGGTACGGCTTTGGCGGATTGAATTCGGGATTGCTTCTTCACGTGGGTCTCTTCAGATATGCTCGCTTATCCGAAGCGCTGGCAGGAAATCGATAGAATTTTCCCGCTATCGGTTACCCCGACAGATCGGTATCGTTCCTCGTCGCCGGAAACTTGAGATTCGATGTCCAATGGATCGTTCAGCAACAACTGTTCGAATTCTTCGGGCGCTACTTTGTGAACCGCGAGATGATGGCGATTCTCGTTGAACCAGTCGAATTCGATCTCACCGGCCACTGCTGGTCATTGTATTGCACTGTATATACGTTGTCTTCAGGTCCCAGCCGGCAAAGCGACAGCCAGTTCCACCGGCACTCCCCGCTCCGAAACGCCATTTCCGCCTTAAACCCACAAAATTCGAGACATGAGAATCGCGATCATCTGCACACTCTTGTTCCCCTTCGCCGGCCCGGCGTTGACCAGTCAAGGCAAGGGCAAAGGCAAGACCGGTTAGAGGCCCGACGATCAAAGCACGCCTTGCGGAGTTGTAATGTTCGATTCGGCTCCGCGGACAACAGGATCATCGTGGACGAACACGCCTGCCGCCGAATACAAAATGCCCCGCCGCCGGAGCCCGAGTCGGTCGAACAGGCGTACAGCGCCCTCTTTGAACTCGTCCGCCACATCCAAGACAACCCCGACGTCCGCATCATGACGCCCCGCCAGATGCCGCTGTTATTCGAAAATCCAGTACAACTCCCGGACGCTCCGGCGGCCCGCAAACAGTTCCGGACATCTTTCGAGATACAGCGCCGCTACTGCGCCGCTGGCCAGTTACTCGCCCTGCTCGGCCTCGACGCCCGCCCCGTCGCCCGCGGCCAGTCGGGGGTGAATGGAACACCGCTCTCCCCGACTTCGCCGCCACGCTTGCCCAAGACGAAGGGGGCCCCGCCGTGCAAATCCACCAATCGAGCGCCACGTCTCCGCCGACACCGATAAAAACTACGGCTGGGTCGTTCACCCGAAAGGCTTCGCCGCCCCCGAACTCCCCGTCCAGGCCCGGCTGCAGGCCTGGACGCTGAAGCCAGCCCGCCGCCGTTAGCCCGCGCCTAAACTTTTAGGGGAAGCCGAAGATTCTCCTACCGGATCGTCCCGTTATAAATAAAATTTTCATTCCCTAGCGTCATCACACCGAAATCCATGCCCGCCGCCTGGAACGGCGCCGGCGCGGAAAAAGCCTTAACCGAAACGTACAGCGGTAAATCCGCCGAAGTCGGTGGCAACGCCAATAACGCCGCCGGCGGAACCGTGAACGTCCCGGCCGATGTCCGGGCATTGCAAAAGACGTCCACCACCACGCCGTTATCGGTTTCTCTCTTACTTTGCGAATTAATCGAAATCTCCACCCATCCATTCGGGTCCCCGCCCGTCCAGTTCACCGTAAACCCCTGTTCCCGGACCACCACCGGCGCCGCCAAAGGATGGGTCCACACCAGCGGCGGCGGCTGGTTGGCCGTGACGCTGAACGCACCGACGCCAGCCGCCGCACTCGCTGCGCCAGGAGCCGTTATCGTAAAACTCCCGCCCGTCATAAATGCCGGCCTGGCCAGCGTCCCCGCGTAGGTGACGGAAGGATCGCCAGGCCCGGTCCGATTTCCGATCGTGCGCTGGCCCCCCGGTCCCAGCGCCGTCAACGTAGAGCCGGCACTCACTCCCGGAACGGGTATCTCCAATACCGGCAGCGCATTCACCGCGTAACTGGAAAACCAGCACGATCCCATCGGCCGGATATCGAACAAACCTCCCAGCCCCAATGCCCCAGGCGGCACCGTCGCGCGGCTAATCTTCGCGAAGGCCTGGTCCACCTGCGTCGGGGTCGTCCCGTCGGGGTTGGCCGGCGTCCGCGCCCCGTTGATTCCCCACATTCTAAGCCTCCCCGTAGTGAGTGTTGGTTTGGCGAACAACTCCGCCGCCCGGCTGGCGGAAACCGCCGGATTCGCCGGCGTACACGCCCGTCCGCTCGATGCCAACGGAATCGAGACCGAGTTGCTGACAATGTTCCCGATCTTGAATATCACCGGCGTCACGCAGCCCGCCACGCCCTCCGGAATCTTGATGTACACGTTGTCCACCGCCGAGCAGCACCCATTCCGCCCGCGGAACAGCACCTCCGCCGGCCGCCCCCCCACGAACGCCTCCACCGGAACGTTGGTCAGGTCCGTCTGGGTCGCCGCGTTCGCTTCATTCCCGGTCACCGCCCCGAGTCCTGTGCCCCAGAACGCCACAATATCGCCCGCGTTCGCCGCATTCAGCGGGCTGACGAATCCATTGCCCAACGTCGCAATCGCGTCACCCAAACCCGATTGCGGGACCGTAAATACTCCAAAGGCATTTCGGACCACCTTGAATCGAAACGAAGGCGTCGGCCGGCCGCCATACGTTACCACCGCCGTCGCATCGCCCAACGGCGTACTCGAAGGCAGAATCGCCGCCACCTGCGTGTCGCCCGCGTAATACATCAGCGCGTTCACCGTCGTCGCGCCAACAGTCACGCGCACCGAAGCATCGCCGATCGTTGTCGACAAGGGAAACGTAGTGGCGACAGCAAAAGTCCCCGGTCCCAGCCGGGTGCCCTTAATGACAAACATCGCGCCCTGGGCGACGCCCTCATTGGGCAGCGTCGGCTGCAGATAACTCGCCGCGTTTGTGATTGCGGTAATGGTCTGCGCCGGCGCAAGGGCGATGGTAACGGTAAGGGTGATGACGGTGGCGAGGAATCGCATGAGGATTTCTATATATTACTGCAGACCCGGTGCCGCGAAGTACAGCCAAACCCAAACTTCAGCGATTCCGCAACCAAGTTTGAAAATCTGTCGCGGAGCCCTGAGAGCTTGAAGCTACCGGCAAAATGGGCGGAAAGGGAGATCCACTGAGCGTGGAGAGTGGCGTCAGAGAGTGGCGGAGGCAGGGCTGGGCGTGGGGCGGCGCTGGTTCATGCCAGGAGGGAAGGAGGCAGTTTGAAAGTTGAAAAACCGAGCCGTCCAAAAAAGGGAGCGCGAGCGGATCAGGGCGACAGGGCGGCTGGGCTGAAGTCGATGTAGATTTCGGCGGCCATCACGC
>Ga0105046_10007915_pt1 | contig 16696 bp, 12 predicted proteins | sample MAT03_FD_78385 | JGI IMG/M metagenome (GOLD analysis project Ga0105046, IMG submission 78385) | Freshwater microbial communities from Lake Fryxell liftoff mats and glacier meltwater in Antarctica - MAT-03 (megahit assembly) | ecosystem: Environmental > Aquatic > Freshwater > Ice > Liftoff...
AATTTTATTTTCATGGCTATTATCGGCGTGGTACTAATATTTCAATCCCAAAAAGGCTTGTTGGAGTCTCCTTTCTGGCATCGCCCTGCTCATTCGTTTAAATTTAATACCGCTTTAATGGCTTATAAAACCATTATCTTCTCACCTGTTTTATGGTGTGGATCCATGATCATGATGTTTAGTTTTACCGCTGTAATGCTAAGCGTCATAAATTCTTCCTATTTAATCATTGATCAATTAGGTTATTCCCCCATGGGTTTCAGCATTATCTTCATATTCAATGGCCTCAATATCATTTTGGGTAATTACATCGGTATTTGGTTACGTACACGCTTTAGTTTAGCATCAACCATTTATTGGGGTAATGGATTAATCGTCACAGGCGGGTTGGCCATGTTAATAATTTTAATTATTTACGGCTTTAGTTTGACTGCATTGTCTTTTGCCCTGGTAGCCAATTTAGGCATTAGCGTAAGTGCGCCTCCTACGATGTCATTAACTTTGACTGATTTTAAAGAAAACACCGGTGCAGCAGTCGCTGTAATCAATAGCATTCGCATGTTGGGTTCCTCGCTAGCTGCGATGGTGACAGGATATTTATTGATGATTAATCTGAATGCTCTACCTTTAGGTTTAATTGCATCTGGAATCGGAGCCCTATATTTTTCATGGCACTTTAATCGTCTAATCAAAAACTCCGCCTCGCCCGCTGATGATTCTGAATTTAATGCAGTGGAAGTGGCCACTTAACTGATAACAGGTTGAACGAATGAGGATTAATGTGAAAACGATAACAGGTTTTGAGTCCAAAGCGGCCTTTGATGACATGTCAGGCGCTGCATCCATTAGCCAGATGGCTCCACAGGTACCCATTTTAAAAGTAGCCTGGATAGACACACCCCTAGGAACAATGATTGCTATTGCGGATGACAAGGCTTTATATCTATTGGAATTTACTAATGGTAAAGGGCTGGACCGAGAAATTGCACAATTAAGCAGTAAAGTTTCTGCAACGATTATTGCGGGTAGTAATGCTCCTCTTTTGACTATTGGACAAGAGCTTAAATCCTATTTTTCCGGAGAGTTAAAAAAATTTAAAACCCCTTTACATTTATTTGGCAGCTCTTTTAGACAACTGGTCTGGCAAGAATTATTGCGCATTCCTTATGGAAAAACCAAAAGTTATGCCCAGCAAGCACAAGCCCTGGGAAAACCTACAGCATTCAGGGCTGTCGCTAATGCTAATGGTGCCAATCAGCTTGCCATTATCATCCCCTGTCATCGCATTATTAATCACAACGGTAAATTAGGTGGCTATGGCGGTGGTTTTTATCGAAAGAAATGGTTGCTGGCTCATGAACAGAATCCCATACAATAACTAAAGACTTCAAAGCTTGAACCAATGCAATTAGGCTCAGGCTCTATCCTATGTTAGTCTACCCGCCTTTATTTCTATAAGCGACCCACCAATGCATCCTTCAGAACCTTCCAATCCCGCACCCACGCCAGGATCATTTGCCAATTTATCCCTACGTGAGGAGTTGCATAAAAGCCTTGCATCTCTCCTTTATACGGCCATGACGCCCATTCAAGAGAAAAGCGTACCTCTGATTTTAAATAATGACGATATTATAGCGCAGGCTAAAACTGGAAGTGGTAAAACGGCCTCTTTTGCATTAGGTCTTTTAAATAATTTAAAAATTGAATTTTTTGGCGCACAAGCTCTAATATTATGTCCAACCCGCGAGCTTGCGGATCAAGTGTGTCAGGCTATTCGTAAATTAGCCTGTTTCATGCCCAATGTGAAAATTCTTAATTTGTCTGGCGGTATACCTATGAAACCCCAATCAGACTCTTTACGTCATGGAGCACACATTATTGTTGGTACACCGGGTCGTATTTTAAAACACCTGAATAAAGAAACTTTAAATTTAGCTAAAATAAAAACACTGGTGTTAGATGAAGCGGATAGAATGTTAGATATGGGCTTTCTTGACGATATAAAAACCATTATTAGCGCCTGTCCAAAACAAAGGCAAACTTTATTATTCTCCGCAACTTACCCTGATGAAATTAAACAGTTGGCCAAGCAGTTTATGATTCATCCTAAAGAGATTTATGTGGAAGTAACGGATATCGAACTTGATATTGAGCAACGTTTTTATGAAATCACCAAAGGCAATAAATTCCCTTTATTGAAATCATTACTACTGCATTTTAAACCCTCATCCGCACTCATTTTTTGTAACACCAAACAAGCAACGGTGGACGTTACTGACTTGTTAGTCCATGCAGGTTTTAGTGCATTGGCGTTAAATGGCAATATGGAACAAATTGATAGAGATTTAGCGGTCCTTCGTTTTGCCAATCGCAGTTGCTCATTTCTAGTCGCAACTGATGTGGCAGCACGAGGATTGGATATTAAGGAATTGCCAGCAGTCATTAATTACGATTTGGCTTTTGAGCAAGATGTTCATGTGCATCGGATTGGTCGTACTGGTCGTGCTGGTAACAAAGGGTTAGCTCTCAACATCACAACCTTGGCAGATGCCCAAAGACTTTGTGCGATTGAAGATCAATTAAAACGGCCTATCCAATGGAGCACTGGCGACGAATTGACAAGCACTGATACTAAAGAATTAACCCCTGAGATGATTACTCTTTGTCTGGCTGCTGGTAAAAAAGATAAAATTCGGCCCGGCGATATTCTAGGCGCGCTCACTAAAGATGCAGGATTAGCTGGGGATGTGATCGGCAAGATTGATATCACTCCCTTTAATTCTTATGTGGCGATTCACCGCAGTCAAGCAGACAAAGCGCTACGCTATTTACAAGATGGCAAGCTAAAAGGCCGTAAGATCAATGCAAGAAAAATCTCATAAACCCAATTTAGGCATCAGGTTCAATTGTCATCACCTTGACGAGGTGATTGGACATATTTTGATCGTTATGTCATTCATTGGCAGCATTTTTGGTCAAATAATTGGCTTTATCTTTTTCTAATTTCAAATAATGAGCTTTTCCCCCAACTTAAAAGCAGCGTGGCTTGGTCTCAATATTACACAATAGATCTATTCTAAATCCTTTAGATTGAGGGACTGTTTAACAGTCCAAAAATCGCCCCATGGGTCATCTTTTAAGCTGGCTAGACGCGGAGGCAGCGTCTTGATATTAAACTCGGTATCCCTTTTATTTGCGGTCAATTCATCCCAATAAACAGGGGCTGAAACGGGCGCATGGATCCGGGCGCGAGTGGAATATGCGCTAATGGCAGTCGCACCACGTAAATTACGTAAATAATCGACAAATATTTTACCGCCCCTTTTGGCCTTTGTCATTTTGCTGATGTAACGTTCGGGGCGTAATTTTTCTACAAAAAGCACAAAAACGTGAGTAAAATGTTTAATTTCCTCCCAATCGTATTCGGGTTTGATGGGGATAACTACATGTAAACCTTTACCACCAGTCGTTTTGACAAAAGAAGTCAAATTAAATTGCTCCAGGTGGTGTTTAATTTCCAAAGCCGCATCCACGATATCTTGCCAGGTCACATCAGGTGCAGGATCTAAATCGATAATGATCATATCAGGGCAGTCCAAATTTTTTATTTGACTACCCCAGGGATGAATTTCCAGCACCCCCATTTGCACTAAACTTAGTAACCCCTCTTTATCCTTTAAATAAATATAGTCTTCAACATCCTCTTTAGTTTGAATCTTGATTGGTTTTAATGCTTTCGGAGTGGAGGCAGTATAATGACGCTGGAAAAAACAATGTTCATAATTATCCGGACATCTAAATAAAGACAAAGGTCTGTTGATAAGATAAGGCAGAATATATGCGCACACGGCTTCATAATAAATTAAAACATCTTCTTTAGTAAATTTGTCTTCCCCATACACTATTTTTTCAGGATGTGTTATCAGAAAAGAGGATTTATGCATCATAGCTGCAGATTTTTTTGTCTTTGTTAAAGTCGTTGCTTTCACTTTATCCACTTTTTTCAATGAAGTCTCCTGTTCACGAATGACATCTTCAGGGTTCTTGTCTGCGCGTAAACCTTTAAAGCTGGGGTGGCGTAAATGTCCTTCCTGCGTCCACTGGCTAAATTCCACCTCCCCAACTAACAAGGGATTCACCCAATTCACTGTGCCCGAAGCTGGAATTTTTTTAGCAAAAGGTGAGGTTGCACAATGATTTTTCATCAATTTTAAAAAAATGTCTTTCAAAGAAGTGTTTGTAAATCCCGTGCCAACATTCCCGGCATATTCCAGTTCGCCAGCAAAATTGTAATACCCTAAATAAAGTGCGCCAAAGTGTTGACGTCCGCCTTGTGGATTTGAATAACCCCCAATAATGAACTCCTGGCGCTTAAGGCATTTGATTTTTAACCAGGATTTACTCCTTTTACTGAGGTAAGGACTATCAAGTTGTTTCGAAATAATACCTTCCAGCCCAAGTTTACAAGACTGCTCAAAGACCTCACCCCCTTGATTAACAATATGAGTGCTGTATCGCAGGGTCTCATCTTGATTGGCTAAAACTTCCTCCAAAATTTCCTTGCGCTTTATGAGCGGTAATTTTCTTAAATCGTATTGGTCATAATAGAGGATATCAAAAATGTAATACACATAAGGAGCATCCGCCTGCACTTTGATAGTATTTTGCAGTAATTGGAAATCTGATTTTCCTTCTTTATTTAATAAAACTACCTCCCCATCAAAAATAACTTTCTTGACGGATAGCTGTTTTAAAGCATCCACCACGGGCACTAAATCACGGGTCCAATTTTTGTTAGTCCTTGATTTTAATGTAATATCATTACCTTCTATGAAAGCAAGAATACGATACCCATCCAATTTCAATTCATGAAGCCAACTTTCACCCTCTGGCGCTTTATCCGCAAGAGTGGCCAATTGAGGCGATATGGCTTCAGGAAAAGGGCTCTTGTTTAAATCGTCCAGCAATTTTATTTTCGTTTTGCGAACTTTTGTTTTTTTAACGATTTTGGCGAGCGTATTGGCTTTAACCGTTGTGCTACCAGTCCAAACAGGTTTATAGCGTTCAGCTATTTCCAGGATAGAGAGTCCGCTCACGACACTTTCAGGCTTTTCTTCAGTAATGTCATAATTTTCACTTTTAGCCCATGGATCATCATATTTTATTAAAAACCAATGCTTTTCATCTTTAAAACGAATTAAATCCCAGCGACCTTGCAATTTTTCAGCAAATAATTCAAAACGTAGATGCCCTGACTCGTAAGCTTTAGCAGGATTTTCATCTAAAGGTTGCCAGATGCCTTGATCCCAAAGCATTACCGTACCACCGCCATATTCACCTTGAGGAATAATGCCCTCAAAAGAACCGTAGGCTAGAGGATGATCTTCTACATGCACAGCAAGACGTTTTACACCAGCAGCGTAGCAAGGACCTTTAGGTACCGCCCAACTTAATAAAACGCCCTTTAATTCAAGACGAAAATCATAGTGCAAATGGCTAGCTGCGTGTTTTTGAATGATAAATAAACGGCCATCATTATGGGATAAAATGCCTGTGGGTTCTGGGGTCTTCTTAAAATTTCTTTTTTTATGGTAATTTTTAAGACTCATACCGGGTCCTTTGGATGGTTCTATAAGTTATAGTCTATGAGACATGGGTTTGTGTTATATCCTTGTAACATAAATTGATGCCTCATCTTAAATTAGTTAAGCATCCAAAGAACCGCATTTAAATAACTTGCAAAAATCAACCATATAAAATAGGGGATAAGCATGATGCTGCTCAATTTAAAATTATCTTTAGTGAGAAGAATAGTTATCAACGTAAGAATCGTGATTAACACAATACAGTAAAAGCTCACAGCTATCAGATGAAAATTAAAAAACAAAGGTGTCCAGGCCCAATTCAAAATCATTTGTGCACCATAAAATCCCAAAGCTACTTGCGCTTTCGGATGAGTGCGATGTTGCCAAAGGGACCACCCGGATATGGCAATCATGGTGTATAAAATGGACCAGACTATAGGGAAGACAATGGCCGGTGGCGTCAAACTTGATTTATGAAGTGCTTGATACCAAGTGGTGAGGTTGACTTCGGTTATAAGCCCTAAAAAATAGCCAACTATTTGGAAAACGAGAATCCAGCTGATAATGCCTATTGATTTTTTTAACATGAAAAGTCTCCAGTGTCACATAGTTAACCAAGATTCTGCCGCAAATTTTTAAGGTAGTGAATGCTGTTGGATTTTGTTGTGTGGTTAAGTGGCTAATTCATAAAATTGCTTCCAGGCAGGGATCTGTCCCAGGTGTTCCATCTGCCCCTTTTTAAACATCCGGTGCAGTTTTATTCCCACAATCGTAGCCTCTGCTGATTCAAACGATTTAAAACCAAGGGTGCATTTCGTGATATTTTTAATACCGCGGTGGTCTTGTTCAATCATATTATTCAAGTATTGTACCCGCCTTACTTTTATCAATAAATGCCATAGTCCATGAATAAATAGCGGAGTGTTAATTCGCTCAAGAGCTGTGGTATTTGATCCGGATTTATCAATATTAACCTTTTCTGAAAGTCCACTAGAACCAATGGCTTTGATAAATAAAGCCAGAATCCCGAAGGGTTCTGGCTTTATACAATTTTTACCTAGATTTTATCGCGATTAAAATTTGAGCCAATTCCTTTATTATCGTGAAGCGATGAATTGGATGCTGGGTGTTTTGGAAGCTCGTGAGAGTCTCTAATCAAGCCAGGAGTGGTTGGTTTGATGTTGTGTTGGCTATCCGCAGGTTTCGCTGTTTGGTGAGACATAGGTTTGCTAACAAAAGCACCCGTTTTATGAGCTACATGCTGTCCGCTTTTAGAAGTTCCAGTTTGAATTTTGCTGGCTGATTTAATAACTTGCTTTTTGGAAGCTAATTTTTTAGCTGGACGCGCTTTGCTAATTGTAGATTTAACCACCGGTTTAGTGCTACTCGCTAATTTTTTTATTGAGCCTGATTTAGCTTTGCTTGCAGAAGATCGCACTGCTGGTTTAGTACCAGATGCTATTCTTTTAGCAGGACTTGATTTAGTTTTACTTAAACCAGGTTTAGCTGCTGATTTAGTGCCAGAAGCTGATTTTTTAATCAAACTTGCTTTAGTTTTGCTAGTACCTGATTTAACAGCCATTTTAATACCAGAAGTCGCTTTTAAAGGACTTGCTTTGATTTTGCTGGCTGATTTAAGGCCTGGCTTAGCTTTTTTAGTTGTGGCTTTAGCACTTGAAGTCATTATTTTAGTGCCTGATTGTAGGACTTTAGTACCTTCTTTTACATTATTGCGTAATGTAGTTTGCGCATGTTTCACAGTATTTCTAGCTCCGTGGTGGAGATTGGAGGCCAGATTTTTAACGGTATGCTGACCCAGATCCATTGCTTTTTCCATGCTCTGACGGCCAGGAAGTCTTGATTCACCCATCAATTGTTTAGAATTTTGAGCTACAGAATTGGAAAGAGTTAACCAATGTTTTTCCATAATGTTAAACATACTCTCCATATAATCTAATGCTTTATGGCCATTATCTACCAGGATGTCCATATTTTTTTCTAAAATTTCTTCTGGTTTGCGCACGCTAAGTATTTCAACGGGAGTCATGTATGTAAAACTTTGAATTGTTTTGACATTCAAATCCATTAATTCATGAATTGGTCTTTCAATTGAATTTATATTAGTTGAAAAAATTTGGTTTTTCATTTGTGTATCTCCTTTATATGTTGCACTGCACAAGATAAGCGTAGCGGAGATATTTAATTTGTCAAATTTAAATACATAGCGCGTAAAAATACATGATAGAATGCACTCATTGCGTTTGTGCAGGATAAGATGGCAACAACCATGGATCAAGATTTAAAAAACAGTTATGAAGAAATGGCGCAAGATTGTGAGCTGGGTCAACAATCAGATTATGATAATCAACACAATCCTGCACGCTTATACCCAATCCCTCGTGCAGGGAAGCGCAGAGAGATTGATCTGGACCCTGCCAAACTGATTTTTTATGGTTTTGATTGTTGGAATCATTATGAGGTATCCTGGCTTAACACCAAAGGCAAGCCAGTGGTGGCGGTGGCCGTCATTAATTATGATTGTCATTCACCCTGTATTATTGAATCCAAATCATTGAAACTCTACTTTAACTCATTGAATAATAGTGTTTTTGATAATGTCCATGTGGTTGAAGCACTGGTTCAAAAAGATTTAAGTTTATGCATTGATTCTGCCGTAACCGTGCAAATTGTTCCTCTTGCCCATTTTAAAAACGAAGCCATAGCGACTGCTTTTGATGGGATATGTTTAGATAATTTGGACATTGAGTGTTCGGTTTATCATGTAAAATCAGATTTCCTTGAATGTTCAGCCCCTGTTGTTGAGGAAGTTTTGTATTCCGACTTGCTGAAATCCAACTGTTTGGTTACCAATCAACCCGACTGGGGAAGTGTGCAGATTAGTTATCGTGGGAGGCGCATTCATCATGAAGGCCTATTAAAATATTTGGTTTCGTTCCGTAATCACAACGAGTTTCATGAGCAATGCATTGAGCGAATTTTTAATGATATTCTTACCCATTGCCAACCTGAAGCATTGACTGTGAAGGGACGTTACACCCGTAGAGGCGGTTTGGATATTAACCCTTGCCGATCAACTGAGCCTTGTGCTTTTGAAAATGTACGTTTAATTCGCCAGTAACCGTATCTTGGCAATAGTCATAGGTTTTGACCTTGCCACTCGATTGCTGCGACGAGGCCATCGAGTGACCTTGAGGGATGTATCTGAGTCATTCAATAGTCCAACAAAATGTAAAAAAGCATGATAAGTGCCGCAGCACCTGGAATTAAACATCTATTTTTTAAGTTTCCTGGCTGCCACCCCATCGAAAATGACTTTTTTTTCCGCAGGCAATTGGCCTCGGCGTAATAACATCATTTCTTCCATGGATCCTTGCTCGCAATCTGGTGTCAGTCTATCAAGAATTAAAATTCCATTCAGATGGTCGATTTCATGTTGTAAGACTCGTGCATAAAAGCCACTTTCGATTTTTTGGAGTCGTCTACCCGATTCATCATGGTAGATTAAATTAATTTGTTCATAACGCGGCACTTTTCCCGCTCGGGTTTTCACAGAATAACACGCTTCAAAATCAATACGAATAGTTTCATTAACCGGCGTATAAGCCGGATTAATTAACACGTGCATGGGATAAATAGACGCATTGTCGCGGAGCAAAGCGGCTTTTTCTGGAATGTATACCACCGCTATTTGCAAAGCACGATTTATCTGAGGTGCTGCTAAACCCACCCCACCCAGGTCATATAATTTATTTTTCATGGCTTGAATTAATTCTTTATCGTCTTCACTTAACGGAAAAATGACCGGTTTTGCTTTAGTTTTTAGCATGGGTTGGTGTTCCACTGTTTCTATATTTATAATATCCATTTGTACTCGCAATTAAAAAACTATAAAGATAAGATAAGGCATAATAGACTCTGTTGGCTTCATATAATAGGTTATCAATGAATCTGGTTATAAAAAACAAAGGGTTTTGGCCACTACAATATAATCCCCTCCCCCTATTACTAAAAATAATTCTTCTTCTAATCTCTGTGATTTTGTTTATCCCCTTGTCTCCTAAAATGCCGGCACCAGGGTTGGATCCCTCTTGGGCTTTGGGGCTTAATCAAGCCGTTGCACAAGGATTGTCTTTTGGTAAGGAGATTATTTTTACTTTTGGGCCTTACTCATCCATTTATACCAAAGCCTATCATCCAGCGACTGATTTCATGATGATGAGCGGCAGTTTATATTTTGCGCTTTGTTATTGGTTTGCTCTTGTCTTATTAATGCAATCGGCTCGTTGGCAATGGACAGCATTATTAGGATTTGTCCTATTCAGCATGATTTATGTTAAAGACTCCTTGTTTTTTTCTTATCCATTACTGGTGGGTATTAGTTGTTATCAGATGATTAAATCGGGTGATTTGAGAAAATCAGCCATAATTCTGACTGTCCTTTTTAGTCCCTTCGGATTACTACCGCTGGTTAAAGGCTCTTTTTTAATTAGTTGTCTTGGCACTGCATTACTTTGCAGTTTATTATTTATTTTAAATAAACAACGATTGCTTGCCGCTTTATGTCTATTGTCTCCCTTATGCACCTTAGCGGCCTTTTGGATAATCGCAGGACAATCCCTTACTTACCTCCCCGCATATCTCACAACCTCCATCATAATGGCTAACGGTTTTACTCAAGCGATGGCCTTACCAGGCAATGAGTATGAGGTAATTTGGTATGTGGTGGCTGCCAGCGTCATTTTAATGTCTATTTCCTTGTATAGCAGAATACAGCGAGGTGAAAAGAATTTTTTAATGGCCATTTTTTTTATATTTTTGTTTTTGTCTTTCAAAGCAGGATTTACTCGCCATTATGGCCACGCCTTTATTGCAGGTTCATCCATTCTGATGGCTGGAATGATATTGCCCTACCTCTTTCGTTCAATGATAACCGCTCCAGTTATGCTATTTTCAGCAGCGGTTGCCAGTTATATCACGGGGCAACATACACAAATATCGATTACTAACAATATCTTATCGAATTACAATGCAGCATGGTACGGTTTTAAAAATCGGCTAGGCAAAACCTATGATTTACAACAAAATTTTGTCCTTAGTCTTAATTTTCTTCAACAGCAATTTTCTTTTCCAACGCTTGAGGGAAAAACTGATATTTATTCTTATGATCAATCCGCACTTATTTCATCCGGCATGCATTGGTCACCCCGCCCCATCTTTCAAAGTTACTCCGTATTCACTCCTTATTTGGCGTTGAAAAATCAGCATTTCTTACTAGGCAAACAAAGCCCTGACAATATTATTTTTAAAGTAGAGGCTATTGATGAACGACTGCCCTCCTTGGAGGATGGTCCTGGTTGGCCAATATTGCTACAAAGTTATCAACCTACAGGGTGGGCGCAAGATTTTTTAATTTTAAAGAAAAAAGCATTCCATCCAAATAATACCGCGTTGCATTTATTACAGACCGAACATCATAAGCTCAATGAAAACATAGCTCTACCCGCGTTGAGCCAGCCTGTTTTTGTACAAATTCAAATTAAACCAACGTGGTGGGGCAGGGTCATAACTTTTTTATTCCGGCCCAATCCGTTAGCAATAACTCTGAAATTAAAAGACGGTACGGTCAAATCATTTCGCATTGTTGCTAACATGGCTGCCAGTGGTTTTTTACTTTCCCCACTTATTGAAAATACTCAAGATTTTGCTTCTCTTTATAAATCAGGCTCAATGAATAAGAATATTGCCTCGTTTCGTATAACCTCTGAATCAAGCTACCTGGCACAATGGCAGGAAAAGTACACAATTCGTTTTAAAACAATGGCGCATACATCCGTTGCACAGATATAATTTAATAGCCTCATTAGGGGCTGTTGACCTTCAATGTTATCAATATTTCTCTACAAGAGGGGCGTTTTTGTATGCATTGATAAAAAAAGCAGTTAGATTAAACTTTTTAAATTTTTCTTTGGTCATTTCATAGTCTCATTAACGAATCGTTGTACAGAAAATTGGGACACGGGAGATTCAATCCCTGCTTTATCAAATTGTCGTTTAATGGTTTCTTGTAACGCATTACGTGCGGCTGAGACTTCAGTAGTATTAACCCATGCCATAAACTTCAACTCCATGGCTGAATTCACAAAGCTATTCATCGTCACATTAGGGGGAGGGTCTTTGAGCACGTGAGGACAATTATCGGCAATTTCAAGCAGCATGTCTTTGACTTCGGTAATATTACAGTCATAAGCCACTAAAATAATAATATCCAAACGGCGAGTCGCAAAATAACTCAAGTTGGTGATTTCAGATTTAATCATGGCTTCATTAGGAATACGGACTAGTTTATTATCCGGTGTTTTTAATTTCGTTGATAATAAATCAATTGAGTCTACAACGCCTGTTATCCCCTTAACTTCAACCGTGTCACCTACTTTAAACGGATGCTCAAATAATAAAAAAATACCGCTAATCAAGTTAGAAGCGGCAGTTTGTGAAGCAAAACTGATTGCGACCGTAAAAACTCCAGCAGCACCCAGCAACACACTGAGCTGAAAACCGATATGTTGCAAACTGATTACGGCAAAAATGGTAAAAATAAAATAAAAAACAGACCGCCTGATTAGCATAGTCTGGTGGCGAGTAAAGCGTTTTGCGAAAGCGCGATCCGCTATAATACTTAAGCGTTTGGCAACGATATATCCCATGACCATTAAACATAGGGCATAGATGGTGTTTACCAATTTATCTGGATGAATAAAGTAATTAACATAATTGAGATAGGTGGTGTTGTGCATTGTTACATCCAATTGAAATAGAGGTTCTGCTCAGGAAGACATTATGTCATATTTTCTTTTGTCATTCATGGGGTCAATAATGAGGTAGAAGAAGTTGAATACGCTAAACCACCATCGCTTTTGCAAGGCTGAAGTTCATGTAAACTAAAATACTGTTTGGTTTCAGGATTTTTCCGATGGGTAGGTTTTTCAGGATCACGCGGAAAAGCAAGCACCTCCATTAAATCATATTCTTTGACCGGTGCATCACCGCCCCCCCCGGGTAATTGGACCATTATTATGCCGGAGATATCAATTTCCAGTGGTTTTGCGATCATCATGTACAATAATGCATGGGCTAAGGGCCATGGTGTGGCTCGCCAACATTCCGTTGCAATGTATTTTCGCATCTCTGTATTAAATCTGGACCAGCGAATTCTAATATCGGGAGGTACTGCAGCCCAATGTTTCCATTGCATGCTATCAGGCTTATCCTTTTCATTTCCAATGAGTTTCTTCCATCTACTCTCATTAATAGTAACGCTGTGCGCATAAACACGCGAGGTGATTGGTCGCAATCCAACTTCTATTTTATCTACTTCACCGGTGTCAAACAGTTTGCCCATCTCATCCACCTCGACCTGTACATCTTCTAAAACTACCAATCCACTTAAATGCAATTTAATCATAATCTCTTCATACCGCTTTCTTCTATGACTAACCGGTGGATTAGTTTCATTTAACCAAAGGTAGATTCTGGATGACTGTAATATTACATGGTAATGGTTTGCGAGATTAATTGATTCCATGCTAAAAAACTGCTTAATACTATTTTTAATTAGTAGCGGGTCTAGTGTCGAATTTAGCAGTTTACGCGCGTCTTTCGACGTAACAGCCATGTCATTCCCTTAAAATCTTGATGGGCTAATTTTAAACAATAATTTATAATTATACAATTTTTAATTGAAAATTGTTTTAAAAATTAACAAAATCAGTTAGATGTTGTGAAGAACTTGCGTTAAAATAATTACTTTTTCGCAAGTAGATGATATACATTCAAACAATCAATTTCGGTAATAAGTTAACCCACTCCAACACTTTCATCAGGTTTCTGTTTACACATTAACTTTGGATTTAGCTTCATCAACTGTGCATATACGGATTGAATAAAGGGTCCTGAATGGTCATTATCACCATTAGTCGCACTATTAAAGATGGCGACTACAATGACCTTATTACAAGGCACATACATATACAATGCCCGATAACCTAATGTTTGCCCTTCATAAAACCAATAATCGCCAATCTCTTTGGCATAACCAGCTGCTATTCCCAGAGCAAAGCCATTCAGATTTTCAGCACCAACCTTTTTAAGGGGCCTGCCATCACTTAAAGAAATAAGTTGTTGCATTTGTTCTTGCTGAGCACCCGTTAATAATTCATTTTTATTAAATAATTCATCGACCCAATGAATAATATCTTCCGCTGTTGCAATGATACCTCCCGCAGCACCAGCCCAGCTTAAGTTACAGGCTGTAACATCCTGCCCTAATAATTCTGGATTATCGTAAACATTATAAGCATAACCATGCAACATCCGCTTTGACTCTTTAGCAGAATAATCAGGTATGGGGTAAAAGGTATTCATTAAATTCAATGGCTTAAGGATTTTTTCCATTAAAAGTTGTTTAAACGGCTTCTGGTACTTGGCAACCAGGATAATCTCCATCAGGGCATAACCTGTATTACTGTAAAAATAACCAGATTGGAGTGGTGGAGCATTATCCTTAGGATAGGTAAGGTCTATCAAACTTTTCGTTGCCCAAAATTGCTTTATATTTTGACTTATTAAATAATTCATTTTAGGCGAGTTAGAGTAGTTGGGTATCCCCGTGCTCATGTTTAATAGGCCGGTTAGGGTCAAATCCCCCCAGCGCGGATATTCTTTTAAATAATCACTCAATGGAGCAGCTAAATCTATTTTTTGCTCACTTTCAGCTAACAAAGCCAGAGCAGCAGTGTATGATTTGGTGATGCTCCCAATATCAAAGAGATCATCAGGTGTAGCCGCAGGGCTTTCGGCTTTTGTCGTGCGATGACCCACTGCATAATTTGTTATTTTGTCATTGACTTTAGTCGCAACAATTATGGCGGAGATATGTTCCATAGTGGCGTATTTTTTAAGATGTTCAGTCATAAGATCTTTTACAGGATCAACACTTGCCATAACGGCATTAGATAGTAATAACAACACACTTAATATTTTTTTCAAGATTTGCTCCTCATTGATATCTTTTCTTTTATATTTTTATGGCGATCACCGGCAATCAATAAATACATCGCAGGGACTACGAATAAAGTAACCAAAGTACCGATAGATATACCTGTTGCGATGACAAGACCAATATTGAATCGACTTTCTGCTCCAGCACCCGTTGCAAAAATTAACGGGATTACGCCAAGAACCATAGCAAAGGTAGTCATCAAAATGGGGCGAAAACGAATGGCGGTAGCCAATTTAATGGCTTCCAATTTGGATTTACCCTCTTGTTGTTGCTCATTGGCAAATTGCACAATCAGAATGCCATGTTTGCTGATTAGTCCGATTAAAGTCACTAATCCCACCTCACTATAAATATTAAGAGTGGCATGACCTATTCCTAGACTGACAAAGATCATCGCCCCACAAATAGACATCGGCACGCTAATTAAAACGATAAGGGGGTCTCGAAAGCTCTCAAACAACGCTGCAAGAGCAAGAAAAATAATAATCAGGGCAAAGAAAAAAGTGGTGACCAAGCTTGAGCCTTCTTGAATTAATTGTCGCGATTGCGACGCATAATCAATGTTATAACCTTGGGGTAAAATATCTTTCGCAATCCCTGCAAAAGTGGTTAACGCCTGCTCCATAGAAATACCCGGAAAGGCAACTGCTGACACCGTTGCGGAATTTAGCTGTTGAAAATGGTTTAATGATTCAGGAACGACTTGCCTTTCCAAATGGGCAACCGTTGACAAAGGGAAGGCATCACCTCCCGCATTTTTAATATAGTAGTGTAAAATATCATCACTCACTAAACGATTATCCCGCATCATTTGGGGTATAACCTGATAAGACCTACCCGAATAATTAAAATAATTAATGTAACCCTCACTTAAGGCGGAGCTGAGGGTATTGCCAATATCCTGCATGGTTAAACCAAATTCTGCAATCTTATCTCTATCTAAAATGACTTTTGTTTGTAACTCATCAATTTTCAGATCCGGATCAATGTATGCATAAATCCCGGTACTTCTTGCTTTATCTAAAAAAGTTTGCAAAATAGTATTTAATTTATCAAAACTTTCAGTGGTGGTAATCACAAATTGGATAGGTAGACCGCTTCCACCTCCGGGTAAAGAGGGTGGTTGAAATGCCGCTATTTTAGCTCCTGCAATCTCATTAAAATCATTTTGTACTAGGGTTTGCAACTCATTACTGTTTCTTTCGCGTTGATCCCATGGCTTTAACACCATGCCTACAATGGCTTGATTTAAGGCAGCCCTACCGTCTACCTGAAATACGTGATCCGTTTCCGGGTATTTTTGAAAAATCTTCCTGACTTGATCAGAATACAATTGGGTTTGGGCTAATGAAGCATTAGCTGGTGCTGTGACTTGCGCAATAATAATTCCCTGATCTTCTTGTGGGGCCAACTCAGAATCAGCCGTAATAACCAGAAAGTAATTGCTGGCGAGTATAATGACTGCAAAAACAACCACTACGGGTAGATAATCAAGAGTGCTTGCCACACAGCGTTTATAAAAATCCTCTACTTTTAAAAAACCGCGGTCAATAAACAGGATAAATTTATTTTTTTTGCTCTCCTCCCCATCTTTTAATAATTTGGAACACATCATCGGGGATAAAGTCAAGGCAATGACAGCTGAAACCGTCACTGACCCTGCAAGCGTAAAGGCAAACTCGGTAAATAATGCCCCTGTTAAGCCGCCCATAAAACCAATCGGTACATACACAGCAATTAACACAACGGTAATGGCAATAATTGCGCCAGCCAGTTCCTTCGCCCCTAACAAGGCCGCCTCAAAACGCCTTTTTCCCTCTTCAATATGGCGCTGCACGTTTTCCACAACAATAATGGCATCATCGACCACTAAACCTATGGCAAGAACCAGGGCAAGAAGAGTCAGAAGATTGATTGAGTAACCTAAAATGACCATCACCCAGAAGGTTCCGATAATAGACAAAGGGATAGCTACTAAAGGAATAATAACGGAGCGGAAAGAACCTAAAAATAAAAAAATAACGGCAGCAAC